>ERZ808040.1342-NODE-1342-length-16817-cov-6.551434_pt1 | contig 16817 bp, 12 predicted proteins | sample MGYA00380191_ERZ808040 | MGnify/ENA primary metagenome ERZ808040 (study PRJEB31490, sample SAMN06133395) | mouse gut metagenome | isolation source: J6 | host: mice | place: China: Chengdu | collected 2015-05 ... | reverse complement strand
CTCTATGCGGGCAACTATGATTTCTGGTATGAGTCCAGCCAGCTTCTTGTCAAGCAGATGAAGGAAGCGAACAAGAAGAAAGAGGAGAAAATCAAAGAGCTGCAAGAGTTCATCTCACGGTTCTCTGCCAATGCATCCAAGTCAAAGCAGGCTACATCGAGAAAGCGTGCACTGGAAAAGATTGAGCTGGATGATATTAAGCCCTCTAGCCGCAAGTATCCTTATATTGATTTCCGCCCGGACCGCGAGATTGGAAATGAAGTGCTCACTGTGGAGAATCTCTCCAAAACAATCAACGGTGAGAAGGTACTCGACAATATTTCGTTTATATTAGGGCGTGAGGACAAGGTTGCATTTGTGGGCGGAAATGAGCTTGCAAAGACCACACTCTTTCAGATTCTCATGGGAGAGTTGGAACCGGACGAAGGGACATACAAGTGGGGTGTCACCACATCGCAGGCGTATTTTCCTAAGGACCCCACCAACGAATTTAACAATGACTACACGATCGCAGACTGGCTGATGAGCTATTCGCCAGTGGATGATATCACCTATGTGCGCGGCTTCCTTGGGCGCATGCTCTTTGCAGGCGAAGACGGCGTGAAAAAGGTAAAGGTGCTCTCCGGCGGCGAGAAAGTGCGCTGTCTGCTTTCCAAAATGATGATCAGCGGTGCCAACTGCCTGATCCTCGATGAGCCGACGAACCATCTTGACATGGAGTCGATCACAGCGCTGAATAACGGGCTGATCAAGTTCCCCGGCATGGCAATATTTGCCTGCCATGACCACCAGTTTGTGGAGACAACGGCAAACCGCATCATGGAAATTCTGCCAAACGGCACATTAATTGACAAGATTACGACGTATGATGAATATCTTGCCAGCGATGAGATGGCGAGAAAGAGAACGTCAGTGTATACTGCGGAGGCAGAGGACGAGACTGGCGGGGACGAGTAAACTTCGTAAGATTTGAGCAGGAGAAGTCTTTTCCCCTGCTCGATTTTCATTACAAGGGGGAATAAAAATGGGATTTGTTGACCTGCATGTCCATTCCTGCCGTTCGGACGGAACCATGACACCGTGTGAGCTGGTGGACTATGCCATAGAGAAGGGGCTAGAGGCGGTTGCGCTCACAGACCATGACACGGTTGACGGGCTGGATGAGATGATTGCGTATGCAAAAGAGAAACCGATTGAGATTATTCCCGGAATCGAGTACTCGACCGAGTACAATCACCGTGATGTGCATATTGTGGGGCTATTTATAGATTACAAGGCGCCTGTCTTTTTGGAATACTTAGCGCGTTTCAAACAGTCCAGAATAGACAGAAATCATAAACTCTGTGCGAACCTGCAAGGCGCTGGGATAGACATCACATATGAGGCACTCTTGGATGCTTACCCGGACGCAGTGATCACAAGGGCACACTATGCTGGATATCTGTTGGATAAAGGGTATGTAAAAAGCAGAAATGAGGCGTTTGACCGGTATCTGGGCGACCACACGCCGTATTTTGTGCACCGGGAGAAAATCACCCCGGAAGAAGTGATCGACGTGACACTCAGAGCAGGGGGCATTCCTGTTCTTGCCCATCCTACTTTGTACAAGCTGGGACGCGGGCAGCTTGAGCAGCTGGTGCGCAGGCTGAAGGACGCGGGGCTTATGGGGATGGAGTGCTATTACAGCACCTACACGCCGTCGGAGACAAGGCAGATGAAGGAGCTGGCGCAGCAGTACTGCCTGCTGCCAAGCGGTGGTTCTGATTTTCACGGAGAGGCCAAGCCGGGGCTTGATCTGGGCACAGGCTATGGCAGGTTTGGCGTGCCCTGTGAAGTTCTGACAGCGCTGAAAAAAACACTGCATACAAAGATGCTGTTTACGGATTTGGATGGAACGCTTCTGGATTCTGAGAAGGCGGTTTCAACGAGCAGCAGAAATGCTATTATTCAGATGCTGTCAGAGGGAGACCATCTGGTGCTTGCAAGCGGCAGAACTTACAACAGCATTCTGGATGTGCTGGCAAAGCTTGATCTGCCCCAAAAAAATCTGTCTGGCAGAGTCTGTCTGGCGGCATATAACGGCGCATTGCTTTATGACTACGACAATCAGGCTGTCATAGAGCAGTACACTGTCCCGATTCCGGCGGCACAGGTGATTTTTGATATGGCGCTGCAAATGGGAATCCATATACAGACCTATACGGACAACTGTATTATAAGCAGTGCGGAGGATGAGGAGATACGTTATTATACGCAGATCATCAAATCGCCGTACAGAGTCGGCACCGTGCTGGAAGAAGAGCTAGTGCACGCGCCGTATAAGCTGCTTGCGATCGCGCTTGATGACAGATCAAAGCTCGAGGCACTGCGCAGTGCGTTCGAGGCATCTGCATATGCTGCGGAGATCACCTGTGAATTTTCGTGTGCGCGGTATCTTGAATTTTATAACAGACAGGCAGGAAAGGGAAATGCGCTGCGGAATCTGTGCAGTGCACTTCATGTGCACATCAAAAACACGGTTGCGGCAGGCGATGAGGAGAATGATATTTCCATGCTGAGGACAGCGGCTGTCGGCGTCTGTATGGCAAACGGCACGCCGGCGGTGAAAGCTGCTGCTGATTATGTCACAGCGCGGGACAACGACCATGATGGAATCGCGGAAGTGATCGAAAGGTTTGTTTTAAAAGGATAGACAGCGAATGAATTAAACGGTATACTTAAAGTACGAGAGCTTTTTTAATGTGAAAAACGGAAGGGAAAGGAATAGCGATGAACGAAAAAAAGATAGCATTTGCAGAGAGAATCGAACAAAACAGCAAGAATTATTCACCCAAGGATTTAATTAACTTGGAGGCGGCAGAGATGATGTTGAACCTGCTGCATCAAAGCTTTGGGCTGGACACACTGATGACAGACAGGCATGGCAGCATTCTGATGACAATTGGCGATTTTGGCGGTTTTAAGCCGGATGTAGTCAACCGCCCCGGCAATAAAATCCGCGTGAAAGGAAGGACAGTCTGCCATATTTATGCCAAGTATGACCACGTGGCGGAAGAAAAATTTGACGTGGTAAACAAGATTCTGGGCGCTTATATAGAGACGCTGGAAGAGTACAGCAGGAAATCTTATCTGGCAAGCGAACAGGCGCTCTATATTGAGGAGCTGGAACGCCAGCTCAAGACAGATGCCTCTCAGACGCAGTATGCGGTACAGAATGACCCGCTCACAGGTGTGCTCAACAGGAATCATTTTATCAGTCATATGAAAGAGCTGACAGAGCGTGAGGTGGTTCCCACAGCGGCAATCTGTGTCAATATCAATGACTGGCGCTTTGTTGACAATCATTACGGTGAGGAGGAGAGCGACCGCCTGATCGTGATCGTGGCGGATATTCTGAAATCGCAGGCGGAGGAAGCCGGACTGCAATACGCTGTGATCGGGAGAGTGGAGGGCGATGTGTTCAATGTCCTTCTGCCGCTTGCAGAGGAGGAGGAAGCAAGAGCATACTGTGACAGGATACAGGAGGCATGCCTGAACTTTGAGGATGAGAAGCTCGCGCCAAGCATTGCTGTGGGCTGTGTGATGCGGACAAATGTCGAGGAAAATTTTAAGAATATTCTTTCGGATGCTGAATATGCTATGTTGGAGAATAAATTTGCGATCAAAAACGCACCGGGATATAAAGAACGGCTTGAAAAAGGACTTGGAAAGGCGTAAATCTAAAATAATTATTAAGTGTAATAAGTTTTGAAAACGAGAGATATAACGAGATAAAGGGAGTATTTGGAAGAAAATAGAATAAAATCAAAGCTAAATGCGTTTGCAGAATGCTCAATGAGAAATTATTATATGATTTGTTAGCACTCAATAGATAAGAGTGCTAATCAAAAGAGTCAATTCTATTTTTTTATAAATCATGAAGGAGGCATTTAACATGAAATTAGTACCATTAGGAGACAGAGTCGTATTAAAGCAGTTGATCGCAGAGGAGACAACAAAGTCAGGCATCGTATTGCCGGGACAGAACAAGGAAAAGCCGCAGCAGGCGGAAGTGATCGCTGTCGGACCGGGCGGTGTCGTTGATGGCAAAGAGATCAAGATGGAAGTTAAGGCTGGCGATAATGTCATTTATTCTAAGTACTCTGGAACAGAGGTAAAGATTGATGACGAGGAGTTTATCATTGTAAAGCAGAATGACATCTTGGCAGTTATTCAATAAGTACGATTAATTAGATTATATATGGAGGAGAATTGAATCATGGCAAAGGAAATTAAATATGGAGCAGAGGCTCGTAAGACATTAGAGACAGGTGTAAACAAGTTGGCAGATACTGTGAGCGTGACACTGGGACCCAAAGGAAGAAACGTCGTTCTTGACAAGTCCTTCGGCGCACCGCTCATCACAAATGACGGTGTGACAATCGCAAAGGAAATTGAACTGGAAGATGCATTTGAGAATATGGGTGCACAGCTTGTCAAGGAGGTAGCCACCAAGACAAATGATGTGGCAGGTGACGGTACGACGACAGCTACTGTTCTGGCACAGGCTATGATCAATGAGGGAATGAAGAACCTTGCAGCAGGCGCAAACCCGATTATTTTGAGAAAAGGTATGAAGAAGGCTACAAACTGTGCAGTGGAAGCAATCGCATCCATGAGCTCTAAGGTGAATGGCAAGCAGCACATTGCAAGAGTAGCAACGGTTTCCTCTGGGGATGAGGAAGTTGGAAATATGGTAGCAGATGCAATGGAGAAGGTTTCCGGTGACGGCGTGATCACGATCGAGGAATCCAAGACCATGCAGACAGAGCTTGACTTGGTAGAAGGTATGCAGTTTGACCGCGGATATATCTCAGCATACATGGCAACCGATATGGATAAGATGGAAGCGACAATGGAAGATCCGTATATCCTGATCACAGACAAGAAGATTTCCAATATTCAGGAGATTCTGCCGGTATTAGAGCAGGTAGTGCAGTCAGGTGCTAAGCTTTTGATTATCGCAGAGGACGTTGAGGGTGAGGCACTCACAACACTGATCGTCAACAAGCTTCGTGGTACATTCAATGTCGTAGCAGTAAAGGCACCGGGATATGGTGACAGAAGAAAAGCAATGCTTGAGGATATCGCAATTCTTACAGGCGGTCAGGTAATCAGTGAGGAGCTTGGTCTGGATCTCAAGGAGGCAACACTTGAGCAGTGCGGACGTGCGAAGTCTGTCAAGGTTCAGAAGGAGAACACGATCATCGTTGACGGTGAGGGTGACAAGGCAGCAATTGATGCGAGAATCTCCCAGATCAAGAAGCAGGTTGAGGAGACAACATCTGATTTTGACAAGGAGAAGTTACAGGAGAGACTGGCGAAGCTTGCAGGCGGTGTCGCAGTGATTCGTGTCGGCGCAGCGACCGAGACAGAGATGAAGGAAGCAAAGCTTCGTATGGAGGATGCCCTGAATGCGACAAGAGCAGCCGTGGAGGAAGGTATTATCGCAGGCGGCGGTTCTGCTTATATCCATGCGTCAAAGAAGGTGGCAGAGCTGGTTGATACCCTTGAGGGTGATGAGAAGACAGGTGCAAAGATCGTATTGAAGGCACTGGATGCACCGCTTCATATCATTGTGGCGAACGCAGGTCTTGAGGGCAGCGTGATTGTAAATAAGGTAAGAGAGTCCAAGGCAGGTATTGGTTTCGATGCTGCCAAGGAAGAGTATGTTGATATGGTTGAGGCTGGTATCCTTGATCCAGTGAAGGTGACAAGAAGTGCATTGCAGAATGCATGCTCTGTAGCAAGCACCCTGCTCACAACAGAGTCCGTAGTGGCAAATATCAAGGAAGATACACCGGCAATGCCAGCAGGCGGTCCGGGAATGGGCGGAATGATGTAATTATCGCGAAATAGATACAGAAAGAGAACGCAGACACAGCGTTCTCTTTCTGTATCTATATGGAGGGTTTATGATAGAGAATGTAAAGGACTGCGGCAGCATCCATCTGTTCCGGGATATCAAAAAGGAGGAGATCGAGAAGATGTTTCGGTGCTCTAAGACGGTGGAGCGCTGTTTTGAGGATGGAATGTATATCTTCCGTCAGGGAGAAACTCCCCAGAATCTGTTTCTGGTATTGGATGGAACCGTGATGATCTCGAAGGATTTTGCTTCTGGAAAGCGGGATGTGCTTTTTATGGTGGGGCAGGGAGATGTCTTTGGAGAAATGTTTCTTTTTGCAGATTTTGCGGATACGAAGACGTACTGGTATGATGCCATCGCGCAGGAGAAGGTGCGTGTCCTTCAGATACCATGGCAATTTTTTTACTGTTTTTGCAGCAACGCCTGTGAGCATCACCGCATGATTACCAGAAACATGCTTGAAATACAATCTGAAAAAAATTTTAAGATGACCAGAAAATTACATCTGCTCTCTGGAACGACGCTGCGCGAGCGCATTGCCCTGTGGCTGTTAGAACAGGCAGCAGAGGGGGATGTGATAAAACTCGCCATGAACCGGGAAGAACTGGCAGATTATCTTGGAACCACCAGACCATCCCTGTCCAGAGAGTTGATGAAAATGCAGCAGGAGCAGTTAATCGAGACGGACAAGAATATGATTAAGATTGTGGACCGCGCTGCACTGGAAATTTTGTACTGAAATTTTGTATCGAAATTATGTATGAAGAAAAAAACATAAAAAATGAAAAAGTGTAACAAATGTTACCGATATTTCTCGAATAATAAAATATACTAAAATCACAAAAGAGCAAATACAGAATCATCAATATTTTTATAAAAGGAGGAATTATCATGACAGACAACGCACAGGTAAACAATTTGGTAAATCTTTTGGACGGATACGCTACAAAGGGTGGCCATCACCTCAATGTAAACGTACTCAACAGAGACACACTCTTAGATGCACAGAAGCATCCAGAGAACTATCCGCAGCTTACAATCAGAGTTTCAGGCTATGCTGTGAACTTTATCAAGCTGACACCGGAGCAGCAGGCAGACGTGATCTCAAGAACTTTTCATGAGGCAATCTAATCACAACTTTACAATTCCATTGAGACAGGGCGTCACCCGTGAGGGTGGCGTTTTGTTTTGTTAGGGCATGGCCCTGTTCTCCATTGAGGAGTTTTTCGCTGATTCGAAAAACGGAACTTTGGAGAACAAATAAACCACCTGCTCTGCGGGTGGTTGGAATAGCTTTAGCGTTGTGTACAATATCTTTGCTGATGCGGTAAATGGTTATCCAAAGAATTCCCTAACATTAAAGGATAAGTGTAACATATAGGTAATGAAAATACATATGGCACGAGAACAACCATGCACAGGGTATTTCAGCTATTGTACTGCTAGGCAGTTGTAAACTTTGTTTTAACAGCTCTATGATAACTTCATCCAAATAATCTCTTGCCTGCGCATATAAAGGCTCAAGACTGCTTACGTCTTCGGATAATAGCTTGACAGCCTGAAGCAGATCTGCATTGGCTGGTTTTCCAGCTTGCTGATAGCAGGAACGTATGACCTTATGGAATAAACAGGAATAGGAAGTTATTTGCAGTTTCACTTGGAAATCCCAGTATTTTTAAATTGTCTAATTGAGAAGTTAAAATAGACAAGCAATGTTGCAATACAAGAATACGAAGAAAACTTTGAGAACTTGCATATTTTTATGTTATTATTAGAGAGCATGTGATATAATTTATAATGTTGGAGTATAAGTTTTTTTGCGAAAAGAAAGCTATGGAATTTTGCTTGGGGAGTTTATAGGTTTAGAGGAGAAGAAAATTGGATATTTGTTATAACAAATTATTTAAGATGCTGATTGATAAGGGAATGAAAAAGACAGAGTTTCGTAAGCAGGTAGGTATCAGTGAGGGTACGCTTGCAAAGCTGTCACGAAATGAAAATGTATCAATGGATGTAATTGTGAAAATATGCCGGAAAATGAATTGTACAGTAGATGATATTTTAGATATTGTACCGAGTCCGGATTGTGGGACAGATAAGAGTATAGAATCATAATAGAAAGGTGTAAATACACATGGAAAGAAAAGAATATAGTGCTGGAGCAGTCAAGCATTCTTTTTGGTTTATGGAATTTCGCAATGAGGTAAAGCTGCTATCTGAAGGAAGGAGTTTTGAAGAAATCAAGGAATTATGCAGAACTGAAAATATATTTGCGGCATCTACTCCAGAGAGGGCAACGCAGATTTTCAATACGGTATCGGCAAGAATTAAAGCGTTAGGGGATACTTTTTATCCGGTATTTTTATCCGGAGATGTTTCTACACAGAAGATTTTTAACCTTGCTACAATTATGGCAAATGACACATTATTTTTTGATTTTGTGTATGAGGTAATACGAGAGAAAATGATCATTGGAAGCAATGAGTATAAGCCAAGTGATTTAAATATTTTCTTTAAGGACAAGAAGTTACAGAGTGAGAAAGTAGCTGGATGGACAGATGCTACATTTGCGAGATTGGGAAAGAATTACAAGACATTTTTATTTGAGGCAGGTGTGACAGACAAGGGTAAGGATGTCAGAAAAATCTTTAAACCGATAATGGAACCGGATATGGAAAGATGGCTTATTGACAATGATATGGAGCAGATAATAAAAGCTCTTTCGGGGGTAAGATGATGACAAATATAGAAGAACGATTAGATCAGATGGAAGTGCTGATAAAGAAACCATCTTTCAGACAGACAAAGGGAAAAGCAAATGAGGTCAATTATTGGGTATTTGATTATGCACCGGAGGATGAACTGACAGTAAGAAATCGAATTTTCTATCTGAAAAATAAGAACATCAAAGGAACAGATGGTTTTGAGTTGGTGGTATATGATCTGTACGATTTAATCATAGAACATCTGCAGAGCAAGAACTTTATGGAAAAGTGTTACGTACAGGAAGAAAAGCGTGGTATTAAGAAATTGCAGGACGCAATCCAGCATACGCTAAAAATCACTGATAAGGAAAATCTGCTTGTAAAATATATTGCAGAGAATACACCGGAGAATGCAGTCGTGTTTCTGACTGGTGTGGGAAAGTGCTTCCCATTGTTACAAGCTTCGGAAGTGTTTAACAAAATTCTCTACAATATGCCCCAGACTTTTGCCAGTGTACCAATGGTATTATTCTATCCGGGTACTTACACAGAACAGGAACTAATCATATTTAATGAATATCCGGAAGACAATTATTATCGGGCATTCCGATTGGTGCGATAGGAAGAAAAGAGAGGATACGGAGAATGTTAATTAAAGAAATGTTTGAAAAAGAGATTGACCGTGATTTACAGGGCGTAATCATTGTTGGTCAAAGCGAAGCAGAAAATGTAGCGCAGGAATTGGATGAATATGTAGTAACAAAGGAATTGCAGAAGCACTTTGCAGATTTCTTTTCCGCATATAAAAAGGGCATTGTCGGAACTACTCCTAAAATGGGCGTATGGATTTCGGGTTTCTTTGGAAGTGGTAAATCTCACTTCTTAAAAATTCTTTCTTATTTGCTGGCAAATAAATCTGTGGGTGATAAAAAAGCCATAGATTATTTTGCAGATGACAGCCTTACCGAAGGTAAGCCAAAGATTGTAGACAGAATAGTGCTTGCAGATATGAAGCTGGCTGCTGATACAGATACGGATGTTGTGCTTTTCAACATTGATTCAAAAAGCGACTCAAACAGTAAGCAGAATAAGGATGCAATCGTTAATGTATTCTTAAAAGTATTTAATGAAATGCAGGGCTTTTGTGGAGCAATGCCTTTCTTGGCAGATTTGGAAAGAAAGCTGACAGAGGAAGGACAATACAACGAGTTCAAACAGAAGTTTGAAGAAGTGTATGGAGAGGCATGGGAAGATTCCAGACAGGACTTTGATTTCATTCAGGATGATGTAGTGGAAGTCCTTACCGGGATGGACTTCATGAGTGAGGCAGCTGCGCGTAACTGGTGTGAAAAAGCAGCCGAACCATATCAGATTAGTATTGAAGATTTTGCAAAACGAGTGAAAGCATACATTGACCGAAAGGGTAATAATCATCATGTAGTATTTTTGGTAGATGAAATTGGTCAGTATATTGGAGAAGATTCAAAGCTGATGCTTAACTTACAGACCGTAACGGAAGAACTTGGTAAGGAGTGTATGGGTAAGGCATGGGTTATTGTGACCAGTCAGCAGGATATTGATTCTGTAACAAAGGTTAAGGGTAACGACTTTTCAAAAATTCAGGGACGTTTTGACACAAGACTGTCTCTTTCCTCTGCCAATGTAGATGAAGTAATCAAGAAAAGAATTTTGGAAAAGAAAGAGACACCTGCACAGACCTTACGCTTGTTATACGGCCAGAAGGCCACCATTATCAAGAACTTAATTACATTCAATGATGGTGTGGAAAAGAAGCTGTATGCAGATGAAAATGATTTTGCATGCGTTTATCCGTTTGTACCTTATCAGTTCAATTTGCTTGCAAGCGTACTGACATCTATTCGTACCCACGGCGCATCCGGAAAACACCTATCTGAAGGAGAACGTTCCATGCTGGCAATGTTCAAAGAGTCAGCTATGGAATATAAGGAATGTGAAGTAGGAACAATCATACCATTCCATGCTTTTTATGATGCACTTGAAAATTTCTTAGACCACAGCCACCGTGGAGTTATTATTCGGGCATATGAAAATGACATGATCAATCCGGAACATAAAGAAAAAGTATTTGCTGTAGATGTCTTAAAAGTACTTTTTATGATAAAGTACGTTGATAAAGTTGTCGTAGCAAATATCGACAATATCACAAGTCTTATGGCAGAGGGTATTGATGATGACAGAATTTCCCTGAAGGGAAAAGTAGAAGATGCATTAAAAGTATTGATGCGCCAAAACCTCGTACAGAAAAATGGGGATATTTATGTATTCCTTACTGATGAAGAACAGGAAATCAACAGAGAAATTGAAAGCCAAAGTGTAGAGATGGCAGAGATTATCAATAAATTATCTGAAATGATTTATGAGGATATTTTCACAGATAAGAAATATAAGTACCCTGCATTCAATGGCAGATACGCATTTAATTTTAATCAGATCGTAGATGACAGACCGTATAAGCCTACACAGAATTTTGATGTTGGAGTGCGTATTCTTACCCCCGCATCTGATTATGGTACGGACGAAACAACACTTAGAATGGTATCCGGGCAGGGTAGGGAAGTTTTGGTTGTTTTACCGGATGACCGTGCTTTCATGGATGAGATACAGAGATATTTAAAGATTGAAAAATTCTTACGTTTAAATACATCCTCTGCATTATCCAAGTATGAGAGTATCAAGGAAGCAAAGAGGCTTGAAATGCGAGAGCGTAATGCGAATGCCAAACTGTTCCTGACAGAATCGTTAAAGGATGCTATTATCTATGTGAATGGGGATCGGGCGCAGATAAACGTAAAAGAAGTCTCTGCAAGAATCAATGAAGCTCTTGGCAGATTAGTAAAGACAGTATATCATAAACTGAATTATATTGATGCAGCTATGGGAGAGGATGAAATTAGAAAGCTTTTAAAGACCAGCAATCAGCTTACCCTTAATTTGGAAGGTGGTACAGAGCCTAATATCCATGCACTTGATGATGTATTACAGTATGTTGCAGGTAATAGTCGGATGCACGTTAAGACATCTATGAAATCCATCAAGGACAGGTTTATGAAAGCACCTTATGGATTTGTGGAAGATGATGTTCAGTGGCTTGTGGCGAAACTCTTTAAGAGGGGAGAACTGTCTTTCTTTGTTAATGGTGCAAGCGTTACCATGATGAATAAAGATGTAGAGGAAATCATCAACTATATAACTAAGAAAGCATTTGTTGAAAAGCTGATGATGGAGGAACGTGTCCGTGTGCAAGATAAGGATAAAAAGGTAGTCAGGGACGTCCTTAAAGAGCTGTTCCATACAAGCAGCCCATCTGATGATGAGGATGCAGTTATGAATTATTTCATATCCTTTGCAAATAAGCTCATTACAGAACTTAGGGTTATGAAAAAGGATTATGACAGAGCTAAGTATCCGGGATTAAAAGTGATTGAAGAAGGTATCAGGATAATGTCTGATATTGTGCAGATTCAGTCTCCGGTAGAGTTTTTCCAAACAGTGTCAAAGAAGCAGGATGACTTGCTTGATTTTGCAGAAGACTATGAACCAATTAAGGCATTTTTCACAGGAGAGCAGAAAGGCATTTTTGATAAATCACTGTTGTATTTGGAAAAATATGATGACAGTAAAACTTATATTGTAGATGCAGAACTGGAGAGTGTTGTAGATGAAATTAGAACGATTGTAAAGAAAGACAAGCCATTTTCAGATATTCCAAAGCTTCCGGAACTTTTAAAACAGTTTACAGATTCTTATTCAAAAGTATTGGACGAACAGCTTGCGCCTGTACTTGCGTCTGTGGCAGAATCCCAGAAACGAGTGTTTGAGGTATTGAATACAAAAGAATATAAGGAAAGCAAAATCAATCCATATAATGATATGTTCTTTGAAATACAGAATGGTGCAGAAAGTTGTACCAATGTATCTACACTAAGAGGTTACGCAGATCGAGCAGAAGCACTAAAAATCCGTCTTCTGAATGAAATGGATAAGATGGATCAGGATATTGCATTGAAAAAAGCTGAGGAAGTCAGAAAGAAACTTGAAGCAGAAGCAAAAGAAAACGGACGGTATGATACAGATTTGATAGAGCAGCAGGTAAGCAAGGTTGCAGAAGAAAATGGATATCATTCACAACATATTAAAAATGTGACATTCAAAAAAATTAGTAAATCCTCATCATGGAGGATCGAATCAGTGGAAGATTTGGACAAGCATTTAAATGAATTGCGGAGTAATTTGCTGTTGGAATTGGCTGATAATACAATTGTGAATGTTGAGTTTTGATAACCCATCCATTTAAATGATTAATATGGATAAAAAGTAGAAAGGCGTAAACAATGGATAAGACAGCCATAAAGAATTTCTCTATTTGGGCGAGAAATAAACTGATTGCAGACATTACATATAAAGCAGGGCTGCTGGGTATAACAGAGGAAGGTATAAAAGATGCTCTGCCCCAGTCTACACAGGATGCAGAATTTTATGATATTGGAACGAAAGAGCCGTATGCTATTCATGGCGAAGAAATGAAACAGCGTAAAGAATTGGTAAGCGTAATTCAAAAAAAAGCATCCCAGTTGGAATACAAAGATGCATACCGGAACGTGATAGAAGAAGTGGCATATACATGGTTCAATCGACTGATTGCAATACGCTTTATGGAAGTCAACGACTATATGCCAGCACATATCCGCGTACTTTCATCTGAAAGCATACCATCTAAAGACGGATGGACGAAACTGGAACCGGATTTGGTTACAACTCCATTTGATGCAGAAATCGAGTTTACGCAGCAAGAAACAGAACACATTATGCAGATGAAAAATGATAATCAGGTGGATGCACTTTTCCGTTTCCTGTTTATCAAACAGTGCAATGCGCTCAATGCTTATTTGCCGAAATTATTTGAAAAGACATCTGATTATACAGAATTGCTTTTGAATGTATCTGTCACTGATCAGGATGGAATCGTATATCATCTGACACATGACATCAAGGAAGATGATTTTAACATTAGCAATATCGGAGAGGATGGAAAGCCGACCGGACAGGTTGAAATCATTGGATGGATGTACCAGTATTACAATACAGAGCCGAAAGATGAGGTATTTGCGCTGCTGAAAAAGAATGTGAAAATTATTAAGGAGCGTATTCCGGCAGCTACACAGCTTTTTACACCAGACTGGATTGTGCGCTACATGGTAGAGAATAGTGTCGGAAGACTATGGTTAGAAGGACATGAGAATGAAATATTAAAAAGAGGATGGAAATACTACCTTGATGAGGCAGAGCAGGAAGCAGAGGTTGAGGAACAACTGAAAGCCATTCGGGAAGAATATAAAAATATCAAACCAGAAGAAATCAAGGTAATTGATCCGTGCATGGGCAGCGGTCACATTCTTGTGTATGCCTTTGATGTTCTGATGCAGATCTATGAAAGCTATGGATATAGCCAGAGGGACGCTGCAAAGAGCATTGTAGAAAATAATATTTATGGACTGGATATAGATGATCGTGCATTTCAGCTTGCCTATTTTGCAATTATGATGAAAGCCCGCTCCTATAACAGAAGATTTTTGACTCTTGGAATAGAGCCTAATTTGTGTGCGATACAGGAGAGTAACGGTATACAGTATGACAAAGATATGGGGGAATTCCTGCTTAGTGAAGAACATAGAGAAACTTTGCGGTATTTGTTACATACTTTTGTGGATGCTAAGGAGTACGGTTCAATACTCAATGTAGAGAAGCGTGATTATGATGGATTCTTGAAAGCATGGGAGTTGTCAGCGGAGCAGACCGTAAGTAATGTTGTTATGTTGCTTTGGTATGATGAGTGGAATCAGGTAGTGCCAGTATTGGCAAAGCAGGCTAAAATTCTATCACAGAAATATGATGTTGCAGTAACAAATCCTCCATATATGGGAATTTCAAATGGAAATGTAAAATTAAATGAGTTCGTAAAAAAGAATTATCCGGATAGTAAGAGTGATTTGTTTGCAGTTTTTATAGAACGTTGTGGACAGATGATAAAAGAAAACAGATATCAGGCGATGATTACACAGCATGCTTGGATGTTTTTGTCCAGCTTTGAAAAACTGCGTGCAAGATTGCAAATGGTAGATACTGTAAATATGGCACATTTGGGGGCGAGAGCGTTTGAAGAAATTGGCGGGGAAGTGGTGCAGACCACCAGTTTTGTGATGCGGAAAAGCCACATTGCGGAATATAAGGGGACGTATTGCAGACTGATTGAGCCAACGACACAGAAGGGCAAGGAAGAGATGTATCTTGCAGGAGAAAGTCGTTATACAGCGGTGCAGGATAATTTTACGAAAATTCCGGGGAGTCCGGTGGCGTATTGGGTGAGTGAAAATATACTTGAAGTATTCACTGAAGAAAACCTAATTGGAAATATTGCCGTACCAAAGCAAGGTTCGACGCTGGGGGATAATGCTAAGTTCATTAGATTATGGTATGAAGTGGGAGATAAGAGGGAAAAATGGTTTAATTGTATGAAAGGTGGAGAGTATCGGAAATGGTATGGTAATCTACTATATTGCTTGGATTGGGAGGATAATGGAAAGAGAGTAAAGGAAAATGGAAGAGCCACAATAAGGAGTGAATCATTACTATTTAAAGAAGGTATTACATGGTCAAACATAACAAGTGGAAACTCTTCTTTTAGATATATGCCAGTAGGTTTTTTCTTTGAGAGTACAGGTTCTGTTTGTTTTATTGAAAAGAAATATTTGTTATATTTGCTAGCATTTCTAAATACAAACATTTGTCAAAAAATAAATAAGGCGATAAATCCTACCATGCATTTACAGTCAGGAGATGTTGCAAAGTTGCCTTTAATTAAGAGCGATATTCATTTAGATAGAGTAAATAAATTAGTATATGAAAATATTGCTTTATGCAAAACCGATTGGGATTCTTATGAAACATCGTGGGATTTTAGTAAATATTCATTTTTGCAAATGAATCAGAAATCTGTAGAATTGGATGGTGTTGTTATGACAAAGGTTTCTGATAGCTATGGATTGTGGAGAGCTTATACAGATATGGCATTTGAAAAATTAAAACATAACGAAGAAGAACTCAACCGTATTTTTATTGATATCTATGGCTTACAGGATGAATTAACACCAGAGGTAGAGGATAAAGATGTAACAGTCCGCAAAGCTGATTTAAGCAGAGATATCCGCAGTTTTATTTCTTATGCGGTAGGCTGTATGTTCGGACGATATTCTCTCGATAAAGAGGGCTTAATGTTTGCAGGAGGTGATATGAAAGATGCATATGCATATTATGGCGGAACATTTTCCGATACCGATAATATTCGATTGGATGGAAAGCATACATTGGGAGAGTTGGGAACACCCTTTTATTATTTACCAGTAGATGGAAAAGAACCATTGGAGTGTTGGAAAGTAGATGCAGACAATATCATTCCAATTACAGATGAAGAGTATTTTGCAGATGATGTTGTGAACAGATTTGTAGAGTTTGTGAAAATTGTCTATGGTGCGGAAACGTTAGAAGAGAATTTGGATTTTATCGCGCAGGCATTAGGGAATAAAGGGAATTCCTCAAGGGCAGTTATCCGTAATTATTTTCTGAAAGACTTTTATACTGACCATTTGAAAGTATATCAAAAACGTCCGATTTACTGGCTCTTTGACAGTGGGAAACAGAACGGTTTCAAGGCGCTCATCTATATGCACCGCTATAATGCTGATACAATCGGAAACTTACGCGTAGATTACCTGCATCGTATGGAACGTATTTATGAAAGTGAAATCAACCGTATGCAGGATACGATTGATAATAGTAGCAATGCAAGGGAAATAACAGCAGCATCTAAACGCAAAGAAAAATTGCAAAAACAGCTCAAAGAGTGCCAAGAGTATGATGAAAAAATAGGTCACTTGGCGTTATCAAGAATAGAGATTGATTTGGATGACGGCGTTAAGGTAAACTATGAAAAAGTGCAGACTGCAAGGGATGGGAAGAAATATCAGGTGCTTGCGAAAATATAAACTCATACTTCGCATACTAAAATTAGGCATACTACCATAAATTACGCCGCTTTGGGCATTTGGAAACGATTTTTCCAGTTTTCAGGCAGTTTGCTGATAAAGAGAGACACCAGTTCCGCAATCTGG
>ERZ808040.1341-NODE-1341-length-16820-cov-5.514723_pt1 | contig 16820 bp, 18 predicted proteins | sample MGYA00380191_ERZ808040 | MGnify/ENA primary metagenome ERZ808040 (study PRJEB31490, sample SAMN06133395) | mouse gut metagenome | isolation source: J6 | host: mice | place: China: Chengdu | collected 2015-05 ... | reverse complement strand
CGTGTTGGAGGTGGAGCTATTGGGCATCACCGTCACCGTCTGGGAGGCGGTCTGGGCCACGTAGCCCTCCGGCACGGATTTCTCTGTGATGGTGTACTGGCCCGCAGACAGGTCGTCCGCCTCGGAGGTCAGGGTAAAGGTGCCGTCCGCGCCGGTCTGGCGGGTGACGGAGTAATTCCCGGAGCCGTCTGCGCTCTCCACCTTGAAGGTGACCCCGGGCAGAGGCTTGTTGGAGCCCGCTTCCAGCTTTTTCACTGTCATCTTCACGGTATCGCTATCATCGTCCGGGCTGGGCACGGCGATGAGCAGATGCTGCATGGGCGTACCGGACTGTCCCGCCAGTTTCCAGGGCTGGGACTTGTTCCATTCGTAGATCCACAGGTGATAGTCATGGAAATACTCGGGATGATCCAGCACCAGGTTCACCCCGGTGGCAACATAGTCATAGGCGGAGTTGCCGGTTTTGCCCCCGTCGCTGCTGTCAATAATTGAATGGGTATTGATGGCGTCCCAATCCTTGATCCAGGAGGACTGGCCATAGGTGCGGTGGTACAGTTTCATGGCCGCGACAAACTCCTCCGCCATTTGCTCGATGAAGCCTTCCCGGTTGCTGTTCACGTCCAGGATGACCCCGTGTTCATAGAGCCAGCTCCCCGCTTGGGCCACCAGGAACCATATGTCAGACCAATACTGGCCCCAATGCTCCAGCCCCCGGGCGTCGCCGGCTGCGGTGAAGTCGCCGTAGGTACAGGAGTAGATATAGGTGAGCAGCACCCGCAGCGATTCGCTGTTCACTTCCTCCTTGAAATCCCATGTCTGGCCGTTGGCAGCGGGGCCGAGGGTGCCCTTCTGATAGGCGCACAGGGCGCGGATCGGGGCGTCCAGGCCGGGGACGTTGACCTGTTCATCAAACACATAGGGCAAGCCCACATTGTTGATGACGCTGCTGGCCGCCTGGTAGCGGACGGATTTGCCGCCGATCTTCATGTAGTCCGAAGACTTCTGCGTGATGGAGCCGGGGGCGTCGGACAGACCCGCGGCTGCGAAAGCGGACAGGGGCAGGACGCCCATGACGCACACCAGGGCCAGAAGAAGGCTCAGGGTGCGGGTTACGATCTTATTTTTCAAAACGATTCCTCCTCGAAATAGGAAGGCCGGGCCGCGTAAGCAGCCCGGCCTTCCCACTCTGGGAGGAGGACTGCTTTTGCAGTCCGGCCATTTTATTGTGATGTGTTCAGTCTGGATAGCGCGTATACAGGGTATATCCCTGCTGCCCTTCCAGCCACCAGCGGAAGTACTGCCCACCCCAGCGGGCATGGTTGTTGAGGCCGCTCTCGGTCACTTTGATGTATTCGTCCGCCCTTTCCAGCACAACCACCACATGGCCCGAGGATTCGGTGTCGTACCGGATCAGGTCGCCGGGGCGGATCTGATTCCAGTCCGGCCTGTCCACCCGCCGCCATGGCAGGCTGCCGAAGGCGGCGTCGGAACAGAGGGTGGCCCAGCCGGAGCAGTGGATACCCCGGCTGTAGGGGCCGTTACTGGCGGAGCGGTATGGGGTGGGGTAGACGGTTCCTGTGGGATACTGTTCCCGCAGGGCGGCCAGGGAAGCTTGTACGCTTGCCTCGGTGACGGCTTGGGGGGAGGGCGCGGTCTGTGCAGGGGTGGTCACCTCCTCGACGTAGGGGGCGTCCGGGTCGATGTGGACGCTGTTGGTGGCGCTGTCATAGGTAACGCCGAAGTCCACCGCTTTCCCGATGTCCCGGAGCTTGACGAAATTGTTGCCGTGGATCTGATACGCTTCGAACTGTACCTGCTGGCTGCTCACATAGAAGGTCTGAGTGGTGGGGCTGGCGGTGAGCTGCTGGACGGCGGCGCTGGCGGAACCGCTCAGGGCGAGGCCCGCCAGGATGCCGATCCCCATAAATACCGCTTCTCTTTTCCTACTCATGATGTGGTCTCCCTTCGATTTTAATGGTGCTTTTGGTAAGCAACACAATACCGAAGAACCAGGGAGAAATCCACAACTTTTTCAAGCAAATGATGGAGAAAAAGCAGGGCCAAAACGAAGCATATTATACAGTTTCCACGGCGGTGACGTGCCAGCGGAAGGCGGGCTGATCCATGACGCAGGTGTACAGAGAGATCATGTTGACGGCGGTGGGCTCCAGCCCGCTGACATCGTTGACGCTGACCTTTTCCACCCCGGTGACCGCATAGGTGCGGGCGCCCAGTTTGGTGGTGAAGGTGATGATATCCCCGGTTTTCAGCGTGTGGATCTTGCCGAAATCGCTGCGCACCCCCCGGTTGTGGCCCGCGACCGCGATGTTGCCATCCCAAATGCTGGTGCCGGTAAAATGCCCCGCACCCTTAAGCAGCGGCGCGCTGCCGGTGCCCTCAAACACCTTGACCGTCAGGCCGATGGAGGGGATTTTCAGCGTCCCCAGGCTGCCGTCGCTGTAGTAGAGGGCGCTGGTCACCTCGGTGAAGCCCGGCGTGGTGGAGGGGGAGGTAGAAACGCTGGTATCGGTGATGGGATAGCTGCCCGTGCTGCCGGAGGTGGGCGGTGTGACCACGGCCACGTTCCCGTTCACCTGACCTGCCCCCGCCATCTGGGAGGGCACCAGGTTGGGCGTCAGGTACTCGCCGGTGTTGAGCATATAGCTGGTGGGGGTGCCGAAGCCGGGCGGGATCAGGGCGGCGGACTTGCTCACGTCCTCGTTCTTCATGGCCCCGCCGTCGGCGGTGACCACCGGCTCAAAAGAAGTGGGCTTGCCGTACTCCGGGTCGCCGGGGGCGTTGATGTTATACTCCAGGGCGTGGGCAGGGAGCGCCATGGTAAGCACTGCGCACAGGCTCAGTGCGGTGGTAATCAGTCGTTTCATGTTCACTGAGATTCCTCCTCCGTTTCATAGCCGCTCTCGCGGCGCTTCTTGATGAACAGGGCTACGCCGATGCCAGCGCCGATGGCCGCGACCACGCCCAGGGGAACCAGCACGTAGCCCCAGTGGAACTGGACGGGGGCGGCAGGCTCCTGCACATCGGTGCTGGGCTCGGGCGTGGGGTCGGGCTCCACGGGGACCAGGGGCGTGCCCTCGAAAATGGCCACATAGCGCACCTTGTTCAGGGCGATCCGGCTGACGGTGCCGCTGTAGTCGGCGGTGACCACGTAACCCTTGATGTAGGAGCTGGTGGCGCTGCCGGTGTAGGTGGCGATGGCGGTGTAACGGTCGGCCACGGCGTAGCCGTCCTCGTTGGCGGTGTTGTCGGTCTGCCAGTCGATGGCCGCCAGCTCCAGGGTGCGCCCGTTGTCGGTGATCTCCTTGGGGATGTAGGAGGTGTCCTGGCCCGCCAGGTTGGGGTAGGAGCGGGTGGCGGACACCTGCCGGGTGGAGCTGCCGTAGCCCGCCGCCTCCACCTGGACAGTGTCCAGCTGGAGGGCCAGGGTACCGGATAGGCCGTCCTCTGTGACGAACTCCTTCTCCTGGGGCAACAGGGCCAGGACGGATTCCATATCCTTGCTTTTACTCTCCAACGATACCGTCTCCGTGTGCTGACGGCTCTCATGCTCCGGCAGCTCCTGCTGGAGCAGATCCGTCAGGGTGTAGTGGAAGCCGTCCTGCTCGAAGTCCGACCGTGGGATACCGGCAGGGTCCTGCTCCGGGGAGAGGTCATAGACCTTGCGGATCTCCGCCCTGTCCTCACTGCGTGTGACGGAGGTCGGGTAACAGACCTGCACCTCGGGCACTTCGGGGAAGGGCTCCGCCGCCAGGGCGGTGGGGAGCAGCGCCGCGGCTATCAACAGGCCGGCGGCGCATCTCAGAATGGTGTGTTTCACGAAGGGGTTCCTCCTTCACATTTTGTCATATTTTGCCCCAGCCGCTCCAGGGTACGCCGGGCCAGGAGGCGGAACTCCCAGGGCTCCAGCTCCAGGGGGCGGTAGTCCCCTTTGTCCGTGATGCCGTCCGCCCGCACCTTGAGTACCAAGGGGAAGACGGCGGCGTGCTCTTTGAGCACCGTGGGGGCCAGCCAGCCCTTGCCTGCCAGGTACACCCACCGGAGAGCGGAGGCCGGATTACCGGGGACGTCGGGCCATAGATATTTCCCCGCCAGCTTCTTGCGGCGCTGCTTCTTGTTGACGGGGATAGGGGCCAGGATCTTGCCCTCTATCTGGTAGCGGAGCCCTAGGGCCTCCACACAGGTGCGGACAGCTTGTCTTGCCTCCGTCGTGTCTGCCCAGGTGGGCAGCGGCTCCCCCTGCTCTGCGGCCAGCACGTCCTCCCCCTCTGGATCATCTGGGAAGAGGGGCACGTTCTTCACCAGCTCCAGCACGTGGAAGCCGTCCGTCAGGCCCAGCACCTTCCGCTTGGTGATGGGGATGCCCCGGTAGTGCTCCAGGGCCTCCCCCAGCTCCGGGCGCTGCCGGATCGTCCAGCCCTTCCGGAGGAAGCCGCCCCGGCCCAGCCGCAGATCATCCATGGTGTAATAGGCCAGGCTCATTCGGCATCCTCCTCCCGGGCCAGCAGGGCGCCCAGCCCGAACAAATCCACGCCGCAGTGCTCCAGCATGTCCAGGAACTCCGCGTCATAGGTTCGGAATACCTCGGACGCTCTTTTGCACGGCATGCCGCTGGCCGCCCGGCTGTCCAGGGCCAGGCGGACAACCATGCCGACGTTCAGATCGTGGAGCAGCCGGATGGCCTCCAGCCGCTCCCTTGCAGTGCCCTCCTGCCGGGTGAGCACCACGCAGCCATGTCCTGCATGGAGGGCCAGCCGCTCCGCGTCCTCCAGTCCGGAGAGCTGGAGGACGGCCCGGGGGATGGCCAGGGTCTTCTTGCTTGTGTCATGGCAGATGGTAAATTTCATCTTCTGTTTTCACCTCGTATTCTTAGTCCTGCGGCCAGTCCCACACCCGGGGCAGCCGCCCGGTGGGGGCGGACAAGATCCGCAGCTCCGGACGATCGCTGGATACCAGTCCGGGGTTATCCAGCAGGGAGAGCTGGCGGTTGAGCATGGGGCTTGGGTCAAAGTTGGTCATGAGCAGCTCGTGGTACCTGGAGTCCTCCTGCCGGGCCATGGGGTTGGGGCGGTCAAAGCCCACAATATAAAAGTCCGGGGCGAAGAGGTCCAGAATGTCCGGATGGCTGTTATAGGACAGGACGATGTGGCCGTCCCGCGCCGCCGGGGCGCACAGGCAGTCGTGGAGCCGGACGTGGTCCCGGAGGTCGAAGGAGGGGGCGTACATCCTCTCCGCCTCCAGATAGGGCGGGTCCGCATAGATCACCGCACCCGGCCGGGCGTACTGTCGGACTACGTCGCAGCAGTCCTTGTTCTCCACCACCACGCCCTGGAGTGTGTCCGAGGCGCGTCGGAGCAGTCCGAGGAAGCGGCGCAGCTCCACGCTGCGCCCGCCGAAGCTGTTTCCGGTGGCACTGTAGCTGTACCGGATGCTCAGATAATAGGCCGCAGCCCGCTGTACGTCCGGCAGGTTGGCCCGGCCCACCAGGAGCTTCTTCACCTCCTGCCTGTCCATGGGCGGGAAGTAGTCCTCTGCGATTTGGAGCTCCTCCTCCAGGTAGTCCATGGGGTCATACTCGTGGTTGAGGAAGCGGAACACCACCTCGAAGTCCGCCCTGGCGTGGAGGGGCAGGAAGTCCAGCTCCCTGAGCAGCGCCAGGGGCCGGTCCCGGGCACAGCGGAACAGGTTGGCCAGATCCGTGTCGATATCGTTGTACACCCGCAGGGGGGCGTACCCGGCGCCCAGGCCCAGGGTCACCGCGCCGCTGCCGCCGCAGACCTCCAGCAGGCGGGGCGCCCTCCTGGGGAGCAGCTGGAAGATATAGGGGAGCAGGAACAGCTTCCCGCCTACCCAAGGAAAGAAGGGTTTAGCGATCCGGCCCACCTCCCCCGGGTAGGCGGAAGGCCCCCGTGGCCCTCTCCAAGCTGCGGATGGCCTTCTCCACGCCGTCCCGCATTCGCCGGAGATGCCCGATTGTGGCAATCACCTCCCAGGCGTTGGCGGGGTAGAAGTAGCCGGTGCGGTCGCTGCAGATAGGCGCCCCGTCCACCCGCAGGTTATGGACCAGCTTCCGCAGCTCTGCCTCATGGATGCGGAACCTCTTTTTCAGCTGTTTGCCGCTGATGGCGTTTTCCCGGCCGGGGCAGTAGCGCTGCAGATACTCCAGGAGCTCCTTTTCTTTTGCTTTCATGACGTCCTCCTCTGGGCTGTCCTCCCGAAAAAGGGCACAAAAAACAGGGGCCGCTGTCCCCTTCGGGAAAACGGCCCCTGTTTCGTGTTGATATAGATTTGATCTGGGGTTACATCTGCTGCATCTGCATAGGCGCCCGAATCTGAGCATGCGGGCCGAGAATGTAAGCCCTGCCGTCCGCTGTCTGGATATAGCCCTTGTTCCGCAGCAAATCCAGCCCGTACCGTTCCAGGTTGAAGCAGCCGGCAACTGCTGGGTCCAGCGTACTCCCTGCCGACCGCAACTCCGCTTTCGCAACGTCCTGAAGCTGGTCTGTATATACCACATGGTAGCGGTTCAGGTGCTGGGCAATCTCCAGGGCGGCGGGCAGGGTGGTGCAGCCCTCATGCTCCAGGGCCCAGAGGTAGGTCTGGAGGAAATCTTTCTGCCCCTGGTTCTGTTCCTGGAGAATGAACCCCAGGTTCTGGCCGTCGTAGATCAGATCCTCCAGCCGGCCGGCATAGGCGTCCTCCAGCCCGGTGATGCCCGGCAGGCTGCACCGGGCTTCCAGCAGGGTGCACCCCCGGATGGTCTGTACGCCCAGAGCGTCTAGGGCCAGCCGGATCTCCCCCGGCCTCACGTCCATGATGTCGTTGTAGTCCGGCAGGGCCAGCCACACCCCATCCGGCACCGCGGAGGAGGCCAGCTTCAGCCGCAGGCTCCAGCTGTAGTCCGGCTCCGGCAGGACGATGCCGTCGTATACTTCTGGCTGCTCCCGCTCCGGGTATACCACATAGCAGCCTCCCACGAACAGGCCGGGGTGGAGATCTGCGCAGGTACGGCCCAGCTCCTCCAGGTTGACGTACTCCCGCAGCTCCAAAAGCCTTGTATCATTCTCCTCCAGGTAGTACAGGCCCAAATCCTTATAACTCTGGATACCGCCCACTACTTCGTATTCGTCCAGGCCTGCCAGCAGGTTGACCATCTCCTTGGCGTCGGCGGGGGCGCCCCGCTGGAGGGCCGCCTCTATGGCAAACTCTTCCCGCACGGTCATCACTCCCAACCGCTCCCGCAGCCATGCCTGCTCCTCCGGCCTGCCGGGAAGGTTTATCAGTCCTTCTCTGTCCATATCATCATCCCCCCATCTCCATGCCGCCCAGCTTTGGCTGGGGCGGCAGCGGGTTTTGCACCGGCTGGCCATCCACCCGGGTTAGCAGACCGTAGTCTGTCAGCTCGCCCCCGTATCGCTGGATCAGCGCCTCGCCGTAGCCGTAGAGGTTCAGGTACCGGCATAGCAGGTCGGCATTCTCCTCCCCCATGGAGCGGCGCAGCTCCCCGCGGGCCACGTCCTCGGGTGAGGCGGCAGCCCAATTCAGATTGTAGGCGTCCAGCCGCTCTGTCAGGGCCATGGCATCCTCCAGGCTGGTGGGAGGCGACGCCTCCAGTACCGCCTTGTACTTGATCAGCTTCAGCGGCTCCCGGTCCTCCAGCACGGTCAGCCGGATGGCCAGGCAGTTCAGGGTGTCCAGCTGCTCTGGGGTCGCCCACGCCGCCGGGAGCTGGGGCACCCGGCTGTGGAAGGCGGTGACGGTGCAGTTGGAGATGCCCACAGCATCCATCTGGTCACGCACCTCCACCAGCTCCTGTCCGGCGGGGAGGGTGAGCTCCGCCCGTTCCTCCCCGAGCTGGAGCTCCAGCCGAAAGAAGCTAGTCGGGGCCTCCGGCGCGCTGCGGGGTTCCTGGCCCTCTGCGGGCTTCCAGTTCCCATCCGGTACCACATACCCCTGCCTGGTGAAGATCCCGCCCTCCGACTGACGGACCCGGCGGCCCAGGAGCTGGAAGTCCAGCAGTTCAAACACCCTGTCCGGCACATCCTTCACCTCGGGGATGGAACCGTTTGCCGCGTAAACCCGGCCCAACGAGGCGTCGTCCGTGGCCTCGGGCGCCACCTGGCAGTGCTTTGCCTGCTCAGACAGGGTAATGAGGGCGTCTGGTTCCATGGGCCTGCCGTCCTGCAGCTTGACTAGCCCCTCGAATGCGGTGCGCTGCCGGCTGTCCAGACTGGTCAGCCGCTCCGCCAGGGCATTGAGCGCGGGGAAGCCCTCGCCAGATTGCAGGCCAGGGAACAGGACGGGGAATTCCCCATAGTCCTCCATCTCCCATTCCACTCTGGTGTCCGGTGCGAGCCGCAGCCGTTCCCAGGCATCCAGGACAGCATACGGGTCTGCTGGAAGCTCCAGTGTCACATAAGTATCCTTGTCCGGATTGCACAGGGATACTGTAAAGGCCTTATCCACGGCTCATACCCCCCATCGTCATGCCCTGGGCCTGCGTCAGCCCGAACTGCTCTGCCTCCGTCTGGATGCTCCAGCCCTCCGGCTGCCACATGTGGACGTAAAGCTCCCCGCCGTCCACACGGATTGCCTGCTGCTCCAGGCCCTCGCCAACGCCGTCCGCGGCCTGGCCGGTGAGATAGTCCTTCAGCCCGGTCAGCTCCTCCGGAGAGAGCTGGCCGACGACCTGGCACTCCGCCACGCCCCACAGCCTGCCGTCTCTGGCCTCTGCCGTAAACACGGCGGAGCGCACCTTGACGTCCAGGAACTCCTTGTCGCACCAGAGCATGAGGCCCCGCTCCGCCTCCTCCGGCACCCGGTTCCGTACCATGAAGCCCAGGATCCTGTCCTCATAGTCCAGAAGCGTTCTGCCGTCCCATTCTTCACCCGTCTCATCCCAATCTCCCCACTCATTCCGGGCATAGAAGCTGGCGGTGAGGGGCATGTACAGCTTGAGCTGGGTGGACTCAGGCGGGTGGACGGAGAACATCTCCTCCCCAAGGGTCAGGACGCACTCACCTCCGTCGCTCTGCCGGACGTGGAACCGGCCCGAGTCATCGATGTGCTCCAGAGTACCAGCCTCCTCCAGCGTGTTTCTGGGATCATCCAGCTCCCATGTTTGGATCCGGCTGCCCGCGGGGAACTGATTCCGCAGGAAATCCAGCCACTCCTTCGATACACCCTGCATGATGATCTGTCTCCCTTCATTTTGCCTCAAGTGTCATTCGGATAGAAAAGGCCGGCTTCCAAAGCGGAAGCCGGCCTTCAACGGAGTCCCTGTGCATGCTCTGTTTCCTCTGATGGTTCATAGTTCTTTCCCGTCCTTTCTTCTGGTAAGCACACAACATACCACAGTGTGCCCGTAATATCCAGCATTTTTTACATCTGCGGCTGCATGGGCGCCTGACTCTGACTCCGCTCCAGCCACAGCGGATAATAGGCCACCTCTGTGATACCCAGATCCGCATTACAGGTGATATGGGCGGCCACGGCGGGGCAGGCTGACGAGATCTGGAACAACGCCTCGGTGAGCTCTGAGCCCAGGCCGTCCAGGATACAGCGGGGCCCGCCGGGCTTTTCGGCAAACTCCGGTTGATCCATGGTGAGGCGGGCCATGGCCTGGGTGGCGGATATGCCTGTTTCCCGGCCGTATGTGATGGCCCGCTTCAAGGCATGCTGCGGATTGAAGCGCCCAAAGTCCATGGTGTAAAACCGCTGTTCCTGCCCGGACTCCACAATGGTGCAGGTCGCAATCCGGCTGGGCTCCTCCGGCCGCTCCGGGCCAAAGAAGCCCATAAGCCGGCCCTCCTTGGCCAGGCCGGACACCTCTGCCGGTGTGCGCCCGGCCTGAAAGTAGACGGCAGCGGCGAACAGCTCGCTGGGCAGAGCGGCGTTTTGGTGCTGGATGACCTCATAGGCGCCCTGGAGGGTTTCCTCACCGAAATTCCGCGCCACCACTCGCAGGGCGGTGAGCATATCGATGTACTCCGTCTCCGCACACTCCCGGTCAAAGCGGTACAGTGCCTCGGTGGTGACGGGGTCCGGCCTGGGAACCAGTTCATTGATCTGCCGGATAAACTCTTTTTTCTGTATATTCTCTCCCCCTCGGTTCACATGGATAGCCCGCCCAGGGATGGCCCCTGGCTGGGGTGATCCTTGTCGGCCAGCAGTTGTACCAGAGTTTTCAAATCCTCCGGTGCAATCCGCTCAACCGCCTGGCACAGCCGGTTGAGGCCATTGATGGACAGGCGTTCCGCCGGAATGCTGCTGATGACCTCGCCGGGCAGGGTGCTGTCTACTATCCAAAAGTGGGGGCTGTCCCGGATGCCGGTGCGGCACAGGAGACGTTCCAGCCTTTCCGGGCTGTCCGGCAGAACCAGCAGTGTGCTCTGCCCCTCGCCGTAGGATGCCTCCAGGAGTATGACGAACTCCCGGTCAAGATAGTCCGGAAAGGGGCCGCCCTCCTTGTAGAACTTCTCCAGCTCCATACCGTTATCATAAACCACGCCATAGGGTGTGATAGTGCCATGCTTGTTGAGGATCAACTTCAAGGCCGCTGCTCTGCCATCCACCTGTTCCAGCTCCTCCTCACTGGCACAGCCGCCCTCCAGCGTCATGTAATGCTGGCGGCCTACAGCGTCCAAATCCGAAAAGTCCGTGATCACCGTGGCCTGCTGGCAGCAGAAGGTAAGATTGATGAAGTCCGTCATATCAAACGTACCCAGCCTGACCGCCATAGCCTGGAACTGGGCGGCCTCATAGTCGTCAAAGCTGTCCAGCCGCCGGGCCAGGTAGTCCAGCTCGTCCAGATTGGCGCCCACCTTCTCCAGGCGTTTGAGGATGGGGAAGCCGCTCTCCAGCTCGTCCACCCGGCAGTCCCGTTTCAGGGGGGCTCCCAGCTCCATAGCGGCCAGGCATTCCAGGGTGCGCTCATATTCCATGCCGGGGATGGGGAAGGGGATGGTCACCTGGCCATACTCCGGGTGCGCCGCGTTGCTCAGGACACAGCGCAGCACCGGCTGTCTGTTCTGTGTGGTCACATCTGCTGCCCTCCTATCTCCGGCCCCTGGCGGGGCACGTAATCCTCCAGCGGCCTGGGGTTCTCCTCCCCATACAGGTCATAGGTCATATCGTCCGCCGCCTTGCGCACCGCCGGGTCATCCGTCAGGGTCTCGAAGCGGAAGCCGGTCACATCCCTTGTGGGCAGCTCCTCCCGGATGGTCCGGAGGTAATCCTGTGGGGCTGTGAACTCCATGCGCTCGCCATTGGCAAAGGAAACCCGGCCCACCGGCCTGTCCAGTCCCAGTGTTCTGTCCGCCTGGTCATCTGAGTAGAACAGGCCGGCCTCCTCACGGGCGGCCGGCCGCAGGGGAAAGCGATTGTTACATGGATTCATCTGTGTGAATCTCCTCCTTAGTTTCTTGCTCTGCCCACCTGTCCGTGGCATTGAGCCGCCGCATCTCCGAGCGCAGGCACTTCCCATCCTTCCCCCAGCAGAGGAAGCCGTTGGCAGGGTAGGGGCAGCCCACACAGAGGGGGGAGCGGGTGCATACTGGCCTGGGCGGCGGTTCCGCCGGGTGCTCCGGGGCATAAATCTTACGGGCACTGAAATGGAATAAAATCTGGGCATAGAAAAAGGCGGCGCCTGATTTGGCGCCGCCCTCACATGGACGGTTCAAGATTTACTCCCTCTTTCTATATCAGATGTTGCGCTACCGCCGGCGGTTAGCCTCGCCCTGGGACAGGGCGGCCTTTCCACTCCAGTGGAAGTAAACGATCCTTCTTTGGCGCAAAGGTGAGGGGGGCTGTCCAAGGACAGCCCCCCTCCTGTATGCTTCCGTCTCAGATTTTAGATGGCCCGCACTCCGCGATCCAACTGTCCAGGTTCAGGCTTTCCGCCATGAGAAGGGCCAGCTTGTGCATCGCCGCCCGGTCTTGGGCATCCTCCAGCCTGGCCGTCGTCTCAAACAGGCCCCAGAGCAGTTCGGCAATCATCTTGCCGTCGTAAGGCTTCAGCAGTTCGCTGTTGGGCAGAGCGTCCTCGCTGCTCCCGCTGCGCAGAAGCTGCCGTTCTCTTTCAATCAGCTCCAGGCTGGCCTGCAGGCTCTCCCGGGGCACTTCCCAGGCTTTGGCAATCAGCTTCACGCCTGCCTCCATGGGAGCCTCATCCCCGATCTTGTCCGGCCCGCCCAGCGCCAGGGCATTGATTGCCTCCTCAGTTATCTGCTGAAGCAGCTTCTCCGGCGCGGGATGCTTCTCAATCTGTTTCATACGTGTGTCCTCCTCGTTATTTTTTGGTGGGCTTCTGACCACAACAATACCCGCTTTTGCGGGATAAAGCTATCACCATACGTAACGAAAAAAATGCCGCAAACCAAGCGATACCAACAATTTCTGTATAGAAAAAGCGGCGCCTGATTTGGCACCGCCCTCATATGGACTGTCCAAGCTTCTGACTTTCGCTCTGCATCTGATCCTGGGTTCTTTCCGGCAGCTGGGCTGTGATCTGATCCAGGAGGCGCCGGCATTGGAACTCCTGCTGGTAGGAGGCGGGGCCCTCTCCATAGAGGAAGCCCTGCACCGCCTGGCGCAGCCCCTCCAGCTGCTCCCGGTCAAAGACCCGTTCCCTGGCCACCAGCCCGGAGCGGAGGGCGAAGTCCTCCCTGGCGCCCTGATAGTCCTCCATGTAGTAGTGGCCGTTGTTGACCCCGCTCCGGTCATAGTCCCGGGCCCAGGTGACGAACTGGGCCCCCAGCAGCGTCTCTGTCCCGGCCAGCACTGTGCCGTTGAACTCTGCCAGCACCCGGTAACCGTCCGCCAGGCCATCCGCCTTCAGAGGTGGGGCATTCTCCAGAAGCGTCATGTACTCCATCACCGTCCCCGCCGCCTCCGTGGCCTGAGCCAGGGCGGCCTTTGCCCTGCTGGTGTCTACCCAGGTGGGGTCATACCGGACGGCGCCGCTCTCCGTGACCCGGCACAGGATGCGTCCGTTCCGCTCCGCCGGGAGCAGGCCGTCCTCCTCCAGCGGCCGGGGCAGTAGCTCCCGCCGCCGCAGGGCGTAGGACAGTTCCTCGAAATAGGTTTTGGGGGGCATGTTCGTATTCCTCCTTTGGGGGCTCAGCGCCCTTTTTCGATCACCGTTCTGCGCCCCTGCCCGGGAATTTCACCATACCATCTTCTCTACAAAAATCTATTCAGCAAAGCAGACGCAAAGGTGTGCGCCCTTTTTGAACTTCCTGTGCAGCAAAAAAGCGCCGGTCTGATGGTTGCGAAACCAACAAACCGACGCTCTACTTTTTGTATATATTTTTTCCTCCATTTGGCGGCCTTCAGGGCTGAAAAAGGGCGCAGGGGAGGGGTAACCGGTATCTTATGGAGCGATCCGGGGTTCAATGTCCTTCTGTGGCTCCACAAGCCTCGAAAATATCTTTTTTTCAGAACACAAATTTCAGGGAAATAAAAAAGCCACACCCTCTGATACTCTAAGCATTCCGCTTAAAATATCCAGATTGGTGTGGCTTTATGGTGCCGGTAGTGGGACTCGAACCCACACGATGTTGCCATCAACGGATTTTGAATCCGTCACGTCTACCAATTCCATCATACCGGCAACGGGACTGCAAAATATTATACACGACATTGAAGCGGTTGGCAAGTCTTTTCGATGGAGGAAAATCAGAAAATAATCGGTTAATTAACATACCATTTCCGGTAGAGATGTGCTATGATAATCTTGATTTTATAACTTATCCCATGGAGGGGTTCCGACGATGAAAAAATGCAGGCTGCTTTTGGCGGCGGGGCTGCTGATGTTTCTGACCGGCTGTTTTTCCCAGTCGGTGGAGGAATTCTACGCGCCTCCCAAGGCGCCCGACGATTATCTGAAGCTGGACAATGAGATCAACAAGGTGCTCACGCAAGGGGGCGAGTACGCCGCGCCCCTCAGCGGGGAGCTGACCCAGAAGGTGCAGCTCCAGGATTTGGACGGGGATGGCGTACAGGAGGCTATTGCCTTTTTCCGGGTGAGTGCGGACGAGCGGCCGCTGAAGATCTACATCTACCGCCAAGTGGGGGAGAACTACGAGGTGGCGGCCGTGATTGAGGGCTCAGGAAATGCGATTGACTCCATCTACTATGAGAACCTTGACGACAGCCCCTCCAAGGAGCTCATCGTGGACTGGGAGACAGCGGGGCAGAGGCACTCCCTGGCGGCTTACTCCATCGACCGTTATGAGGTGCTTGAGTTGATGCGCACCGACCACGCCGGCTTCCAGATTTATGACGTTGACGGGGATGGACAGAAGGAAATCCTCGTGCTCCAGATGGCGGCAGGGGAAGTGGGCCAGGCAGAGAGCTTTGTCAACAGCGCGCCGGGCAGCCGAGTGGAGGTCTATAACTTCCGGGATGGTATCCTGGAGCTGGACGCCTCCGCACCACTGTCCAACGGGGTGGAGAAGCTGGTCAGCATGAAGACGGGCTATCTCCAGAACATGGCGCCGGCGCTGTTTGTCACCTCCACCTACGCTGAAAACGGGCAGATCACCGACATTTTCGCCTGGAAAAACGGGGGGCTGGAGAATGTGACCCTGGAGCCGGACACCGGCGAGAGCGACAGCACCATCCGGTGGTCCACCGAGGTGGAGAGCACGAAGGTATCCTATACCGACATCAACCATGACGGCATACTGGAGCTGCCATCCGCCTATGCGCTCCCCGATCCCAACAATGTGGGGACGGCCCCCAACTTCTGGGCCATCCGCTGGTGGCAGTACGACATCAACGGGGTTTCTCATCTGGTATATACCACCTACCACAACAGCCGGGACGGCTGGTACTTTGTTCTGCCCGAGGCGTGGTCGGGGAAGGTGACGCTCTCCCGCAGCGACTTGGCGGGCGGCGGCGAGCGGGCCGTAATCTTTTCTTACTGGGAGGGAAGCGCGGACACAGCGCCGGTGCCGTTCCTGGTCATCTACAAGCTGACCGGCGACAACCGCGTAATGCGGGCCAACATGGCCGACCGCTTTCTCCTGCCCAACACCGGGGAGGAGAAGGAGACCATTTATGCCGCGCGCCTGATCGAGAGTGGTTGGGACTGCGGCTTGGACGAGGAGGGCGTAAAGGCCAATTTCGCCCTGATTACCAGCGATTAGCGCCCACGGCGGACGCCTGTGTGCGAAAGGAGGAAACGGGATGAAAAAGGTACTGGTGCTGGAGGATGAGGCGAACATCCGCAGCTTTGTGGTCATTAACCTTAAGCGGGCCGGCTATGAGGCCATCGAGGCCGAGACCGGGGAGGAGGCGCTGGCCCAGCTCAAGCGCAACCCGGACATCAAGGTGGCGCTGCTGGACATCATGCTGCCCGACATGGACGGATTTGAGGTCTGCCGCCGTATCCGGGCGGGAGACAACAACATCGGCATTATCATGCTCACCGCCCGCACACAGGAGATGGACAAGGTGACCGGGCTGATGACCGGGGCGGACGACTATGTGACCAAGCCCTTCTCTCCGGCGGAGCTCACTGCCCGCATCGACGCCCTCTACCGCCGTACCGGCGGAGGGGACCCGGTGGATACCGGCGAGATCAGCCAGCCGCCTTTCCTGCTGAACACCCGCAACCGTACCCTGGAGAAAAACGGACAGCGGGTCAAGCTTACACAGGTGGAGTACTCCATCATAAAGCTGTTTATGGACAACCCAGGAAAAGCCCTCTCCCGGGAGGAAATTCTCGACTCGGTGTGGGGACGGGACTACTTCGGCGAGCTGAAGATCGTGGACGTAAACATCCGACGCCTGCGCATTAAAATCGAAGACGACCCCACAAATCCTGCTTATATCACCACCGTGTGGGGATACGGGTATAAGTGGGGCTTTTAGCCAGAGGCGGACGGGGCGTCTTCGATGGGCCCCGCCCTGGGGCGGGGCGGCGCGGAGCGCCGTACAAGCGTTTTTGCCGGAGGCAAAAGCCTTGACCCGGGGCAATTCACTTGCCCTGGGCAGAGGGAAAAGAGGGGTCCCCGCAAAGCTCTGCTTTGCGGGGCATGACGACCCCACAAATCCTGCTTATATCACCACCGTGTGGGGCTATGGATATAAGTGGGGCTTTTAATGCCGGCCGGGCGGCCGGGATCTAGAACCAAACCCAGGTGGTGACAACAAGATCCATGAAGAAAATTACAGGTATCCGAAAGCGGTGGATGGTGAACTCCATCAGTGTGGTGCTGTTTATCGTGCTGCTGGCGGTGGCGGCCTTCTCCGCCGCGATGGGGAGCTACTATTATTCCACCCTGAGTGAGTCTCTCAAGCAGAAGGCGGAAAACGCCATCAGCAGCTTTGACTACTACCGCACAGAAGCCGAGTATTACGACAATGCCCGGGCGGTGGTGGCCGGGGAACCCAACAGCGACAAGCTGGAGGTGGAGTATCTGGACGCCGACGGCCAGATCCGCTTTTCCAGCTCCGACCTGACGGCCTTTCGCTCCCCCGGAACGCCGGACATTGCCGAGGCCATCAGCATGAAGCGCACCAAGGTGTGGATCGGCGCCGACCCCAGCACCGGCGAGCACATCATGGCCGCCTCCAGCCCCCTGATGATCGACGGGGAGGTGGTTGGGGTCATGCGGTATGTCACCTCCCTGAATAAGGTGGACAAGCAGATTATCATCATCGTGGCCATCGCCCTGGGCATCGGTCTGGGTATCCTGGGCATGGTGTACTTCTCCAACCTCTACTTCATCCGCTCCATCGTAGACCCGGTGGCGGGCATCACGGAAACCGCCAAGCGCATCGCCGCGGGCTCC
>ERZ808040.1339-NODE-1339-length-16840-cov-6.213387_pt1 | contig 16840 bp, 14 predicted proteins | sample MGYA00380191_ERZ808040 | MGnify/ENA primary metagenome ERZ808040 (study PRJEB31490, sample SAMN06133395) | mouse gut metagenome | isolation source: J6 | host: mice | place: China: Chengdu | collected 2015-05 ... | reverse complement strand
TTCAACAAGTGCGGCGATGATTCGCCGCACAGGCCGTAAAACGGCCTTGCGGTGGACTTCATAGTCAGCACAGGGGGTTTTTTCCTCACCCGTCAGCGGCTCCGCCGCTGTTTGAAAATCGGTATCTGCCGATTTTCAACTGTGCTGACTATATCAGACCGCCCGCTCCAGCAGGCGGCAGAGCATGAAGGCGGCTTCGCCCCGGCTGGCGGTCCGGGTCCCGTGATAGGTCCCCCTGGCCATGCCCAGGGCCTGGGCCATGGCGGCATAGCCCAGCCCGGAGGCGGGGATGCTGTCCTTGTCGGTGTAGCTTACCGTGTAGATGCCGCTGAGGCGGGCGGCGGGACCATAGTCCGCGTCGTCCAGCAGCAGCTTTACCAGAGCGGCCCGGGTGACGGGGGCGTCGTCGGCCCGCTCCGCCGGGGTCAGCAGGCCCCGGGCGTAGGCGTCGGAATAGAGGGCGTCCCGCTCCTCCCCGGTGGCGGTCTCCGGGTCCACCCGCCAGAACCGCAGGCTCCCCAGCAGACAGATCAGGTCCCACTGGGTCAGGGTCTTGCCTGGGCGGAACACGCCGCCGTTATAGCCCACGCCGTACTGGGCCAGCTTCTCGATGTCCGCCTGCCAGGTACTGCCGGAAAGGTCGCTGTAGGAGATGTCGGAACGGTCGGAGTACTTCTGAAATACGGGCTTTCCGCTCCTGGCGTCGACGCCCAGGCAGGCCTCCTCCCGCTCCAGGGCATAGGTCAGACGGAGGACGTGGAAGTAGTCCGTGCCCAGCCGGATGGCCCTGGCCTGGAGGGGGTCGGCTTCATCCATCTTCTGGGGAACCAGCCGGTAGGCCAGGACGGTGTCATAGGTACCCATCCAGACGTCCAGGGCGGCGCTTTCGGAGATGACGCCCTCGGGGGAGGGGAAGGTCAGGTCCTCGTCCCAGGTCCGGTAAAAACGGTGTACGGAGCCGTCCGCAGAGTCGATGTCCACGCTGTAGGCATTGGCGGGGAAGAAGCAGCCGTTGACCCTCCGGGCAAAGGTGAAGCTATAGCTGGGGGAGCCGTTGGCGGTCTGGTCCTCACTGTCGTAGAGCGCCAGGGCCTCCGTCCGGTCCGGCGCAATGGCCTTCAAAAAGGCCAGGGCCTTTTCCTGTGCCTGCTCTGCCGTCAGTTTTGCCTCCCGGCCCCAGGGGGCGGAGGAGTAGACCCGCCGGATTTCGCCGGTGCGGGCGTCCACGGTGACGGTGCGGGTAGAGACATCTTTTTCCGCGCCGCGGCGGTAGCGCAGGGTGCAGAGGACGGCCTCCGTCTCGTCCTCCTTCTCCAGCGTGTAGGAGGAGGAAGAGAGGGTCCAGCCCTGGAGGCCGAGGCCGGAGAGGGCCCGGAGGGCTTTGTCCAGCTCTTCGGCGGGGCGGACGCCCTTCAGCTTTTCCACCCCCGCCAGCTCGGCGGCGGAGAGGGATTTTGCGCTGCCGTTTTCCGTGGTCATGGGGACGTCTGCCGCGGCGTCCTCGGCCATGTCGCCGGCGGCGGAGGTGAGGCGGCGCATCTTCTCCCGCAGCTCCGTCAGGTCGATGAGGTCCCCGGTGTCGGCGCCGGCATAGAAGGTGTGCAGGTCCGCCTCCGGCACGTAGCGGAGCACGGCGGCGCCGTCCTCGTCCAGGACGTATTCCAGTTTCAGTCCCAGGGTCTGTTTCAGGGCCCCGGCGGCCTGGGCCTGGGAGACGCCGGCCTCATTACCGGGGACAGAGCCCAGGAAGGTGGTCTGCCGGGCGTCCCGCCGGAAGCTGGTCACCCGGCCGTCATTCACGCGGATGCTGTAGCTCAGGGGAGAGGGCAGGCCGTTTAACAGCAGCGTGCCGGAAAAGCGGATGCCGGAGCTGTTCAGCTGGCCGGCTCCCTGGGGCGTCTCCAGCTCCGCTTGCTCCATGGGGTCCAGGACCTTGCTCAAAAAGGCCTTCGCCGTTTCCCGGGCGTTTGCCTGCTCCTCCTCCGCCGGGAAGACGGGGAAGTCTCCGCTCCGGGCGACGGGGACGGCGGTGTTGCCGTTGAGCTGGTACTGGACGACGGTGCCGTCCTCCAGAGCCTCCACCGTCAGGTTCTCGCCGTCCTTCCCGCCGGTCCACCGCAGCGTCCAGATGGGGACCAGCTCCTCATAGCAGTCGCCGCTGAACGCCTCATATGCGTCGGTGTCCAGATCCAGCACGGTTTTCACCGCCTGGGTCACCCTGGCCAGGCGGGCCTGGGTGTCGTCCTCTGCCGCGGCGGCGGGCAGGGCCAGAGCCGCCATAAGCGAGGCGGCAAGACACAGAGAAAGCAGCTTTTTCATTGCAGATCACCTTTCTTTGAAATGAGGAATTAGGAATGAGGAATGAGGAATTGAAAAGGTCCTTCTGAATGACATAGACGGAAATCTCTTCTAAAAAGTTCCGCCAATTTCAGAAATTCTGACAGGCAATTCCTAATTCCTAACTCCTCATTCCTAATTGAAACGGTTATTTCAGCTCGTCCAGGGTCAGGGAAAAGCTGTCCAGAAAGACCTCCAGGAAATAATCCACTTCCGGCAGCGCCATGGCCTCCAGAGCCCGGCGGGTCTGGGCGGCGGCCTCCCGGAACTCGGTGTTGCCGGCCTTCAGCTCCTCCAGGCACTTGATGTGGGCGGAGAGCTTGTCTGCCGCCTTCACCAGGACCTCCGTCTCCGGGTCTACCTCTGTCAGAAGGGGGACGTACCAGCTCCGGAGATCCTCCGGCAGCATGTTCAGCAGCTTCCGGTCCGCCACCGCCTCCACGTCCTGATAGGCGCTGCGGATGGTGGGGTTGTCATATTTGATGGGGGTGGGCATATCCCCGGTGAGAATTTCGCTGGCGTCGTGGAACAGGGCCGCCGCCGCCACGGCGCTGGGGTCCGCCTCCCCCAGAAAGACCTCTCTGCGGATCACCGCCAGGGCGTGGGCCAGAACGGCCACCTGGTGGCTGTGTTCCTGAACGTTCTCCGGGGCGGTGTTGCGCATCAGGGCCCAGCGCTGAATGAAGCGCATCCGGGAAATATAGGCGAAGAAGTGGCTCTTCTGCATCCGGCCGGTTTTGGAAAGGCCCGCTTTCCTGCCGGAGATTTTTTCGCCGCCCTTCTGTTCTGCCTGCTCCTCAGAGGCGGCTGTCTCCTGTCCGCAGTCCTGGTCCGGGACGGCGGTCTCCATGCCGTCCTCCTCCTCCGGGGCGGCGGTTCCCATTCCGCCTTCTCCGTCGGGGACGGCTGTCTTTTCCAGCTCTTTTTCCTGTCCGCCGTATCCGCTCATGTCGATTCCTCCTCAATTTCTCCCAGTAATACGCTGTCGCCGACGCCGGTAATCCGGACGTCTTTGATTTGATTATGCAGGTCCCGTCCCTCCGCCGGCACCAGGACCCCGGCGTAGTTCCCGGCGTGGCCGAAGAAGCCTCCCGCCTTGGGCTGCTCGAAGAGGACGGAATGGACCTCGCCCACACAGCCCTCCAGATAGGCCCGGCGCAGCTCCGCCGCCACGGCCCCGGCCCGGCGGGCCCGCTCCTCCCGGACGGGAACCGGAATCTGCTCCAGGTCCGCCGCCGGGGTTCCGGGCCGGACGGAGTAGGGGAAGACGTGAATCCGGGCAAAGCTGCATTTCCGGATAAAGGCCAGGGTTTCCTCGAATTCCTCCTCGGTCTCGCCGGGAAAACCGGTAATCAGGTCCGTGGTGACGGCGGGACGGCGGAAGGTCTGATTCAGCAGCTCCACGGACTCGAAATACCGGGCGGTGTCGTACTTCCGGTTCATCCGCTTCAGGGTGGCGTCGCACCCGCTTTGCAGGGACAGGTGGAACTGATGGCACAGGTCCGGCAGCACGGACGCCCGGCGGCAGAAGGCCGGCGTGACGGTTCTGGGCTCCAGACTGCCCAGCCGCAGGCGCACGCCGGGGACGGCGGCGCTGAGGGTCTCCAGCAGGTCCATAAGGGTCAGCCCCGGGCCCAGGTCCCGGCCCCAGGAGGAAATTTCGATGCCGGTGAGAACGATTTCCTGATAGCCCCGGTTCTTCAGCTCCGCCGCCTGAACCGCCGCCTCCTCCAGAGACAGGGACCGCACCGGCCCCCTGGCATAGGGGATGATGCAGTAGGAGCAGAAATTGGTGCAGCCGTCCTCCACCTTCAAAAGGGCCCGGGTCCGGCCCTCCATCCCGCCGGCGGGGAGCCATTCAATGTGGCGGCGGGCAAAGGGGGAGTCGAAGGACTCCAGGGCTCCGGGTTCCGGGGACGTCCCGGAGGCCTCCGCCTCCTGCCGGGGGCTGTTCGCCGCCGCCCGGGCCTCCGCCGCCCGCTCCAGCAGATGGAGGAAGCCCATCCGGTCTCCGGAGCCCCCCAGCACGTCTGCGCCCAGGGTCCGGGCCTCTCCGGCGTGGGTCTGGGTGTAACAGCCGCACACGGCCACAATGGCCTCCGGGTGCTCCCTGCGGATGCGGCGGACAATCTGCCGGGATTTCTGGTCGCTGACGGCGGTGACGGAGCAGGTGTTGACCACATAGGCGTCGGCCTCCCGGTCAAAGGCCGTGATCTCATGGCCCCGGGCCTGCAGCTCCCGTTCCATGGCCTGGGTCTCGTACTGATTCACCTTGCAGCCCAGGGTGTAAATGGCAACTCTCATGGGGATTCGTTCCTCATTTCCTTGATGATGTCAGGGCCTTGCCCGTTCCAGGGAACGGGTGTAGCCGAAGCACTGCCTGAACAGGGCCCGCCCCACATACCTGCGGTACTGGCGGCAATCGCCCCATCTGTAATATTCATTCCAATAACTGACCATGCGGGCGTGGACATATAAAAAACGGGGGAGATTCAGGCGGCACAGCTCCGCATAGGCCGCCGTGTCCCGGTCCCGGAGGCGGCTGTACACCAGTTCCAGAATCTGGACAACATATTCGCCGCAGATTTCCACGACATAGGGCAGGGCCCACTCCGGCGGCTCCCCATCCAGAAGGGCCTGAATGTGCCGCTGGCGGACATAGCCGTCACAGCTCCGGGAGAAGAGGCAGTGAAGCATGGCGGCCTGAACCGGCGGCAGTCCGGCGGCGTCCGGAGAATCCGGCAGATAGACCCGGTAGGGAAAGCGGAGGGTCTCGCCGCCGGGGAGACGCCAGGAGCAAAGCGCCTCGGCGGTCAAGAGCCGCCCCGTAGGGCAGAGGCTCCGAAGCTCCAGCCGCTCTTCCAAAGCGGCGGCGTCCCGCTCCAGCGCCCGGGGAAACGCGGACTGAAACATAGCGGGCCGCCTCCTTCCGGATTGTTGGCTGTTTTTCTGCTTTGGGTCTTGCGCTTTTGGACAATCCTTTATATAATAGATGGACTTTGACTGACATGGGATGTACACAGCCGAAACCGGCCCCCATTATTATACCTGTATTTCTGCCCCAGGGCAAGAGGAAAGGAGCGCTCCGTGATTTATTTGGACTATGCCGCCACCGCGCCGGCGCCCAGGGCCGTGGCCGACGCCATGTATGAGGTGCTGGCCGGGCAGTACGGCAATCCCAGCTCCCAGTATCCCGCCGGGCTGGAGATGAAAAAACGGGTGGAGGGCTGGCGGAAAACCGTGGCCGCCGCCATGGACTGCCCGCCGGAACGGCTCTTTTTCACCTCCTGCGGCACCGAGGGAGACAACTGGGCCATCCGGGCCGCCGTGTGGCAGAACCGCCACATGGGACGGCACATCGTCACCACGGCGGTGGAGCACAGCGCCGTGCTGGAGTGCTGCAGGCAATTGGAGCAGGAGGGCTGTGAAGTGACCCGCCTTGCCCCGGACGGAGAGGGGAACATCACCGCCGCCCAGGTGCTGGAGGCGGTGCGCCCCGACACGGCTGTGGTTTCCGTCATGATGGTGAACAACGAGCTGGGAACCGTCTTTCCCATCGGGGAGATCGCCCGGGGCCTGGGGGCGAAGAACCCCAAAACCCTTCTTCACACCGACGCGGTTCAGGGCTTTCTGACCTTCTCCGCCAGAAATCTGGGGGCGGATTTTGTCAGCGTCTCCGCCCATAAGATCGGCGGTCCCAAGGGCGTCGGGGCCCTGTACATCGGCCCCCGGGTGAAAAATCCCCGGCCCCTTCTGCCCGGCGGCGGGCAGGAATCCGGCCTCCGGGCGGGCACCGAGGCCACGGCCCAGATTGCCGGCTTCGCCAGGGCGGCGGAGCTGCGCCTGGAGACCCGGCAGCGGGACCGGGAGCATCTTCGGGCCCTGAAGGCCCATGCCGTCGAGGCGCTGTCAAGTATTCCTGATTTACAGATTATCGGAACCGGCGGGGCCCCTCATATTCTGCCGGTCTCTCTCGTGGGCTGGCCCAGCCAGAACATTGTCAACGACCTGGGCGGTCAGGGCATCTGCGTTTCCGCCGGGTCCGCCTGCCACCAGGGGAAGCCCAGCCACGTTGTCGCCGCCCTGAAGCTGCCGAAGCGGACGGCCTCCGGGGTAATCCGGATCAGCTTCGGCCCGGAGACGGCGATGGAGGAGATCGACGCCTGCGCCCAGGCCCTCCGGCGGCACCATGATACGAGGATGCCCATGCTGTGAGAATGAGGAATTAGGAATGAGGAATTAGGAATGGTTTCATCTTCATGAAATTCCTAACTCCTAACTCCTCATTTCTAATTTTTAAAAATGTAAGCTGTAGGAATGAGAAATTAGGAATGGTTCCGTCTTCATAAAATTCCTAACTCCTAACTCCTCATTCCTGATTTTCAAAAAAACATATTGCAGAAATGAGGAATTGGGAATGGTTCCGTTTTCATAAAATTCCTAATTCCTAACTCCTCATTCCTAATTTTTAAGAAAGGCATCGTTATGTTCACTTCCCTCCGCCGTGAGCCGGGCTTTTACAAACGGCTCTTCAAGCTCTCCCTGCCGATGATTCTGCAAAACCTCATCACCTTCTCCCTGGGGCTGATCGACACCTTCATGGTCAGCCAGCTGGGCAACGAGGAGATGGCCGCTGTGACCACCGCCAACGTGCCGGTGTTCATCCTCACCAGCACCATCTTCGGCGTCCAGAGCGGCCTGGGCATTCTGGTGAGCCAGTACTGGGGCAAGGGGGACACGAAAAGCATCAGCCGGGCCCTGGGGGTAGCCTCCATCATCGGCGGGGCCATCACCCTGATACCGGCGGCCGTGTTCTTCTGCTTCCCCATGGAGGTGATGGACCTGCTGAGCAACCGCCACGATCTGAGCCTCCTGGGCGCGCCCTATCTTAGAATCATCGGCTTTGCCTTCGTGTTCAATATGCTCTCCTCCATCTATGCCAGCGCCATGCGGTCGGTGGAGAATCCAACATTCGGCATGAAGCTCTTTGGATTTTCCACCATTTTGAATACGGGGCTGAACTATCTGCTGATTTTCGGCCACGGCGGCTTCCCCGCTCTGGGGGTGGCCGGAGCGGCCATTGCCACGCTGCTGGCCCGTGTCAGCGAGTTTCTGATCTGCGCCGTCTGCGCCCTGCGGAGCAGGCTGATTCCTCTGGACCTGGCGGGCTTTTTCCGGCCGGGGCGGGACATGGCGCTGCGCTTTTTGAAATACGCCTCTCCGGTGGTCCTCAACGAGGCCGTCTGGGGTCTGGGGAACTCCCTGCTCACGGTCATTCTGGGATATACGGACAACTCCGTGGAGATGCTGGCGGCCAACGCCGTTATGGGCAACCTGAACCGGCTGTTCCTGGTGGTGTGCTTTGGCCTGGGGGCCGCCACGGCGGTCATCATGGGCAAGGCCATCGGTGAGGGCCAGAGCCGGGAGAAGGTCATGGCCCTGAGCGATACGCTGATCTGGTTCACCGTTCTGGTTGGCGGCGTGCTGGCCCTGGTCTCTTTGATTCTGGTGCCCGCGGTCTTTATCCCCTTCATCTTCCCCATGTTCAAGCTTCAGGGGGAGTCCGCCGCCATTGCCGCCGCCCTGGCGGTAACGGCCTTCGCCGGGATTCCCGCCCACGCCTGCGCCATCTCCGCCGTCACCGGCATCCTCCGGGCCGGCGGGGACGTGGTCTGGTCCACGGTGCTGGACATCGCTCCGCAGTGGCTTGTCTGCCTGCCGGTGACGGCCCTGACCGCGCTGGTGCTGAAAACAGGCTGCTGGCCCATTGCCCTGGCCATTCAGCTGGACTGCCTTGTGAAGGTCCCCTTCTGCTTCTGGCGCATCCGCAGCGGGAAGTGGATCAACGACGTGACGGGAAGCGGAGACCGGAAATCCCTGAAGAAATGAGCCGGTTTCCGAGGACGCCGCGGCAGTCCGTCCGCGGACTCGAGGCCGTCCGGGAAACGGGACTTGAATCCATAACATGATGGAAGGGGGCGAGGGCCTGTGAGCCTGTTCCGCTGTCCTCTCTGCGCCGGCCCTCTGGAGCGGGAGGCGCATACATACCGCTGCCCCAATGGTCACAGCTTCGACCGGGCGAAGGAGGGCTATGTCCACCTGCTGCCCCCCAATCAAAAGCACTCCGCCAGCCCCGGCGACGGCCGGGATATGGTGTCCGCCCGGCGGGAATTCCTGTCCAAAGGGTATTACCGGCCGCTGCTGGATACCCTCTGTTGTCAAATCATGTCCCTTTCCGGCGAATGTCCGGTGATTCTGGACGCCGGCTGCGGCGAAGGCTGGTATACCGCCGGCATTCTCCAGGCTCTCGCGGCAGGCGGAAAGCGGCCCCGGGCGGCGGGGACGGACATCTCCAAGCTGGCCCTTCGGACCGCCGCGAAACGGGCGAAGGAGGCGGAATTCGCCGTGGCCTCCTCCTATCGCCTGCCTCTGGCGGATGGGTCTGTGGATGTACTGCTGAACTGCTTTTCACCCCTTGCCCTGGAGGAGTTTCGCCGGGTTTTGAGGCCCGGGGGAGCCTTTTTGTACGTGGTTCCCGGGCCCCTTCACCTCTGGGAGCTGAAGCAGGTTCTTTATGACTGGCCCTATCCCAACGAGGAGAAGGAAACCCCTTATGAGGGCTTCGCCTACCGGGAGATTGTGCCGGTAGAGGGGGCGGTCACCCTGGAGAGCCGGGAGGACATCCGGAACCTGTTCCATATGACGCCCTATGCCTGGAAGACCCCCAGGGCCGGAGCGGAGCGGCTGGAGGCCCTGGAGCGGCTGACGGTCCGGATATCGTTCCGCGTACACAGCTTTTCAAAAATTAGGAATCAGGAATGAGGAATTAGGAATTTTTCCGTCATTTCGGTTTTTTAATTCCTAACTCCTCATTCCTCATTCCTCATTGCAGGGGGTGTGTTGATGCACCATAGGGAAAAAGACAGTCTGCGGCGGTATAGGTTTACGGTTTACATCCCGGCCCGCTACGAGGTGCGGCACTCCCGGGCGGAGCGGGTGGTGTGGATTCTGCTGTCCCCCCTGGCCGTTCTTCTGGCAGGATACTGCCTGATGGTCGTTCTGGGGGCGGCTGCGGCGGTGGGGCTCTGGCATGTGCTGTTCCTCTTTGACGGCTGGAAGGGGGTGGTGTTCCTGCTGGGTCTTCTGGCGGCGGCGCTGACTGCGGTGCTGCTGCTGGCGGGGCTGGCCCTCATCTGTCCCCTGCTGGCGGTGAAGAGACGCCGGGACAGCCTGACGGTGGACGTCGAGACCCTGACCCTCCGCCGCTGGCGGCAGAGGGACAAGACCTTTACATTCTCTGATATCGGGGCGGTTCAGGCCCGTCAGGGCCGGCAGACCCTGGTTCTCCGGGACCGGGAGGGCCGGGAGCTGTGCCGCCTGTACGTGACCATGGAGGGGCTGGACATCCTGCTGGCGGACCTGCGGAGCCGCCGGGCGCTGTTCGTGGAGCGGGCCGGCCGGATGCCGGAGGTCCCGCCGCCCCTGCTGTCCCCCGGGCCCCGGAGGGAGGAGCAGGCTTTGGAGCTGCCGGCGGCAGTGCCGGGCTGGTACCGGATTGCCTATGCCGGGGCCTTCGCCGTGATTTTTGCCGCGCTGCTGGTGTTTGCCCTGGCCGTGGCCGCCCTGGCGTTTTCCGATGGGGCGCGGGTGGAAGCCCTGTGCCTGACGCCCTTTGTCCTGCTGGCCGTGCTGGGAATCGCCTGGGTCCGCATGGAGCGGATCGAGGTCATCGGGGACCGTATCCGCCGCCGGGACGGGCGGGGCCGGGTGACGGACTGCTCCTTTGACGACGTGGCCGCCGTCCGCATCCGAACCGCCGTCACCGGCATCGGGCCTGTATCCGGCTGCCGGCTGCTGGACCGGAAGGGGGAAACCCTGCTGGCTCCCGGCGTCGGCATGACAGGCACGGGACTGCTCCTGGCGGACCTGATTCGCCGGGGCGTGCCCTTCACCTACTGACAGAATGAGGAATTAGAAATGAGTAATTAGGAAATTTTCCCCATGTTTCAGCAATTCCTAATTCCTAACTCCTCATTCCTGATTGATACCCGATTCCTAACGAACGAAAGGAGCTTTATCATGAAGCCCAACCCTACCCGTTCCGCCTTTATCCTCATCGACATGGAAAACGGCTTTGTGGACCCCCGGGGAGGCCACTGCATCCAGGGGGCCCTGGCCACCGTTCCCGCCTGCGCCCGCGCCCTGGATCTGGCCCGGAGCAAGGGCATCCCCGTGTTCTTCGTCAAGCGGATTTACCGCTCCGACGGCAGCGACGTGGAGCTGACCCGCTACGCCGCCTGGAAGGCCGGCGGCCACGCCTGCACGCCGGCCTCTCAGGGCTTTAACAGCGCCCAGGCCCCGGAGGCCCTTCGTCCTCAGCCGGGGGACTACACCATCATCAAGCCCCGCTGGAGCGCCTTCTTTCAGACGGAGCTGGACCTGATTCTCCGGCGGCTGGATGTACGGACGGTGATTCTGGCGGGCACCACCACCCCCAACTGCGTCCGGACCACCTGCTACGACGCCATCGCCCTGGAGTACAACACCGTGGTGCTGACGGACTGCTGCTCCTCCCAGACCGAGGAGATTCAGGAGGCCAACCTGAACGACATGTGCCGTGTGGGGGCCATCCTGATGAACAGCCGTTCCTTCGCGGATTACGGCCCGGACACGGTGGAGGACCTCTCCGCCGCCATCCGGGCGGAGATGGAGGCCTCCGACGCCTTTCCCGAACCCTTCGCCCCGGGGGCCAGCGGCGCCGGCTGGGTGGACTGGTGGTGATTTTTCCCGTATTTTGGGAGCTCCCGGCAGGCGGCTGGGCCCTCCGCCGTTCAGGCACGCAGGTTTAACGGAAAAACCGGAGCCCTTCTGTCATAACCATAAAAAAAGGCCGAGGGCCTTTGGCAAAATCGGAAAAATTTCTGAGCCTGTGGGAAAAACCATTGCATTTTTCTTCGGACAATGTTAATTTTTATGTGACGAAAACGCTTACGCAGTGATGCGCCTCTGCGTTTTTGTATAAAACAGACAGGACCTTTTTCCCGGGCCCGGCACGGGACCGGGACATTGGCCCGCAAGCCGTTATTTTTCAAGGAGGTCTGATCACCATGTTTGATCCCAAAACTGTAAACCTTGGCATTGCGCCCATTGGCTGGTGCAACGACGACATGCCGGAGCTGGGCGCTGAGAACACCTTCCAGCAGATCGTCAGCGAAATGGCCCTGGCGGGCTTCACCGGCTGCGAAATCGGCAACAAGTATCCTTCCGACCCCGCCGAGCTGAAAAAGGCTCTGGACCTGCGGGGGATGCGCATTGCCAGCCGCTGGTATTCCTCCTTTATTCTGACCCGCCCCTTTGAGGAAGAGGAGAAGGATTTCATCGCCAACCTGGATTTCCTGTCCGCCGTGGGCGCCAACCGTATCAACGTCAGCGAGCAGAGCTATTCCATTCAGGGCAAAATGGACACCCCCGTCCTCACCGGAGGCCACAAGCACGTGATGGACGACGCGGAGTGGGACCGCTTCTGTGACGGGCTGAACAAGCTGGGCAAAATCGCCGCCGACCGGGGCTTCAAGCTCTGCTTCCATCACCACATGGGCACCGTGGTCCAGACCAGCGAGGAAACGGACCGCATGATGGCCAACACCGACCCCCGGTATGTGTTCCTGTGCTATGACACCGGTCATTTCACCTTCGCCGGAGAGGACCCCCTGACCATGCTGAAGAAATATGTGGACCGGGTGGGCCACGTCCATCTGAAGGACATGCGGCTGCCCGTGGTGGAAGAGGCCCGGAAGAACAACTGGAGCTTCCTCCAGTCCGTGCGCAACGGCGCGTTTACCGTCCCCGGCGACGGCAATGTGGACTTCGACCCCGTGTTCAAGGTGCTCTCCGACGCCGGCTATCAGGGCTGGCTGCTGGTGGAGGCCGAGCAGGATCCCTCCAAGGCCAATCCCCTGAAGTACGCCATGAAGGGCCGGAAGTACATCCGCGAGCACACGGGACTTTAAGAGACTGTTTAAAATTTCCCCGCGCACGTCTTGACAGTGTATTTTCCGCCCTGACTGCGTTAAAAATCCTTGCCATCCGTCAGGATGCCTGTGGATTTTTGCCTTGCAGGACAAAAAATCCCCTCGCCAATACGCACACGTTGAGATATTAAACAGGCTCTAAGGTAAAGAGGGGACTCCGCCCCCTCCGCCGGGGGCCGGGACAGAGCCCGGCCCCTGTGCCGCCCCTTCTGCCCTCCCTCTTTTTTCAAAAGGGGCGGCATGATGGAGCCTTTCCTACCGAAATTTATTTGGGAGATGATTCCAATGACCTATTTCAGCAAAAACAATGAACTCCAGCAGGGCTATAACGCCTACATCGACGCCGCGGCGGACGATATGGGCACCCAGATGGACGTGGGCCTTCTGGTGATGGAGGCCGGCGACACCTTCACCTTTGAAGAGGCGGAAAAGGAAATCGCCGTGCTGCTCTTCGCCGGCAGCGTGACGTATGCCTGGGCGGGGAAGACCGTGGAGGCCGAGCGTCCCGACTGCTTCCACCACGAGGCCTACTGCCTTCTGGCGGGCCGGGGGGAGAAAATTACCCTCACCGCCAGGGCTCACAGTGAGCTGTACATCCAGAAGACCCTCAACGAAAAGCCCTTTGAGGCCGTCATGTATACCCCCGACACCGTCCAGACCCAGCACGCCGGCTGCAGCGGCGAGCTGCTGGGCTGCATGGAGCGGGAGATCAAGACCTTCTTCGACCATGACAACGCCCCCTTCTCCAACATGGTCCTGGGGGAGGTGCTGAACCACCCGGGCAAGTGGTCCTCCTATCCGCCCCATCACCATCCTCAGCCGGAGGTCTATTTCTACCGCTTCGATTATCCCCACGGCTTCGGCGCGGGCTTCGCCAACGGCGAGATCTATCAGACCGGGCACAACGGCCTGGCGGTCATCACCAGCGGCTTCCACTCCCAGACCGCCGCGCCGGGCTATGCCATGTGCTACGCCTGGGGCATCCGGCATCTGGAGGGAGACCCCTGGCTGAAAACCCGCATCGACGACGAGGAGCACGCCTGGCTCTGGAAGCCCGACGCCAACGACCATATCTATCAGGGCTGATCCTGCCTCATTTCCGATTCCTAATTTAAAGGGAGGTTTTTCCAATGGACACCATTCGCTTAACCACGGCCCAGGCCATCGTGAAATTCCTGGACAATCAGTATGTCTCCATGGACGGCGTGGAGACCAAATTCGTGGAGGGCTTCTTCACCATTTTCGGCCACGGCATCGCCGTGGGCCTGGGCGAGGCTCTGGACACCAATCCCGGCTCCCTGCGGGTGATGCAGGGCCGGAACGAGCAGGGCATGTGCCACGTGGCCATTGCCTTCGCCAAGCAGAACTGCCGCAAGCGCATCATCGCCTGCGCCTCCTCCGTGGGTCCCGGCGCGGCCAACATGGTCACCGCCTGCGCCACCGCCACGGTGAACAACATCCCCCTGCTGGTCTTCCCGGCGGACACCTTCGCCTCCCGCCAGCCGGACCCCGTGCTCCAGCAGCTGGAGCAGAGCAGCAGCCTGGCCGTCTCCACCAACGACGCCTTCAAGCCCGTCTGCAAGTACTGGGACCGCGTCACCCGGCCCGAGCAGGTCATGACCGCCCTCATCAACGCCATGCGGGTTCTCACCGACCCCGCCGAGACCGGCGCCTGCTGCATCGCCCTGCCCCAGGACGTGGAGGGCGAGAGCTATGACTTCCCCACCTACTTCTTTGAAAAGCGGGTCCACCGCATCACCCGGCCCGTGGCCGTGGAAGAGGAGCTGGAGGACATCGCCGCGGTCATTGCCGGCGCCAAAAAGCCCCTGGTGATTGTGGGCGGCGGCGTGCGCTACTCCGGCGCAGGCGAGGCCGTGGAGAGCTTCTGTCAGGAGTTCAACATTCCCTTCGGTGAGACCCAGGCGGGCAAGAGCGCCTGCGTGTCCAGCCATTCCATGTGCCTGGGCGGCATCGGCGTCACGGGCACCTACGCCTCCAACCACATCGCCAGGGACGCCGACGTGGTCATCGCCATCGGCTCCCGCCTCAGCGACTTCACCACCAGCTCCAAGCGGCTCTATCAGCACGAGGGTGTGAAGTTCGTCACCATCAACAACTGCCGGTTCCACGCCTATAAAATGGACGCGGTGAAGGCCATCGGCGACGCGAAGGTCACCGTCCAGGCTCTGGCGGAAAAGCTCCGGGCCAGGGGCTGGAAGTCCGCCTACACCAACGAGATTGCCGAGGCCAAGGCTGTGTGGGCCAAGGAGATGGAGCGCCTTGGCTCCATCGAGTACACCGGCGAGGACTTCGACCCCATCATCAAGGCCCGGGACCCCCGGACGGTGCCCGAGTTTGTGAAGCTGACCAACGGCAAGATCACCCAGACCGCCGCTCTTGCGGCCATCCGGCGGGTCATCGACAAGGACGCCACCATCATCACCGCCGGCGGCTCCCTGCCCAGCTGCATGCAGCGGATGTGGACCACCGACAAGCGGGGCGGGTATCACGCCGAGTACGGCTATTCCTGCATGGGCTACGAGGTGGCCGCCACCCTGGGCGTGAAGTTTGCCGAGCCTGAGAACGAGGTTTACTGCGTGGTGGGCGACTCCAGCTTCCAGATGCTCCACAGCGAGATTATGACCATCCAGCAGGAAAAACAGAAGGTCAATATCCTGATTTTCGACAACTGCGGATTCGGCTGCATCAACAACCTGGAAATGAACCACGGCATCGGAAGCCTGGCCACCGAGTTCCGCTACACCGACGGCAAGAAGCCCACCGGGGACCTGATTCCCGTGGACTATGCCAAGATTGGCGAGGGCTACGGCCTGAAGAGCTACACCTGCCGGACCATTGCCGAGCTGGAGGCCGCCCTGGAGGACGCCAAGAAACAGACCGTGGCCTGCCTCTTTGACCTGAAGGTCATCCCCAAGACCATGACCGACGGCTATGAATCCTGGTGGAACGTGGGCCTGGCCGATGTGTCCGAGAAGGAGAGCGTCCGGAAGGCCTGGGAGGGCGTCAAGGCCGGCCGCGACGAGGCCCGGAAATACTGATCCATGGACTGCCCCTTCTGCGGCGCGGAAATGGAAAACGGCGTGCTGCAAAGCACCCACGGAATCCACTATTATCGTAAACCCTGCTTCGCTGGCGTACCCTTCAATCCTAAAGCCAGAAACGAGGCCCTCGGGCAGTCGAACGGACCGCTTCAGTCTCCGTTCATCACGGTTTCCCGGTGCCCCGCCTGTAGAAAAATCATCTTTGACTACTAAATTAAAGGAAGGTTGATTATCATGGACAAAGTTCTGAAAATCGGCATCATCGGCTGCGGCGCTATCGGCAAGGACCACTGCCGCCGCATCATCGAGACCGTCCCCGGCGCCACCGTGGTGGCCGTCTCCGACTACGTGGCCGCTGCTGCCGATGAGACCGCCGCCAAATACGGCATCAAGTCCTATGGCAATGACTGCGACGGAATGATTAAGGACCCCGACGTGGAGGCCGTGGTCATCACCTCCATTGACCCCACCCATCACGACTATGTCATGAAGACCCTGGCCGAGGAAAAATGGTGCTTCTGCGAGAAGCCCCTGAGCCAGAATGCCAAGGACTGCGAGGAGATCATCAACCGGGAGCTGGCCATCGGCAAGCGGCTGGTTCAGGTGGGCTTCATGCGCCACTATGACCGGGGCTATGCGGAGATGAAGCGCATCATCGACTCCGGCGAGATCGGCGCTCCCCTGGTGATTAAGGCCTGCCACCGGAACGTGGCCCAGGGCCCGGGCTTCAAGACCGAGAACGGCGTCACCAACGTGGCCATCCACGAGCTGGACATCTGCCGCTGGCTGCTGGACGACGAGTATGAGGACGTCCAGTGCGTCAAGGTCCGTCAGTCCGCCAACTCCGACAAGGGCTATGACAACCCCCAGGTCATGCTGATGCGGACCAAGAAGGGCTGCTTCATCGACGTGGAGGTCCAGGTGGCCGACGGCTACGGCTATGACATTCAGTGCGAGGTGGTCTGCGAGAACGGCACCGTAAAGCTGCCCGACCCCTACGCCGTGGTCCGCCGCTCCCGCCCCGCCGGCTGGGACAGCCTGAATCCCGCCGAGTCCATGCCTATCATGACCGACTGGAAGGAGCGCTTCATCGAGGCCTATGACATCGAGTTCTGCCAGTGGGTGGAGTCCGTCCACGCCGGCAAGCTCACCGGCCCCTCCAGCTGGGACGGCTATGTGGCCTGCGTGGCCGGCGACGCGCTGAACGCCTCCCGGGGCACCTCTCAGTTCCTGAAGGTGGAGACCATGGAGAAGCCGGAGCTGTATAAGTAATTCCTGAATCCTCAGAACCCGGAGACGGACCTCTGTGCCGGTCTCCGGGTTTTCTTGTATAAAAAGAAAACCACTCGCTAGGCGAGTGGTTCAAAAGAAGCCTAATGGCGATGATGTAGACAAGGAAACTCCCTTTGC
>ERZ808040.1338-NODE-1338-length-16844-cov-4.600584_pt1 | contig 16844 bp, 15 predicted proteins | sample MGYA00380191_ERZ808040 | MGnify/ENA primary metagenome ERZ808040 (study PRJEB31490, sample SAMN06133395) | mouse gut metagenome | isolation source: J6 | host: mice | place: China: Chengdu | collected 2015-05 ... | reverse complement strand
TTATCGCCACTCTTATATTGACGGACCACCCGTTGATCACCATCTCCGTTCCTTACGGTCTGCTTGCAGTCATTGCCTCCCTGATGCCCCTTCGCAAAAAAGCAGACGAGATTTCAGACGCTGCCATCCGAAAAGGGTTATACTCCTGTTTCTATTGCCTTGTGGCCCTTCTGGCGTTCCGCTGCTTTTACATCAGGACCCCTCTGTCGGGAAAAGGCCAGATCTGTTCCTCCTTCTCGGGGATGGCCATGGTGCGCACCGGCCCCGCCTGGGGCATTCTATCAAACGAAGAAGGGGTGTGCCTCCAAAGGGACAGTTACCCCGAGTGGAAGGAATGGATTCCGCCCGGAAGCAAAGTATGGGTGGTAGGCAGCGTCGTAGACATGCTGGGGTATCTGTATGTGGACGTAGAGGTAGCAGGGCCTTCCACCATGGTAACCCCTTCATACAACGAAGCCGTTTTGGAGTACTGGAGGCTGAATCCCGATAAATACCCGGACGTCATCGTGGCGGAAGGTTATCTGGGTGAGCTGTCCTATGAGCTTTTGAATAACCGGTGGCTCATGTCCTGGCTGGAGGAGGAGTATCGGCCGGAATATGTGGTGGAAGGGAAATACTGGAACTACTACTTCCGGAAAGCGCCGTAATGCGCCGTGCCGGTACTGAAAAAGAAAATGCGGCATATAATGTAAACAACGGCAAAAAGGGGAAAAACATGCTGTTTTCCGAGTTGAAATGTAAGGATGTCATCAATGTCAAAGACTGTAAAAAATTAGGCAGGATATCCGACATAGAATTTGACCAATGTACCGGCTGTATCAAAAAAATCATGATCCCATGCGGAAACAGGCTCCTGGGATTTTTGAACTGTGATCCGGATATCGTGATTCCGTTCAAGGATATCTGCCAGATCGGCCCGGACATTATCCTGGTTGACATAAGATGCTGACGGTTCCCGGCACAATATCGAACCGGCAATCCCCGGCACAGCATCATTTTAATTGACATTAAGCGGCGGAAATGATAAATTAATGGTAAATAATTATGCTTGATGGAGGAAAAGTACATGAAATGTCCTTTTTGCAGTCACGAAAATACAAGGGTTATAGACTCCAGGCCGGCAGATGATAACAACTCCATCCGACGCCGCCGCGTGTGTGATGACTGTGGCAAGCGGTTTACCACATATGAGAAGATTGAGACGATTCCTTTGATCATTATCAAGAAAGACAATAACAGAGAAACTTATGACCGCTCCAAGATCGAGGCCGGAATCCTTCGCGCCTGCCATAAGCGCCCGGTCAGCGCACAGCAGATTACCGGCCTTGTAGACGAAGTGGAAAATGAGATTTCCAGCCGTGAGGAGAAAGAGATCTCCAGCCAGGTGATCGGTGAAATGCTGATGAATAAGCTGATGGCATTGGACCCCGTGGCTTATGTGCGTTTTGCTTCCGTATACAGAGAATTTAAAGATGTAAACACCTTTATGGACGAATTGAAAAAAATGTTGGAATAAATTTGGATTAAAAAAAGGCATATCACCGATGATATGCCTTTTAATTATTTGAGCCAAACCCTTTCCGGGATTTAACGAACCAATGCACTGTTTCCTTCCCTGTGCCATACCCCCCAGAACAGAAAATACAGCAGATACCCTGCCACCGTACCCAGAATATTTGTGAGGATATCGTCAATCTGGAAAAATCCCCGGCTGGTGATCAGCTGCAGCGATTCCACAGAGAGGCTTGTCAGCGCCCCCATAAACAGGCAGCTCCAGAAATTCCGCACAGGCCGAAACGCCAGGGGGGAAAAGACACCATAGGGTACAAAAAGCAAAATGTTTTCTATCACAAATGCATTGTTCCTCTCATTGATTCCCCATGTGGAGAAAAGCACCAAATCCAACCCTTTCCTGCTGCCGCTCTCCCTGGAGAAAAATGTGATGGCAAGGATCACCGCCAGATAAGTAAAAAACAATGTCCTCCGCACCACCGGAATGGCTTCCTTCTGCCTTCTTTTCCGGCCCAAATTCCATACTGTGAGCACAAAAAAGAAAAGAATCCCGGCACCGATTCCAAAAGGCAGATACTTCAGGGCATCTGCCAAATCTCTGCATATATAACGAAACATCCTGATCCTCCACATCCGACATGCCGCATCCCGCCCATTAAACAAGCCCAAACAGCGCCCGGCAATCCCGGAAACGCTCCCCATTGCCAGACATCAGACACAGCACACTTGTACACTAAACCGCCAAAGCCATTCCCCCAAACAGCCCCGGCACAAACAGTCCGATACCAACAGCCATTTACATACCGGCCTTTCACAGATTGGTATCGAGACTTACGCGTCATTTTATCTTCCTATATATTACTGTATATTCCCTAAACTCCTGTCACTCATAGCTGTCCCAGCAGGCAGAGGCATTCTCCCACTTGTCCTTTTCCCGGAACAGCTTATCATTCATCCACGCGACTGCGTCCACGATACCGTCCTCCCCAAAGAAAAAGAATCCGCTCTCCTTCTTATTGTCAGGCGTCTTAAAGTAATTAAAAGGTTCCGGCCAGACGGTACATTTCAGTTTCGTCTCGCCGTCATCGGCCTGCGCCTTCTCCAATCGGTACCGCATCCCCTTATGGCATCCGGTAAACTCCGTCTTTTTCAGAAACTCTATGGACAGTATATCATCACGTTGAATCATTTTTGCAAACTCCACGGGGCAATTGCCATTTTAAAGTATACCCATATAATACAGTATATACTAAACTTACGGCTTTGGAAAGCAAAAATATGTCAAATATCATTGCTGATTTCTTTTTTCAGCTGGCGCATGATCTTTTTTTCCAGCCTGGAAATGTAGGATTGGGATATCCCCAGCAGGGATGCCACTTCCTTCTGCGTCATCTCCTGCCCGTCCTGGGTACCCAGTCCAAACCGCAGCTTGATGATGGTCTTCTCCCGGTCCGACAGCTTATTGATGGCACGCATCAAAAGCTTGCGCTCCACCTCATTCTCCAGATCGCGGTAGATCACGTCCTCATCCGTCCCAAGGATATCCGACAAGAGCAGCTCGTTTCCGTCCCAATCCACATTAAGGGGTTCGTCGATAGACACCTCCAGCTTGGTCTTATTGTTCCTCCTCAGGTACATAAGGATCTCATTCTCTATGCACCTGGACGCATAGGTGGCCAGCTTGATATTTTTATCCGGCTTGAAGGTATTGATAGACTTTATGAGCCCGATAGTGCCTATGGATATCAGGTCTTCCACACCCACACCCGTATTGTCAAATTTCTTTGCTATGTATACCACAAGACGGAGATTATGTTCGATCAGGATGGCCTTCGCCTCGTCCTCGTATTCCGTTCCGAGGTCCGAAATAACCTGGTTTTCCCGTTCCAGCTCCAGCGGCGGCGGAAGTACCTCTGCCCCGCCTATATAGTGAATCTCACCTGTTCTCCCCAACAACAGGTTCTCCCTGTGGATCATTTTAAAGTGCATCTTTCCCGGTATTGCCACCTTCAGTATCATATTTCCTCTCATTCTGCCGTTTCTTCGGCCTCCTCTTCCCCTTGGTTTTCAGGAGGAGGGGATTTATTATCATTTTTACGGAGTCTGCCTCTGCATCTTCTGTGATCTGTTCCGTGCCCACTGCAACATATATTTCATGGAAAAGCTTAGTCATACCGCCAATTTCCAGTTGCAGCTCCGGCAGCAGATATCCCTGCAGGATCCCGTGCCTCCTGCCTATGCTGTGGTAGGGAATGGCACGGTATCCGGGGGATTCGTTATGCCATAATCCCCTGAAAACCTTTTCGTCAACCACAGAAACAGGTTTCCCGCTGATAGGTTCCACCAGGCTGTTGCCGGAATCGATCAACGCATTCACCGTGAGCCTGCTTCCCCCGCAGACCAGAGTGGCCCGGCATATACAGTCCTCCTGACCGCTGTCTGCAGAGAAATGCCTCAGGAACAGGAAAAAAATACCCCCTGCCCCAAGCAGCATAAGGATCCCGTCAGTGGGGACCCCCAGCCGTCCCAGTACCCTGAGCAGGAGCAGCATGCCGCCCCCCATTCCCACCGAATATACAGCCAAATATTTTAACAACTTCAGAAACGTTCTGAACCCCTTTACCGAAAAAGCCAGAAGCAGCATGCCGGCTGTCCCCCCGATAAAGCATACGGACAACTTCAGGGCCGGCGGCGCTTCCCATATGAAAGGCAGGAAATAACAGACAGCCCCGAATACCGCCCCCAGCAGAAGCCTTCTCCCTGTGGCAGTGCGGAGCGTACTCCTGTCTACCAGAATCAGCAGAAACAGATTCATGACAAAATTCAGCAGCAGCAAACTGTCTGCATACAGTTCATAACGCATTGGCATCATCCTTTTCACAATGATTATAAAGGGTACGGCTCATAGAATTTGTCAAAAACACTACCGGAATGTACGTTACTTTTCGACAAAGAAGGGCACAAAAAACGGACGGGGAAATGTATTATTTCCTCATCCGCTTGGGATACCACATCATATATGAAAAATCAATAACACTGGTTATGCTTTATAAACGCTTTTTACCTGCAACCGGAAAACCCGCCGGAAAACTATTTCCGCTGCAGGAAATCAGGGATCTTCAGGCTCTTTTCCACCACATTGCTCCTGATGTCCACAGGCTTCTGGATCCCCTGCACCGCCCTGGGGTCAGGCTGCACAGGCATCTGAGGAGCGGCAGGCTGCACGGCATTCCCTCTCAAAGAGTTAGGGGCAATATGCGCCCCGGGCTGCCTGTAAACCTGTCCTGCACCCATCCTTGCTTGGACCGGTATATTTGAAACATCCTCCAACCCTGTAGCAATCACCGTGATGGTACAGCTGTCGGACTTGGAAGCATCATACATGGCGCCAAAGATAATATTCACCTCATCACCCGCCATAGCCTGTACATAGCCGGCTGCATCGCTGGCATCCGCCAGAGTGATATCCCCGGACACATTGATGATCACATGGGAAGCGCCCGTGATGGTCGTCTCAAGCAGCGGGGATTCCACCGCCATCTTCACCGCATCCAATGCCTTCTCGTCGCCCTTGCCCTCACCGATGCCGATATGTGCAATGCCCTTGTCCTTCATTACCGTCTGTACATCCGCAAAATCCAGGTTGATGACCGCGGGCACATTGATCAGGTCCGTTATGCCCTGGACAGCCTGCTGCAGCACCTCGTCCGCTTTCTTGAGGGCCTCAGGCATTGTGGTACGCCTGTCCACGATTTCCAGGAGCTTATCATTGGGGATCACAATCAGCGTATCTACGTTTTCCTTGATCCGCTCAATGCCGCTCAACGCGTTTACCATTCTCGCCTTGGCCTCAAAGCGAAAGGGTTTCGTCACAACGCCTACCGTAAGGATTCCCAGGTTCTTTGCCACCTTCGCCACCACAGGGGCTGCACCGGTACCGGTACCGCCTCCCATGCCGCAGGTGACAAACACCATATCCGCACCCTGCAGCGCGTCGTTGATCTCCTCCATACTCTCTTCCGCCGCCTTTTCACCGATCTCAGGCTTGGCGCCTGCCCCCAGTCCCTTGGTCAGCTTCTCACCGATCTGTAAAAGCTTGGGCGCCTTACAGAGCTGCAGCGCCTGCTTGTCCGTGTTCACACCAATAAAATCCACACCGTCAATCTGTTCATCAATCATTCTATTTACAGCATTATTACCTGCCCCGCCCACACCGACTACAATGATCTTGGCAGCAGATTCAGCATCGTTTGTCTTAATCTCAAGCAAAGGTATCTCCTCCTTCTTACCGTCTAAACTCCATATATTCTATCATATAATTATTTTCAAAAATTAGCAACTGTTTTTTGATGAAATCTTGTGCCTCCCTTTTCATTAAATATTGTCCCCGGCCCTTATTCCGGCTTAAAAGTATATTTTCCGGTATCCTCATCAAACTTCTGCATCTGAAGAGTTCCGCTTTTCCCTGAAAGGTTGGGCAAAAATTCCGGCAGCAGCATCAGCTTGTCCTCCAAAAAAGCCGGCTCATTGCCAAGAGCCACCTTTACGTTTACAAAATACAGTGTGACCTCCCCCGAGGAATGAAAGTAAATCTTATCCGGGATCAAAGCATACTTGTTCAGAAGCTTTGTCACATTCAGAATACTTTCGAACACCTCCGGATTATCCACCGGCAGCGCCTCCCCCACCACCATATGGTCAAACACCAGGCCGGTGATCTGGGGGATTCCCACCGTCTTAATGCTGGAGCATTCCACCACATACCCGTCCTTGTCGAAATACATATAGGTATCCAGATACTCAATATACCCTATGATCGCTTTCTCGTAGACCGCGATCTTAATGGTATCGGGGGCCAGGATGGACACGTCCATCACATCCACAAAGGGGATTCCCTCGATACCACGGTTCTCGTATTTCATGGACAGATACAGGGAATTGTCCCCCAACGGCCCATCCATGACGATCGCTTTGATCTCATCCTCCGTATAATGGACATTGCCCTCCACATAGACTGTGCGGACGGTATATTTCTCCCTGATATACAGCGCCCCGCCCGCCAGTACAGCCAGAAGCACGGCTGTCACCACTATAATGATCATGATTCTGTTTCTGCTTTTATACACTTACGATCCGTGCTCCTAACTCTCTCAAATCCCTGCAGATATTCTCATACCCGCGGTATATATACTGACACCCGGTCACTCTTGTCTTCCCCTGGGCCATCAACCCCGCTATCACCAATGCGGCGCCGCCGCGGAGTTCCCTGGCCGCCACCTCCGCGCCGTGCAGCTGCCGGACGCCCCGGACCGCCACCGTATGGGCATCAAGCTGCTGGATACAGGCCCCCATGCGGTTCAGCTCCACCGCCACCCGGAATCGGTTCTCAAATATCCTCTCCTCCACAACGCTCCGTCCCTCCGCCCCTGCAAGAACGGCCAGCGCCGCCGACTGCAGGTCTGTAGGGAACCCGGGGTAAGGCAGGGTAGACAGCCGCTCCACCGGCTTGGGACAGCCGGAAGCCTGGATGCAGATCCCCTCCTCCGTGGGCCAGCAGGATGCTCCCATCTGCGAGGCCGTTCTCAGCACCGCGCCCATCTCGTCCGCAGGAGCTCCCTCCAGATGGACGCATCCCCCCGCGCCGATACAAGCCATCAGATAAGTCCCCGCCACAATTCGGTCTGAGGGCACCGTGAACTCTGCCCCGTACAGGTTATTCCCGCCGCGGACCAGCAAGTGGTCTGTCCCGGCGCCTTCGATCACCGCCCCACAGTTCTGGAGATACCTGCAAAGCGCCGTGATCTCCGGTTCCCTTGCGGCTCCCGTTATATGGGTATCCCCCTCCGCCATGACCCCTGCCAGAATGATATTCTCAGTGGCTCCCACACTGGGCATGGGCAATGCGATCCGGGCGCCGTGAAGTCCTTCCGTCCTACCCTGTATCATGCCTTTCTCTTCGGAAAAACGTGCACCCATCTGCTCCAATGCCCACAGATGCAGGTCAATGGGGCGTTCCCCAATGACGCAGCCGCCGGGATGTTCCAGCAGCGCCTCGCCGCATCTGCCCAGCAACGCGCCCAGCAGGCAGAGGGACGACCGCATACCTTTCACCGCCTCGCCCCGCATGGCTCCCCGGCAGACCTGTGAGCTGTCCACCTGTAGGCCCTCCTCCCGCCACGTCACAAGGCAGCCTAATTTTCTCAATAAACTGACCATCGCATGTACATCGGCAATCCTTGGGCAATTTCTGATATACGATTGTTCTACTGTAAGCAATGTTGCCGCCAAAACGGGAAGCGCCGCATTTTTTGAACCCTGAATACGCACTTGTCCCTGAAGCGCTATACCACCCTGAATATGAATAGAGTCCATACCACACCATCCGGTTTCAAATTAAAGACCTATTCTATCCTATGTAAATCCACTTCTTTTGTACCTTGTCCCCCGTCGGCTGCCCTCCTGCCCATTGCCCACACCATGCCGGAAAGCCTGCAACCACGGCACAATCAGGAAAAATTTATTTTAGGCTGGCCGGCCTCCGTTACAGTTCCTTCAGCTGTATCCGCTTTGCAACGCTGAGCACCAACCCGATCTCTATCAGCAAAAACATAACCGAGGAACCGCCGTAACTGATAAAGGGAAGAGAGATTCCCGTGTTAGGGATGGTATTGGTAACTACCGCAATGTTCAGGACTGCCTGGATGGCAATATGCCCCATAACCCCCACCACCAGCATGGCGCCAAACAGATCCGACGCATTGTTTGCAATGACCATCATTCTCCAGAGCAGCATGGTGAACATCAGAATAACGGCAATGGCCCCGAAGAGGCCAAGTTCCTCACAGATAATGGAAAAAATCATATCGTTCTGTGCCTCAGGCACAAAGCTCAGCTTCTGCATGCTCTGCCCCAGGCCCTTGCCCCAGATGCCCCCGCTTCCGATGGCATACAAGGCCTGGAGCGTCTGGAAACCCTTTCCCTGGGAATGCCCCTCCGGGTCAAGCCATGCCAGGATCCGTTCGCTTCGGAATCCGCCGCCTTCCGCGGAAGTGGATACAATCACGAAGATCAACAGCGCCACGGCCGCTACGGCCGAAAGTCCCATGATGACAAATTTCTTATAGTCGGGACTGGCCACAAACACCATCAACACGGAAATACCCATGATGATAATCGCGGAACTGAGGTTCCTGGTAATGAGATAAACTTCCGCCACAACCGGAAGGGGCATCGCCAGCATGATAAAAAATCCCTTCATGCTGCGGACGCTCTTGCCCATCTTACAGACCATCACCGCCAAAAAAAGCACCATACACAGCTTCGCCACCTCTGCAGGCTGCAGGTTCAGGCCGATACCGGGGATTCTGATCCACCGCTTCGCCCCGTGGGACTCCACGCCCAACGGCGTCAAAACCAGTGGGACCAATGCCATGGATGTCACATACCCCAAAGTCGCAAACCTCTCCCAAAAATGGTAAGGAATGTTTGCCACAATGATCATCAACACCAACCCGATAATGATTGCCACCAGCTGCTTCTTCAAATAATAAGCTGCATCCTCAAAGTCCTGGAATGCCTCATAGGAACTGGCCGAATAGATCATGACAAGTCCGAACCCCAGCAGAAAAAGCACGATGAACAGCAGGCTGTAATCAAAAAAGTATTCAGATTGTTCCTTTCTTTTCCGTTTCACGGCTCCCTCTGTGGCCATAGTCACTCCTTCACTTACAATGATATTTATCCGTACCGGCAATCCCCACGGATTCCAGGGGCAGGGCCCCAGTAAATACCCCGGGAGGCAATGGGGTTATGCGGAAGTATCCGGCAGTCCCCTCACATACTCCTTAAACAGCTGCCCCCGGACTTCATAATTGGGGAACATCCCCCAGCTTGCGCATGCCGGCGACAGCAGGACCGCATCTCCGCTCTCTGCAAGCTCCGTACAGAGCTTCAGGCATTCCTCAAAGGTATCCGCAAAGCGGATTTGGCTAAAACCATGTTTCCTGGCACATTCCGCTATTTTCTCCCTGGTCTGCCCGATGAGCACCAGGCACTTTACCTTTCCGTCAAAGCTTTCCACCCACTGGTCATACTCGCTCTGCTTATCATATCCGCCTCCGATCAGGACGGTAGGCTTCGACATGGCCTTAATGCCCTGAATGGCCGCATCGGGGTTCGTTCCCTTGGAATCGTTGTAATAGTCCACACCGCCCCTTGTAGCCACAAACTCAATGCGGTGCTCCACGGCATGGAATCCCCGGATGACAGACAGGATCGTTTCCATGGGTACCCCCATGCCCTGGGCTATGGCCACCGCAGCCATGACATTCTCCACATTGCAGGTTCCCACCAGGTTCATATCCCTGTGGATATCCAAAAGCTCCTCCACCCTGCCCGAAGCGCTCCTCATAATTTTATCCCCTCTCAGGAAATAACCTTCCTCCAGTTCCCGCTCCGAAGAGAAAAAGACGGCTTTGGCAGGGCATCTTTCCCCAAAGGCCCTGGTGTACTCATTCTCATAGTTCAGGACGCATATATCCTTCCCGGACTGGTTCAGGGTAATATTCTCCTTCGCCGCCACATACGCCTCCATGGTGTGGTGGCGGTCCAGATGGTCCGGCGTGATATTTAAAATTGCGGATACCACCGGATGGAAATCCCGGATTGTCTCCAGCTGGAAAGAACTGATCTCCCCCACCGTCACCGTGTCGGGGGCGGTCTTTAAGCATTCGGAAGTATAGGGATTGCCGATGTTTCCTACCACAAAGGTCTTATCCTCCCCCACATGCGCTTTCACGATCTCCCCCACAAGGGTGGTGGTGGTGGTCTTGCCGTTGGTCCCGGTAATGGCCGCTACCCTCCCTTTTTCCTCCTGATACCCCAGCTCGATCTCCCCAATGATGGCGGCGCCGCTGCTGCGGAGCATGTTGACAAGAGGGTTATCCGTGGGCACGCCGGGACTGAGCACTACCGTATCCACCGTTTTCAGGATCTCCTCCGGAAGCTCTCCCGCCACACAGACTGCCCTGCTATCCTCCGGCAGCTTCGCCCTCATCGCCTCCTCTGTCAACTCCCTGTTTCCGTCATACAGTATGACCTCCGCGCCAATATGCTCCAGAAGCTTCACGGATCCCACTCCACTGATCCCGGATCCGAATACCAAACATTTTTTATCCTTTAACATAACCTTATCTCTTTCCGAAAGGAAATACCCGCCGGGACACCCGGACTTCCTTCCAATGCTTTCGTTCCGATGCTTTTGTTCCGATTCTTTTGTCATTGCCGGAACGCTGCCAGCCCTATCAGGCACATCACCGCTGTGATAATGGTAAACAGCGCCGTGATCCTGGTCTCCGTCCACCCGCCAAGCTCAAAATGATGGTGGAGGGGAGCCATGCGAAAAAGCCTTTTCCCGCCGGTCAGCTTAAAATACACCACCTGCAGGATCACCGACACCACTTCCGCCAGATAAATCATTCCCACGATAGCTATGTACAACGGCATCTGCAGCACATAGGCACAGCCGGCAACGAAGCCTCCCAAGGCCAGGGAGCCGGTGTCCCCCATGAACACGGCGGCAGGGTGCGCATTGAACAGCAAAAACCCCAGCAAAGCTCCCGCCACTGCACAGGTCACCGGTTCGATACCGCTTCTGCTTCCTACAGCCACCACCGTAAAAAAGACTGCCACCATAACGGTGACGCTTCCTGCCAGGCCATCCAACCCATCGGTAAAGTTAGTGCCGTTGGCCGTCCCCAGCACGATAAAGAACAGGATCGGAAGATTCCACGCCCCGAAGTCCAGGTATTTCCCTTCCAGGAAAGGAATCCTCATGGCAAGGCTGACATCCGTATAGCGCAGCAGGAAAAAGGAAAAACCCGCTGTTACCACAAGCTGCCCCAGCAGCTTCTGCCATGCCCGCAGTCCCAAAGACCGCCTGCATACTACTTTGATGTAATCATCCAGGAAACCGATCAGCCCAAAACCCACTGTCAAAAACAGAATCGGCGCCGTACGGGGATATTTATCCACAAACAACAACGTAGTCGCCACCACGCTGGACAGGATCAGGATCCCGCCCATGGTGGGCGTCCCCGTCTTCCCCAGGTGGGTGGAAGGGCCGTCCTCCCTGACGGTCTGCCCGCACTTAAGGCTTCTCAGGAAGGGAATTACCACCGGGCCAAGCAAGGCGCTGAGGGCAAAGGATATGGCAGCCGCCAAAACACTATCATTCCTCATTGATTATACTCCATTATTCCCATATACGGAAGAATATTTTCAAATAACTGGCGCAGGATCGGAGCCGCCACCTGTCCCCCATAGTAAGTTCCCTGAGGATTATTGACTATGGCGAGGGCTATGACCTGGGGGTCATCCGCCGGCGCAAAGGCCACAAAGGAGGCAATGTAACGTCCGCTCCCCCTGGGAAGGGTCTGGCTGGTAGCGGTCTTCCCGCCGATCCGGAAGCCTTCCACTCCCCCGTTTTTACCGGAGCCTTCCGCCACCACCATTTCCAGGATCCCTCTCATGGTCTCGCTGGTCTGCTCCGAAACAATACCCTCCTTGACCGGGTATTGGAAAGTTTCCACCACGTTCCCATCCATATCCAAAGCCTTTACCCCGAAGTGCGGCGTAATACGGTTTCCTCCGTTAACAATGGACGCGGCTGTAGTGATCAGCTGAATCGGCGTGATCTGGAAGGACTGCCCGAAAGCTACCGTGGCAAGCTCTACATTTCCCATATTCTCTTTTTGGTGCATAATGGTGCCGGCCTCGCCGGGGAGGTCAATACCCGTCCTTGTCTTCAGTCCAAAACTCTCAAAGTACTCATAGTAAGAATCCAACCCCAGCCTCAGGCCGAGGGTGATCAGCGCAGGGTTACAGGAATTCATCATGGCATGGGTAAAATCCTGTGTGCCATGCCCTGCTATCTTATGGCAGCGTATCTTCCGGTCATCCACCACGATAAAACCAGGACAGCTAAAGGTACTTTCCGTGGTTACCGCACCTGCCTCCAATCCCGCTGCGGCGGTAATGATCTTAAAAGTGGAACCCGGCTCGTAGGTGTCATTAATGCAGCCGTTACGCCAGATCCCGTTCAGCAGATTCTGTTTCTCCTCGGCGCTGATGCCCTCCGGAGTGCCCTCCGGCAAAGCATAGGGATCGTTCAAATTAAATTCCGGCACGCTGACCATGGCAAGGATCTCGCCGTTTTCGGGCCTCATCACTATGATGGAAACGCTGTCCGCCTGTTTAGCGGCACAGGCCTGGGTGGCAAGCTGGGTGGCATACGCCTGGATATTCAGATCCATGCTGATACACAGGTCATTTCCGTTTACCGGCTCTATGCGCCTCTCTCCCGCAGCTTCCACCTCGATTCCTTTGGCGTCCGTCACCGTGAGGATCGTTCCCGGATCCCCCTGCAGATATTCCTCGTAGATAACCTCCAGGCCGATGATCCCCTGATTGTCTCCCCCGGTAAACCCGAGTACCTTGCTGGCCAGCTCGTCGTACGGATAAAACCGCTTGTAATCCTCATCCACTTTGACGCCCGCCAGGTCATATTCCCTGATCCTGTCACCCACGGATTTATCCACATTGCTTTTAATGCGCTCCATGGAAGAATATTTCTCCACCCGCTGCCTGACATATTCTTCCGACAGCTCCAGCTCCTGGCACAGTATTCTGATGATCTCTTCCGGGTCTTCGATCTGATTATGTATGACGGAGATGGTGCAGACCGTCTTATTGTCCGCCAGTACCGTCCCGTTACAGTCCAATATCCGCCCCCTGGCGGCCTTGATGCTCCGCTCCCTCTCATGGAGGTCCGTGGCCAGCCGCGAATAATGGTCCGCACGCCAGACCATGAGATAGATCAGCCTGCCGAAAAGAAACAGCAGCATCGCGGCGCATACCAGGAAAATCACCAGAATCTTCTTCCTGTGAAATATTTTGTTGTTGTCAGATAGCATGCAAAACCTCATAAAAAGGATTATTATACTTTATTCTGCTTTTTATCAGGTTATGACTTTATCTTTCCTATTCCTGGGGCGGGTTGACCAGGTTATCATTCACCGGCATGTCGGGGTCGAAGACCGAACTGTTTCCGCCTTCCACCAGGAAACCTGCCTTGGCGTCATATTTGTCCCCGGTGCTTGGGTCAACCCGGTACCCTGTGACAGGGTCAATGGGGAAATCCATCCACACGGGACGGGTCCCGTCCGGATTCAGGTATTTGTCTTCACTGTCGTCTTCCGTATCTTCTCCTTCCAGCGCTTCATCCTCCGGCCTCTGCGTATACTGGGTGGTAATCTCCATCTGCAGCGCTTCCAGCTCTGCGATCTCCTCCTCGCTCAATTCCTCCGTCATGAAAATGTTCAGGTAAGGGAGCGCTTCCGTCAGGATATCACGGACGATCCCGGTGGCATATTTGGCATCGCCCTGATGGGATACGTTCGGCCTGTCCACCACTACATAGATGGCCACCTGAGGGTCATCCGCAGGTGCAAAGCCAATAAAAGAGACCACATGCTCCTCTTCGGAACGCAGATGGGTATTCTCATCGATGGTTTCCGCAGTACCGGTCTTTCCGCCGATCATATAACCCGCGGGGCGGGCCGTGTGTCCTGTCCCTTCCCTTACCACTGCCACGCAATACTGCCGGATCAGCTCTGAGGTGGTCTCGGAAACAACCTGCTTCAATACCCTGGGTTCAATGTTTGCCACAGTAGCGCCATTAGAGTTCGTAATCTTGTCCACCACATGGGGTTCGTAATAATAACCTCCGTTGATCAGCGCACAGAATCCCGTGATCATCTGGATCATGGTCACATTAAAATTCTGGCCGAAGGAATTGGTGGCAAGGTCTGAAGGCCCCATCTGGTCCGCCGTATAGATCAGGCTGGCGGTACGGGCCTCTCCTGCCAGGTCGATATTGGTCTTTAACCCAAAATTAAATATCTGCTGATATTCTGCAAATTGTTCCCGGCCCAGCACTTGGGCAATCTTCATCATAGCCACATTGCAGGATTTCGCCACAGCCTGTTCCAGAGTCACGATCCCGTCATACTTGTTGTGGCATCTGATCTTGTGCCCTCCCACTTCCATGTAGCCGGGTGTGCACTCAAAAGTAGTGTTGGGTGCGATCACCGCCGTTTCCAGCGCTGCCGCCACGGTAAAAGGTTTTGCCGTGGAACCGGGTTCATAGGTGCCGGTGATACAGTAATTTTTCCAGAGATTATTCAGGTTCAGGTATATCTGGTCGTCGTCCATCTCCGCCAGCCTGGATTCGCTGATATAATTTCCCGTCTTATGGATTTCAAAATAGCCATTGGCATTGGTGATCTGCTCCACCTCCATGGAACCGATCAGGCTGTCCGTATTCCTGGTATCGTTCAGGTCATAGGTGGGGTAGCTTGCCATGGCAAGGATCTCTCCCGTATTTACCTGCATCATGATGCAGCCGAGATTCTGTGCGCCGTTGGCTCCCACCACAAACTCGTCCTTGTGCTCGTCATTGAATTTCTTCAAATATTTCTCCACGATCATCTGCAGGTTCGTGTTTATAGTGATATGGGTCGTGTTGCCGTCCAGGGGCGGCTGGATCGTGCGTTCCAGGTTCAGGTCGTCGTTCAGGTAGCCATACTCCCTGCCGTTGACGCCGCTCAGCACAGAATTATAGTACTCCTCCAAACCGTATTTGCCCTGTCCGTCGGTAGTGGTAAACCCGATCACATCCGCCGCCACGGAGCCATAGGGATACACCCTCCGGTACTCCTCCTCAAACCAGACGCCCTGGATATTGGCTCTGTTTTGCGCCTCCTCCTTTGTTTCGTCTTCCTTCGGGGTACGGGCCTCCAGGAAACCGCTGATTTCCTCAAAGGTCAGCCGTTTCAGAGGTACGTACCAGGAAGAAGTCGGGTTGGCAGTCACATAATCCCTTATCTCCTTCATATCCAAGTCAAAATACTGCCCCAGCGCCGTCAATGTAGGCTCGAGATAAGGCTTCTTGCCACTCAGTTCCGTGTTCATCACCTTGGCGTCGATCACCAGATTATAAACTTTCTCGCTGGTAGCCAGGATGGTACCCCTGGAGTCCACAATGTCGCCCCTTCTATAAGGGATGATGGTGGAATCATATCTTTGCTGGGACAGAATCTGTTTCTGGTACTGAGTGCCGTTCTCTTTGGCTATCAGCACCAGCCTCACACTCAAACAGGCAAAAGCCAGCAGCACAAAAACAAACAGTACCACCAGCTTCTTTTGCATTTTAATAGAAAATTTAGTTTTTTCCTGGTTTTTCAAATTAGCTCCCATCTGCCCGCATCAGCGGGCACTCACCTTTTTCCAGTTTGCCCGCAAGGCATCCGTCAAATCATCAACATGCCGGTACACTAATTCGACCCCTGGGGTACCTTGCGCATATAATCGTTCCCTTCGCTGGTATAATTGTAGATTTGGCCTTCCTGGGCGTACACCATCCCCAATTCCCCGATGGCGATCCGCTTGACTTCCTCTAAGTCAATACTGCTCAGGACACGGTTGTAGGCCTCGTCATTGGCAAGGCGCAGGCTGCTGAGTTCACTGGCCTTAGCCGCATTCGTTTTCGTCATATTGGTCAGTTCTGCCTGCAGCTGGACGTAATTTACCAGGATCAACCCTGCTACGATCAGCGCTGTGGCAAGGAACAGCACATACCCCATACTCATATGGCGTGCCTTTTCCCTGTTTTTGCGCACTTCATGCTGCACCGGCTTTCTGGGCGGTTCCTGCAGCTGACGCTGAAGCTCCATTTTCCTTGCTGTATTTCCATATACATACCCGCTTCGGCTTCTGCCGGGGGATGTGCTTGTCCTCTGCCCGTAAGCACCTCTTCCATTTTGATTTCTATTCTGGCTCATATTTCCTCTCAATCCGCTTTCTGTTTCACAGCTCCGATCCGTGTGATCTGCACCTAAAAGAACATCCTTTTTCTTCTTTTTCCGTCATTAGTTATTCAGTGCCGCCTCAAACACCCGAAGCTTTGCGCTTTTGGAGCGGTTGTTTTCCGCCAGCTCCTTTTCCCCCGGTAATATCGGTTTTCTGGTCACCACTTTTCCCTTTGGTACCTTCCCACATACACAGACCGGGAATTCCGGCGGGCAGGTACATGGATTTTCCATATTTTTAAATGTACTCTTTACGATCCTGTCCTCCAGGGAATGAAAGGTTATGATGCAGAGCCTTCCTCCCGGATTCAGCATATCGGTCAGGTCATCCAGGGAATCCCGCAATACCTCCAGTTCCCTATTGCATTCGATTCGGATCGCCTGGAAGGTCTGTTTGGAGGGATG
>ERZ808040.1334-NODE-1334-length-16870-cov-3.963973_pt1 | contig 16870 bp, 15 predicted proteins | sample MGYA00380191_ERZ808040 | MGnify/ENA primary metagenome ERZ808040 (study PRJEB31490, sample SAMN06133395) | mouse gut metagenome | isolation source: J6 | host: mice | place: China: Chengdu | collected 2015-05 ... | reverse complement strand
TGCACCTAACCCTATAAGCAATGCTGCAATAATCACAATTGCAGTATCTCTTAAAATTGGCAATGCAGCGCCATCAACTTCAGCTTGTGTAATCGATCCAACAATACGCCAACCTGTTAAATCATTCGTAACGTAGGTAACATAGCGTTTTTCATCATTATACTCAGAAGGAAATTCTCCTTTGGACTGATGTTTTAGATTTTCAATTAACCCATCTGATGCTGCGGTTCCAATTTTTTCTGAAGGATGGGCAATATAAATGCCATCCGCATCAACCATTGTCGCATAGCCGGTTTCTCCGATTTCTATATGATTGACGAGCTCTTGTAAATACGAAATATTAATATCTATCCCAACAACTGCTCCACCATCATTTGTTGTTCGAGAAACCGTTATAACCATTTCATCCGTTCCAGCCGAAAGATATGGTGGTGAAATAATTAATTCATCAAGGTTAGCAACCGCATCAGTATACCAGGTTCTTTCCTTTGGATTATAATCTACAGGCACAGGTGAGTCGTACTTAGATTGAATAAACTCCCCTTTCTCTGTGCCAATATAAATTGATTCCACTTCCTCGTGCAACTCCAAATATTGGTCGAACGTACCTACCACCTCTGACGTGTTCGTATGATTATACATCGATTGCTTAATTTGCTCAGAAAAAACTTGTATATCGTGCATTTTCAAATGAAGAACTTGATCAATTGTCGAATTTAATAACGAGATATTCTCCTCAAAACCTTGATTCACTTCTTTTTTCACTGTATCTTTTGCTGATAAATATGCCAAATACCCTACAAAGAGCGATGGAATCATTAAAATCAGAATAAATGATAACGTTAATTTCGTCCGCAAATTTTGACTCTTTTTAAAGAATTTAAGCAAAAGGGTCCCCTTCTTTCCTATGAACATTTGTACAAAGATCAATAAAAACATGACTTTGTTCTTTTTTACCATCAACTGTAACTAGACATATTATACTATATTCGAAAGATCTATTATAGTAATTTTCTGAAATGATATTTTTTTAATATAATACAAAACAAAATCGATGACATTTGTAAATATACAAAATGATCTTCATTCAAAGAATTGTCAAATGATTTTTCATTATGTGTAACATTTCACAAGCCAAGCATAGTATAATAGTAATAGTTCTAGAGAGTATTTCATTCTTTTTAGCTTTACCAATCAAATAAATAGACCTAAAGCACTAAATAAAACAAGCGATAAACGCTAAAAAAGTGAGGATAAAGGAGTAGCTAAGCTCATCAATATAGATATGATAAAATGGAGGAATGCCACTTGAAAACTGTATTCAATTTTAAAAGTATTAAAACAAAATGTTGGTTGGGTTTTTAATTGTGAATGCACTGGTCGTTCTTTTGGCTGTGTATATTTTTTCAATTTTAAACAATAGCAATCAAACAATAAAACAAATCATTGATGAGGAATTGCCGTTATTAATTGCTGATGAAAGTATATCTATTACGATGTATGATCGAATTGCTGCAGCACGCGGATATATTATTAGCGGAGACCCGCAGTTTAAAGAACAATTTGATGCAGCAACGAAAGAAGCGCAAATGTATCAGGAACAAATTCAAAACATCGCTCCCTCGCAAGAATTGGAGGAAATTATTCGCAATACCGCGGAATGGCGTACATATATTTTAGACGAGGTATTTGCACAATATGATGCTGGTCATAAAGAGCTCGCAACAGAAAATATTTTAAATGCCGCACAATATAGCGATCAATTAATTACAAGTTATGATGAATTAGCGATTAAGCGTGAAATTCATATTATTGATTTTGAAGAAGGCGTGTTAGAAAGTGGAAAAACAACGATTATAATCGTTTCGATTGTGTCTATTCTCGTTGTTATCGTTGGGGTTGCTGTTGCCCTTATTACTTCTAACTCGATTGTCAAGCCATTAAAAGCGGTGATGAACCGAATGTCACTAATTTCAAATGGTGACTTGACAGAAGAACCATTACACACACATTTACGAGATGAGACAGGTCAATTATTTCATGCAACAAATGATATGAACGAAAAAATGCGTGAATTATTAGTAGAGATTGAAACGGCTTCTCAATCGGTCAATCATCAAAGCGAAGCGTTAACGTATTCAGCAAATGAAGTAACAATCGGAACCGATCAAATTGCGGCAACAATGGAGGAACTCGCAGCTGGCGCTGAGACAGAAGCTAGTCATGCAAGTCATATGTCAGAAAAGATGACAGTGTTTGCTGAGAAAATTGATCAAACGACGACAAATGGAAAAGCAATCCAAGAAAATTCAACAACTGTACTAAATATGACGACAGAAGGTCAACAGTTAATGGAACGTTCTTCCGCACAAATGCACTTAATTAATAACATCATGCATGAATCGGTTGAAAAAGTTCAGCAGTTAAGTGTCCAATCTCAAGAGATTTCGAAGTTAGTCGCGGTGATTCAGGGTATTGCTGAACAAACAAATTTATTGGCACTGAATGCTGCGATTGAAGCTGCACGTGCTGGCGAACAAGGAAAAGGATTTGCAGTCGTTGCAGATGAAGTACGCAAATTAGCAGAAGGTGTATCGGATTCTGTCACTGATATTACAAATATTGTCGGGAGTATCCAACAAGAAACAAGTGGTGTAACGGAGTCTTTAGAACTCGGATATGAAGAAGTTGAGCAAGGTACACGGCAAATTGAAGAAACGGAAAAGACATTCGCAAAGATTACAGATGCTGTTGGCAATATGGTGAATAATATTGAATCCACAACGCAAAACTTATCAGAGATTATGGATGAAACGGTTCAAATGACAAACTCCGTTCAAGAAATTGCAGCAATCTCAGAAGAGTCGGCCGCTGGGATCGAACAAACTTCAGCATCTTCACAAGAAATAAATAGTTCGATGTCTGATATTACAACGAATGCCAATGATTTAGCCCGGGTAGCAGGACAGTTAAATACGTTAATTGGACAGTTTAAATTATCATAATGGATAAACCTCGTATCGACATAACACGATACGAGGTTTTATATTGTTAGCATGTCATTTCATCAAGAAAAAAACTAAGGCGCGATGACCTTAGTTTCATTTTTTAACATTCTGTTTCGTCTTCTTGACATTTTTGAAAAAATGCATTTGTTAATTCGTTACTCGTGCAAGTTTTCGCAGGATATCGTTCTTGAATGGCTGCAACCATTTTTTTACCGATTCCTTCACCACGGAAAGAGGGGTTCAGTGCAATGTCTTGAATGACAAATGATGTTTCACCCATTTCAATTCCGATAAGACCGATAAAGTCTTCTTCTTCTTTCCAAAGGTATAATTCCCAAGCTGAATCCGTTTCGTATTTTTGGATCACCTCTTGCAACGTTTTCACATTTTCTCTTTCAGGCATGAATGATAATAAGCCCATTGCGATTTTTTCATTACTTTTTTTAGAACGTATTAGCATGTTGATGAATCCTTTCTTTAGTACAAACTGTTACAACTTGTAAACTTTATATTGCCATTGCGCCAACATCTAAGTGTGGTGCGATCCAATACCAATAGACAACGCCCCAGACGAGACCCATCGCTAATATAGCAATAAAAATTATGATATTTCTTTTCCTCATACATTTTCCCCTCGCTTTGTCGCTTGCAGTGAAAGATCTAATCGTACTATATCTTCGTATGTTTCGCGACGAATTGCAAGTGTATGCTGTTCATTTTCTACAAAAACAACTGCTGGTCTTGGAATCCTATTGTAATTACTTGCCATGGAATAACTGTAAGCACCTGTACAAAACATCGCGATAATATCGCCTTCTTCTATGTTTGTTAACTGTGCATCTTCAATTAATTTGTCTCCCGATTCACAACATTTTCCAGCTAACGTTATCGTTTCAGTATGCGGTTCGTTCATTTTATTGGCTGTTACCGCATTGTATTTTGCATCGTATAAAGCAGGACGTATATTATCCGACATGCCTCCGTCAACAGCGATATATGTACGGATATTAGGCACTTCTTTACGACTGCCGACTTCGTATAATGTTGTACCTGCATCTCCTACGAGCGAACGACCTGGCTCTATCCAAATGGCTGGCATTGGATACTTTGCTTCTTGTGCCATCGCTAAAACAACTTTGGTCATGCCTTCGACGTATTGTTCAGGTGGTAATGGTGTATCTTCTTCTGTATATCGAATGCCAAAGCCACCGCCTAAGTTTAAGACGGGACAAACAAAGTTGTATTGTTCGCGCCATGCAAACATTTTATCCATCAATGCTTTCGCTGCATATTGGAATCCTGTCGTTTCAAAAATTTGTGAACCAATATGGCAATGCATACCAAGTACCTGTATATAAGCATCATCATGCAGCAAACGGAATGCTTCGTCTGCTTGTCCATTTTTTAAATCAAAACCGAACTTCGAGTCTTCTTGTCCTGTCGTAATATACGCATGTGTCGATGCTTCGACGCCCGGTGTGACACGTATTAATACATTCATCGGTTGTCTATATTCAGCAGCGAGCTGTTGAATATGGCCTATTTCCGAAAAATTATCGACAACGATACAACCAATTTCCGCTTCAAATGCATAGCGCAATTCAGCAATGCTTTTATTATTTCCGTGGAAGTGGATGCGTTCACGCGGAAAACCTGCAATAATCGCCGTATACAGTTCTCCACCAGAAACAACATCTAATGATAAGCCCTCTTCAGCCGCAATTTCATAAATCGCTACAGACGAAAAAGCTTTCGATGCATATGCAACTTCCGCTTCAATTGCTAGATTTTCAAATGTACGTTTAAATGCACGCGCACGTTCACGGAAGAGCGCGATATCGTACACGACGAGTGGCGTTTGATACTGTTCTACGAGCTCTGCGTGATCAACGCCACCAATCGTTAAATGACCTTTTTCATTCACAGCTTGGGTTCCATAGAGATGCATAAGCATTCTCCCCCTCTACTTGTAATTCGTTCAATATACGAATTTTATCACAAAACGCCATTCATTTGCAAAATACGTTTACAAGAAGTCCAATTGAAAACCATTTTTTATTGAATGAAATGTGTAGCAACAATGCACCGCTTAGAAATGATGTAGCTGATGCACAAAAGCTTTGTACAAGCTGTTTCGCCTATTCGTATCGTCAACGCTTTGAACAAATGTCATTCCAAACGGTTGCGTGTTGGTGCTTTTGTAATAAAGGGTCTTGGCATGTCGACTGTCATCGGATAACGAACGAGCACGCGTAACATCGCTTTCGGAAAGAACGGAACAAGTGGCCACATATACGGCACATTTAATGGTTTCAACGCGCATAAATAATAAAATAATACAGCGATAGAACCGCAAAATCCTGCTGCACCGAAAATAGCAGTTGTAAGTAATATAAATACGCGAAAGATTTTGGTTGTAATACTTAATTCATAAGACGGGATAGCGAATGTAAAGATCGCACTAACTGAGACATACAAGACGACTTCGGGTGTAAATAAACCGACATCTATCGCCACTTGACCAATGACAATGGCTGCAACTAAGCCCATTGCAGTCGATAATGGCGTCGGCGTATGAATGGCGGCCATTCGTAATACTTCAATCCCAATGTCCGCCATTAATATTTGCACAAGGAGTGGAATTTCACCTATATCCTGTGGACCGATATAACTCAAAGTAGTTGGTAAATATTGCTGTTCTGTGGCGAGTAAATACCAAAAAGGCAAAAGGACTAAACTGAGAAAAGCACCGATAATTCGCGTTAAACGAACGAATGTCCCAATTAATGGTGCTTGTCGATATTCTTCTGCATGCTGTAAATGATGAAAAATTGTAATGGGTACTAAAATAACGGAGGGCGATGTATCAACGATAATAGCAATATGTCCTTCCAATAAATGCGCCGCACAAATATCGGGTCGTTCTGTAAAGCGAACGAATGGCATCGGATGAAAACGTTGTTTAAACAAAAATTCTTCCAATGATTTATCCGTCATTGTTAAGCCATCATGTTTAATATCATCGAGTCGATTCCGTATTTCTCTTAAATGGTCTTCATTGGCAGCCCCTTCCAAATAAGCAATGGCTACGTCCGTTTTTCCATTCACCGTCGTTTGGTGCATATCAAATCGTAATTTTTCAGTTCGTAATCGTCTTCGTACAAGTGCAGTATTTTGAATAATAGATTCTGTAAAACCATCACGTGAACCACGAATAACTTTTTCAATATCCGGTTCTTCTGGCTGGCGCCCAGGATACGCGCGCATATCAATTGTAAAAGCGTATCCACTTTTCGTAATAAATGCCGGCTGTCCCGTTAAAATCGTCGTTAATAATTCGTTACGATCTTTTACTTCTGTGACAGACTGGAACGGAAAATATGACAGGAATTGCTCTGTTTCCGTCATTCCTGGTTGTACTTCATTCCATTGCATTCTTGTCAATAAAGTGAGTAAACCTTGATCGTCTACGAGCCCATTAATATAAAGGACTAACGCTGGTAGATTCCATAAATGGATTCGTTTAGATTCAGCATCGAATGTTTGATCTACTTGAAAAGTCGATTCGTACCACTTTTCTCCTTCTTCGAGTGATTGAAACAATTTTTCCATATTGTTATTTTGTCCTCACTTTGCTGGTATTGTCCCCTCACTTGCCCCCATCCAAATTTTTAACTGCACTAAAATCTTTTTCTCTAAACGCGATACTTGTACTTGGGAAATGCCAATCCGTTTCGCAATATCACTTTGTGTGTAATCTAAATAATAACGCATATAAATAATCGATTGATCACGTTTATTTAAGCGACTTATGACATCTCGTAATGGAATATGTCCGAATACTTTTTCCGAACGATCATCGCGTAATTGGTCCATTAACGTAATTTGATCGCCTTCACTTTCATATAATTGTTCATGTAATGATGCGGGATCTCGCAATGCATCAGAAGCTAAAATAACGTCATCAAGCTTTACATCTAACATATCTGCAACTTCTGATAATGTCGGTGTGATGCCATGTTCTTTAATATAACGATCTGTCGTATGACGAATTTTCAAACTTAATTCGCGAATCGAACGGCTTACTTTCACCATGCCATCATCACGTAAAAACCGCTGAATTTCACCGACAATCATGGGTACCGCATACGTCGAAAATTTCACTTCATAAGATAAATCAAATTTATCGATAGATTTCATTAAACCGATGGAGCCGATTTGAAATAAATCTTCCAAATCTGCGCCGCGTGAAGCAAAACGTTGGACAATCGACCAAACGAGTCGTGTATTGCCTTCAACCATTTGACGACGCGCATCGTGGTCGCCTGCTTGTGAACGTTCGATGAGCTCACGCATCGTTTCTTGCGATAATAATTCTTGCTTTTGTTCAACTGAAGCGTCCATATGTCACCTCATTCTGCTCGTTTCTTTAACGAGCGAAAATTGCTTTGCAAACGTTACGGTTGTGCCAACGCCGACGGTTGATTGTACGGAAAGTTGATCTGAAAAACTTTCCATAATCGTAAAGCCCATTCCCGACCTTTCCATATAAGGTTTCGTTGTAAACATTGGTTCCATTGCTTTCTCGATATTTGAAATCCCTTTTCCTTCATCACGAATCGTCATCGTCACTTTTTCCTCTTCTAATGTTGCATGTAAGGTGACCAAACTGACACCATCGCAATCATAGCCGTGTAAAATGGCATTTGTAACCGCTTCCGAAACGATTGTTTTAAATTCTGCAATTTCTTCTAACGTCGGATCGAGTGGAGCGATAAAACATGTCATCGCCATTCTTGCTAACGCTTCATTTTGTTCTAATGCAACAAATGATAATGTCATTTCATTTCTCATGGACAACCCCTCCCAACTGCCTCATCATGTCTTGTACTGAGCTGAAACGAATGTTTTTCTCTAATCCAGAAAATGTAAAAATCTTCTCCATCGTCGGAGATGGATTTAAAATGAACGTTTCCCCGTTATAAGGCCCTAACTCTCGCATTCTCCCGAGAATCAACCCTATCCCAGAACTGTCCATAAATTGTAAATGTGACAAATCCCAAATAATCGTACGCACATCTCCTGCAAAAATCGCTGCCCCTACTTGCGTTCGAATACGATTTGCTTCATGATTATCCAATTCTCCAAACAATGTAATCGTGATAATGCCACCTTCAAACTTCTCAATATTTGCCATTATGTCCCCTCCTCTACTACGACTATTCTTTATTTGTGTTGGGCAAACCTTTTAAGAGACAAAACTAGTCAAAACTAGAAGCAATATCGAGTTTTTCGACAAAACTCCGACACTATGGAAAGTGTTGACAAGTTTATTGGACTTTAGACATTCGTTTTAACATGCATGATAAATGGATGGTTTTGCACTTGTCATAGAAGGATGTGCTACTCATCCAAATCATAGAATGACTGAATGAAAGAAGGGGTATGAAGGAATGAAATAGAAAGAGGAAATACGGCTCTGGGGATAGCGTGTGGCATGTAAAATGCGCAATGGGCTTCATTGAAGACCTATAATCTTATTGTTTCATTTACAATACATGCTGACCGATATTTTCGTGACAACGTAAAAAAACGTGTAAAGACCCAATGGATCTTTACACGTTTTGGCATGTAACGTTATTTATTCTGTGATGATTTCACCGATTAATGTTGGAGGAGCGACGTGTTCTTTACCGATGACAATATGTTCTTGCAGTAAATCGATGGATGCTTGAACCTCTTCGCGATTCGAATGAATAACAGCGAGGACATCTCCTACTTCAACGGCATCACCAATTTTCTTCTCGAGCATAATACCGACTGCCATATCGATTTCATCTTCTTTTGTCGCACGCCCCGCACCAAGTAACATGGCAGCGATGCCAATTTGATCGGCTTCCATTTTTGTAATAAAACCTGAAGTTGTTGCTTTGACCGGGATTTCGAACTGTGCTTTCGGCAGTAGCGCAGGATTTTCAACAACGCCACGATTGCCACCTTGCGCTTCGATTAAATGAGCAAATAACGCTAACGCTGAACCATCTTCAATAACTGCTTCTAACATCTCACGTGCTTCTGTTAATGTAGATGCTTTCTCACCAAGGACAACCATTTGACTTCCAAGTGTTAGGCATAATTCCGTTAAATCAGCCGGTCCTTCACCTCGTAATGTATCAATCGCTTCACGCACTTCTAATGCGTTGCCAATTGCTTTTCCAAGTGGCTGACTCATATCGGATAAAATGGCCATCGTATTTCGTCCTACTTGATCTCCGATTGCCACCATTGCATGTGCAAGTGCGCGTGCATCTTCTGTTGTTTTCATAAATGCACCATCGCCTGTTTTCACATCTAACACAATCGCATCTGCACCTGCTGCAATTTTTTTGCTCATAATCGAACTTGCAATCAGTGGGATACTGTTCACCGTTGCTGTGACATCACGTAATGCATAAATCTTTTGATCTGCAGGCGTTAAATTCCCACTTTGACCAATGACTGCTGCTTTTAACGTGTTCACTTGTTCGACGAATTGCTCTTTCGTTAATTCGATGTGAAAACCGTCCATCGCCTCTAATTTGTCAAGCGTACCACCTGTATGCCCAAGCCCACGTCCGCTCATTTTCGCAACAGGAACCCCACAAGCAGCAACAAGTGGCACAAGAATAAGCGTTGTTGTATCCCCTACACCACCCGTTGAATGCTTGTCGACTTTCACACCTTGGATCGCAGATAAATCAATTTCATCACCAGATTTAACCATAGCAATTGTTAAATGCGCTTGTTCCTCTGGTGTCATGCCTTGAAAATAAGTGGCCATTAAAAAAGCACTCGCTTGATAATCTGGAATCGAACCATCTGTATACCCATTGACAAATGTTTCAATTTCTTCTTTTGTCAATGAAAAGCCATTTCGCTTTTTTTCAATAATATCGACCATTCTCGCCATATTACTTCACCTTTTCTGTTAATAATGATAAAAAACTTTTCCCATATGGGGGCGCTTTCACATCAAAATTTTGCGCAATTGTTGCACCGATATCCGCAAATGTTTCATTCACAGGCATATTGCCTCCTGACGTGAATGATGGGGAATACACTAATAGTGGAACATATTCGCGGGTATGATCCGTTCCTGGAGCGATTGGGTCATTTCCATGGTCTGCGGTAATGATGAGTAAATCATCTTCATGTAAACGTTCCATTATTTCAGGTAAGCGTGCATCAAAAGCTTCTAGCGCTTTCCCGTAGCCAATTGGATCACGACGATGTCCATAGAGTGCGTCAAAATCGACTAAATTTAAAAAGCTCATACCATGGAATTCTCTTTCCATAACGCGTAATAATTGATCAACACCATCCATATTATCAACTGTACGAACAGCATCAGTAATGCCTTCGCCGTTGAAAATATCTGAAATTTTACCGATGGCAATGACATCATAGGAAGCGTCTTGTAATTCATTCATCACTGTACGTTCAAACGGTTTCAGTGCATAATCATGACGATTTGACGTCCGTTGGAAATCGCCTGGTGTTCCAATGAACGGTCTCGCAATAATCCGTCCAACTAAATATTTAGGATCCAATGTGAGCTCCCGTGCAATTTCACAAATACGGTATTGTTCTTCTAATGGAATAATGTCTTCATGTGCGGCAATTTGTAATACAGGATCTGCAGATGTGTAAACAATTAATGCACCAGTTGCCATATGTTCCTCGCCAAGTGCTTCAATAATGGCTGTCCCACTTGCTGGTTTATTGCCAATCACTTTACGACCTGTACGGCGTTCGAGCTCCACAATTAATTCCGCTGGGAAACCTTCAGGATATACTTTAAAGGGTTGTTGTATGTTGAGTCCCATAATTTCCCAATGCCCTGTCATCGTATCTTTACCAACCGATGCTTCTTGCATTTTTCCATACATCGCTTTTGGTGCTTCTGCGACAGGGATACCTTGTAATTCGCGAATATTTGATAATCCGAGCGCAGCCATATGTGGCATATGTAACCCACCCATTTCTTGTGCGATATGGCCTAATGTATCGGCACCTTCATCTCCAAATGCTGCTGCATCTGGCGCTTCGCCAATTCCTACTGAATCCAGTACAATGACATGTACACGTTTAAATGTTTCTGTTGTCAATTCCATAACCTCCTAAAGTTAAGCTCTCGGGTGAAATTCTGAGTATACCTCTTTCAAGCGCGAGCGGCTTACATGTGTATAAATTTGTGTCGTTGAAATGTCTGAATGTCCGAGCATTTCTTGTACAGCGCGTAAATCTGCGCCGTTTTCAATTAAATGCGTTGCAAATGAATGCCGCAATATGTGGGGGGTTAGCGCTTTCTTAATCTGTGCCTCAAGCGCATGCTTTTTTAAGATTTTCCAAATCCCTTGACGTGTTAAACGACCGCCACGCATATTGACGAATAAAGCATCTTCAGGTTCTTGTTTTTTTGCAATAAATTGTGGACGTGCCTCACGCATATAATCCGTACAAGCTTCAATGGCCATTTTCCCAAGTGGAATAATCCGTTCTTTCCCACCTTTTCCGAAAACGCGCACAAATCCCATGGATAAATGAATATCTTCCTCATTTAACGTTAATAATTCTGTTACACGCATCCCTGTACCATATAGTAATTCGAGCATCGCAAAATCCCGTTTCCCTGCAGGCTTGCTCCGATCTGGCGCTTCAATCAGTCTTGTCACTTCTTGAACAGATAACACATCTGGTAATTTTTGATCGATTTTCGGTAGCTCTAAATGGACGGTTGGATCATGCGATGTAATTTTTTCACGTAACATAAATTGATGAAACGAACGAATCGAAGAAATAGCACGAGACACCGTACGAGATGATTGCCCACTTTCACGCATTTGTTGTAAATAAAGGGCAATTTCATGTTTGGTCATTTGATCGATGGTGGTGATTTGTAGCGCTTTCATATAGGTGATATAATCCGTCAAATCGCGTTTATACGATTCGACTGTATTGTCTGCAACTTGCCTTTCTACACGCATGAAATGGATATAATCTTCTAATGCATCGAAAAATGCTTGCATCGCTTTACCTCCTTTGAAACATCAAAAGGGACAGCTATTACGCCATCCCTTTCAATTATCAATTTTCACGATCTTTTGTTTTACATTCTCTACAAATGCCGTGAAACGTCAGCCAATGGTCTTTAATATCAAATTCCCATCGACTTTCGACAATTTTTTCGACATCGCCTAATAAGTCTTCTTGAATTTCTTCCACTTTTCCGCATTCAATACAAATGAGATGATGGTGGAAGTGATCTGCGCCTTCTTTTCGTAAATCGAATCGCGCAACACCATCTCCAAAGTTAATTTTATCAACGATTTTTAAATCTGTTAACAATTCTAATGTGCGGTAAACGGTTGCGAGGCCGATATCTGGTGACTTATCTTTTACTAATAAAAAGACGTCTTCGGCACTTAAATGGTCCGCCTCATGCTCAAGGAGGACTAAAACCGTCGCTTCACGTTGCGGCGTCAATTTATAACTTGCCGCGTGCAATTGTTTCTTTATTCGTTCTATTCGGCTCTTCATTGGACGCCCCCCTCAAAGTGTCTTCATTATACCAAAAACACCGAATAGAAAACAACCTAAAGCAATGCTTCATTTGACAATAAAGTGAAATATTGTATATTCCACCCAAAAAAGGAACATTGTAAGTCCAAAAATGGTGAGTAAACCTTCATAATTCACAGTTCGATTCCCAATCGTTCGCATGAAAAATGGGGGCGCAAGTAACACAGTAAAAAGAAAATAGCAAAATGTAATGACTAATTGAAAAGGAAACCACCAAATCGCATAGTAAATCATCGATAAACCATTGGCGAGCAAATAACTAGCACCCATACCGAATAACACCGCTCGAAAAGCCGCCCAACAATAAACGAAGCGTTTCGTATGACGAAACCTCGCAAATAATACAACTAGTACAAAAGACATAATTAATGATAACAACGGAAATACAATATTGACGTCTGCTTGTACAATTCTTGCATCGAATAAAAGTAATATTTTTTCAATCGCGCCATCATCAATGAAACGATATAAAAACGTTCCGCCGACATAACTCACTGCTAATATGACACAAATATACGGGATTACTAAAGAACGAGTCATCCGTTGTCCCTCCTTCACATAGTCCAACGTATGCTCGTCCATCGAAAATTATTTATCGTTTGTTGAAAGAATCATCTTCCTTCACGTAAAATCTTTTCCATCGCTTTTCCTTTGGCCAATTCATCGATACATTTATCTAAATAACGAATTTCCTGCATCGTTCCTTGTTCCATCTCTTCGACACGGACGCCACAAATCACACCTGTAATATGATGTCTCGCATCATTCATATGTGGGGCCCTTCTAAAAAATGTTTCCATATCTGTTTCATTGGTCAACTGTTCGTTTAATGCATGTACATCATAGCCTGTCATCCACGTAATAATCTCATCTACTTCTTCTTTCGTTCGTCCTTTTCTTTCAGCTTTCGCAATATACAACGGATAAATTTTTGCAAAAGGCATTGTATAAATTTTCGGTTTCGTCATACACATGCTCCTTTTCATCAACTATTGGTATATTTTCCTATTCATCTTTTTTATAAACGTAGAAAGCGAGATTGGACAAAGGCGGAACAAAAGGATTAGGCTGTTCAACTTCACCAATAGTGATTAAAGATAAGTAAGACAGCATCGATTTATCGATTTGCTGTCTTTTTTATCTTTAGTTGAATAATTTAGTGACTCTTTTTCGTACAAATAACAGTGCGCCACCAATTGCAGCGAGAAGTCCACCAATCATTGCCATTGTATACGTATTCGTTGCTGTTTGCGGTAAAATATGCCCATTACCATGTTCGTCATTTTCAACGATGATCGTTTGACCGTCTTCTTCATCCGTTTCATCAACTTCCTCGGTGTCATCAAACTCATCGGATAATACTTTTTCTAACCCGTCCATTGCTGATTGAAGACTGTTGAGCATTTCTGCTACCGCTTCATGCGTAGCTTCTTGATATGCTAATAATGTTTCCGCATCTTCAATTGCTTTTGATAGCACAGCAAATGTTTCTGAAGTGTAATCTTCATTTGTGATTTGCTTCGCTTTTTCAATCAATGCTTCTAGCTCACTAGTATCCACTTCCGGATCTGGTTTCGGCTCTGGCTTAACCTCTTCCAGGCCGTCTACTGCTGTTTGTAAAGTAGCTAATGCTTCATCTACTTCTGCTTGTGTTGCTGCTTCATTATCTAACACTGCTTCTGCTGCTGTACGTGCTTCCGTCAATGCGTCGAAGCTTTCCTCTGTGTAAGCAGCTGCATCATAGTCTGCTGTTTCATCTACTAAGGAAGTTAGTGCTTCTTTATCCACTTTCACTGGCGCCTCTTCTTCTACTTTTTCAAGCCCGTCTACTGCTGTTTGTAAAGTAGCTAATGCCTTATCTACTTCTTCTTGTGTTGCCTCTTCATTGTCTAACACTGTTTCTGCTGCTGTATGTGCATCTGTGAATGCTTTGAAACTCTCTACTGTGTACTCAGAGGCGTCATAGCCTACTGTTTTGTCTACTAATGAAGTTAACGCTTCTTTGTCTACTTCTGGTTCTGGATCCGTACTATAGTCGACCGTTAAATCTTGCGCATACGCATTAGAGATATTATTTAAATCAACCGATTCACCACGAACGATTGCAGATTTAAACGTGTATGTACCGTTATCTAACATTTCCTCATCCGATACAACAATTGGGGTTTGGAATCCTAATGTATTAAAAAAGTAGTCCCCATTTACATCTTGTCTAAAATGTGGTTCTAATTCATTTGCTTCATAAAAACTTGCGAAATCAAATTCAATACTATTCGTCGCTTTATTCACTGAAATATGATTGAACGGCTTGTGATCATCTTTATGAATCGTCACTTCAGCACCATCTTTGTCAACTGCCATTCCGGTAAACGTAAATGCATTTTGGGCAGCGCCAAAGTTCGTCTGATTTCCCAGTAAATAATCGAGCATATACGTATTATCAAGTAGATGCGCCAATTCATCCGGAAACTTCACAACATATTTTAAGCCATTCAAGTCAAAATCCGGACGATCTACCGGAATATCTCCATCATTATGGAAACGATGGACCCAATGTTCATCATTATCATTGTGATTCACATTGAATGTCGTTAACGTTTCATTTGTGTTCATTAAATTGGTTGTTTCAGCAGCATATACTTCTACACCGCTTAATGAACTGCCATCATTTAGTACATTCATCACGGATGGCGTACTAAATGCGACAGTTGCTGCTAAAGCCATTGCACTCACTTTTTTCAATGATTTTTTACGATTGTTATTTACGTTCAATTTATTTTTCTGCAAAATTTCACTCACCCTTTTACCTATTTTAATCATACATATTGCGATAGATAAGCTTTAGTATAAAAAGCTGAAAGAAATTTTCATCCTTTCATAATTATCAGTTTACCAAAGAAAAAAATTTAGTCCAAAAGTGCAAAGCGATGTAAAAACATTGATGTTATCATCTTTCATTCAATTTTATAGAACTTTAGATGCGATTCAAAATAATAAAATAAATAAAAAGACTTTCGTCAATCAAATTACGAAAGTCATAAAAATTCCATCTACACACCCTACTTAAGATATAAATACTGCAAAAAGTCGTTCATTTGATGCAGAATCGATTGGCATATATTATCATTTATCCAAAAAATCCGAGCGATTCATAAGATGATGAAGCGCCCGGATTTTTCTACTTATCTCTTTTATGCAAGTTGATGATTAGATTTTCTCGTTGAAACATCAAATGATTGTTCAGTTTCTTTACCGATACAATCGCTATTGTTTCACACCAATTAATATTTCTACATCGATCGTAATGGTCGGACAATCTCGTTGTAAAAAGGCGTTAATTTGTTGTTGATTCGCATTCCAACCGAGCGGGGACATTCGAATGAGATTGCGCATTTCAGATTCAGTTAACGTTTGCGTATGTTGAAAAGGAATGCAATCCACAAGTGCAAAATGTCGTGTAAACAAAGCGCGTGTATCCGCATTGGAATACGTTCGCTTTTGAACATTCGCAAAGAGGACCTCACGTAATTCTTGTAAATAATGTGCGCGCGGAACAATTTTCACAACAATACCACCAGGTGCTAAAATGCGATTGAATTCATCATAATTGGCAGGTGATAGCATATTGAAAATGACATCACATGTGTAGTCGGCCATTGGGATATTTGCCAAGTCTCCGACAAGCCAAATCGGTTCTTCATATGATTTAGCTGCTTTCAAAATCCCTTCTTTCGCAATATCCAAACCAATTCCAGTGATGGTTCGCTCTTTGCTTTCCGCTATGATTTTTTGCAAATGAGATCCCTCTCCGCTCCCCGCATCTAACAAAATGACGGGCGCTACACTTTTGTCGATATATTGCTGAATGATCCTTGCAATTTCATGGTGTAATGAAGCATAGAGTTGACTGTCTTGAATCATTTGTTGGCGAGCTTCAAATAATTGTTCGTCATATTGTTCATTCGGTTGTTTCGTCAATACATTTACATAGCCTTGCTTCGCAAAATCAAATGTATGACCATTTGTACAAATTAGGCTTTTACGCTCAGCGACACGCACGGATTGATGACAAATAGGACATCGAAATATCGTCTCATTTTCCTCTACTATCTGCGCACTTCTTTCTTTTTTTGTCATATCATTTTCCTTTCTTACTAAATGTTTCATCCTCGTATATTATTATTAACTAGTATTTTTACTAGTTTTAAATCATTGTACCTTTTCAAGGTATAATGTATTTA
>ERZ808040.1332-NODE-1332-length-16891-cov-6.213691_pt1 | contig 16891 bp, 19 predicted proteins | sample MGYA00380191_ERZ808040 | MGnify/ENA primary metagenome ERZ808040 (study PRJEB31490, sample SAMN06133395) | mouse gut metagenome | isolation source: J6 | host: mice | place: China: Chengdu | collected 2015-05 ... | reverse complement strand
CATGGTGGCGAACTGGCGGCCGTACATGGTTTTCACGGGGTGGTCACCTCAAACTTATACCCCACGCCCCACACGGTTTTCAGCGACCACTGCTCGGAAACGCCCTCCAGCTTTTCCCGCAGGCGCTTGATGTGCACGTCCACGGTGCGGGAGTCGCCGAAATAGTCGAAGCCCCACACCTCGTCCAGCAGCTGGTTCCGGGTGAACACCCGGTTGGGGGAGGAGGCCAGGTGGAACAGCAGCTCCAGCTCCTTGGGGGGCGTGTCCACCCGCTTGCCGTCCACCAGCAGCTCGTAAGAGTCCAGGTTGACCACCAGCTTGTCGAAGGCAAGGCGCTTTTCCGGCTGCTCCTCCTCGCCGTAGCGGCGGAGGACGGCGTGGACCCGGGCCAGCACCTCTTTGGTCTCAAAGGGCTTGGTGATGTAGTCGTCCGCCCCCATTTCCAGGCCGGACACCTTGTCCTCCAGCTCGCCCTTGGCGGTGAGCATGATGATGGGGATCTTGGAGGTCTCCCGGATTTTCCGGCAGACGGACCAGCCGTCCATAGAGGGCAGCATAATGTCCAGAATCACCAGGTCGGGCTGGACGGCCTGAAACTTTTCCAGCCCCTCCAGGCCGTCTCCGGCCACGTGGCAGGTCATGCCCTCCTTTTCCAGGTACAGCCGGAGCAGGTCGGCGATGTTCTTGTCGTCCTCCACAATCAGAATACTGCGGGGCATGGTCATACACCCTTTCGTTAATATGCGTGAACAGGCGCGGCGCCGTTCATGGATTCTTCTGTCATTATAAGCCGGACGGCGTCAAATTTCCAGAGAAATTTGTGAACAAACCAAAAAACGGGGTCCCCGCAGTGCCGCTCTTTGGCTTTGCGGCGGCTACAGCACGTGGGACCGGTCCACTCCGATGACGGGGCGGCAGTCCGGCTCCCGCTCCATCAGCTTCTGGGTGAGAAGGTCCCGCACCTCTCCATCGGACAGTGCCACGTCGTAGGGCGCCACCACATCGAAGGACACCGCGCCGCTTCCGCCGCAGCGGAAGTCGTGAATGGTGGCGGCGGGGTCGATTTCCCGGGCCAGCGACTCCGCCAGCGCCCGCAGGCGCTCCGACCGGGGGTCGCCCTGCTCCACGGGGTCCAGGTGGATGACGGCCTCCAGGCCGAAGCGCCGGGCCAGCTCCCGCTCCGCGTGGTCCACCACGCCGTGCAGGACGACCAGGGAGCCGTCGGCGGGCACCTCGGCGTGGGCGGACATCATCCGGCGGCCGGGGCCGTAGTCGTGGATCACCAGGTCGTGGACCCCCAGGATCTGGGGGTCGCTGAGGATCAGCTGCTCAATTTCCGCCACGGCGGCCGGATCAGGCGGGGTGCCCAGCAGGGGGTCCAGGGTGTCCCGGGCGGCGGACCACCCGGTGCGCAGGATGAGGACCGCCACCAGCAGGCCCAGCCAGCCGTCCAGCTGGATGTGGAGGAAGTGGGAGGCAGCCAGCCCCGCCAGCACCGCCGACGTGGCCAGCACATCGGAGCGGGCGTCGGCGGCGGCGGCGGACAGGGCCGCGGAATCGGCACGCCGGCCCATGGCGGCGTAAAACCAGCCCATCCACAGCTTCACCAGGATGGACAGCGCCAGCAGCCCCACCGCCAACGGGTTGAGCAGGGCGGGCTCCGGATGGAGGACTTTGTCTATGGCCTCCCGGCCCAGCTCCACGCCCACCAGCAGGATGAGGAGGGACACCCCCAGCCCTGCGAGATATTCCATCCGGCCATGGCCGAAGGGGTGGCGCTCATCCGCCCGCTGGGAGGCGAGCTTGAACCCCGCCAGGGTGACGGCGGACCCGGCGGCGTCGGACAGGTTGTTGAAGGCGTCGGCGGTGACGGAGATGGCCCCGGTGAGCAGTCCGGCGCACAGCTTGGCGGCGAACAGCAGCAGGTTGAGCGCCAGCCCTACCCCTCCGGCCAGCAGGCCGTACCGCTCCCGGACGGCGGGGTCATGGGTATCCTGATAGCGGGGGATCAGGCGGCGTAAAACGGCGTCCAGCATAGGTGGAGCCTCCTCTCGGGAAATTCTGTTTCTATTAGTATGCCCACAGGAGGGCATATAGCAATCTGCCTGGGCGTTTGCCCAGGCAGTTCTGGTATTTGTGCGCGGTCTATTCACGCTCCAATTGGCCGCGCGGCCGGGTCGCTTTCCTTCCGACTCGGACAAGACCCACCCCGCTTCGCGGCGGCTGGGCTCTTGTCCTCGCTCCAGTCCAAGCTCCCCTGCGCGGCTATTGTCGCGCTATGAGCTGGGCCTGCACGCCCGGATGATGGACAGCGGCGGCACCGCCCGGGGCAGCTTCATATGAAAGGTCATCCGGGGGTGCCGGGGCTCGGTGAGCGCGAAGCCGTCCCCATCCCGCATGACGGGGGCCGTCATGGAGAAGGCGGGCACGCCGGGTCCCACCGCCTCGACCTCGTCCCCGGCGGAAAACTTGTTGCGCAGGGACAGCACGGCGTTTCCCAGGCCGTCGCAGTATGTGACGACGGCCAGCACCTGCCAGTCCCGGACGTACCGGGCGGAGTCGGTGTACTGCCCCGGCTGGCCGAACCAGAAGCCGGTGGAGTAGTGCCGGTGGCTCACCTTGTCCACCTCCGCCCGCCAGACCGGGTCCAGGGGCCTGCCCTCCGCCGCCGCGTCCACGGCGTGGCGGTAGGCGGCGGTGGTCATGGCGGCGTAATAGGCGCTCTTGGCCCGCCCCTCGATTTTCAGAGAGTCGATCCCGGCGGCGATGAGCTCCGGGATGTGGTCGATCATGCACATGTCCCGGCTGTTCAGAATGAACGTCTCGCCGTTCTCCTCGAACACAGGGAAGTATTCGCCGGGGCGCTTCTCCTCCATCAGGGCGTACTGGTAGCGGCAGGGCTGGGCGCAGGCCCCCCGGGAGGCGTCCCGCCCGGTCATATAGTTGGACAGCAGGCACCGGCCCGACCAGGACACGCACATGGCCCCGTGGACAAAGCACTCCACCTCCAGCCCCCGGGGGGCCCTGGCCTTCAGCTCGGCCGCCTCGTCCAGGGACAGCTCCCGGGCCAGGATCACCCGGGACGCCCCCAGCTCGTGCCATACCCGGGCCGCCTCATAGTTGGTGATGCCTGTCTGGGTGGACATGTGTACCTGGACGTGGGGGGCGTGGCGCTTGCACAGGTCCAGCACGTCGGGGCCCGCGGCGATCACCGCGTCCGCGCCGATGGCGTCCAGGTACTCCAGGTATTCGGGGAGGCGGGCCACCTCGCCGTTGCGGGCCAGGGTGTTGCAGGTGACGTGGACGCGGACGCCCTTGGCGTGGGCGGCCTTGACCGCCGCCGCCAGCCCCTCCCGGTCAAAGTTGCCGGCGAAGGCCCGCATTCCAAAGGCGCTGCCCGCCAGGTACACCGCGTCCGCGCCATAGGCCAGGGCCATGTCCAGCCGCTCCCGGTCCCCGGCGGGGGAGAGCACCTCGGGCTTATCCGCCATTGCCCTGGTAGCGCTGCACCAGTACGTCGTGCTCGGCGTAGGTGCGGCTGAACTCGTGCTCCTTGGTCTCCGGGTTGAGCACGTAGAAATAGTAATTGGTGCTGTCCGGCTCCATGGCGGCCAGCAGGGAGGCCATGCCGGGGTTGGAGATGGGTCCCGCGGGCAGGCCCTGGTACTTGTAGGTGTTGTAGGGGGAGTCGATCTCCCGGTCCGCCAGGGTGGGCACCTTACCGCCGTTGAGGTAGACCAGGGTGGCGTCAATCTGAAGGTAGCCTGCCGTCTCGGCGGTGGGATTGTTCAGCCGGTTGTAGATGACCGAGGCGATGGTCTTGTAGTCCTTGCCGGAGGTCTCCTTCTCGATCATGGAGGCGATGGTGACGATGTCGTGGAGAGAGTATTCCGGCTCCGCTTCCCCATTGCCGGCAAAGCGGGACATATACTGGTCCATTTTGGCGTCAAAGTTCACCAGCATTTTGTTGATGACATATTTGGGATTCTCGCCGAGCTGGAAGGTATAGGTGTCGGGGAAGAGGTAGCCCTCCAGCCGGTGGTAGTCGCCCAGGGGCCTGTCCTGCAGCCAGTCAAAGGCGTAGTCCCAGCTGGCGGCCATGTCCCGGAGCTTGTCCACCGAGGTGACGCCCCGCTCGTCCAGCAGGGCGAATACCTGGTCGATGGTATAGCCTTCGGGAATGGTGATGTCCGTCTCCTGACGGGTGGAGGAGGAGGCGCTCATGCTGGACACCAGGGCGTGGTAATCCATCTCGGTATTCAGCGCGTAAGTGCCCGGGGCGATTTTGCCCTCCGCGTGGGAGAAGGCGGCGTAAAGCTTGAACAGAAACTTGTACTGGATCAGGCCCTCCGACTCCAGCATATCCACCACGGAGCCGAAGCTGGTATCCTCCTCAATGGTGATGATGGTGGAGGCGGGCTCCTTGTTGAGGCCCAGCAGGTCGCAGGCCCACACCCATCCCACCGTGGCCAGCACGGCGGAAGCGCCGATGACCAGCAGGACATATAATAGTGCGCCGGCCACCCGGGACAGGGCGCTGCGTTTCCGGCGCGCCCTCCGCCTGGGCTGTGCGCCGGAGGGCTGGGGCCGGGGCGGCTCCCGCCGTGGGGGGGTCTGGCCGTATCCAGGCGTGCGATGCTCATCTGCCATGTGATTCACTCCTTATGGGTTCTGGGGCGGGCCCCGGGGACGGTGGGAACCAAATTTACCGGCCCCACATAGTATGACGCAGAAACGGGGAGAAAAGCCGGCCGCGGGGCCGGAAGCCACGGGGCTCGGCCCGGGCGCCGCCGGGGGCGGCGTCAGGGCCGGTCTCTGTGACCGGGACAATCAGGTGTACGGGGATCGCCCCCGGCGCCGCCGGGGGCGGCGTCAGGGCCGGTCTCTGTGACCGGGACATCAAATGTGAGGTGACAAAATCATGTGTTGTGGTAACAATGGTGGTTTCGGCGGGGGCTGCTGGTGGATCATCATCCTGATCCTCCTGCTGTGCTGCTGCTGCGGCGGCAACAACAGCTGGGGCGGCAGCAACAACGGCTGCTGCTGCTGCTGCTGTGGCGGCAACAACAATAACTGCGGCTGTGGCTGCGGCTGCTGCGGCGGCAACAACAACGGCTGCGGCTGCAACGACGGTTGCTGCTGAGCCGGAAGCGCGACGATAGGCGCATAGGGGAGCTTGGAGCGGAGCGAAGGCAAAAGCTCAGGGCCCGCGCAGCGGGACCGGGTTTTGCCTGAGCCGAAGCGAAGCCGTGCGCCGCGAACAGGCGGAGGGTGCGCGTGAGCGCGGATCACCGCCATACCATACCCACAGGCGGAGGGCAAATGCCCTCCGCCTCCATTATTCCTCAATCAGGACGAGCTTGACCGGCACGTCGAATGCTTCCCGGGGGATATGCTCCACCAGCCGCCCGGGGCGGCAGACGCACACCGTGAAGCCGGTGAAATCCGCCAGCCAGCGGTCGTAATACCCGCCGCCCCAGCCCAGGCGGTAGCCCTCCCGGTCCACCATCAGGTGGGGGATCAGGGCGGCGGCAATCTCCCTTTTGTCCACCAGGGGACAGGAGCCGTCCGGCTCCGGAATGCCGAAGCGGTTGGGGACCAGCTGGTCCACATCCAGCACCTGCCGGGCCTCCATCCCCCTGTGGGGCAGGACCACGGGCAGCGCCACCCGCTTGCCCCGGTCCAGCAGGGCGCGGATGAGGGGGACGGTATCCGGCTCCCGGCCGGTGCCGTAAAACACCATCACGGTGTTCGCCGCCTCCACCTCCGGAAGGGCCAGAAACCGGGCGAACAGCGCGCCGGCCTCCATCTGGGGCAGGCCGGCGGCGTGGCGGCGCAGCTCCGCCTTGCGCTCCTGCACCGTCATACGCCGTAATGCAGGGCGGCGCGGACCTGGGCGGCGGCTCCGGCGCCCTTCAGCGCCTCAATCAGAGCCAGCCCGAACTCAAAGGCGGCGCCGGGGCCCCTGCCCGTGATCAGCTTGCCGTCGGTGACGGCGGCCTGGTCCATCAGGGGGACCGCTCCGGCGGCGGACAGCGCCCCCTCCATGCCGGGGTAGCAGACGCACCGGGTTCCGTGGGGGAGCAGCCCCGCCCGGGCCAGCAGGGTGGGGGCGGCGCAGATGGCGGACAGCCGCAGGCCGGGCTCTTCCGCGGCCTGACGGACCAGCGCCATGGCGGCGGGGGAGCCCTCTATGGAGGCCACGCCTCCCATGCCGCCGGGGAGGACCACCATGTCGCCCTCCCGCAGGGATATGGCCTCCACAGGCAGATCCGCCTGGACGGTGATGTGGTGGGAGCCGGCGACGTGCGCCCCGCCGATGCCCGCCAGGGAGACGGGGATGTCCGCCCGGCGCAGCAGATCGGCGGTGACCAGGGCCTCGGCCTCCTCGAAGCCGGAGCCCAGCAGAATATAGACCATAAAGCATCTGCCTTTCCTTCTGAACGTTATTTCTTTCTGATGCGGGCCCCGACGGCAGAGACCAGAAACAGGGGCAGCTTGGCCATGCGCCCGATGCGGGAGGGCTGCTTGAGCAGCCGGTAAAGCCACTCCAGCCCCAGCCGCTGGAACGATTCCGGGGCCCGCTCCACCTTGCCCGCGAATACGTCCAGCGACCCGCCCAGGCCGACGTACAGCCGGGCCCCGGCGGCGGCCCCGTTGGCGGCGATCCATTTTTCCTGCTTCGGGGCCCCCAGGCAGACGAACACGAGATCGGCCCGGGCCTCCCGGATGGCGTCCGCCACCGGCCGGTCCTCCTTGAAATAGCCGTCGTGGAAGCCGCACACCACCAGTCCGGGGTAAGCCGCCCGCAGGTTTACCGCGGCCAGCTCCGCCACGCCGGGGGCGGCCCCCAGCAGAAACAGCCGCGTTCCGGTTCCGGCGATGCGGGTCAAAAGGGCGGCGGCGAAGTCGATGCCGGGCACCCGGGCCCGCAGGGGGCGGCCTAAGATTTTGGCGGCGTAGATGACGCCCACCCCGTCGGGGAGAACCAGATCCGCCTGGGCCAGGATTCCGGCGAACTCGGGGTCCTTCTCCGCCCGCTGGACAATTTCCGGGTTGGGCGTGACCACCAGGTGGGGTCCGTCCTCCTCCAGAAGGGCCAGCGCCCGGTCCACCGCCTCATCTATCGTCACATTGTCAAAGGCCACGCCCAGCACGTCGGTCCGCATGGCGCATTCCCCCTCCGTCTTGTGTGCCGTCGGATTTCTGCTGGCATTTTAACACAATCCAGGGGAAAAGTCCACCCATGGCGGAAAGTATTTACAATGAGTTCAAGAAGAAGCGCGGAGCCGCAGTGAGCAGCGCGGATGGAGCGGAGCGAGAACAAAAGCCCAGGGCCAGCTGAGCTGGACCGGGTTTTGTTTGAGGCGCAGCGAAGCCGCGCGTCGCGAACAGGCGGAGCGTGACAGCAGGAAGCGCGGAGCCGTCGTGAGCAGCGCGGATGGAGCGGAGCGAATTATTGAATGTTTGGGAGGACAGAATCATGAGTGTGTGGAAACGAAATCTGGTCGTGGTGGCCATCGTGCTGTTTGTGGGGGCCGCGGTGTATCTCAACTGGTCCTATGGCCGGGAGGCGTCGGCGGCGGGGGGCGGCAGCGGCGAGGGCGGCGGCAGGCTGCTGGGCCAGGCGGCCCTGGTGAACGGCAAGGACGACAAGCAGACCGGGGACGGCAAGAGCGCCCAGCCCTCCGCCGCTCCCGGCGCGGACCCCTCCGCCGCCCCCAGCGCCGCCGGGGAGAGCACGGGGTATTTCTCCTCCGCCCGGCTGAACCGCCAGCAGGCCAGGGACAGCGCCCTTCAGCTGCTCCAGCAGGCGGCGGCGGACGCTGGGGCCCAGCAGGACATCATCGACGAGGCCAACGCCTCCATCCAGGCCATGGCGGCGGTGACCATGTCGGAGGCCCAGGTGGAGAACCTGGTGACAGCCAAGGGCTACGGCGACTGCGTGTGCTTCATCAACGACAACAGCGCCAGCGTGGTGGTGTCGTCCACGGAGAACGGGCTCAGCCAGAACGACGTGACCAAGATTATGGAGATCGTCAAGGAGAAAACCGGCCTGACGGCGGATAAGATCACGGTGATTGAAACGGAGCCATAAGCGCGAGCGCAGACACGCCGCCTGGGATGGACCGGAGCGAGGACAAAATAAGGATTGTAATTTGTGGGACAGGATGGTATAATAGCCTCAGCATGGAAGAAGGAGCGTGAGGCGAACATGGCCGAAGGCAGGGAATATATCTCCCACGAGAGCGAGCTGGGCAGCGTCAGCATTTCCGAGGAGGTGCTCACCATCATTGCCGCCGCCGCCGCGGTGGATGTGGAGGGCGTCAGCTCTCTGGGGTCCGGACTGAGCAGCGAGGGCGCCGCCGGCGCAAACCGCAAGGCGCTGACCAAGGGCGTGCGCCTGGTGGTGGAGGACGAGCGGGTCACCGTGGACCTGTCCATTCTGGTGCGGTACGGCTACGTGGTCACCGATGTGGCCAAGGGCGTGCAGGAGGCGGTGTTCAGCGCCGTGGAGAACACCAGCGGGCTGGAGGTGGCTCAGGTCAACGTCACCGTGGTGGGCGTGACCTTCCAGAAGTGACCAGCGCCATCCAGGAGCCGGGGCTCACGCCCCGGCTCCTTTTCCTGCGCCCCTTTTTTCGGCGAAAAGGGGGTTTCTTTTTTGACGGAGTTCATGTATAATGAATCGAATATACAAGGGCCGCAGGGCCCGTGAGACAGCCCGGCGCGGCAGCCGGGAAGAGGAGGAGTCCCCATGAACAGAAGCACGGCCCGGGAGATCGCCGTCCATTTCGCCTTTGAGCTGGCCTTTTCCGACGAGAGGGCGGACCAGCTGCTGGAGCGGGAGCTGACGGCGGAGGCCTTTGCCCGGCGGGCTCAGGACGAACCCATGTATGCTCAGTTCCCGGGCCAGGGAGAGCTGGAATACATCATCAGGCTGGTGCGCGGAGTGGGCAGCCACGGCGCCGAGCTGGACGGCTACACCGCCAAGTACGCCAGGGGGTGGAAGTTTTCCCGCATCGACCGGGTGGCCTCCGCCATCATGCGGGTGACCATGTATGAAATTCTGTATATGCCCGAGATCCCGGACAAGGTGGCCATCAACGAGGCGGTGGAGATCGCCAAAAAGTACCTGGACGATGACGTGGTCAAATTTATCAACGGCATTCTGGGCTCTTTTGTGCGCACGGAAGTGCCGGAGCGGGAGCAGTAAGCCATGGACAAGCTGTGCCTGGGTTTTGACACCAGCAATTACACCACCTCCGCCGCCGTGTTCGGCGGCGGAACCGCGGAGAACCGGGGGAAGCTGCTCACGGTGCCCGAGGGGGCGCTGGGCCTGCGCCAGAGCGACGCCCTGTTCCAGCATGTGAAGCGGCTGCACCGTATGGTGGAGCGGCTCCGGGCCGACGGGGCCCTGGGGCGGATTGCCGCCGTGGGGGCATCCACCCGGCCCCGGGAGGTGGAGGGCTCCTATATGCCCTGCTTCCTGGTGGGCGAGGGACAGGGCCGGACGCTGGCGGCGGCGCTGGGAGTGCCCTTCTACCCCTGCTCCCACCAGCAGGGCCATGTGGCGGCGGCGGCCTGGTCGGCGGGCCGGGAGGACCTGCTGGACAGGCCCCATCTGGCCTGGCACCTGTCCGGCGGCACCACGGAGCTTTTGAAGGTGGAGCCGGAGGGCCACACCGTTCGGGCCCAGGCAGTCGGCGGCACCAGCGACATCGCCGCCGGCCAGCTGGTGGACCGGACCGGCGTGCTGCTGGGCCTGCCCTTCCCGGCGGGCAAGGCGCTGGACGCGCTGTATGACCAGGCGGACGGCGCCGGCTTTTTCCGGGTGAAGCTGAACGGCCTGACCTTCTCTCTGTCCGGCATGGAGAATCAGGTGAAGGGCCTGCTGGAGCGGGGGGAAAAACCCGCCAATATCGCCCGGTTTGCCATTGATACCGTCATGAACGTGCTGCTCCGGGCCACTCAGGAGGCCCAGCGCCGCTGGCCCGGCCTGCCGGTGCTGTGCTCCGGCGGGGTGGCCTCCAACCGCCAGATCAGGGCGGCGATGGAGAAAACCTGCGGCGCGGTGTTCGCCCAGCCCCAGTACGCCGCCGACAATGCCCTGGGGGTGGCCATTCTGGCCCGCCGGGCGCTGGAGCGGGAGGTGGAGGCGTGAATACCGCGAATATTCCTGCTTATACTGTATCTCAGGTGAACGGCTACCTGAAGGAGCTGATGGACGGGGACCCCCTGCTCACCGGACTGCTGGTGCGGGGCGAGGTGTCCAACTACAAGTGCTATCCCTCGGGGCACCACTACTTTTCCCTGAAGGATGAGCAGAGCACCCTGAAGTGCGTCATGTTCCGGGGGGACGCGGTCCGGCTCCGGTTCCGCCCCGCCAACGGGATGGAGGTGGCGGCCTTCGGCCGTGTGTCTGTCTTTCCCCGGGACGGACAGTACCAGCTCTACTGCACCGAGCTGATTCAGGACGGCCAGGGGGCGCTGGACGCCGCCTTTGAGCGGCTCCGCCGCCGGCTGGAGGAGGAGGGACTGTTCGCGCCGGAGAACAAGAAGCCCCTGCCCAAGTACCCGGAGAAGATCGCCCTGGTCACCTCTCCGGCGGGCAAGGCGGTGCGGGATATGCTGCGGGTCCTGGGGGCCCGGTGGCCGCTGGCGGAGGTGCTGGTGGCTCCCGTCCGGGTGCAGGGTGCGGGGGCGGCGGAGGAGATCGCCGCGGCCATCCACCGGCTGAACAACCGGGCGGACATCGACCTCATCATCACAGGGCGGGGGGGCGGCTCCCGGGAGGAGCTGTGGGCCTTCAACGAGGAGACTGTGGCCCGGGCCATCGCCCTGTCCAACATCCCGGTGATCTCCGCCGTGGGCCACGAGCCCGACGTGACCATCGCCGACTATGCGGCGGACCTGCGGGCGGGCACCCCTTCCATCGGGGCGGAGCGGGCCGTCCCGGACCAGAAAGCGGAGCGGGCCCGGCTGGAGCAGCTGCACCGGCGGCTGGCCCTGGCGCTCCGGAGCAGGCTGGCCCTGACCCGGCGGGAGCTGGACCGCCTGCGGGGCAGCCGTGCCCTGCGCAATATCAAAACCCCTGTCCAGGACCGGCAGCAGGCGCTGGACAGCCTGCTGCGGCGCATGGGGCTGGCGCTGAGAAACGAGACGGACCGGGGGCGGCAGGCGCTGGACGCACAAAAGAAGCGGCTGCCTCTGGCGCTGAAAAGCCGCGTGCTGCGGCAGCGCGGCTGGCTGGCCCGCCTGGCGTCGGGATTGGACGCCATGAGCCCGCTGAAGGTGCTGGGCCGGGGCTACGCCATCACCCGAAAGGGGGAGGACGTGGTGTCATCCATCACGCAGGTCCGGCAGGGGGACCGGGTGGACCTGCTGGTGTCCGACGGTGTGCTGAACTGCGCCGTTGAGGGGAAGGAGGAGCGGACATGGCGGTAAAAAAGCAGTCCTTTGAGGAGTCCATGCAGCGGCTGGAGGCCATTGTGGGCCAGCTGGAGAAGGGGGAGTGCGGCCTGGACCAGTCCCTGAAGCTGTTTGAGGAGGGGACCAGGCTGGCGGACCAGTGCCGGGAGCTGCTGGACAAGGCGGAGCAGAAGGTGAACCTCCTGCTGGCCGACGGCGGGGAGGCCCCCTTCGAGGAGGGGGAGACCGATGAGCTTTGACCGGGAATATCAGGCGGCGGTGGCCCTGGTGGAGGGAGAATTGCAGAACAGCTTTCTGGAGCAGATGGACGGCCCCCACCGGGAGCTGCCGGAGGCCATGCGGTACAGCCTGCTGGCGGGCGGCAAGCGGGTGCGGCCTGTTCTGGCCCTGAAATTCTGCGAGGCCCTGTGCGGGGAGATGGAGCCCGCCCTGGACTACGCCTGCGGCGTGGAAATGCTCCACACCTATTCCCTGATCCACGACGACCTGCCCTGCATGGACGATGACGGCCTGCGCCGGGGCAAGCCCACCTGCCACGTGAAATACGGCGAGTGGCTGGCCCTGCTGGCGGGGGACGCGCTGCAGGCCGCCGCCTTTGAGCGGCTGGCCTCGTCCGGGCGGACCAGCCCGGCGGCAAACGGCAGGGCCTGCGCCGTTTTGGCGGCGGCGGCGGGCTGCGGCGGGATGTGCGCAGGGCAGTACCTGGATATCAAATGGGAGGGCCGGGCGCTGGACGGAGACGATCTGAGCCGGATCGACGGCTGGAAGACCGGCGCCCTGCTGGAGGCGGCCTGCCTGCTGGGGCTGACGGCCTCTCCCGTGGAGCCCGCCCCGGACCAGTGGGAGGCGGCCCGGCGGTACGCCGCCCACCTGGGGGCGGCCTTCCAGATCCGGGACGACATGCTGGACGTGGAATCCACCACGGAGGAGCTGGGCAAGCCTGTCGGCTCCGACGCGGAGAACGGAAAAAGTACCTATGCCGCCTGCTACGGCCTGGACAAGTGCCGGGAGCTGGTGGCGGAGCTGACGGAACAGGCCAAGCGGAGCGTGACGGGGGCCTTTGCGCACCCGGAATTCCTGTGCGCTCTGGCCGATTCCCTGGCAAAACGGATAAACTGAGAGGGAGCGCGGCAAAAGGGCCGCGAAGTTCCCGAAGCATAGAGGAGAGATGCGTGATGATTCCGGTACTGTTGATTGCCATCGCCGCTTGGGCCATCGCCCAGGTGCTGAAGCTGCTGATCGCCACGGCGGTCTACCGAAAATTTGACATCACCTATCTCACCACCGGGGGCGGTATGCCCAGCTCCCACTCGGCGCTGGTGTGCGCCGCCGCCGTGTCCTGCGGCATGAGCGCCGGGTTTGACGCCCCGGTGTTTGCCGTGGCGGCGGTGCTGGCCTTTATCGTCATGTATGACGCCGCCCATGTCCGCCGGGAGACGGGGGAGCAGGCCAAGGTGCTCAACTATATCATCCACAATTGGGAGGAGTTCAAGCCGGAGAGCTTTGAGCGGGATTTCAAAGAGCTCATCGGCCACACCCCTTTTCAGGTGGCGGTGGGCGCGGTGCTGGGCATCGCGGTGGGCTTTGCGGGCAGCTTCATCAGGCTTGAGTTTTGAAAGGAAGTGCGGCCATGGGCCCCGAACAGCTGAATACCCTGACCGACCTCCAGGCAAAGCTGCTGTGCGACCAGCTGCGGGAACAGATCATTGACAGCGTATCGCACACCGGAGGGCATCTGGCGTCCAGCCTGGGGGTGGTGGAGGCCACGGTGGCCGTCCACCGGGTGTTCAACCTGGAACACGACCGGCTGGTGTTCGACGTGGGGCACCAGTGCTATGCCCACAAGATTCTGACCCAGCGGGGCGGACAGATGGACACGCTGCGCAAGCTGGGAGGGCTGTCCGGCTTTCCCAAGCCCCGGGAGCACCGGGCGGACGCCTTTATCGCGGGACACGCCTCCAACGCGGTGTCGGTGGCGCTGGGCATGGCCCGGGCCCGGACGCTGAACCGGGAGGACTACTGTGTGCTGGCCATGCTGGGAGACGGGGCCATGACCGGCGGGCTGGCCTACGAGGGCCTGTCCGACGCGGGCCAGAGCGGGGAGCAGCTGGTGGTCATCCTCAACGACAACGGGATGTCCATCACCAAGAACGTGGGCGGCGTGGCCCGCCATCTGGCCCAGCAGCGGCTGAAGCCCCAGTACCTGCAATTCAAAAAGGTGTACAAGCGGGTCACCGGGGCCACGGCGGTAGGCCGGGGGCTGTACCGGTTCACCCATAAGGCGAAGCAGGCGGTGAAAAACGCGGTTCTGCATTGCAGCATGTTCGAGGATATGGGGTTTACATATCTGGGCCCGGTGGACGGCCACGATGTGAATTACCTCACCCGGCTGCTGCGGTACGCCAAGGAGCTGAACTGCCCCGTTCTGCTCCACATCAAGACGGTGAAGGGGAAGGGCTACCCCCCGGCGGAGAAGGAGCCGGACCGCTTCCATGGTGTGGGCCCCTTCCGCGTGGAGGACGGAATGCCGCTGAACCCCGCCGGGGAGAGCTTCTCCTCCGTGTTCGGAGAGACGCTGTGCCGGCTGGCCCGGGAGCGGGACGACGTGGCGGCGATCACCGCCGCCATGCCCGACGGCACGGGGCTGGTGGAATTCGCCAGGGAGTTCCCGGACCGGTTTTTTGACGTGGGCATCGCCGAGGGCCACGCCGTGGCCATGGCTGCGGGCATGGCCAAGCAGCGGGCGGTGCCGGTGGCGGCCATCTACTCCACCTTTCTGCAAAGGGCCTACGATATGCTCATCCACGACGTGGCCATCCAGGGGCTCCATGTGGTGCTCTGTGTGGACCGGGCGGGGCTGTCCGGAGAGGACGGCGAGACCCACCACGGCGTGTTCGACGTGAACTATCTCAGCTCGGTGCCCGGCATGAAGATCTACTGCCCCGCCAGCTTTGAGGAGCTGCGGGCCATGCTCCGCTGCGCCGTGGAGAAGTGCCGGGGCCCGGTGGCGGTGCGCTATCCCAAGGGGGGCGAGGGGGAGTTCCGGGCCCTGTGCGGCATTGAGGGGGCCAGCGTCATCCGGCCCGGGACGGACGTGACCATCGCCGCCTACGGCACCATGGTCAACGAGGCGCTGGAGGCCGCCCGCCTGCTGGAGGTGAAGGGTAAATCCGCCCAGGTGGTGAAGCTGAACAGCATCGCGCCCTTGGATGTGGACACCGTGGCCGCCTGCGCCCGAAAGACCGGGGCGCTGGTGACGGCGGAGGAGTGCGTGGACGCGGGGTGCGTGGGGCGGCGGCTGGCCGCCGAGTTTGCCCTGCGTGGAGTGTCCGGCGTGAGGCTGGCTCTGGTGAACCTGGGGGACCGCTTCGTCCAGCACGGGACGGTGGCGGAGCTGCGGGCGCTGTGCGGCATCGACGGGCCGTCCATTGCCCGGAAGGCGCTGGAGGTGATGGGCCGTGGCTAAAAAGCGCGTGGACCTGCTGCTGGTGGAGCGCGGGCTGGCGGACACCCGTCAGAAGGCCCAGGCCCTCATTATGGCGGGGCAGGTGTATACGGGAGAGCGCCGGTGCGACAAGGCGGGCCTCGCCCTGGAGGAGGACGCGCCGCTGGAGGTCCGGGGCGGGTTGCGCTACGTGAGCCGGGGGGGCCTGAAGCTGGAAAAGGCCATGGCGGTCTTCCCCATCGCCCTGGACGGCAAGACCGCCGCCGACATCGGGGCGTCCACCGGCGGCTTCACCGACTGCATGCTGCAAAACGGCGCGGCCAAGGTATACGCCGTGGACGTGGGCTATGGCCAGCTGGCCTGGTCCATCCGGAACGACCCCCGGGTGGTGTGCCTGGAGCGCACCAACGCCCGCTATCTGACGGCGGAGCAGATCCCGGAGCCGCTGGACTTCGCCTCCATCGACGTGTCGTTCATCTCCCTGGGGCTGATTCTGCCCGCCCTGCGGCCGCTGATGGGGCCGGGGGGACAGGTTGCCGCCCTGGTGAAGCCTCAGTTTGAGGCGGGGAAGGACAAGGTGGGCAAAAAGGGAGTGGTCCGGGACCGGTTGGTGCACCTGGAGGTGCTGGAGCGCTTTCTGGACCACGCCGCCCAGGCGGATTTTTCGGTGCTGGGGCTGGACTTTTCCCCCATCCGGGGGCCGGAGGGCAACATCGAGTACCTGGGCTTCCTGGCCGCGGGGGCCGGAGAGCGCGGCGAATTTGATTTGGAGGAGCTGGTGGGGCGGTCCCACCAGGCGCTGAAGGGGGAGGGAGCATGAAGATTGTACTCTGTCCCAACCCGTACCGGGACCGGGGCCTGCGCGCGGCCCAGTCCGCCCAGCGCGTTCTGGAAAACGCGGGGGCGCAGACCGTCATCTGCCTGCCCTTTGAGGTGGAGCAGGGGGGCGGAAGGCTGGACCTGCCCTCCGGCGTGGTGCTGGGCAGCCTGGACGAGGAGCTGGCGGACGCCGATGTGCTGGTGTGCTTCGGCGGGGACGGCACCATCCTCCACGCCGCCCACGAGGCCAACGCCCGGGGCATCCCCGTGCTGGGGGTGAACCTGGGCAGCGTGGGCTTCATGGCAGAGCTGGAGCACGGGGAGCTGTCCCTGCTGTCCCGGCTGGCCAACGGAAAATACGGCATCGAGCGGCGGATGATGCTGGACGTGTGCGTCCGGCGGGAGGGCCGGGTGGTGTTCTCCGACCACGCCCTCAACGACGCGGTGGTGACCAAGGGGGCGGTGGCCCGGGTGCTGGACCTGGAGGTCACCGGGGACCGGGTGACCATCTCGTCCTTCACCGGGGACGGGCTGGTGGTGTCCACCCCCACCGGGTCCACCGCCTACTCCATGGCGGCGGGAGGGCCCATTGTGGAGCCCACCGCGGCCAATATCATCATCGCTCCCATCTGCGCCCATTCCCTCCACGCCAAGCCCTTTGTGCTGGACGCGGGCCGGTCGGTGGGGGTGCGGCTGGTCCCCGGGAGCAAAAAGACCGCCTACCTGTCGGTGGACGGGGGCAGGGCCTTCCGGGTGCTGTCCGGGGACTGGGTGGAGTGCCGCCGGTCCCGGCAGACCACCCAGATGGTGAAGCTGACGGGGCGGAGCTTTTATGAGCGGATCAATCAAAAGCTGGGAAAGGCGTGAGAACTGTGAAGGCCAAGCGGCAGTCGGAGATTCTGCGGATCATTCACGAACAGGACATCGAGACCCAGGAGCAGATGCTGGACCATCTGCGCCGGTGCGGCATCCGGGCCACCCAGGCCACCATCTCCCGGGACATCAAGGAGCTGAACCTGGTGAAGCAGCCGGGGGAGGGGGGCAGCTACCGCTATGTGGTGTCCGCCGCCCTGCCGCCCCGGAGGGCCATCGCCGGGCGGCTCCAGAACATCTTCCGGGAGGGGGTCACCTCCTGCGACGTGGCCCAGAACATCGTGGTGGTCAAGACCATGCCCGGCCTGGCCCCCGCCGCCG
>ERZ808040.1328-NODE-1328-length-16929-cov-6.124733_pt1 | contig 16929 bp, 18 predicted proteins | sample MGYA00380191_ERZ808040 | MGnify/ENA primary metagenome ERZ808040 (study PRJEB31490, sample SAMN06133395) | mouse gut metagenome | isolation source: J6 | host: mice | place: China: Chengdu | collected 2015-05 ... | reverse complement strand
TCCGCGAAGGACTGTTCAATCTCCATAATTTCATCGCTCATTTTGTTGCTGACCTCCTTTATTATCCACTCCGGCGTGGATGCGCCGGCAGTGATCCCAAGCGTGCCGATCCCGCGGAACTGCTCCCGGTCCAGACAATCGGCCCCCTCGGCCTGCACGACCACGGGGCAGCGTCCGGCGCACAGCTGGGTGAGCTTCCTGGTGTTGGAGCTCTTCTGATCGCCAATGACGATCATTGCGCCGCATTGACCGGCCAGTTCCAGCGCTTCTGATTGGCGCCTGGACGTAGCATTACATATTGTATCAAAAAATTCCGCGTTTGTACACACTTTTTTTGCGTTTTCCACGATTTTTTCCCAATTTGCCAATATCGCCGTAGTTTGGGACACAAATGTCAGCGGCTGACCGGAAAATCCCGGCGTTTTCTGAATAATTTGTTCCAGCGCTTCCCACCCTGAAACCACAATTCCATGCCGGGTGCAGCCAAGAATACCCAGAATCTCCGGGTGATCGGCCTCTCCCACAACCACGGGGACCCTTCCCCGGGCCTCCGCGTCCCGAACGATATCGTGTATGTGCGCCACATTGGGGCAGGTGGCGTCCAGCACCCGGCAGCCCCGGGCCGCCAGCGTCCGGTACACGCCGTCCGGCTCCCCGTGGGCCCGTATGAGCACCGGGGCGCCCTCCGGAGCCTCCTCCGGCGCCGAGATCACCTTCGCCCCCATGCACTCCAGCCGCCGGATCACATGGTCGTTGTGGGTGATGTGCCCCAGCAGGTACACCGGCTCCCGGGCCGCGGTCCGCTCCGCCAGCTCCACCGCCCGCCGGACCCCGTAGCAGAACCCGGCGGTCCGGGCCACCTTGACGGTCATGCCGCCAGCTCCTCCAGGGCATTCACCCGGTCCAGCAGGTCGTCGGCGATGCGCTGGTAGTCCTCGGCGGAGGGCTTGCGCCCCTCAAATTCCGGGTGGTAGGGCCGGCCGAACACCACGGTGGTCCTGCGGAAGCGGCGCTTTTTCCGGGAGATGTACACCGGCACCAGCGGCGTGCCCGTGCGCGTGGCAAACATGGCCGCGCCGGTCTGGGCCTCGGAGACCTCGCCCTCCTTCACCCGGGTGCCCTCGGGAAACATCAGCAGCTTCTCCCCTTTTTTCAGCACCCGCAGGCACTCCTTGGCCGCCGCCATGTCGGACTTTCCCCGGTTGACCCCGATGATCCCCGCCTTCTTCAGCAGAAAGCCGATCACCGGCCACTTCATGATCTCCGCCTTGGCCATCACATGGGTCTGCCGCTTTCTGCCCATGCAGCACACCACATAGAGCGGGTCCCCCAGGGTGGTGTGGTTGCCGCAGATCAGGGCAGCCCCCTCCGGGATGTTCTCCACGCCCACCGCCTTCCAGGGGTGGAAAATCCTCATATAGATCCAAATAATCGGGTAAATTACAGCGTACATCCTGTTTTTCATCCGAAAACCTCCTCACACGTCCAGGCGCTCCCGGACCAGCCCCAGCAGCAGCCGGAAGCTCTCCTCCAGGTCCAGGCCGGTGGTGTCGGCCAGCGCGGCGCCGTCCGCCCGGCGCAGGGGCGACACTTCCCGCTCCATATCCCGGCGGTCGCGCTCCACCACCTCCCGGAGGACCTGGTCCAGGTCCGCCTGCTGGCCCCGCTCCAAAAGCTCCCGGTAACGGCGCTCCGCCCGGGCCCCGGCGGCGGCGGTGAGGTAGATCTTCACGTCCGCCTGGGGGAGCACCACGGTGCCGATGTCCCGGCCGTCCATGACGACGTCGTTCTCCCGGGCGGTTCTGCGCTGCATCTCCAGGAGAAACGCCCGCACCGCGGGCAGAGCGGCCACCTTGGAGGCGCAGGCTGAGATCTCGTTTTCCCGGATGGCCCGGGTCACGTCCTCCCCGTCCAGATACATGTGCTGAAGGCCGTCCTCCCCGTAGCCCATGCCGATGTCCAACCGGGGCAGCATCTCCGCCACGGCCTCCCCGTCCGCCGGGTCGATTCCCCGGCGGCGGGCCGCCAGGCCCACCGTGCGGTAGATGGCCCCGGTGTCCACATAGACAAAGCCCAGCTCCTGAGCCAGCCGCTTGGCGAGGGTGGATTTTCCCGCCCCGGAGGGGCCGTCAATGGCGATACTGCGTCTCTTCATGGCACAACGCCCTTTCCTTGCTTAATTGAATGCCTGCGCATATTCCGCCGCGGCCAGACCGGCGGCATAGCCGGTGGACCAGGCGATTTGCAGGTTGAAGCCGCCGGTATAGCCGTCCACATCCAGCAGCTCCCCGGCAAAAAACAGCCCCTCCGCCCTCTTGGAGGCCATGGTTCTGGGGTCTACCTCCCCCACCGCCACGCCGCCGGAGGTGACCACCGCCTCCTCCACCGGGCGCGCCCCCGTGATGGAGACGGAAAAGCCCTTCAGCGCCGACAGCAGGGCCCGGCGCTGTTCCTTTCGCATTTCGTGGACCTTGGCGTCCAGGGGGATGCCCGCCCGCTCCGCCATCACCGGCACCGCCGACCGGGGCACCAGCCCCCCCAGGGCGTTGGCACAGTCCTGATTGGCCCGGGCCGTAAAATCCCGCACCAGCCGGGCGTCCAGCGTCTGCTCGTCCAGGGCGGGCTTCCAGTCGATGCAGGCGGTATAGCTGGACCGGCTGAAGTCCATGTGGGCGGAGGCGGACAGCACCAGCGGGCCGGACAGCCCGAAGTGGGTGAACAGCAGCTCCCCCCGCTCCCGGAACACGGTTTTCCCCCGGCCGTCCCGGACCCGCAGCTCCACATTGCGCAGGGACAGCCCCTGAAGCCGGGCGCAGCAGGGGTCGTCCGACTCCAGCGGCACCAGAGAGCCCCGGATGGGAACCACGGAGTGTCCCGCCGCCCGGGCCAGGGCGTAGCCGTCCCCGGTGGAGCCGGTGCGGGGATAGGACGCCCCCCCGGTGGCCAGCACCAGCGCCCTGCCGCCCCGGAGCGCCCCGCCCTTCTCCGTGCGCACGGCGGCAAGCCGTCCATCCTGGACGGACAGGCCCGTGACCCGGTCCCGGCGGAACTCCACCCCCAGGCGGCGCAGCTCGAAAAACAGCGCGTCCACGATGTCCGCGGCCTTGTCGGAGACGGGGAACACCCGGTTTCCCCGCTCCGTCTTCAGGCCGACCCCCAGGCTTTCAAAAAACGCCATGGTGTCCGCCGGGCCGAAGCGGCTGAACGCGCTGTAAAGAAATTTCCCGTTGCGGGGGATGGAGGCCAGCAGCTCCTCCCCGCCGCAGTTGTTGGTGACGTTGCACCGGCCCTTGCCGGTGATGTACAGCTTCCGCCCCACCTTCTCGTTGGGCTCCAGCAGCACTGTGTCCGCCCCGGCCCGGGCGGCGGTGACGGCGGCCATCATGCCCGCCGCGCCGCCTCCGGCCACGATCACCTTATTTCCCGTCCCCATACTCCACCTTTTCATATACCTGGTACTCATCCCAGATGCTCTCCAGCCGCTGGAAGGTGGCGGTGACCTCCGCGGACTTCTTCCGCCCCACCGCCACAATCAGCGCGTTGATGATGGACAGCGGCGCCACCAGGGAGTCGGCAAAGGAGGCCATGTCGCTCTTGGCCAGCAGGCGGAAGTTGGACGTGTCATACAGCGGGGACATATCGCTGTCGGTGACGGCCACCACCGTGGCCCCCTGGTCCCGGGCAAACTCCATGGCCCGGACGGACCGGGTGGAGTACCGGGGGAAGCTGATGCCGATCACCACATCTCCCTCCCCCACCCGGAGCATCTGCTCAAACATCTCGCTGGCCAGACTGGTCTGCACCTGGGTCACATTGTCAAAAATCAGCTTGAAATAGAAGGTGAGAAAGTCGGACAGCGCCGCCGACGAGCGCACCCCCAGAATATAAATCCGCCGGGCGGACACGATGGCGTCTACCGCCCCCTCGAAGTCCTGCCGGTTCACCTCGCTGAGGGTCATGCGCAGCTTTTCCATGTCCGACTGGATCACCTTGTCCAGCACGTCCTGGGCGCCCAGCCGGTCGTAGGACACCTCAATGCGCTGTACGGTGGTGAGCTTTCCCCGGATCATCTCCTGCATGGCCTTCTGCATGGCGGGATATCCGTCGTAACCCAGCTCTGCGGCAAAGCGGACCACGGTGGACTCGCTGATCTTCACCGCCTGTCCCAGCCGGGCGGCCGTCATAAAGGCGGCCTTGTCGTAATTGTTCAAAATATACCGACCGATCAGCTTCTGCCCCTTGGAAAAGGTGTCCATTCTGCTTTGAATCACAGTCAAAATATCACGGCTCATGGTGTGGCAACCCTACTCTCTTTCAATCCTCCCGGCGCGGAATGTTCCGCGCCAACAGGCTTATCATACCGTTTCACCGGTAAAAAAGCAAGTGCTTTTGAAAGAATTTCCCCTCATTCCTGCAAAGCGGCCAGCTCCGCCTCCGTGAGGCGCCTCCACTGCCCCTCTTTCAGCCCGCCCAGGCGGACGGCCCCCTCCCGCACCCGCCGGAGGCGCTCCACCGTCAGCCCGGCGGCGGCGCACATCCGGCGCACCTGCCGGTTCTTTCCCTGGTGGATCACCACGGTGAGGGTGTGGTCCCCCGTCCGCTCCACCCGGTCGGCGGTGAGGATCTCCCCGCCGTCCTCCACCGGGGCCCGCAGGACCGGCAGGGCCCGGTCCACATCCCCCGCCACCCGGACCTGGTACTCCTTTTCCACCCGGTGGGAGGGGTGGGTCAGCCGCTGGGTCAGCGCCCCGTCGTCGGTGAGCAGCAGCAGGCCCTCCGAATCCATGTCCAGCCGCCCCACCGGCCACACCCGTGCGGGACAGGCCGCCACCAGCTCTGCCACCGTTCTGCGCCCCTTCTCATCGGACCGGGTGGTCACATAGCCCCTGGGCTTGTTCAGCATGATGTAGGTGCGCCGCTTCCCGGCGGACAGCGGCGCGCCGTCCACCTCCACCCGGTCCCGGTCCGGGTCCGCCCTGTCCCCCAGCCGGGCCGCCCGGCCATTGACCGTCACCCGTCCCGCCTGTATGTACGCCTCCGCCCGGCGGCGGGAGCACACCCCCGCCGCCGACAGCAGCTTTTGCAGCCGTTCCTCCACCGCCGCCTCTCCTTTCCGTTCCATTATGCCGTACCCCGCAGCCCGGACCACAGCCGCTGCCAGAAATTCAGCGGCTCCCGCACGTCCAGCCCCGCGCTGCCCTGGCTCATCAGCGGCATCCGGGCGATCACCCTGCCGTCCAGCAGCCACCGCGCCTCCCCCAACTGCACCAGGGGGTCGAGGGGGGCCGAGGGACTGCGCAGCAGCTCAATTTCCACCACCGGCTTCTCCCCCGTTTTGAGGGGATAGCCCACCTCTCCCTGCGCCTCCACCGCCATGGTGGGGATCAGGCTGCCCCCCACCGCCACCGCCCCCAACACCTCGCCCTCCCGGCACAGCACCTGCCGGGGATAGGTCTGGAAGCCGTAGTCCAGCAGCTTTTTGTGGTCGTTCCAGTCGTCCCCGTCGTTGAGGGTGACGCAGATCAGGGTCTGGCCCTCCCGCCGGGCGGCGGACACCAGGGTGCGGCCCGCCTTCTCCGTAAACCCGGTTTTCATCCCCACGCAGCCCGGACAGCTCCAGAGCAGCTTGTTGTGGTTGACAAAGGTACGGGCGCCGACGGTGGCGGACCGGGTGGCGCAGATCTCCGCCACCGTCTCGTTCTCCAGGCACGCCCGGGCCAGCAGCGCCATGTCGTAGGCGGTGGAATAGTGGTTGTCGTCGTTCAGCCCGCTGGGGTTGGCAAAGGAGCTGTTCTTCATCCCCAGCTCCGCCGCCCGGGCGTTCATCAGGGCCACAAAGTCCGCCTCGCTCCCCGCCGTACAGCAGGCGACGGCCATGGCCGCGTCGTTGCCCGACTGGAGCAGCAGCCCGTACAGCAGCCCCCGCAGGGTGATCTCTTCCCCGGCCTTCAGGTAGATGGACGAGCCCTCGCTGCCCAGCCACTCCCCCCTGATGGCCACCACCTGATCCAGATCCTCCGCCTGCTCCGCCGCCACCAGCGCCGTCATCAGCTTGGTGATGCTGGCGATCAGCCGGGGCTGGTGGATGTTGTGCTCATAGAGCACCCGGCCGCTCTCCGCATCCATGAGGACGGCGCAGGAGGCGTTATCGCCCACCCCATAAACGGGCAGGATGGCGGCGGACAGCAGCAGCGCGGCCGCCAGCACAGCGGTTATTTTTCTCACAAAAAGGTCACTCCCATCTGAATGGTCAGATGGGAGTAGTATGGCCTTGCCTGCCCTGCCTTATCCGGGCCGCGGGTCACAGGACCTCTTCCCCGCTCTCCCCGGCGCTCTTTTTGTCGATATAGCCGGTGACCCGCTCGAACATATCGGGCACCAGGTCCGCCACCCGGCTGATGGTGTCCCCCGGCGGGGGCGCCACGGGCAGCATGCGGACGGCGCCGTCCTTCACGATCAGGAAGGCCATGGGGATGACGCTGACGCCCGCCCCCGCGCCGCCGCCGAAATTCTTGGGCACATTCTGGGTTTTGCCGAAGTCGGAGCCGCCGGTGGCAAAGCCGAACGACAGCCGGGACACCGGGATCAGGGTCACCCCGTCCTGAGTGGTGATGGGCTGGCCCACCACCGTGTTGGCGTCCACCATCTCCTTGACCTTGTTCATGGTGGTCTGGAGCACTTCGTTGATGGGATGGTTGTTTTCACTCATGGCTCAATGCCTCCTGTTTTTTTCTAGGGGTCCTTCCGCTTTTGAACCAGGCAGCCAGCGCCTTTGTGCCGTAGCGCAGCCCCAGAGCGGCGGCCTGGCCCACCGTCAGCGTCACCGCCGCCCGGAGCTCCACCCCGGGCTCCCCGCGCCCATAGTCCAGGCTGACCTGAAAGGCGTGGCGCTTCACTTTGAAATTATGGTCAAGAATGGGCCAAAGCATACCCAGCGCCGCGTTGGCCCTGCCGTAGCCCAGCGCAACGGCGGCGGGGTCTGTCCCGCCCCAGATCAGCTCCAGCTCCAGATCGTCGATGCGGATCTTCCGCTTCAGCGCCCCGCAGGCCTGTCCCACCACCGGCAGCAGCTGCATCAGGCGGGATAAGGTGCCGGGCTTGCCCTCCTTGGGCTCTTTTTTATGCTTCTCCGCCGCGGGCGGCGCCTCTTTTTTGGGCTTCTCCGGCTTTTTCTTCTTGGGCCGGCCGGGCAGGAGCCGTATCTTGAACGGCCCCACCAGGGCGGAGGCGGACAGCCCCGCTTCCCCGTAGCTCACCCTGCCCCCAATCCGAATGAGGGAGATGAGCCAAAAGACTGCCAGGAGGACCAGCAAGACCTTCAAAAAAGTCATGAATGCTCCTCCCCGCCTCCACCGCCCCCGGCGTTATCCACCGTCTCCGCCTCCTGGAGTCGGCGCAGGGCGGACTCCATCTCCATGGTGAGCTGGGCGTCCTCCTGGCTGGCGGAGGCCAGCTCCGGCAGGTCGTCCAGCGAGGCCAGCCCAAAGGAGCGCAGAAAATTCTTCGTGGTTTTGAACTGCATGGGCCGACCCGGCACCGCCAGACGGCCCGCCTCCCGGATGAGCTCCCGCTCCAGCAGGAGGCCCACGGTGTATGAGCTGTCCACCCCGCGGATCTGCTCGATATAGGCCCGGGTCACCGGCTGAAAGTAGGCGATGATGGCCAGCACCTCCAGGGCGGGCTGGGACAGCCTGGCCGGCTTGCGGTTTTCCAGCGTCTTGCGGATATACTCCGCCTGTTCCGGCGCGGAGCACATCTGCCAGCTGTTTTCCAGCTTCAGCAGCCGGATGCCCCGGCGGTTATAGCTGTAATCATCCGCCAGACGCTGACACACGCTGTCCACCGTCTCCCGGTCCTGGCTCAGGGTCAGGCACAGCCGCTCCACGGGCACCGGGTCCCCCGCCGCAAAGAGAATGCCCTCAATGGCGCTTTCCAGCTCTTTCAGGTCCATGTCAGGCGTTCCCCCCTTTCGACAGCCCTGTTCAAACTCGCACACCGGGCCGCCGGGGACGGCGGCCCCTACTCAATATGTCTCTACGGTCACGTCGATCTCCCCCGGCCCATCGTCCACCGTACTGGTGACGGTGCAGTCCTCCGCCGTCCCCGCCAGATGGATGCGGTTGGCCTTGCACAGCTCCAATATCGCCAGAAACGTGGCCACCACCTCGGACCGGCTCCGGCTGGTCTTGAACAGCGCCTTGAACCGGGCCACGCCGAACTGAATCAGCCTGTCCAGAATGGACCGGGCCTTGTCCGCCACCGGGTAGGGCTCCCGGCCCACGATGCCCTCGAAGGCCGACGCCAGGGGAGGCAGCTTGTTGTCCGTCCGGGCCAGCACCGAGCGGATGGCGGCCAGAATGTCCGCCTTGTCATGGACGTACCGGTAGGCGTTGTCCGTCTTTACCGGCTCCGGCCGCTTGATCAGGTAATCCCGGCCAAACTCGTACCGCCCGCCCAGCTGCCCCGTCACATCCTTGATCTTCACATAGGTCTCCTGGCTTTTGTGCTCCTCCAGGGCGGCCATCAGCTCTTCCATCTCGCTCATGGCCACCTCGTCGTCGATGGACAGCAGCATCCGGGTTTTGATAAACACCAGGTGCGCCGCCATGGTGACGAACTCGCTGGCCACCTCCAGGTTCAGCTCCTCCCGCTGGGCCATCCAGGCCAGGTACTGGTCCAGCAGGTCGGAGATCACGATATCCCGGATCTCGATTTTGTTTTTGCTCAGCAGGTGGAGGATCAGGTCCAGGGGGCCGTCAAAGTCCTCCATGTCCTCCTGCTTGGCCTTTACCACCTTGTCCAGGTGGTAGATGGGGGCTTCCATGGCGCCCCTCCCTTCCATAATAGGGATATTATAGCAAATTTTTCAGAAAAAAACAAGGGTGGAATCCCATTCCCGCACTGTTCAGTGCGTTCCGGTCTTGATGAACTGGATCAGCTCCTCCACATCGTCGAAGCCGTCATAGTCCCCGTATATCCCCTCCCTGTGGTAGACGATCCCCCGCTTCTCATTTTCTTCCAGACAGTCCAGCAGCTTGTCCACCCCATACCGTTTGGCAAACAGGGTGAAGCCGTAGGGCTTCAGCTTGCCCAGCAGCCCCTTTTTGCAATCCTTCTCACAGGCGTAGCAGTGAGACAGTCCCTTCTCCATGGAGCATTTCCTGTTTTCGCACCAGCCGCTGTCAGGGCAGCCCTCCGAATCACAGCCAGAACACGTCTCATGTTCCGTGCACAGGCAGCACGCAAGCCCGCACCGGGCAATTCCAAATTCCCGTCTCATCTGATCTTCCTCATCCGTTCAGCCTCTCCAGCGCGGCTTTAGCCGCCATCTGTTCGGCCTCTTTCTTCGTCCGGCCCGCCCCCGCGCCGATGACCTTCCCGTCCACCGACGCCTCCATCTCGAAGCTGCGGCAGTGGTCGGGGCCAGTCTCCCGCACCAGCGCATAGCTCACCGACGCCCCCGGCGTGCGCTGCACCAGCTCCTGGAGGGCGGTCTTGTAATCCCGGCCGGCGGACTTCTCCTGTTCCTTGTCCAGGATCAGCTTGCGGATGATGGGCCGCACCGCCTCCATCCCCCCGTCCAGGTAGACGGCGGCCAGCATGGCCTCGGTGGCGTCCGCCAGGATGGAGGGCCGCTTCCGGCCCCCGCCCGCGTCCTCCCCCTTGCCCAGCCGGAGGCAGCGCCCCAGCTCCAGGCCCTGGGCCGCCTCGTGGAGGCTCCCCTCGCACACCAGCGCCGCCCGGGTGCGGGTCAGCTCCCCCTCGGGCATGTCCGGGTGCTTTTTGTACAGGTAGTCCGCCACCACCAGCCCCAGCACCGAGTCGCCCAGAAATTCCAGCCGCTCGTTGCTGGTCAGCCCAGCCCCCCGGTGCTCGTTGGCGTAGGAGCTGTGGGTCATGGCGTGCTCCAGCAGCCCCCGGTCCTTGAAGCGGTAGCCCAGCTTTTCTTCCAGCTCGTTCATAAATATCCTCCACCACGGAAAAAGCCCCGCCTCGGCGGGACTTTTTCTCTCAAAATCGTAAGCCTTAAATATCCAGATGCTCCTGCATGTACTTGTACAGGTCGCCCACTGTGACGATGGACTCGATATCCTCGCTGTCCATCTCCTCCATGCCGAACTCCTCCTCCAGGGCCATGGACAGATCCATCAGGTCCACAGAGTCCGCGCCCAGGTCGTCCACAAAGGCGGAATCGGCGGTAACGCTCTCGGGGTCCACGCCAAATTGCTCGGCAATCAGCTTACACAGTTTCTCAAACATCTTCCAGCAGCTCCTTTATGTTGCTTTAGTCTCCCTCATAATAGGGGCTTTATGGCTGGCTGTCAATAGTATTTTTCACAATTTTTTTGTCTCATTCCCCCGCGCCCCCGTCGGCGGCGGCAGACCGGGCGTTCAGGCGCATATGCTCCACGTTTTCCGTGATGTCCTCGATGATGCCGGAGCGGCTGAATTCCACCGCCTGCCGGATGGCGTTTTTGATGGCGTAGCCGTTGGACGAGCCGTGGGCCTTGATCACCGGCTTGGAGATGCCCACCAGGGCTGTCCCCCCCACCTCGTTGGAGTCCAGCAGCTTTTTGAAGTCCCGCAGCCCGTCCTTCATCAGCAGGGCGGCGATTTTCGTCTTGAGGCTTTTCGTGAACATCTTCTTCATTTCCCGGGTGAGGAACAGCCCCGCGCCCTCCACCGCTTTCAGGAAGATGTTGCCGGAGTAGCCGTCCGCCACGATGACGTCCACGGCCCCCTCCACCGCCTCCCGGGCCTCCACGTTGCCCACGAAGTTGATGCGCCCCTCCTCCTTGGCCTTTTGGAGCAGCTGGTACGCCTCCCGCTGAAGATCGGTGCCCTTGGAGGGCTCCGCGCCGATGTTCAGCAGCCCCACCTTGGGCTCGGGCCGGCCCAGCACCCGCTCCGCGTAGTAGCTGCCCATAAAAGCGAACTGGAGCAGGAATTCCGGGGTGCCCTCGGCGGTGGCCCCGCAGTCGATGAGTACCGAGCCTCCACCCCCCGTAGGCACCACCGGGGCCATGGCCGCCCGGCGGATGCCCTTGATGCGCTTCACCACCAGCGTGGCTCCCGCCAGCAGCGCCCCGGTGGACCCGGCGGACACAAAGGCGTCCCCCTCCCCGCTTTTGAGCAGGTTCAGCCCCACCGTCAGGGAGGAGTCCTTCTTCTCCTTGAAGGCGGTGGCGGGGTTGTCGCACATGTCCACCACCTGGTCGGCGTGGGTGATGGAAAGCCCCCGGGGCAGCTCGCCCACCCCCTCGTTTTTCAGGGCCTCCAGGATCTCCTCCCCCCGGCCCACCAGGACCACCTCTACCCCGTACTCCTCGATCGCCTGCAAGGCGCCCTGTACCGGCGCCTGCGGCGCGTTGTCGCCGCCCATTGCGTCCACGATAATGCGCATGCTGTCGGCCTCCTCTTTTTATAGTCTCTCTCTCAGTTCGTCGATCAGCGCCAGGGAGCGCCGAGAAAGCTCGGCGTTCTTGTTCCGCTTCCCCTTGACCTTGTGGTCCAAAGGGGGCATGATGCCAAAGTTGATGTTCATAGGCTGGAAATCGGCCACGCTCTCATTGCTGACGTAAGCCGCCAGCGCCCCGATTGCCGTCTCCCGGGGGAAGTCCAGCGGCTCCTGCCCCAGCAGGCGCCTCGCCAGCTCCACCCCCGCCAGAAAGCCGGAGGCGGTGGACTCCACGTACCCCTCCACCCCGGTGATCTGCCCGGCGAAGGCCACGCGCTCGTTCCCCCGCACCCGGTAATAGCGGTCCAGCAGCCGGGGCGAGTCCAGGTAGGTGTTGCGGTGCATCACCCCGTAGCGCACGTACTCCGCGTGGGCCAGCGCCGGGATCATGGAGAACACCCGCTTCTGCTCCCCCCACTTCAAATGGGTCTGGAAGCCCACCAAATTGTAGAGGGTCCCCTGGGCGTTGTCCCGGCGCAGCTGCACCACGGCGTAGGGCTCCCGCCCGGTCTTGGGGTCGGGCAGGCCCTTGGGCTTCAGCGGCCCGAAGGCCAGGGTCTGCGCCCCCCGCCGGGCCATGACCTCCACCGGCATACAGCCCTCAAACACGTTTTTGTCCTCAAAGCCGTGGACCTCCGCCTCCTGGGCGGCGCACAGCTCCCGCCAGAAGGCCAGGTACTCCTCCTCGGACAGGGCGCAGTTGATGTAGTCCGCCGTCCCCCGGCCGTAGCGGGAGGCAAACCAGGCGCGGTCCATGTCGATGCTGTCAAAGGTGACGATGGGGGCCGCCGCGTCGAAAAAGTTCAGATAGCTGTCCGCCGGGAGCAGTCCGGCGATGGCTTCGGACAGGGCGTCCGAGGTCAGCGGCCCGGAGGCCACCACCACCTCCCCCTCGGGGATGGACGTGACCTCCTTTTCCACCACCGTGATGTTGGGATGGCCCCGGACGGCGGCGGTGACGGCGGCGGAAAAGCCCTCCCGGTCCACCGCCAGGGCGCCCCCCGCTTCCACCCGGGTCTGGTCAGCGCACCGCAGGATGAGGGACCCGCACCGCCGGAGCTCCTCCTTCAGCAGGCCCACGGCGTTCTCCAGCTGGTCGGAGCGCAGGGAGTTGGAGCACACCAGCTCGGCAAAGCCGGGGCTGTGGTGGGCGGGGGTCATTTTTTGGGGCTTCATCTCCATCAGCGTGACGGGAATCCCCCGCCGGGCCAGCTGCCAGGCGGCCTCGCACCCGGCCAGGCCCGCCCCAATGACAGTTACAGGCATGGGCATCGTCCTTTACTTTGGCGTATCCGTGCGGCCCACCAGATAGTCGATGGACACATCGTAGAAATCGGCGAGGGCAATCAATGCGTTGATGGTAGGCTCGGTTTGTTCTTTTTCATAATACTGATATCCCCGAATTTTAACACCCATCAAATCCGCTAACTGCTGTTGTGGAACTTTCCGCTCCTTCCGCAATGATTTCATGCGCTCACCGTACATTTTTTATTTCCCCCTCTTGACACGACACACTTTTGCGTGTATTATATAGATACACGCAAAAAAATGTCGCATTTGGAGTTGATACTTATGACCGACGCAATGCAAGCATTGCCGGATTCCAAATCGCCATGGAATTGTCCGCAGGGGTGTAGGGGCCGCCGTCCTCGGCGGCCCGCTGCGTCAACGCGGGGCATGACCGGGTTTTTCAGGGAACGGGCCGCTGAGGACAGCGGCCCCTACTCCGCCGTCTTTTTCGCGGCGGGTTTCTTGGCGGCTGTGGTTTTTTTCGCCGCTGTGGTCTTGGCGGAGGACGCCGTCTTTTTCGCCGCCGCGGTCTTGGAGGAGGACGCGGTTTTCTTGGCGGTGCTCTTTTTTGCCGCCGTCTTCTTGGCGGCGGACTCCTTCTCCTCCGCCTGCCCGCCCTCGCCCTGGGCGGCGTCCGCCTTCTTCTTGAAGCCGCCCCGCTTGTCCTCCGGCAGGAAGTTGGAGCACGCCGGATTGATGCAGAAGGGCCGCTTGAACCCCCGCCCGGACAGCTTGAACATGGTCTGGCCGCACACCGGGCAGTCGTCCTTCACCGGCACGTCCCAGGTCATGAAGTCGCAGCGCTTCTCCTCCACCTTGCTGTTCAGATATTCACAGCAGTAGTAGGTGTACTGCTTGTTGGTCTTTTTGCTCACGCCGGTGCGCTTCACCAGACGGCCCCCGCACTTGGGGCACCGCCCGGGCATCTCCACCACCAGCGGCTTGGTAAACGTGCACTCCGGCCAGCCGGGGCAGGCCAAAAACCGCCCGAACCGGCCCATTTTTACCACCATCTTCCGGCCGCACAGGTCGCATACCTCGTCCGACTCCTCGTCGGGCACCTTGATGCGCTCGCCGTCCAGCTCGGATTCCGCCTTCTTCAGCTCCGCGTCGAAGCCGCTGTAGAACTCGCCCAGCACCTGCTTCCACGCCACCTCGCCGGCCTCCACCTTGTCCAGGCGGCTCTCCATCTGGGCGGTGAAGTCGGCGTCCACAATGTCGGGGAACTTCTCCTTCATCAGCCCCGTGACCACCTCGCCCAGCGGCGTGGGGCGCAGGTATTTGCCCTCCTTCACCACATACTGCCGGTCGGTGATGGTGGAGATGGTGGGGGCGTAGGTGGACGGGCGGCCCACCCCCTTCTCCTCCAGCGCCTTGATGAGGGTGGCCTCGGTGAACCGGGCGGGGGGCTGGGTGAAGTGCTGGCCGGGGGTGATGCCCTCCAGCTTCAGCGGCTCCCCCTCCTTCAGGTCGGGCAGGGGGGACTGGGGGGCCTCCTCGTCCTCGTCCCGGCTCTCCTCGTAGACCGCTGTAAAGCCGTTAAACTTCACAGAGGAATGGCTGGCCCGGAAGCGGTAGCCCGCCGACTCCGCCTCGATGGTCACGCTGTCGTACACCGCCCCCGCCATCTGGCAGGCCAGAAAGCGGCTCCAGATCAGCTTGTACAGGCGGTACTGGTCGGCGGTGAGGCTCTTTTTCACGTCCTCGGGTGTCAGGTTCACGTCGGAGGGCCGGATGGCCTCGTGGGCGTCCTGGGCGCTGCCCTTGGACTTGAACCGCCGGGTCTGTTCCGGGTAATACTGCTTGCCGTAGCGGCTCTGGATGAAGGTCTTGGCCGCCGCCAAGGCTTCTTCGGACAGCCGCAGGGAGTCGGTACGCATATAGGTGATGAGTCCCACCGTGCCCACGCCCTCAATGTCAACGCCCTCATAGAGCTGCTGGGCGATGGACATGGTGCGCTTGGGGATCATGTTCAGCTTTCGGGACGCCTCCTGCTGGAGGGTGGAGGTGGTGAAGGGAGGGGCCGGAGAGCGGTGCTTATCCTGCCGCTTCACCCCAGATACCGTGAAGGGAGAATCCTTTACAGAACTTACAATGTCTTGGACCTGCTCCTCACTGTTGAGCTCCATCCGCTTCTCCCGGCCGTAGAACTCCGCCTGGAAGCCCCCCAGGTTGGGTGCCACCCGGGCCAGGTCGGCGGTGATGGACCAGTACTCCTGGGGGGTGAAGGCGCGGATCTCCTCCTCCCGCTCCACCGCCAGCCGGGTGGCCACCGACTGCACCCGCCCGGCGGACAGCCCCCGCTTGATCTTCTTCCACAGCAGGGGCGAGAGCTGATAGCCCACGATGCGGTCCAGCACCCGCCGGGCCTGCTGGGCGTCCACCAGGTCCTGGTCGATGTCCCGGGGATTGGCGATGGACTCCTTGACCACCTTCTGGGTGATCTCGTTGAACGTCACCCGGCAGGTTTTCTCCTTGGGCACCCCCAGCACGCTCTGGAGATGCCAGGAGATGGCCTCCCCCTCCCGGTCCGGGTCGGTGGCCAGGTAGATCTTGTCGCTGGCCTTAGCGGACTTGCGCAGGTCCTTTATCACGTCCGCCTTGTCCTTGATGTTCTCATAGTCCGGCTCGAAGGTGGACACGTCCACCCCCAGCTTGCTCTTGGGCAGGTCCCGGATGTGGCCCATAGACGCCTTGACCTCGAAGCCGGGACCCAGGTATTTCCCAATGGTTTTCGCCTTGGCGGGCGACTCCACGATGACCAGATTTGTGTTTGCCATGTTCCTCAACTACCCCATTTTCAATTTGACGGCGGCTCGGAACCGCTTGCCGCTCTCCTCGGCCACATAGCCCTGGATTTGCAGCACCGTCAGAGCGGACAGCACCCGCCGGGCCGGGATCTGGGTGCGCTCCACCAGATCGTCCGCCTGGGCCGCGCCCCCGTCCAGAGCCAGCAGCACCTCGCGCTGGTCGTCCGTCAGTTTATCTTTACAGTCCGCCCAGCGGAGATAGACCAGATCGTCCCGCTCTCCACCGGCGGATTTGCTCTCCGTCTGATGCTCCTCCCGCTTCGGCGACGGCCCGTCCTCCAGGCGCTGGGCCTGTACCTCCGGCGGCAGGGACGCGCCCCGGCCCAGCCGCAGCTTGCCCGGGAAACGGTCCGCAAATTCACACAGGACATCGTCCGCCTCCATGATGAGCTTGGCGTTGCCCACCTGAATGAGGCGGTTGGTGCCCTCGCTCATAGGCGCGTTGATGGGGCCTGGGACGGCAAACACCTCCCGGTTTTGCTCAAATGCGTGATCGATCGTCAGCAGCGTCCCGCTGGCGCGGGCGCTCTCCACGGCGATCACCCCCACGGACAGCCCGCTGATGATACGGTTGCGGATGGGGAAGTGGCTGCCGATGTGGTCCGTCCCCGGCGGGTACTCGGAGATCAGCGTCCCCACCGCCGCCACGTCCTCGTAGAGGCTCTTGTGATAGGAGGGGTACACCCGATCGATCCCTCCAGCCAGCACGGACACCACCGGGCCGCCCACCTTCAGCGCCCCCCGAATGGCGCAGGAGTCGATGCCCTGGGCCATTCCGGTGACGATGAGCGCACCCTTTTGGGTCAGCTCGGCGGACAACTTCATGGCGGCCTGGGTGCCGTAGGGAGTGGCCTCCCTGGAGCCCACCATGCCAATGGCCACCTCGTTGTCAAAGGCGATCTGCTTTCCCTTCCAGTACAGCACCATGGGCGGCTGGGCGATGGCCTTGAGCCGCTCAGGATAGGTGGAGTCCTGGAGGGTGAGCAACTGGATGCCGTACCGCTCGCAGTCCCCCAGCACCACGTCGGCCTGATCCAGGGATTTGTTCATCAGGGAGCGGATGGTCGTATCCGACAGCCCGCCCACCATTCGATAGGCCTCCGCGTCGGCGGCGTGGACCAGCTCCGGGGCGCCAAAGTGCTCCAGCACCCGCACAGCATTTTGGCCCGCAAGCCCCTTGCGGAGGGTCAGCCAGATCCAATGCTTCAGATTCGACATACCGGACCTCCTCCCTGCCTTCTCTCAATCGTTCCGCGCCATCTCCCACAGCACCACCGACGCGGCTGCCGCCGCGTTCAGCGATTCGCACCGGTCCCGCATGGGGATCTTGATGGTCTGACGGCACAGCTCCAGGGCCTTTTGGGACACTCC
>ERZ808040.1326-NODE-1326-length-16945-cov-8.951506_pt1 | contig 16945 bp, 19 predicted proteins | sample MGYA00380191_ERZ808040 | MGnify/ENA primary metagenome ERZ808040 (study PRJEB31490, sample SAMN06133395) | mouse gut metagenome | isolation source: J6 | host: mice | place: China: Chengdu | collected 2015-05 ... | reverse complement strand
TGGAAATGCGGGCGCTTGCCGTTTCCTGACCTTTCCTTGACCCTTTAACCATGTTCACTATTTTTGGGGCTGTTCAGTTGTTGCGCCTTCAACCGCAACTATACTGTAGGGGGTAAGTATTCTTGAATGCAGACAGTGATTTTATCTATCTTTTGCGTGCGGTAGTTAATGGAAAAACGGCATGCGAGGTATCGAATTGGGAAGAGGTATATAAAAAGCTCCGGCAACACAATATTTGTAATTTTGTATGGGAGCTTGCACAGAAAGATAGGACATGCCCCAAAGAAATTTTGTCTCAAATTCATAGAGCTTTTTTGGCGGCAATTGCAGCGGATATGAATCAGCAGCAAGAAATAGCTTTAACGCAACAAATGTTTGAAAAGAATAACATACAGGCAATCATGCTAAAAGGCTGGCTGATGAAAAAGCTCTATTTGAGAAGTGACCTGCGTACAATGGCGGATACAGATATTTTCATAAAATCAGAGAACGAAGAAGATATACATCGTCAGTTGCTGCAATTAGGGTATCAAAGCAAAACCTATGGCGGTAAAAAGGATAATACCTATTTTAAAGAACCATATGTAACGCTTGAAATGCATAAAAATCTGTTTATGTATGAGGACATGTGGAATGATTGCTTCAATGCGCCTGATTCTCCGATGTATATTTGGAAACGGCTGACGACCATAGATGGATTCCATTGCATCTTTCAAATGGATTTGGAATTATTCTATGTTTATATGATTGCGCATATGGCCAAACACCTTAAGGATGATGGCGGGATCGGTGTCCGGGCATTTATGGATCTGTATGTATACAGGAGACAGTATAGAGAATCAATGGATTGGGAAGCGATCCATCGGGATTTTGCTCTGCTTGGCTTAACAACTTTTTCAGAACGGGCAGCAATCCTTTCAGACTGTTGGTTTTTGAACGAAAAGGATGATATTACCTATCCGAATGAGAGCTACAAACGTTTTGCGGATTATATTTTAGACGGCGGAACGTATGGCAGCATGGATAATTTTGTTATCAATAATGAAATCATGCGGGGGAAGAGAGAAATCGGCAGTATTCAGTATATATGGCAGCGCGCGTTTCCAAGCCGTGCGTCTATGGAAAAACGTTTTCCAGAGTTAAAAGAAAAGCGCTATCTCTTGCCCAGCTGCTGGATGAAACGCTTGTGGAGAGATGGCTTCCACCGCATGGAAGCAGTGAAAAGCGAAATCAAAAGCGTGAAAAAAACTGATTTAAACCGGGTGAAGGAAGTTCAGGAAATGTATCAGGAGTGGGGGTTATGAACACCATCAAAACCATCCTGCTCTACATCTACTGCCTGCCGTTCCGTCAGCTTGGCGGGCTGGTCCTGGCAGGGACAATCATTTCCCTGCTGCTGTACTGCGCGACGAGAAAACGGAAGTGGCAGCGGCCCGCCTTACTGGTTATATCCACCGCCTATATCCTGATGGTTGTCTGTGCAACCCTCATGGGACGCGGTGAGCCCTCCGCCTCCCATGGTGTTTCGCTGCTCCCCTTCGCGTCCTACATCCGGTTCGCCCAGGGGCAGACGGAAATGCTTCGGGAAAGCGTCATGAATATCGTATTTTTCTATCCCCTGGGCCTGCTTCTGGGGGCGGCAAATTTAGGAAAAAGACGCTGGCGGAGCGCCGTCCTCGCCGTGTTCCTGCTGTCGGCCGCCATCGAGCTGTGCCAATGGTGCTTTAACCTGGGCTACGCCGAAGTCGACGATGTGATGCACAACACGTTAGGAGGGGGACTCGGTGTGCTGGTGATATATATCACGGAGATGTTTGTTGGTTTCGGGAAGTTTAATCATAAACATCCACGATAGATCCACCATATTATTGAAAACAACCACGAAAACCTCTTGCGATTTTTCCCATAAAGTGTTATACTAATCCTGAATATAGAGTGGCGGGGCCAATCTGGTTCAAAGGAGCGGTCGAACGGCGGTATGTTTCACATCAAGATAGCCGGTGTGGTGGTCGGGATCGACAACCGCAGCAAATATATCGAGGGACTCTGCCGGAACTACATTGTGACCGATGAAACGCCGTCCTTTACCGTCCGCGCTGAAAAGCGGGAGGTAGAGCAGGAGATGGCTGGCATACCCTTCCTCCGGCGTTGGCGCAGCCGTGGTTACTATGAGAGCAACTGCCTTTACCGCGAGATCTGCCTGGGCCTCGTGGACTATGACGCGTTTCTGATGCACTCCGCCGTGATTGAGGTGGACGGCCAGGCCCTTGCCTTCGCCGCCAAAAGCGGCACGGGCAAAAGCACCCACATCCGCCTGTGGCGGGAGCGTTTTGGCCGCGAGGTACATATCATAAACGGTGATAAACCTATTTTCCGATTTATTGACGGCAGGCTCTTTGCCTGCGGCACCCCCTGGCGGGGGAAGGAGGGCTGGGGCCGCAACGCCATGGCCCCGCTGAAAGCCCTGTGCTTCCTGGAGCAGGGGCAGGAAAATCAAGTTGAGCGCCTGTCCCCGGCTGGGGTCATGCCCCGGCTGTTCCACCAGCTGCTGCTTCCCAGGGAGCCGGAGCGCATGGACCGCTTTCTGGCCCTGATGGATCGGATGCTGGAAATCACCCCGTGCTATCTCCTGAGCTGCGACGCGACCCTGGCGGCGGCGGAGGCTGCCCGACGGGGACTGATGGGAGGAGAAACGACATGAAGATCAAGCCCGGCTTCATCCTGCGCCAGTTGGCGGGAGAAAATGTGGTGGTGCCTGTGGGCACCGCCGGGGTGAGCTTCAACGGCATGATCCGCCTGAACGACACCGGCGCCTTGCTGTGGAAGGAGTTGGCCGGGGGCGCGGACGAGGAACAGTTGGTACAAAAGCTGCTGGAGTCCTGTGGCGGCGTGGACGCGGACACCGCCCGGGCCGACGTGCGGGACTTCGTGGGCAGCATCCGGGCCGCGCTGGATGGCTGAAACCGTTTCCATCGAGGGGGAGTTGGCGCGGCATAGCCGGGGGTACTTCCAGGTGGTGGGGGACAGCATGGAGCCGCTGCTCCACAGCCATTACTCCACCGTGGTGATTGAAAAACCCGCGGGCCGCTTGAAAAAGTACGACGTGGCCCTGTTCCACCGCCCCGGCGGAACGTTCCCCAACCAGCCCAAGGGGCGTTACGTGCTCCACCGGGTGGTGAAGGTGCGGGAGGGGGACTACCTGATCTGCGGCGACAACCGGGTTTACCGGGAGCCTGTCCCGGAGCAGTGGATCGTGGGCGTCATGACGGGCTTCTTCAACGGGGACGCGTATACCCCCTGTGATGATGAGGAGTACCGCCGGTATTTGGACGGGCTGGAGCGCAGGCGCGTGGGCGTGTGGTTCCGGCTGCTGCCGGGCCGCGTGAAGCGGAAATTATTTGGATAATCAGCGGAAAGCAGGCCGCTTTTCATAGATAAAAAGGAAACAATAATTATTTCATGGGAGGAATGATTGATATGAATAAAATGGAGTATCAGAAGCCTTGGGCGGAGGTTGTGGAGTTCAGCAACGAGGACGTTATTACGACTAGCGGTTGCGGAAAGAATGGATCGGGCCATAATCTTACTAATGAAGGCTGTCCGTACGGCTTTACCAATTATTGGACGGGCACGTGTGTTGTTACCGGCGATGACGGTTGCAATTGGCTATACAACGTTACCTATTGGTGCACAGAAAATCATACCCGGGCTCCTGAGTGCGGCGTAGATGGCATACTGGAGAATTGTGGAACAAACTCCGAGAACGGTCGACCGATCGGCTGCGAGTATAACTGGTCTGATCCTTACAGTCTGCCCTGATTCGGAGGCGGCGTAAGCGTTGTTTTACAGGTTAAAGGAGGGGTACGCCCTCCGGGGCTGGGAGCGGATGAGTTGCGTCCTGACCTATGTGAAGGAGCGGGAGCCTTTGCCTCTGAACCCGACAGGATTCCGGCTACTCCTGCTGTGCGACGGCAGGACGGATTTTGACGCCAGTATACTGTCGGAAGATGAGCGCAAGACGCTGGAGTTCTTCCTGGAGAAGAAGATCGTGTCCGCATCCGAGACCCTCGACCCCATTGCCCCGGAGCAGGAGTACCGCGTTTATCCAAACCGCTATGTCAGGTCGGCGTTCTGGTCGGTGACGGGTCGGTGCAACTACCATTGTCGGCATTGCTATATGGACGCGCCGGACGCCGCCCTTGGGGAGTTATCCCACAAGGAGGCCATGGATGTCATTGAGCAGATGGCCCAGTGCGGTGTGATGCAAGTGGATATTACCGGCGGGGAGCCTTTTGTTCGTTCAGATTTCTGGGAATTGGTGGACGCCATGCTGGCCCACGGCATGAAAATCGGCATGGTCTACACCAACGGCTGGCTGGTGGACGAGGCGTTGCTGGCCAAGTTTGAGGAGCGGGGCATGAGGCCGGAGTTCAGCGTCAGCTTTGACGGCGTGGGCTGGCACGACTGGATGCGGGGGGTCAAGGGGGCTGAGGAGGCCGCTTTGCGGTGTCTGCGTCTGTGCGTGGAGCACGGGTTCCCCACCGATGTGGAGATGTGCTTGCATAAAGGCAACGTCCACACCCTGCGGGAGACGGTGAAGGTGCTCAGCGGGATCGGCGTACCCCGGATGAAGGTGAGCCCGGTGTCCGACACGGAGCTGTGGAAGAAGAACTGCGAGGGCAACCAGTATGGTCGCCGGGAGTATTGTAAGGATATGCTGGCCTATATTCCCCAATTTTTTGAGGATGGCTGTCCCATGTCGGTGCATTTGGGCGGCATCATCCAGCTTTGGAAGGGTTCAAAGAAGTTCAGGGTTGACGCGGAACGGTACAGCGGCACGGAGGACTGCGGTAATTGCCACCTGTGCGGTTCGGTGCGCTGGCATGTGTACATCACCCCGGACGGGCGGCTGCTACCCTGTATGCCTATGACGGCTTGCAAGGAGCAGGAGCTGTTTCCAAAGCTCTCCGAGGTGGGAATGCGGGAGGGCCTGAGCGACGGTTTCTTCATGAAGTTCGCGGACAGCCGCATCTCTGATTTGATGAAGGCCAACGAGAAGTGCCGGAACTGCCAGTACGTGCTCAAATGCGGCGGCGGCTGTCGGGCCATGGGGCTACAGGCCACCGGCGACCTCATGGGCGCGGATGAAAACCTGTGTATGCTCTGGAACGAAGGCTACGTAGACCGCATCCGCCAGGCGGTGGAGGACGCCATTCGGCGCTTTCCCCCAAAGGAGACAGAGAATGAACCAACGGCGGGATAAAATCAAAGACAGGGAAACCCTGCGCTGGCTCTGGCGTAAAACCCGGGGCCAGCGCTTATATATGCTGTTCCTGGTGGTGATGAGCGGCATCGGCTCGATGGTGTCAGTGGGCATGGCCTTTGTCAGCCGCGCCCTCATTGACGCGGCCGGCAAGGGCGACGGGCCGCTCCTGTTCCGCTGTATTGGGGTGATGCTGATCGTGTTTCTGGTGAGCACGGGGCTGTCCATGTTCCAGTCCATTTTGGGCAAGTATATCACGGGGCGCATCGCGATCAATATGCGCCAGGACTTTTTGCGTATGCTGTATCGGAAAAATTACGCGGGCGTGGCGGGGTACCACAGCGGCGAGCTGCTGACGCTGATGTTCTCCGACCAGCAGATCGTCATGGGCGGGATCATGGGTTTGCCCGCGTCCGTGGCTGGGCTGACGCTGACGCTGGTGAGCGCGGCGGCGGCGCTGCTGGTGATGGCCCCCCAGCTGGCGCTGATTTTCACCGCGATGGGGCTGCTGATGTGCCTGACCATGACCTTCCTGCGGGGGCTGCTGAAAAACCTGCACAAGGACGTGCAGGAGGCCCGGGCGGGAGTGCGCTCCTTCCTCCAGGAGGCGGTGGGCAGCCTGCTGGTGACCAAGGTGTTCCGGGCGGAGGACCGGGTGCTGAAGCGGTCGGCGCAGTTCCAGGAAAGGCTGTTCCGGCTGGGGATGAAGCGCGGGGTGCTCAGCCTTTTGGGAGGCGCGGGCTTCGGCCTGATCTTCCAGGCGGGGTATTTTCTGACGATGATCTGGGGCTGCTGGCAGATCTTAGGCGGTGCGCTGACCTTTGGCACGCTGACGGCGCTTTTGCAGCTGATTGGGCAGGTGCAGTCGCCGTTTTCCGGGTTTTCCAGCCTGATTTCGCAGTATTTCACCATGCTGGCCAGCGCGGAGCGCCTGATGGCGCTGGAGAATCTTCCGGATGAACCCCATCAAGAAGAGCCCAATTTGGAGGACTTCCAAGCGTCTCGGGAGCGGCTTTACCGGGAGCTGGAGGCCATTTCCTTTGAACACGTAGACTTTTCCTATGGCCGTAACCCGGTGCTGGAGGATGTGACCTGCCAGATCAGGAAAGGGGACTTTGTCTCGGTGACAGGGCTGTCCGGCGGGGGGAAAAGTACGCTGTTTCTGCTGTTGTTGGGGGCCTACCAGCCCACGGCGGGGCAAATCCGATTTTGCATGGGGGCGGGGGCGGACAAGCCCGAGCTGGAACCAGGGCAGGACGTGCGCAAGCTGTTTGCCTACGTGCCCCAGGGGAATTACCTGTTTTCAGGCACCTTGCGGGAAAACGTGACCTTTTTCCGTTCAGAGGTGGAGGATACGGCGATTTGGGACGCGTTGAAAACGGCTTGCGCGGATGATTTTATCCGGGAGCTGCCCGAGGGGTTGGACACGGTGCTGGGCGAACACGGCTGCGGCTTGTCGGAGGGGCAAATGCAGCGGGTGGCGGCGGCCCGGGCGATCCTGAGCGGCGCGCCGGTGCTGCTGTTGGACGAGGCGACCTCCGCGCTGGACGAGGCCACCGAGGCTGGGCTGTTGAAAAATATCGCGGCCTTGCACAACCGCACCTGCATCATTGTGACCCATCGGAAGGCGGCGCTGGATATCTGCAACCGGCATTTGGTGATTGAGAACACGCGTGTGTCGGAATAAATCCGGGAAGTGATCGATATGGTGAAAAAGATATTGATAGGGCTTGTGTGTATTCTCCTGGCGGGTTTTTTGGTATTTGGAATACAGAAGTTCCAACAGGAGGAAGCGGAGCGGTCCGCCGCGCTGCGGGAGCTTACGCAGGAGATGGACACCCTGCGCAGCCGCCAGGTGGAGCTGCAGGCCGAAATAGAAGCGGCGAGGGAGAAGCTGGTAGCGGAACTGCGGGGTATGGGCACGTTTACCCTGCTCGTCACGGATTTGAACGCGGATTTTATGGAGCGGCTTGTCCCGGTTTTGCAGGAGGCGGGGGTTCCGGCTGTGATGGTGCTGACCCAGGAGGGGTTCCCAGGGAATGAAGGGATGATTCGTCTCTCGGACTTTTTGCAGCGGCTGGAGGACGGCTGGGATTATTGTGTGGCCTGCGATGGGACGGTGGAATTTGAGGAATGGTATAGCGGTATGTCGGAGCTGCTGGAGGCAAATGACTTAACCATGCCCGGGGCGCTGTACTGTAGCGGAAGAAGCTATACGGCGGAAGTTGGGAAAGCTGCACAAAACCGGGGGTTTGGGACAATTGTCCACAGCGGCGAGGAAGGGCTGCCCATTGTTGACTCCGAATTTGGGGACCCATGGTGTGTGGGCTCAGTCCGTTGGATCATGTCCGGCGCACGCAGTTATATGGAGCAGGCGGCGGCGACCGGCGGCAGCATGGCCTTTACCGTTGACCAAAATGATTTTTCTGAATCTGAGTTCAGCGCTATGCTGCGGCTGGTAAAGCAGTACCAGGAAGAGGAAAGCCTGCTGGCTTCGACGCTTGTGGGTGCTGGAACCTATCGGGCGGAGGATGCATCCCAGATAGAGGCCGCGCAAAACGATCCTGAGTATGACGCGACGATTGCGGCGCTGCAGGAGGAACTGGACTCTGTGAACGAGCAGATTCAGGTGCTGACTGAGAGCCGGTAAGGCGGGCATTGTTTTGACCAGTATGAAGAATCGGAGACAGGAGCAAAGACGTTCCTGTCTCCGATTCTTCAAGAATTGCAATTTATTTCCGCCGTGTCACCTTTTCCCATGGAACAGCGTAATATGTGGGCTAATTCACCTAAATAAGTAATATTTCGTCATAGTTTGCCAAATTTGTTTTTAAGATGGTGCAGATACAGCAAGGTCCCTGCGTGTGCTGCTCCACCCACTGGAAGAATTTTTCTTTTGGGATGACCAGCCGGTTGCCAATTTTCAGAACCGGGAAGTCCGCTTCGTGCATTAATTCGTAGCTGCTGGACGGAGCGATGCCCAGCACTTTTGCCACGGTCGCCGCATTGAGAAATAGAGGGAGATCGTCATAACTTTTGTACTCAGAAATTTTGACTTGTTTATCCTTTCATTAAATTTTGTTGGCCACACACCGTACCCGTTCCTGCCCCTCGTCGTCGCAAGTTCCATATCGCGAACTTTCGGACAAGTCCGGAAGTTCGCTCATTTCACTGCTCCTCCTCTCCCCACAAAGCCAAAGGACGGCTTTGCGGGGGCCCCGCGTTCTCACCCTGTTGGTACGCTCATCCCGCATTGAGAGTCTTGGCGGTACTTTGCCCAAGGAGTATGATCTTCGGCGGTGGGTATTCAATTATCGAGGTGCAAAACATTTCCCGGAAATGGCCCATAGCATCTTGACTATTTTTAGAATTGTGATATAGTCTATCCGCGGGCAGTTTCATGATAACACACCAGAAAAGAGTTGTTAACTATTTCAGAAAAATAATAGTCTACTGCGAGAGGAGATGCTTCCATGATCTTTCCCAGACTGACATTTCCGTTGACCGCCGATTTTGGCAGCGATGGATATTGGATCAACGATGATGGTCCCTTCCAATATGGCGCCGCTGTGACGGAGTTTTTCTGCGGGAATGATTTGGCGGACAACGTGGGCGATAGCCTGCTGCTGATGCGGAGACTGGAGGAACTGCTTCAGGCATTTGGCGGGCATCTCCATCCGTATGCGCAGGAGCGGGAAGTGTCGCAGGGGCCTTTTTCCTGGCTGGAGGAAATGGCTGTGGAGAGTTCCGTCCGCTTTGTATCCCGCCCTACTGATGGAAATGGGGACAGGATGGCGGAGCGATGGACAGTTTTCTGCCTGAGGGACTTCCTGTACCTGGAGCTGGGCAAGGCTATAGAACACGGGAACGCCCCGCGGCAGTGCCGGTTGTGCGGGCATTGGTTCCTCCATGAGCAGGGGGACAAGACGGTGTACTGTGGACGTGTCGCCCCCGGTGAGACGGAGAAGACCTGCCGGGAGGTGGGGGCGCGTGCCGTCTTTGAAAACAAGATCCGGGCGGAGGAGACATGGAAGCTCTATAAGCGGGCGTACAAAAAATATTACGCCCGGGTGATGAAGGGGAACATGAGCCGGGAGGAATTCAACGCCTGGGTGGAGCACGCCGCCGCCCAGCGGGATTTTACCATCGAGCTGTTGAAGGCAGCGAAGTCGGAGGAGGAGCGGGCGCGGCATATCGAGGCGCTGCGGGAGGATCTGAACCGGCTGTGAGGCCCGCTGACCGCGGCGGCTTTTTCTTTGGAGACAGTGGTGCAATTTATAGCAGCTATTCATATGCGCGTACAGGACGAAAGATTGACCGTTTTTCTGTCTGATGATATACTGGCAAAAACGCGCAGTCCAGCGGGCTGAATTTGGAGGGATTTGTATGTCGAACAAGCCGTCAAGCTTTGAGCGGGGCTGGCGCATCCTGGAGTATTTACGGCGGAATACCGATGCGGAGCACCCTGTGCGGAATCTGAGGGCACTGGAAGCGGATTGTGAGAAATCAGAACGCGCAATGCTGGCCTATATCAGCCGCGAAAACAAGGACACCTTCAAGGATACAGTGTGGAATGTGGCAAACGCGCTGAACAGCGATGTGGATGGCTCCGTGCTGCCCCAAGATCAGTGGAGGGTGGTGTATGGGGCGTATCTGGACCAATACGGCGTCACCGACCAGGAGGCGGACGACGACCCGGACTGGCTGGAGGATGAAGAGGACGGCAGAGCAAAGGGGGCAAAGCCCCGTAAGCGGAGGGTGAGCCCCGTGGTGGAAGGCCTTTATTATCAGCACGCTTTTTCCTATCAGGAAATCGACGAGATAATCGAAAGCATTATGTCGTCCCAGCCGGTGGATACGGGAGAAACGAACCGCCTGGTGAGAAAGATCGAGCGGAACCTGACCACGAAGTTCTACCCCAGGGGCCCCAGGAGTATCTGCAAGGTCCGGGAAACCATCCCGGTCAACTGGGATCGGCTGCGGGAGAATTTACTGATAATTCAGCAGGCCATCGACAAAGGGGTGAAAATCAGCTTTCGGTTTAACGGCTATGACCGGGATAGGAATCTGGTGCCGGTGCGGAAGGAAAGGGATGTGGTCAGCCCCTATTACTGCGTGGCCTACGGGGGGCGTTACTATCTGCTGGCCTGCCAGGAGAAAGAACGGGAAACCGGGCCGGAACGGCGTATGTCTATCTGGCGCGTGGATCTGATGACTGAGATGGCGTTCTTAAAGCCAGGGGAGAAGGCGCTGGCCCCGGAGAAAGTGGAAAATCTCCCCCGGAACTGGGACGGGACGTTCCCCTTTCACCACCTCAATATGTCCTTTGACAAGCCCGTGGACATTACGCTGCGCATTGTCAACCCTTGGTATGGGCAGGATGGGGGGACGTGGACGAATTACACTTTCCTGATGGACTGGTTTGGCGGTTTCTTCGACTATGAGCGGACGGAAACGGAGCCTCCCTATGGCGATATTGTGAGGGTGACGTGCTCCCCCTGGGGAATGGTGAACTGGGCATTGCAGTACAGCGACCGGGTGGAGGTGCTGGAGCCGCAGAGCGTGCGGGAGCAGGTGGCGGAGAAAATCCGGGCGCTGAATGAAAAATATGGGATGATGGAGAGGATGTGGGAGAGTATTCATAAAGAGTAGAGCAGTTGAAGCAAATGCCATAATGACAAAAACTTTAAGGAGGAAGAATCTTGGAACTAAAGTATTTAGAATGGAATCTGCACGGAAAAGGTGGGAGAGGCTACAAAATTCCTGAGTTTGTTGCCAACTATGCACTTGCAAAAAATGTTGATATGATGATATTTGTGGAGTTTTGCATATGCTCTAATTGGGACATATTCAAATTGGCCTTAGAAAGAAATCATTATGACGTGTATGTTTCTTCGTATGCTTCTGGGCATAATCAAGTATGCATTGCATTGCGCCGAGGGTTATTCCAGGTAACAGAGATTTTAAGCGAAAACCCAATTGATAGTCATAAGCCTGAGTTTTTGCAAATCAATACGTTAGTTGAAGGGAAAAAGTTGGCTATTGTAGGAACTCGAATCAAAACTGAACTCAATACGAAACCTGAACAATACAATTTTTTGCATAATCGTTTGAACGTTCTACCAACTGTATTCTGTATAGGAGATTTCAACTGTGTTTCTAATGTTTTAAAAACAAACATGAAATCACTGGATATCTATGGTCCTCGTGTGCTGGAGGGGTATTATAGCTTTGTCTTTCCAAATGGTGACTGCCAAGAATTAGACTGGGTCATTTCAAAAGGAATAGAAAAGATTTGGAACCCTTATTCAGACAAGAGCAGGAGTCCCTTTGTAACGTGTGATTGGGGATTTATTACAGAAGATAACGGATATGGGCGCAAAACTGAGTGCGACTTTTTAGGAGTACATAGTCTCCCAGATCACGCAATTTTGATGGGGGCAATAGAAATTTGATATTTGAGATACAGCGTAGGATCAAGAAAATGTCATTAAATTTTTTCAACGCACGACCGGGCGAAAATTTTCGCCCGGTCATGTGCTATACTATGATAGACTCTATTTCTTGCGGCAAAAGCCACAAACGAGGAGGTGCGTTCAATGACAAAAGTACAAGCTATGGGCACGGTGTCCGACCTGCTCAGAACAGAACGGATTGGATACCACCTGGAAACCAGGTTGGGAGCTGATGGGAGTGTTGTGGCCCTTGAAGATGTGGATTGTATCCACCTGACATGGTTTTTAGAAAATGCGTTGGAGGAGCTGCAAGTTGCCTGCACGTTTCGCGATGAGTGGCTGGATATCCTCGGGTTTCCCGATATCAATGGAAAACCTGTCGAGATGACGGAACGCGGGACGGAAGAAGTCATTCGGTTCTTGAATGAGGTCAACAGCCACGCCAAGTTTGGTTGCGTGTTCTATCTTGATACAGAAACCCACGACATAGCCTGCGCTGGAAGAATTCTATACTCCCTTTTGGAACGGGCGCCGGACTATGCGGTTCATATGATCAAAGGCATATGGGAATTCTTTCACGATATCGGCGACGAGCTGATGGGCGTGGCCCAGGGGAGACTGGCGGCATGGGAGGCCTTCCGGCTGGTGCTGGACAAGGGCTGGGAGGATGGATAACTTTGTTGACGGGGGAACCCACCTATGACCTATGTGATGAGCGATATCCACGGCTGTTTTCGAGAGTACTGTGAGATGCTGGAGAAGCTCGCCTTCTCCGACTCGGACACACTTTACATTGTCGGTGACGTGGTAGACCGGGGGCCGCAGGTGGCCGAGCTCCTGGAGGACATTATGGCGCGGGACAACGTGCGCCTGCTGGCGGGCAACCACGAGTACATGGGCCTGCGGGTGCTGGGGAGGGTGTGCAAAAAGGGAGGGCTCACCGCCGCCCTGGACGACTTCAGCGAAGACGATATCAAGAGCTGCTTCCTCTGGATGAAGGATGGTGGCAGCCAGACCCTGAGTCAGCTGCAGCGGGGCGGGGATGCGGCGTTCCGTCGGGCGGCGGAGTTCCTGGCCGAGCTGCCGCTGTACGAAGAGGTGTCCGCAGGCGGGCGGGAGTACGTGCTGGTCCACGCCGGGCTGGAGCCCTTTCAGCCGGGGAAGCCTTTGGACGAGTACGGCCCTGCGGAGCTGCTGTTCCACCGGGCGGATTACAGCCAGCCCTACTTCCCGGATTGGTATACCATCACCGGTCACACGCCCACTTTTTTCTCCGGCGGGGACGGGCACATCCTCCACAGGAACCGCCATATCGCCATCGACTGCGGCTGTGTGTACGGCTGCCGGCTGGGGGCCTACTGCCTGGAGACAGGAGAGGAGTTCTACGTGGAGGCGAAAAGGGCGTGCTGAGCGCACCGGGCCGCTTGTGTACAGATTTGGATTACATACAGACGTTATGCGAGGAGCGGTACGCAAGGGGAAAGCCAGACAGGATGAGACAGAAGGAGGAAAACTATGCCCAGCATTGTGATTTGCGATTCCCTTTTTTCCCGCGCACGTTACTGGTTCCGTCAGCGGTATCTGCGGAAAAAGTACGGGGAAAAACCGCCAAAGCTGTACTATGACCGGCGCTATGATACGTATATCTCTCCGATGAAGCTGAAGGAGGACGGGAGCATCACATGGGTTTGCGGCGAGCTGGCGGGGGACTGCCTGATTTATAAATACCGCCTGGGAGATGTTGACACCCACGGGCACGAGTTTGAGGGGGTCTTGCTGGACGCCTACGACCATGCGGAGGAGTTCTCCATCCCGGAGGAGTACCGGGAGCAGTATAGCGCACAGGAACTGGAATTCCTGAAAAAGCTGGTGGAACGAGGCCGCGGGGACAGGAAGGAGCGGAAGGGGTGACCTATTTCACAATCAGCGATATTCACGGTTATCTGGATGCGCTGCAAACGGCGCTTGAACATATCGATCTGTCGGACGACAGCCGGCTGATTCTGCTGGGCGACTATATCGACTACGGCCCAGACAGCGGCGGGGTGCTGCGGTATATCCGGGATTTGCAGCGCAGATACGGCCCAGAGAGGGTGATTGCCCTGCGGGGCAACCATGAGGACGCCTTCTTGGAGTGGTTGGATACCTACGGTGGCTCGGAAGCGGGCCAGCCCGACGAGTACGGCCTGGTGCCGTGGAGCGACTGGCTGGATCACGACCCGGGGTTCGGCACCTTCCGCACCCTGATCCCGCCGGAACAGTGGGCATTTTTTCAAAAGATTCTGCCCACCCTGTCGGAGGATTCCAGGAACATGGAGGCGGCCAGAATGGTGATGGCGGCGGACCCGGAGCTGGCAGAATGGCTGCGGGGACTGCCCTATTTTTACGAGACGGAGGGCCAGATCTTCGTCCACGCTGGGATCGACGAGGAGAGCGGGGAATGGTGGCCCTGGGCCACGCCGGAGTATACCTTCACCGGCAAGTTCCCGCCGGAAACCGGCCAGTTCTATAAGGATATCATTGCGGGCCATGTGGGCACGTCCGGGCTGGCGGGCGACCCGGCGTATCACGGCGTGTTCTGGGATGGCCGCAGCCACTACTATATCGACGGGAGCGTCCAGCGGAGCGGGCGGCTGAACCTCCTCGCCTGGGAGGAAGAACGGGGCTACCGGCAGTGGGACGGCGGCTGGAAGGCCATTGCGGAGAAAGGGGGAAGCCGAATCTGAACAGGGGAACAGATAGGGATCACCTGGAACTTCCGCAGGGGGAGAAGCTGAGCGAACTATGTGCGATCGCGGAGGAAGTGCTGGAAGAACTCTGCTGCGGCGATGGCTCCTGCCGGGACTATATGCAGTTTCACAGGCGGCCGGAGAACGAGGAGATTACCGCAGAGGAAATTCGGCAGATGCCTATTGGGACGATACAAAGGGAGTATTTGGCAGAGATCCTGCCGCAAGCGCGATCCATGGTTAGGCAGCGGGCTGGTTCCACCGCGCCGGACAATGTACTGGACGAGATATTTGCCCTGCTGTGGCAGGGCAAATTGATATGGTGGAGCACCGCCGCGGAGTATATCAGGACGCAAAAAGAGGGAAGGGGAGAAGAAGCGTGATCGTTCTGACCGGGGACACCCACCGGGACTTTGCCCGGATTTTTGAGTTTTGCGAGGAGTACGGCACCACCCGGGACGACATCCTGGTGATTTTAGGGGACGCGGGGATCAACTACTGCCTGGACGAGTCGGACGAGGCGCTGAAGCGGGAGCTGTCCCGGCTGGAGGTGACCCTGCTGTGCGTCCACGGCAACCACGAGGAGCGGCCCTTCGAGATCCTCTCCTACGGGGAGGTGGAGTGGCACGGCGGGCTGGTGTATGCCGAGCCGGAGTACCCCAACCTGCTGTTCGCCAAGGACGGGGAGATCTACGACCTGGAGGGCCGGACGGTCATGGCCATCGGCGGGGCGTACAGCGTCGACAAATACGATCGGATCGCCAACCGGCTGCCCTGGTTCGAGAGCGAACAGCCCAGCGGCGCCATCAAGTCCTTCGTGGAGGCCCAGTTGGACAAAGTGAACTGGCAGGTGGATTACATCTTCTCCCATGCCGCGCCTCTTGGGTTTGAGCCCCGGCATGCCTTCCTGCCCGGCCTGAAGCAGTCCCTGGTGGACAAGACCACGGAGAAGTGGCTGGACGGGATTCTGCGCCGGGTGCGCTGCGGCGGCTGGTTCTGCGGCCACTACCACATCGACGATCGGATGGGCCCGGTGCACATTGTGTACCACGACTTCTTGGAGTTGGTCACGGGCGACGAGCCATAAACCGGAGCGGGCAGTTTACCGCAAATCAAAGAGAGGGGATAAGCCATGATCATCGCGGCCTATGCCGGCACAGGCAAGAGCACATTTGCACAACGGATAGAGGGGGCGGCAGATCTGCCTATTATGCCCTGCAAGTGGATTCTCCCGCCCACAGGCAAAACCGGCGCGGAGCTGGAGGGGGAGAAGGGGGCCCTGCACCGTCTGGCCGACCCCCGGTTCCCATATAACTATTTAGCGGAGGTCCTGAAGGCGGAGCGGGTGTCCCGCTTTGTGCTGATTCCCACCGACCTTACAATCATCCGCCATCTGAGGGAGGACTACGGGCGGAAGGTGGTTTTCTGCTATCCGGGGGAGGACTGCCGGGAGGAGTACCGGGCCCGGTTTGTGGCCCGGGGCAACTCCGAAAGCTTTTTGGAGCTGTTTATTGATGGCTGGGATGGCTTTTTGGAGCCGGTGCGGAACTACAGCCGGGGCGTGCACATTGTGATGGAACTGGGGGAGTACCTGACGGATCTGCTCCCCCGGCTGGAGGAGGAACGGCGGGCCGACACAACGGAGCCTCTGGATGACGGGACGATCCGGGACATTGAGGAAACGGCGGCGGAACTGGGCAGGGATCTGGTGCTTTACCTGCCCGGGGACGATGAGGGCTGGTTTTATCCCATCCAAGATCTGGACGCGCCGGAGGAACGGCAGCTTCTGGATCGGCTCGGACGGGCCGCGTTTGAACATACCCCCAGGTTTGCTCCATTTCTCGCTCCAAAAGGGGCGTTCCCGCCGGAAGCACTGGCGGCGTCTACCACGGAGGATCGGCGGGTGCTGCTGTCGTTTGTGGAGGATCGCGCCCGCTTCGAGCCCAAGGAACTGAAAGTATGTCCCGATGAGTAGGACGCCGTCCGCCGAAAAAGGTGGGAGGACACCGACTGAAGGGAGCGGCAGTGCAAAAAGTGGGTCAGGCGGGGCGACCCACAACTTGACCCACGCGGCGAATTGTGCGGAAAGGTTTAGAGAGCACCGGACAGGAAGTTTGGCCTTCCTGCCCGGTGTTTTTCTTAATTTTTGAGTGCCCATTATATCATTTGCGACATAAAGTTTCCCATGGTTTTCGCCGCTTGATCCTGCTATACTTTCGAACAGGGCAAACCTGCAAGAATATGCATCCAGTATGCACCGGCTGAATGCTTTGGTATCCTCGCCGGAAACGGCGGTGATATACTGTTCCCCGCAGACAGAGGTTCCCTTCTTTATCCATGCGGCGCACGTCCGCTCTATGCAGTATGGGGCCTCTATCTTATGAGAGTTCATTGTTGAGCCGGATGCGGGAGCGGCAGCCCTCCGCTGATCTTGAAGCAGGCTATGGCTCATAAGAGCGGGAGGACTGTCTGCAAATTCAGACAGGATGGTGTTTGCT
>ERZ808040.1322-NODE-1322-length-16975-cov-7.001420_pt1 | contig 16975 bp, 18 predicted proteins | sample MGYA00380191_ERZ808040 | MGnify/ENA primary metagenome ERZ808040 (study PRJEB31490, sample SAMN06133395) | mouse gut metagenome | isolation source: J6 | host: mice | place: China: Chengdu | collected 2015-05 ... | reverse complement strand
ACATGTCAATTTTTATGTCTAAAATGTGCCATATTAAGTTTTTGTGTGGCTTAGCTGAACTTAATCAGCAGACACTAATTAAGGAAGTTGCATATGAAATTTATAGTAATTATGGGAACCGGGATGAAACAGCTTTGCACACAGATCGGTGGCTCGGAATCCTGCATGGTAATATTTACCAGTTGAATGCCGATATCCTGCTGTTCCAGACGAGTCAAGATCATTTCTCTTATGGTGGCCTGAATCTCGTTTTTGCCGGTGGTCAGCACATCATCTACAGAGTAGCTGCTGATGACGGTACGGATGGAGCTCTGGCTGATATTGAGGAGAATTTCCAGAGGATTTTCGAAAGCGTATAAGGCTTTCACTGAATCACTGTAACGATACTCTACATAAAAATCTACATCAATAAAATTAAAGTCAGAAGTGATCAGGGGCCCTGAACCGTTACGACATATATAAATATATATGTCGAGATTGGATGAAAGAATTTCCCGATAAAATCCCTCTTTCAACAAGTGATTAAATGACAGCATAAATATCCCTTGTGACGCTGTATTTTGACCATATAGGGGCTATTGTGGTTAAGGTGATAATTATGGGTGAGTGAGATCAAGGGGGGTATTTGGGCGTATAGGAGCGTTGTAGAAAATAACCCTTCTAACGGTAGAAGGGCTTTATTGCTATTCCATATTCATCTGTAACAATTGAGATAACTGATCTCGTTTTCCATAGATTACAGCGGTTATCTGGACTTTCAGATCATCTTCATCTACCCAGAAGTACACAAGAAAATTCTTTACTGGCAAACGGTGTATTTCTTTTGTGTTCCATGGCTCTTCAGCAATCAGGGCTACGCGCTGTGGAAAATGTGCGAGTGATAGAAAAGCATCTTCCAAGGTATCCAATAAATGAAGAGCAGCATCGGGAGCTTTCAGTTCATGAGTTATATAGTGAATAATTTCCTGTATCTGCTCTTCTGCTTGGAAGGTGATTTTTACAGTATAAGTTTTATCCATTACTGTATCTCCCGTCTTAAATCTGTAAATATATCAGCAACGGAACGTGACTGATCCGCTTTTGCTTGTGACAATCCTTTTTCCATTATGGAGTTAAATTCTTCTGTAGTCAAAGAATCCAGTGTGGTAGGTTCTTTTGGCAGAGATAATGAAAAAGGAATGCTTTTGGTCATGATAATTTGCTTATATAATGCATTGATAACGACAGAAGCTGGTAAACCAAGCTGTGACATAATGGATTCTGCCTTTTCCTTTATTTCCGGTTCAACGCGGGCGAGTACGTTTGCACTTTTAGTAGCCATAGTGATACCACCTTTCTACTACAATATATTTATGGTTAATACCCCTTACAGCCAGTAAGGAATTACCCATCTTGTTGCTTAAGCTGTTAGAATGAGTAAGGCAATAGGTCTGGCCTTCTCCTTTCAGGACTTAGCGTCCGTAAAAAAGTCAGCCAACCAGCCCTCATTCGCAGCATTCGTTTTACGCAGGTTGAACCCAAAGGCGTTCGTGTGATACCCAGTAGATTGAATAGGCAATGGGAAAACTGGTATTGACCATTGCTAATACATTACAAAGGAGTATCTGTTATGAACGCTGTTGGTATTGATGTTTCCAAAGGCAAGAGCACTGTCACCATCCGCCAGCCCGGCGACGTGATCCTCATGCCGCCCCGCGACATCCCCCATACCCAGTCCGGGATCAATGCCCTGATCGAGTACATCAGGGGACTTGACGGGGAAACGAAGGTCTGCATGGAGCATACAGGAAGATACTATGAGCCGGTCGCCACATGGCTTTCAGATGCCGGTATCTTTGTCAGCGCCGTTAATCCCATGCTCATCAAGGACTTCGGGGACGATTCCCTGCGCTCTCCCAAGACCGACAAGGCTGATTCCAAAAAAATCGCACGTTATACCCTTGACCGCTGGGCGAAACTGAAGCAGTATGGAAGCATGGATAAAACACGCAACCAATTAAAAACCATGAACCGCCAGTTCGGTTTCTATATGGCTCACAAGACTGCCATGAAAAACAACCTCATTGCCCTGCTCGACCAGACCTTTCCGGGTGCCAATAACTTCTTTGACAGCCCTGCCCGCAGCGACGGCAGCCAGAAATGGGTGGACTTTGTCTACACCTACTGGCATGTGGACTGTGTGCGCTCCAAGTCTCTGGATGCCTTTACGGAGCACTACCAGAACTGGTGTAAACGCAAAGGCTATAACTTTAGTGCCACCAAAGCAGCGGCTATCTATCAGCTTTCCTCTGACATGATCGCCGTATTCCCAAAGGATGGCAGCACGAAGCTGCTGGTACGGCAGGCTGTGGCAATGCTGAATACTGCATCTGAAACGGTGGAATCCCTCCGTGTGAAAATGGACGAAACCGCATCCACGCTGCCAGAATACCCTGTCGTCATGGCAATGAATGGTGTCGGTCCCACGCTTGGTCCACAGCTCATGGCTGAGATTGGGGATGTGACGCGTTTTACGCACCGCGGTGCACTGACTGCTTTTGCAGGCGTTGACCCCGGAAAAGATGAATCCGGACAGCACGTCCGTAAAAGTGTGCCTACCACAAAGAAAGGCTCTCCTTATCTGCGCAAGACCCTCTTCCAGATCATGGACGGTCTTATCAAGCGTTCCCCCGTGGGTGATCCCGTTTATGCTTTCATGGACAAGAAGCGGGCACAGGGCAAGCCTTATTACGTCTACATGACTGCCGGGGCAAACAAGTTCCTCCGCATTTATTACGGGCGGGTAAGGGAATATCTTTCCGCACTGGCGAAAGCCGAAAATATCTAAACAAACGTCCTTGCTTTTCATCAGACCAGCGTGCTGCGGTGGTCTGTTTGTGGTACTTATTTTTCAACCTGTATAAAATTTTCAAAGTTCACAAATTTCTGCTTGACTTTTTATTTGCAGACTTTTTTTGATACTATTATATGTCATTGTATAACGAATAGCAATACAAAAGTACGTGATTTCTGTTTCCAGGTTATGGAATGGATGATCAATACACAACTTGGTAGACGTAATCTTCCACCGGCCCAGAGATTAGCTGTTATGGACAAGTTTAAAAAGAAAATTCAAGAACAAGCAAAAGAGAAAATGTTAGAAGGTGGTGGTGATAAAAAATCAGACAATTATAAAAATCGGGTTTCTCCAAATGGAGAAAAGCGTTCTGATACAAAAATTCATACTGGCAAAGAACTTGCTAAAATTAGCTGGTGTTGGAACAGGAACTGTTGCCAGGTTTAATAAACTGAAGAAAAGAAAATTAAAGATTTAATTGAAACTGATATTCGCCAGAGAGGTATCGGAAATCCTAATCCTATTAAATTGAGTAGATGTATTAAAGAACTTGAATGAATATACGGCATTGAACATGTTGGAAATCATGGGAACCAATACTCTATGCCAAATCCGAAAGTTTCGGACTTGCCAATGGCATTACTGAAAAACTACAGAGCATTGATGGATTTTCTTATGGTGATTTTGAAGCATTGGATAAATATCCATTAGAAATATCGAAGAAAGTTTTGAAGGTTCTAATAGAAAATTCATGTTTAGGACAGAATTGTGGACCTATAGAGCTTGGCCGTAAAAAAATAAATGAAATGAAAGAAGAAATTATAAACATAGGGGCAGAATCTGAGAACGAAGAGGTAAAAGGGGTGGCAGAAGATTATACAGGATTCTAAGATTCTATCATAAGCACGGCAGGTAGTAACCGGCCACATATTCTTATAACAAAAAAGCAGGCAATTAAATGCCTGCTTTTCTGCTGCTTTTAAAAACGGAACCGCAGTCCCCGGCATAATACCGGTTTACATATGGATCAGGTCATGCCCGTTTTCAAGGATACGGAGCATGGCATCCCTCTGCCTTTCGGTCAGCAGGCTAAGAACATAGTTCAGCTCGCTTCTCAGGCCCTTGGCATCCATCAAAAGGAAGGCGGGGGATACATGGAAGAGGCAGTACATTTTCCAGAGAGTCTCGCTGTCCGGGAACCGTTTCCCTTTTTCCAGTGCCCGCAGGGTTTTGATATCCAATCCCAGGAGTCCGGCCATTTTTTCCTGAGTATACCCGTGGTATTTTCTCACGCAGTAGAAGACATTTTGATTTGCCCTGATGCCGGCAGGCATATACCGGAGGTATTCCAGCTGTTCCCGGATCTGTTGAAACGAGTTGCCGGAAATTGCTTTGTGGCAGGAGGTTTCGGAGAAATCTTTGTGGGAATCTTGCTGCAGGTTCGACATTTTTACGGCGTTGGCATAAACATAGACAGTGCTTAAATGGCCTAACAGCTCTTCCGGAGTAGCCTCCATAAGATTCAAGGAACTTTTCCCATAAGTTGACTTGATGCCGGTAAAGATATAGAAGATATCCATACCGGAGGCGCAAGCCTTCTTGATCTCAGGATAGGCAAGGCGCCGGCGTCCTGTTTCGGCCTTGCTGGCAGAGCTCTGCACCATTTCCGTGCAACGGCAGAGCTGCTTCTGCGTCAAGCCGCAACCCAAACGTTCCTCCTTCCACCTCAACATAAAACAGTTGTAATTTTTGCTCATTTTCTGATCTCCTTTCAGAAGTTTTATTTTTTTGCGGTTCCCCGCAATATGAGATTATCAAAGATTTATGTATTTTTGAAATAAGAATATGATTGTATTTCAAAAAATACCGGATATAATGAAATCAGGAACAGCAAATCAATAAAAAAGGTGTCCGGCAGCATTGCGGGGCAGCGGAAAAGTACCGGGAGATACAACGGATGGATGAGAGGAAGGATATGCTAATGCAGTCACAGTTACCCACGCCCTGCTACATAGTGGATGAGGCGTCGGTCATAAGAAACCTGGAGATTTTGCAGGGTGTTATGGAGCGTACAGGTGCACGTATCCTGCTGGCCCAAAAGGCTTTTTCCATGTATAGGCTCTATCCGCTGATCGGCAGGTATCTCCGGGGAGCAACGGCAAGCGGATTATATGAAGCCAGGCTCTGTGCGGAGGAAATGGCCAAGCCTCTGGCACAACAGGGCATAAAATGTGAAAACCATGTATTTTCACCTGCGTATAAGGAAGAAGATTTTGCCAAAATCCTGAATTATTGTGACCATATTGTTTTTAACTCCTGGAGACAGGTGGAAAAGTATGGGGTTAGGGCGCGGACGGCAGGCAAAAGCATTGGATTGCGCATCAACCCGGAATGCTCTACGCAGGAGGGGCATGCTATATATGATCCCTGTGCACCAGGCTCCCGGCTGGGCGTAACGAAAAAGAATTTTATAAATGGGTTACAGGAGAGCCTGCTGCGTTTGTTGGACGGACTCCATTTCCATACGTTATGTGAACAGGATTCCGACGACCTGGAGAAGACTCTGGAAGCGGTGGAGGAGCATTTCGGGGAATACCTGGCCGGGATGAAATGGATCAATTTTGGGGGAGGGCATCATATCACCCGTGAAGGCTACGACATTCCCAGGCTGGAGCGGTGTATCCGCAGGATGCAGGAAAAGTACGGCCTGGAGGTATACTTGGAACCGGGGGAGGCGGTGGCGCTGAATGGGGGATTCCTGGTTACCAAAGTCCTGGAGGTTCAGGGGACGGATGTCTGTGGGCCTGCCGCGGTATGCCCCGGCAGCATGCCCCCGGAGGAGCGGCTGCAGATTGCTATTTTAGACACTTCCGCAGCCTGCCATATGCCGGATGTGCTGGAGATGCCCTACCGCCCCCCTTTACGACAAAGCGGGCAGCCTTGGGAGAAGGCGTACACTTATCGCCTGGGAGGCCCTACCTGCCTGGCGGGAGACATTATCGGGGAATATTCTTTTGATGAACCTCTCAGGGAAGGGGACAGGCTGGTATTTGAGGATATGGCGATTTACTCCATGGTAAAAAACAATACCTTTAACGGGATGCCCCTGCCAGCCATTGTGCTTCGCCGGGAAAACGGAAAATTTGAGCTTGTGAGGCGATTCGGGTATGAAGACTTTAAAACCCGTTTATAGAATTTGAAATGTAATATAATTGGCAGAGAGAACCAGCGGAAGGATGGTAAAGTAAAAACTCCGGCACACGCCGGAGCTTTTACTTCAATAGGGGAATTGTGTTTGAAAGTATCTATAAGTAACCTGATAAATCAGGATTGTTTTTAGTCGAAGCTGACAGAACCCTAACCAAAATGTTAAAACTCAACAGCTCCTTTGTTTATGTATTTATCATACATGGAAAATGTGTCCAAAGTTTGACTTTGTACTAAAGGATTTATAAAGTTTCTTAAGAAAAACAGGCATAAAATTTATAAATTTATATTAATATTTTGGGGTTTTCTATAATAGCTTACGCGTAATCGCCTGGGCGGTTGCAGTGCGTGCGGAGGCATATACTTCGGGATTGCGCTTACAGAATATGTAAAAGAGACATTCGATAAGAAAGAGCTGTCCCAGTTTGGCAGCCACGGAACCGGACTGGAGTGGACTCTCGTTATAGCCGCAGAGGAGCACCACGTCAGCAAAATCAGTGGCGCGTGATTTGGGGAAGTGTGTGATCAGTATAACGGATACGTGACGCTTTTTTGCAATGCGCATGACATCTTCCATATCCTTGGTGGAGCCGGAATAAGAAAAAAACAGGATCACATCCCTTTCGGAGGCAAGGGCGATGCTCATGACCTGCATATGGGAATCCTCAATGTGCACGAAGCGGGAGGTGGCGGTGGAAAAGCGCGCCCAGGCCTCCATGGCCATGACCATGCTGCCGCCCTGGCCGAAACAGAACACTCTTTCCGCGGAAGAAAGGAGATCCACCGCTTTAGAAATTTCGTTTTCATCCAAAAGCTCCATGGTCTCGTTCAGGGAAAGGATGTTGGCGGCATGAAGTTTATTGAAGACACTGTTTGCCGTATCTTCGGAAGTAATCGTGTCGGAGGATTCCATAGGATCGCCCATATCCGATACATAGGCCGCCTTCGCCAACATCAGCTTCAGGTCATTGTACCCGGAAAGTCCCAGGCTGCGGGAGAAGCGGGTTATGGAAGCCTCCGATACGCCGCAGTTCTCCGCAAGGCTGGAAATAGACAGATATTGGGCTTCGTGGGTGTTGGAAAAAATGTAATCGGCCAATTTTTTACCGGACCGGGTGAGGGAATGGTATTGCTCTGTAATCTGCTCTAAAATGTTTTCTGTCATGGGGTGCCTGCTCTCCTTTTACCTTTTTTGGTCCAGGACGGCCGCCCCCAACATACCGGCGCGGTTGCCCAGCGCGGCTTTCTCTATCCTGACACTGCGGAAAGGCGGTACCAGGTTCCCATAGAGTTTTGCCCGGATCTCTTCCAATACGTACGACTGTTCCATAACCCCGCCGCCCAGTATGACACAGGCGGGATTCAGCATATGGATAATGGTGGTAAGACCATATGTGATTTCCGTAATCCATCTGTCTACCAGATTTTTGACCTGGGCTTCGCCCAGGCGGGCAAAGATGGCGCGGCCGTCGGACAGGGATGGATCCTGCTCCATAGCGCTGCGGACCAGGGCAGTGGTGGAGGCATACTTTTCATAGCATCCGGAGAGGATATCCTGTCCGCTGTTGCGTTCATCCGGGTGGGTGACGATAGCGCCGAATGTGCCGGCGAAAAAGCTGCTGCCGGAATAAAGCCTTCCGCCCATGAATATGGCGCCGCCCACACCGGTTCCGTAGGTGAGGCAGGCAAAATCGGAAACTCCCTTTCCTGCGCCGAAAACCGCCTCGCCTATGGCAGCCGCATTTACGTCGTTCTCCACGGTGGTAGGAACACGGAATTCCTGTTCCATAATGTCTTTCAAAGGAGTACCCGTATAGCCGGGAATATTTTCATTGGCATAGGCAATGATACCCCGCAGGGAGTCTACCTCCCCGGCGGTACTGATGCCTATGCGTTGGAAATCAAAGCGTCTTCGGTAATCCGCAATCAGTTCTTTGGCCTGGGACACTACATGCCCGCCGCCCTGTTTGGCTTCGGTAGGCGTCTCCCTGATCTCGGAAAGCGCCCCATCCGAGTACAGACCGGATTTAATTGCCGTGCCACCTATGTCTAAAACCATTGTAGTCATATTTTTCCCTCATTTCTGCGCTGCCCTTAGCGCATAAGTGAATATATTTATCTGAACCGTCAGGCGTGGCTGTTTGGCGCCTGCCTGTTTTTATACAGAGAAAACAGGTTCCGAGCGGTGAAAAACTGCCTTCAGGCTCAAATCTTTATTCAGGAGTACAATGTTCCCGTATTTTCCAGGGGTGAGGCTGCCGTAGTCCCCATAGATACCGATTGCCTTTGCAGGGTTGACGGCAGCGCATTTCACGGCGCTGGCAAGGGGGATACCCATGTCCCGCACCACTGTGCGTACACAGTCCATCAGGTTTGTTACAGAGCCTGCCAGGGTACCGTCTTCCAGAACAGCCAGGTTACCCTTGACAACGACTGTCTGGCCACCCAGGTCATACTGCCCGTCCGCAAGGCCTGCCGCCCGCATACTGTCGCTGATCAGGATAATCCTGTCATCACCGAAGATCCGGAAGGTAGTCCGCACCACCGCCGGATGAATGTGCACCCCGTCACAGATCAGTTCTACCATGCAGTGGCTGCTGTCGGCAGCCGCGCCGATGGGGCCGGGGGCACGGTGGCTGAAGGGCATCATGGCGTTATACATATGTGTCAGCTGGGAGGCGCCGCAGGATAAGGCTTCCTTTGCGGTATCATAGTCCGCCGTGGTGTGGGCAAGGGAGATTTGGATATCGTCTCCGTTTGCACGAATAAAGTCCATTGCGCCCTCCATCTCGGGAGCCACTGCCACGGTGCGGATTATGCCGCCGCACGCCTGCTGGAGGCGATGCAGCATTTCGGTGTCAGCCAGCCGGATGTACTTTTCGTTCTGGGCGCCTTTTTTGCCGGGACTGATAAAAGGGCCTTCCATGTACAACCCGCAGAAATCGGCGCCCTGGGGGCAGGAAAAGCCTTTGGCGGCATGGCAGATATCCGTCAATGTCTCTTCGGACATGGTCATGGTGGCAGGAGTGATGGAGGTCACTCCCTGCTGCAGCTCATATTGGGCAATGGTTCGGAAGGCTTCTTCCGTTCCATCGCAGCAGTCGCTTCCCATACAGCCGTGGAAGTGGATATCTGTCAACCCCGGGATTACGTAGGCGCCCCCTGCGTCCGTCAGTGTTTCGGTTCCCTCTGCGGCAAGATAGGCCTCCTCCGATACGATCCGGTCATCGCAGAGGTAAACAGATGCCGCCTGAAAAGCCCCTTCTTCCTGAAATACAAGTCCGTTTAGGATTCTATGCTTCTTTGCCATATTCATTCCCATTTCTGCGCTGCTTTTTGCACATAAGCGACTTTGTGACAAGCAACGCGCAGACACAAAGTCGCTTTGTAAAATTTACACGTGACAAGTCACGTCGGGGTGATTTCGTCACGTTTTCTCCTGAAAACCTCCGGCAAATGCAGTATATGTTTTTAGCATATGCTGCCAAATACAGTCAATTTGCCGGAGAAATCCGTTTATCCGGCCTTTACAGAAGTTCGCCTACCTTGGACAAAGCCGCTTCGTCAGCTACAAGGATTACATCGTTATGGAGCTGCAGGACGGATGCGGGAACCTGGGGGGTGACAGGGCCGAAGAAAGCGTTCTTTACCGTTTCCGCTTTATCTTCCCCTGAAACTACCAACAGAATCCGGCGGGCGGACATGATGGTCTTGATTCCCATGGTGTATGCCTGGCGGGGGACATCTTCCTCCGATTCAAAGAAGCGGCGGTTTGCCTGGATGGTCTGTTCGGTCAGCGTGACGCAGTGGGTTTCCGTCTTGAAGAAACTGTCCGGCTCATTAAAGCCGATATGTCCGTTGTGGCCCAGGCCCAGAAGCTGTATGTCAACCTGCCCCACGGAGGCGAGGATCTCATTGTACTGCCTGCATGCTTTCTCGCTGTCGGGTTCCGTCCCGTCGGGGAGGAAAGTCCTGTCTTTGTTAATGTTCACTTTCTGAAAAAGATTTTCATTCATAAAGTAATAATAGCTCTGGGGATCTTCGCGGGTGAGTCCTTTGTACTCGTCCAGGTTCACTGTGGTAACCTGTGAAAAGTCCAAGTCCCCGTTGTCGTAACATTCTGCCAGCCGGTTGTAAAGTCCGATGGGGGTAGAGCCGGTAGCCAGGCCCAGCACACAATCCGGTTTCAAAACAACCTGTGCGGAGATGATGTTGGCAGCCTTCCGGCTCATGTCGTCGTAATCTTTGGTTCTGATGATTTTCATAAAAAATACCCGTCTGCGCGCTGCGGCGCACGCCCTTCTCTTTTATTTGGTGCTAATAAGTATACCACATTCTTCCGTTTCTTTCAATCTCAATGTTAGAAATTTTCACAATGTACAAGTAGTGAAAATTTTTTTCAAAAATGTATTGACAAACGTATATAGTAAATATAAAATGAAGTTACAATCGTGGTACGGAGTTACACAACACAACAAATACGGCCGGCAAGGCCGTGCGAAAAAGGAGGATTCATTATGAAGAAGCGTAAGATCATGGCAATGGCGTTGAGCTGTCTGATGGTGCTTTCTGCTGTGGGTTGCGGTAACGGCGACAGCGGGAGCACATCCGGTTCGGCAGCCGGCACAGGAAGCAGTGCGGCTACTAACCAAAGCAGCGCCCAGGCCCAGACCGGCGGGACGGAAGGGGCGGAGATCACTCTGTGGACCTATCCCATCGGCAAATGGGGAGATTCGGCTACAGTTGACGGCCTGATAGCCAACTTTAATGCAGTACATCCTGAGATTAAGGTTACGGTTGAGTATCTGGACTATGCTAACGGCGATGACCAGATTAATACCGCCATTGAGGGAAACCAGGCGCCTGATATTGTGTTGGAAGGACCGGAGCGTCTGGTGGCTAACTGGGGAGCAAAGGGACTGATGGTAGACCTTGCGGATCTGTGGACGGATGAAGCGAAGGCGGCCATCTACGAATCCGTTGAGAGCGCTTGTAAGGGCAGCGACGGCGTATATTACGAATATCCTCTGTGTATGACGGCACATACCATGGCCATCAACAAGGATATCTTTGAGGCGGCAGGTGCGATGCAGTATATTGACGAAGCCAACGGCACATGGACCACGGATGACTTCATCAAAGCGGTTCAGGCGGTTTATGACAGTGGCCAGGCCAATGTAGGCGCCGTATACTGTAACGGCCAGGGCGGCGACCAGGGCACACGTGCTCTGGTAAACAACCTCTATGGCGGTACTTTTACCAATGCTGAGCATACGGAGTACACTGCCAACAGCGAGGAGAATATTAAGGCTCTGCAGCTGCTGTATGATATGGACGGCATCAATTATGACGCGTCTATCGTAGGCGGCGACGAGATCAACATGTTCTGTAACGGCACACTGGCAATGGCATTTTGCTGGAATATAGCACAGGAGAAGAATAACCTGGATAAGATCAACTTTGACGTACTGCCCATGGCATTCCCTTCCACAGGCGACCCGAAGCTCTGTGGCGGTATCTGGGGATTCGGTATCTTCAACAACGGCGACGAGGCTAAGATCGCAGCGGCAAAGACATTTATCGACTTTATGGCTAACGACGAGAAGCAGGCAGTGGAAAGCGTAAAGGCTTCCAGCTATTGGCCCGTAAAGGATCTGGGAAATATCTATGAAGGCGATGACCTGATGACCGAATACTCAAAGTTCGTTCCCTATATGGGCGATTACTACCAGGTAGTAGGCGGCTGGGCAGAGGCCCGCACCGCATGGTGGAACATGCTGCAGCAGGTTGGTTCCGGCGTGGATGTGAAGACGGCAGTAGAAGAATTCGTGGCCACATCGAATGCGGCGGCAAATGCGGCACAGTAAGGTATCAGATTTATTTGCAAGTTAAATGAAGCGTTTCATGTGAGACTCGCGACCCTTCCCGAGGATATCTGCGGGAAGGGTCGTTTGTAGTTTGGCCATGGATACGTTTCCGCCTAAATGATACGGGAGGGAGGAATCCTTATGGCAGCAGAAAAAAAGAATCCCATGAGCAAAGCGCTGGTGCGCAGGGAAACTATAGCCGGATATGCGTTTATGCTTCCCAGTCTGGTGTTCTTCTTGGGATTTGTTATTTACCCCATGGTACAATGTGTGATCACCAGCTTTTTTGACGCTACAATGAACCGGGAAGATATCTTTATCGGCCTGGCAAACTATACGGAATTATTCCAGGACACCGTGTTTCTCGGCGCCCTGCGGAACACGGCGGTGATCGTGATCGCTTCCGTTCCGGTGGTGTGTATCTTTTCCCTGTGGGTAAGTTCCGTGATCTACGATTTAAAAGGCGCGGCGTGCTCCGCCTTCCGGTGTATCTTTTATTTGCCGGTAGTCACAGGTTCCGTTGCCGTTACGGTAGTGTGGAAATGGATGTTCAATAACTACTACGGCATCTTTAACTATGTGGGGACCAGTACAGGACTCTTGAAGCAGAATATAAACTGGCTGGGAGATGAAAGATATGCTCTTGGATGTATCATACTGATCCTGCTGACCACTTCGGTGGGGCAGCCGATCGTACTGTATGTATCAGCGCTTAACAATGTAGATCAGTCCTTGGTAGAAGCCGCGGAAGTGGACGGCGCTACGAAGTTCCAGTGTTTCTGGAAGATCAAATGGCCCCAGATCATGCCTACCACGCTTTATATCCTGGTAATCACTACCATCAACAGTTTCCAGTGTTTCGCACTGATCCAGCTGCTGACCAGTGGCGGCCCGAATCACAGTACGGACACGATTATGTATTATATCTACTACAATGCGTTTAAACTTTACCGTTACGGATATGGAAATGCTATGGGCGTTGTCCTGGCTGTTATTATAGCAGTCCTTTCCGCCGTGCAGTTCAAGCTGGCTGAGAGAGATTAGGGAGGGGGAAAATTGTATGAAACATAAGCGATTTAATCGTTCTACCTGTTATAAGATCCTGTCAGTGGCAGTTATCACGATTCTGGCAGTTTTGTTTGCCTTTCCTCTCTACTGGATCATAACAGGTTCTTTTAAGACTTCTGCTGCTATCAATGCCACGACGCCCCAGTGGTGGCCGGAGGAGTGGGTGCTGGCGAATTACCAGAAGCTGTTCAGCAGGCAGTATGCGCCGCTCTGGGAGATACATATCCCTTTTACCGGGTTTACCTTTGCGGGGCCGGATGTCCCGGCGGCGATCCGTTGGCTGCTCAATACTGTGTTTATGGCGGTTGCGGCGATGCTGTTTACCTGTATTACGTCGGCCATGGCAGGGTATGCCCTTGCAAAAAAGCGTTTCTTAGGAAGGACCCTGGTATTTTCCCTGATCGTGTGCGCTATGGCGCTGCCGAAGCAGGTTATCCTGATCCCTTTGCTGCGTGAGATGGCATCCCTGGAATTGTATAATACCATATGGGCGGTTATCTTCCCTATCGTAGGCTGGCCCTTTGGCGTATTCCTCATGAAACAGTTCTCTGAGGGGATCCCCGGGGAAATGATGGAAGCTGCCAAAATCGACGGAGCGGGAGAGTGGAAGACTTTTTATACCATTGCCCTGCCTCTGATCAAGCCGGGTATCGGCGCGCTGGCAATCTTTACCTTTATTAATTCATGGAATGATTACTTTATGCAGTTGATTATGCTGACCAGCACAAAGAACTTGACTATTCCCCTGGGCATTGCAAAGTTACAGGCGGAGAATGCTATGGATTTCGGCCTGATCATGGCCGGAGCGTCACTGGCGGCAATTCCCATTATCATTATCTTCCTGATCTTCCAGAAATACTTTACTAAGGGAATTACCATGGGCGCGGTAAAAGGTTAAAACCTGCCCGCGGATTCTTTCGGCTTTGCGGCAGCTTATTATTGCTTATGCAGACGTTGGGGGCGGGGGAATGTGGGGTGCATGATTCTTTGAAGGAGGTGCAAAGTTGATTTATACGGAAATCAGTAATATCAGCCATTACCGCGGTATGGGAGAATATCTGGATAAGGCCTTTGACTATCTGGCAACGCATTCCCTGGCGGATGTGGAAGCAGGACATTATGAGATAGACGGCAAGAAAGTTTACCTGAATGTATTGGAGTATGAGACCATTGCGGAGGAAGAAGCGTTCTTCGAGGCTCATGGGAAATATGCGGATATCCATATGGCAGTAGAAGGCGAAGAGTTGGTAGGTGTCTCGGATATGGCCAGGGTCTCGGTAAAGACCTTCGACGAAGGGGCAGACCTGTATGAAGTGGAAGGTCCTGTGGAGCACTATATCCGCCTGGTCCCAGGTAAAGCGCTGGTAGTCCTGCCGGAGGATGCCCACAAGCTGAAGCTGATGGGGAAAACCCCGGCTCCGGTGAAAAAGGCGGTAATAAAAGTGTTTGTGGGATAGGGAAACAAAATTTGGAAAGGAGGTCTAAAGGTATGGGAGATATCAGCAAATATCAGGGAATCATACCGGCATTTTATGCATGTTATGACGACAAGGGAGAGGTAGACGGGGAACGTGTGGAAAAGCTTGCCCGGTATATGGTTGATAAGGGTGTGAAGGGCGTCTATGTGGGCGGATCTTCCGGAGAGTGCATATACCAGACGGTGGAGGACAGGAAACGGACATTGGAACATGTCATGCGTGTGGCCGGGGATAAGCTGACAGTAATTGCCCATGTGGCATGTAACAATACGGCAGAGAGCAGGGAGTTGGCGGCTCATGCGCAGAGCCTTGGGGTGGATGCCATTGCAGCCATCCCGCCGATATATTTCCATCTGCCGGAATATGCCATAGCAGAATACTGGAATGATATTTCCGACGGGGCTCCGGATACGGACTTTATTATCTATAATATTCCCCAGCTGGCCGGCGTCGCATTGACCATGCCGTTGTTTAAGGAGATGAAAAAGAATCCGCGGGTTATCGCGGTAAAGAACAGTTCCATGCCTACACAGGATATCCAGATGTTCAAAGCGGAAGGCGGAGAAGGCTTTGTAGTACTGAACGGGCCGGATGAACAGCTGGTGTCGGGCCTGGCAATCGGAGCGGACGGCGGAATCGGCGGAACCTATGGCGTAATGCCGGAACTTTACCTGAAAATGAAAGAATTGATGGATGCGGGTAAAGTGGAGGAAGCGCAAAAGATACAGTATGCTGCTAACGAGATCATCTACGGGATGTGTGCTTGCCATGGAAACCTGTACGCTGTGATCAAGGAAATACTGCGCATCCGCGAGGGCCTGGATATCGGAAGCGTGCGCAAGCCTCTGCCGGCATTGATTCCTGATGATATGGAGCAGGTGAGGAAATGCGCGGATATGGTGGATAAGGCAATGGAAATGTATGTGAAAGCATAGTTTTCAGGAAAGAAACAGAACCGGAATAGGAGGACGTTGAAGTTGAATAAAGAGGAATTATTTGAGCGGATAAAAGGTAAGGTGATCGTATCCTGCCAGGCGGTCAAAGGTGAACCTTTATATGTGGAAGAAAAGTCCATTATGTATCTCATGGCCCGGGCGGCAAAGCAGGCGGGCACGCCTGCTATCCGCACCAGCAGCATACGCGATGTCATTGCCATTAAGGAAGAAACGGGACTTCCTGTAATCGGGTTGGTTAAAGTACAGTACGACGGGTTTGAGAGTTATATCACACCTACCATGAAGGAGGTGGATGATCTTGTGGAGGCCAAGGCGGATGTGATTGCCCTGGACTGCACCAACCATAAGAGGGGCGACGGTAAGAGCATAAGCGAATATATCACTGAGGTTCGTGAAAAATATCCCGAAGCCATTTTGATGGCGGATATTTCTACCTATGAGGAAGGTGTCAATGCATGGAAGCTGGGGATGGATATTGTGGGAACCACCATGAGCGGGTACACACCCTGGACACCCAAGACGGATGGCCCTGATTACGGGTTGGTAAAGAAACTGTCGGAAACCATAGACGTCCCTGTGATTGGGGAAGGCAGAGTCCATAGTCCGGAGCAGGCTGTGGAGATGCTGAATGCGGGAGCCCATGCCGTTGTAGTGGGCGGCGCTATTACCAGGCCCCTGGAAATTGCGCAGCGTTTTATGAAGGCCGTGGAAAACAGGTAAGGCAGCAGGAAATATCTTGCCTGCAACGGAGTGAGAGGAAAGATGAAGAGACATATTGTGTGTTTTGGGGACTCAAATACCCACGGCTATTGTGCCGGGACAGGAGGCCGGTTTGACGAGACGCAGAGGTGGACATGTCTGCTTCAGGAAAAGCTGGGAGAAGATTTTCTTGTGCTGGAGGAGGGGTTGAGCGGGCGGACCACCTGCTTTGATGACCCTATCCATGAGGCGCTTTCCGGACTTGGCTATATTTATCCCTGCCTCATGAGCCATGAGCCGGTAGACCTGTTGGTCATAATGCTGGGAACAAATGATACGAAGGAGAGGTTTGGGTCTTCAGCGGCCTGCATTGCACTGGGACTGAAGCGGCTGATAGCCAAAGCGGCGGCTACCACGGATTGTTGGCGGGACGGGAAAGTTTCCATTCTGGTTGTTACTCCCCAGAATATTGATAAGCGGTATGAAAATACGGCAGTGGGAGCCACAATGGGACGGGGGTGTGCCGAGAAATCGCAAGGACTGGCGGAGGAGTTTGCGAAGATTGCAGAACTCACCGGCTGTCACTACATGGACGCAAACAGCGTCGTCACAGCAGAACCCAATGATATCGATTATATGCATTTGACTGCGGAAGGGCACAGGCAGCTGGCGGATGCAGTGGCCATGAAAATCATGGAGATTTTCAGTTAAATACAGTTGGCATTAAAATAAGGGAGCTTATGACGCGGCATTGCGGGTAAGCTTCCTTTTTTGTTTAGGCAAGGATTAGTACATCGTTGCATTAATTCTTGAGTAATCAGCACTCGCTGTTCACGCCATCGCCGCGTTGTCGTCAGTCAACGA
>ERZ808040.1321-NODE-1321-length-16984-cov-6.887384_pt1 | contig 16984 bp, 15 predicted proteins | sample MGYA00380191_ERZ808040 | MGnify/ENA primary metagenome ERZ808040 (study PRJEB31490, sample SAMN06133395) | mouse gut metagenome | isolation source: J6 | host: mice | place: China: Chengdu | collected 2015-05 ... | reverse complement strand
ACGTCGGACATGTTGGCGTCCGCCATGCCGGTGGCCACCACCAGGGGGCCGGAGACCTTAACTACTTTTCCCATAGGCTTTCAAAACCTTCTTTCTGGGTTAATTCATTGTTTTACTGCGTTTACGAAATAAACGGGACGATCATGCCGCCAATACCGGCCAGCATGCACAGTGCCCCGCCGATCCGGGTGCTCAGGATAAACAGGCGGGACGGCTCGGCGCCGCTGTCAAGCTTCCAGCTCTCCGACAACTCGAAGACAAGCTCCGGGTTGAGGAGCATGGCGAAACCCCCGACGATGCACAAAAGGCTGAGCAGCACGAGCATTATGTTGGCCTCCTTACAGGATATCGGCCCCGACCGCCCGTTCCACGGACTTCTTGATGTTGGCCATGCCCATGCCCAGGCTGCCCTCCTTGCCGGGGATCAGGATGATGGCCGGGGTGAGCTCGTCCTTGTACCGGGCCACGTCCGCCTCCATCTGGACGGCCAGCTGCTCGGTGAGGTAGACCACCGCGTAGTCCTCCCGGGCGATGTGGTGCAGGGTGGAGCGGGCCTGCTCCACGCTCTCCACGGGGAAGACCGTCAGCCCCAGGGCCTTGAAGCCCATGACGCTGTCCTTGTCGCCCAGCACGGCGATCTGATAGCTGTTTGCCATGAAAGTCTCCCCCCTTAACAGTAGGCCCGGCGCAGGCGCTGGCGGATGATGCCGCCGTCGATGCCCGCCATGCGGCCGGTGAGGATGATGCGGATGGCGGTGGCCTCCGCCTCCCGGGCGTAGAGATAGGCCACCACGGGCTGCTCCCCGAAGGGGATCATCCGGGCGCGGGCCAGGCGGGCCATCACCGCGTCGTCGCACATGCGCTCAAAGTCGGTGAGGGGCCCTCCGTTGGGGACGGCCAGGGCGGCGCCCGCCTCCGCGGCGGCGGCGAACCCGGTGCCCTTGAACACCTTGCCCAGCTCGGAGCCCTTCACCCTGGCGATGGCCTCCGAGGAGACGGTTCCCCCCTCCACCAGCACCTGGCGCAGGAATTCCCCGGCCTTGTCCAGCCGCGCGGCCCGGACGGCGGAGCGCAGGTTTGCCCCGTCGATGAGGGCGGCAACATATTCCTCCAGGAACTTGCTGCCCGACGCCTGGGCCAGGCCGGTGAGCTCCTGGAAATAGGCCCGGTCCAGAATGAAGTCGGCCTGCTGGGGGTCGCCGGAGGAGCCCAGCACCTCCCGGGCATGGCCCACGGCCTCCCGAAAGACCGCGGTGCAGGCCCGCAGGTCCTCCCGGCGGAAGTCCTCCGCCAGCGCCGCGGGGGCGTACCGCCCGCCGCCCAGCAGCAGCCGGTCCTGATTCAGGTTCAGGGCCTCCGCCTTCACCAGGGTCTTGGCGTTGTGGTAGTCGTACTTGACCCGGAACACGTCCATCAGCGCCTGACTGCCCACCGCCTTGCCCATGTCCTCAAAGAGGGCGGCCTGAGCCTGGGCCAGCATGGCCTCCAGGGCGGAGGGGGTGACCTCGGGCAGGTCGGGATAGCCGCACTCCCCCAGCACCTTGGCCGCGTCGTTCACGTCCTTGGCGTCGATCATCCGCTCCATCCGCTCGGCGGTGAGCAGCCGGGTTTCCAGCACCCGCACCCGGGCGGAGATAGAGAGGAAGTCGTTTTCCTTCAGTTTCTTCACGCTTGACAAGTTTTTTCCCCCTTTCACGTTCAGATTGAAAGGGTTCGGTCAGCCGAACAGCACTTTGGCCACCTCGCCGGCCAGCGCGCCGCGCTGGAGCCGGATGAGGGTGTCAAAGGTGCAGTTGACCTCCACCGCGCCGTCGGAGAGGATGAAGCCGCCGTCCATGGGCCGGGTCTCCTCGGCCAGGGTGAGCATGGCGGTGCCGCTGAGCACGGCGGACGCGCCGGTGATCACCTTGTTCAGCATGGCCTTGGTCTTGGAGCCGGCGGGGTCGGGCAGCTTGGGGGCCGCGCCTCCGGCCAGCTTTTCATTGGCGGCCATCACCACGGCCTTGCCCACCCGGGCCCGGTCGGGGGCGGAGAAAATCAGCTTCTCCCGCCCGGTGGCGGACGCCTTCACCGCCAGATCCGCCAGGAAGGCCACATACTCCTCCTGAGAGAGGTCCAGCAGCTTCTTGTGGGCCAGCTGGAAGGCCTCCTCAATCACATCCTGCTTGGCGGCCAGCACCGCCTTGCGGCACTCCATCTGGGCCATGGAATCCAGGCGGCGGGCCCGTTCCTGGGCGTCCGCCCGGCCCTGGGCCAGGATCTCCTCCGCCTCGGCCTTGGCCTGCGCCTGATATTTGGCGGTGAGTTCCGCCGCCTGTGAGCGGGCCTGGGCCAGCATGGCCTCAATTTCGGCGTTGCCGTCCTCTGCGATGCGTGCGGTGATCTTTTCAATTCCGTTCATGTGTTTGGATCACTGCCTTTCTGAAGTTTGATGGGGCCTCCCATTACAGGGCGTACATCAGCATGAGAATGGTGCCCACCAGGGACAGAATGGCGTAGAACTCCACGATACCGCACATGATGACGCCCTTCATGTAGTCGTCGGGCTTCTTGGACACGATGGCGCTGACGGAGGCGGCGGCCACGCGGCCCTGGGCGATGGCGGAGAGCAGGCCGCCCAGCATGATGGGCAGGCAGGCGAACAGGATGGCCATGCCGTCGCCCACGGAGAGCTGGGCGGGGCTGCCGGAGAAGAAGCCCAGGGTGAACAGGCCGAAGAAGCCGGCGGCCAGGCCGTACAGGCCCTGGGTGCCGGGGAGGGCCTGGAGGATCATGCACTTGGTGAAGTGCTCGGGGGTCTCGGACAGGACGCCGGTGGCGGCCTCGCCCACCATGCCGGTGCCCTTGGCGGAGCCGATGCAGCACAGGCCCACCGCCAGCGCGAAGCCGATGAAGGCCAGGGCCTGACCGCCTACCATTTCAAAAAAAGCAACCATTTTAAATTTCCTCCTTAATATCTACATATTTGGTTTCCACTGCCAGCGGACGGAAGGCCTTGCCCCCGTCCTGATAGAAGCGCCCGAAGAACTCCAGGCACTGAAGGCGCATGGTGTGGACGTAACAGCCCAGCAGGTTGAGCACCAGGTTCAGGGTGTTGCCGATGATGGCCACGATGATGAAGGGCACCAGCCCGAACACCGAGCCCAGGGTGTTGAACACCGAGGCGATGATGGAGCCGGCCATCATCAGGGCCATGAGGCGCAGATAGGACAAAATGTCGCTGAAGTAGCCGGAGATGCCCTGGTAGGCGTCCCAGATCCAGGTGACGGCGCCCAGGGCGCTCTTGGAGCGGAGAATGCTGCCCGTGGGCAGCAGCACAACGCCGACCACCAGCACCACGATGCCCACGGTGCCCAGCGCGGCGGGGGCGCCCGGAATCATGGGGCCGCCAATGGTCAGGGCCGCGCCGATGAGGATGGCGTACCAGGCGATTTCCTGGGTGACGGCGTCCAGGGCGTTGCCGTGGCGGAACTTCTCCTCCACGCTGACGGCCATGCCCACGAACACCTGGATGACGCCCAGCACCATAGAGCCGATCATGACGGTGATGGTGTCGTTGATGGGGGTGAACAGGGGCTTCCAGAACCAGACGAAGGACCCGGCGGCGTCGTGATACCCCGGCACAGAGGCGGCGGCGCCCGTCAGGTCGAAGAGCTTGGACAGGAAGTCGCCGAAGAGGCTTCCTGTGAGGCAGCCCCAGAAGATGGAGCTGATGCCGCACATGAAGAACATGGCCATCATGTTTTTCATGCCGCCCTTGGGCCTGGCCTTGGCCAGGAAGAGGGCGGTGCCCAGCACCATCAGCACGCCGTAGCCGATGTCGTTCATCATGAATCCGAAGAACAAGATGAAGAACGGGGCCATCAGGGGGTTGGGGTCCACCGTGTCGTAGGCGGGCATGGCGTACATCTCGGTGATGGCGGAGAAGGGCGCGGTGACGGGGTTGTTTTTCAGCTTGATGGGCACTTCGGGGTACTCGTCCGGGGCGGGGTCCGCGGCCTCCCACGCGCACTGGAAGCCGCCCAGCACCTGGGTGAGCTCCCCCTCGTTTGCCGCGGGGAACCAGCCGTCCATGACAAAGGCCGCGTCGGTGTCGATGAGCCGGAGCTTGTTCTCCTCCCGGCTGATCTCCTGGGCGGCGCGGTCCACACAGCGGCGCAGCGCGCCCCGCTTTTCCCCCAGCGCGGCCAGGCCGGCCCGGCACTGGGCCTCCTCCCGCTCCAGGGCGGCCACGCGGTTGTCCAGCAGGGCGATGTTTTCAGCCGCTGTTCCCGTCCACCCCCGCAGGGTCACCCGGGAGGCGCCGAAGGGCCGCATGGCCTCGCTGCACTGGCTGAGGACGGAGCGGTGGCAGATCAGCAGGAAGTACTGCAGCTCCCGGTCCCGGCCCGCCCGGATGAGCTGGGCGGGTTCCGCCGCCTGGGCCACCGCCGCCTCCAGGGCGGCGAAGTCGGTCTTGCCGGGGACAGAACAAAAGTGGACGGGCACGGCGGCCGATCCCTCGGTCTCCAGGGGCACGTCCAGACAGGACCAGGGTTCCAGGGAAGCCTTCTGCGTCAGCAGCTTGGCGCGCTCCGCCCCTTTGGAGGCCAGGGCCTGCTCCGCCTCCGCCACCTGGCGGGCGGCGTCCAGCCCCTGGGCGTAGGCCGCCTCGTCGAACAGCTGGGTCTCGGTGACCTCGGGCCGCCGGTCAAACAGGCCGTCCTTGGCCGGGGCGTACCGGCGCAGCGTGTCCAGCGCGCCGTTCAGCAGCAGGCTCTGCTCCCGGGCCTGTTCCAGCCCGGAGGGGTCCGGCTTGGCCATACCGGCCCACTGGGGGTCGCTCAGGTCGATGGCCGGCTCCCGGATCTCCACGCAGCCCAGGCTCTGGAGGGTGCGCAGCAGCCGCTCCCGGTCCTGGCGGAGGCCCAGCAGCCGAAGCCGTTTCATTTTGACAATGGACATCAGCTGCTCCCTACCCTTCCGACGATGAGGCCGGCGGCCTTGTCAAGGCGTTTGCGGGCGTCCTGCTTCAGCGCCTCGCACTGTGCGGCGCTGTCCGCCAGGGTCTGTTCCGACCTCTTCTGTGCCTGGGCCTCGGCGTCGGCCAGCATGGCCCGGCACTCCTGCTCCGCTTTGGCGCGGGTGTCGGCGGCCAGCTGCCTGCCCGCCCGCTCCGCGTCGGCTACGATGCGCTTGGCCTCCTCCGCCGCCTCGGCCCGCCGCTCTTTTGCGGCCTGCTCCGCCTCAGCGACCTTTTGGATGGCCTCTAAAGACATAAGACTTCACCTCTCTTACTTAATCATGGAGAAAACGTCATGGACAATCTTCCCCATTTTCAAATAAAGATTCTATCATTCCTTTCACAACTTATCAACCCTTGATTCAAAATAAAATAACAACTCCTACGGATTTGTCATGCGCTCTTGTTTTTGCCGTTTTGTTTTGGTATAATCTATTATCTATGGAATGTGCGCCCCGCTCCGGCGGCAGCGGAAAGAGGTGGTCTGAGGTGTATCAAAAGCTGACCCGTGTGCTGGTTCCCCGCATCGGGGTTCACTTTGCCGTGATGCTGGCCTTTGCCGGGGTCACCGCCCTGCTGGGCCACCGGGAGGCGGCCGCCGCGGAGCTGGTGGTGGTGGCGGCGCTGCTGGTGGGCTATATGGTATCCGCCTTCCGGCGCAGGCGGGAGGCGGACCGCTGCCTGAAGGAGATTTTGGACAGCATGGACCAGGCCACCCGGAACAGCACCCTCAACTGTCCGCTGCCCCTGGTGATGTTCCGGCCGGACACCGACGAGGTGGTGTGGTCCAACGAACGGTTTCTGCGGGTCACCGGCGGCGAGGAGCGGATGTTTGACACCCGGCTGGCCGACCTGGCCCCCACCTTCAGCAGCCGCTGGCTGCTGGAGGGCAAGGACGAGTGCCCGGAGGAGGTGGAGCTGAACGGCCGGCGCTACCAGGTGTTCGGGGATATGGCCCGGGTCTCCGGGCAGGAGGACAGCCTGCTGGCCACCACCTACTGGCTGGACATCACCGAGCTGGCGGACACCCGGGACATCTACAAGGCCACCCGGCCCGTGCTGGCGCTGCTGCTGCTGGACAACTACGAGGACGCCATCAAGGGGCAGGATGAGAGCGTCCGCTCCGCCATGCTCAGCGAGGTGAGCCAGCGGCTGTCCCGCTGGGCGGAGCAGTCCCAGGGGCTGTTCCTCCGGCTGGACCGGGACCGGTTCCTCCTCCTGTTTGAGGAGCAGTACCTGGACCATTATAAGGAAGAGAAGTTCTCCCTGATGGACAGCGTGCGGGAGGTGGTCAGCCCCGCCGGCATCCCCGTCACGGTGTCCATCGGCGTGGGGGTGGACGGCGACACCTTCGGGGAGCTGTACCGCTTTGCCAACCTGTCGGTGGAGATGGCCCTGTCCCGGGGGGGCGACCAGGCGGTGATCAAAAACCGCTTCACCTTCGAGTTCTTCGGCGGGCGCAGCAAGGAGACGGAGCGCCGGGGCAAGGTGAAGAGCCGGGTGATGGCCTCCGCCATGGGCGAGCTGGCGGCGGACGCCTCCTGCGTCATGGTCATGGGCCACAAGGCCCCGGATTTCGACGCCGCCGGCGCGGCGGTGGGGGTGTGCGCCATTGCCCGGATGAAGGGAGTGCCCCACTATATTGTCCGGGACGCCGGGGCCACGCCCGCCGACGAGCTGTACGAGCGGGTGGCCAGAATGCCCCAGTACCAGGGGGTGTTTCTGGACAGCCAGGAGGCCATGCTCCGGGCGGACTCCCGCTCCCTGCTGGTGGTGGTGGACACCAACCGGCCCGAGCAGGTGCAGAGCCAGGAGCTGCTGGACTCCTGCAACAAGGTGGCGGTCATCGACCACCACCGCCGGGCCGCCACCTATATTGAGGGCGCGGACCTGAATTTCCATGAACCCTACGCCTCCTCCACCTGTGAGCTGGTCAGCGAGCTCATCAGCTACCTGATGGAGCCGGCGGACCTGCTGCCCGGGGAGGCGGAGGCCCTGCTGGCCGGGCTGATGCTGGACACCAAGAATTTCACCACCCGCACCGGGGGCCGCACCTTTGAGGCGGCGGCCATGCTCCGCCGGGCGGGCGGGGACACCAGCGAGATCCGCAGGCTGTTCCAGACCGGCCTGAGCGATGCGGTAGCCAAGTACGGCATCATCCAGAACGCCAGGATGTACCGCCAGGATGTGGCCATTGCCGTCTCAAGCCACCCGGTGGGCCGGGTCACCGCCGCCCAGGCGGCGGATGAGCTGCTGAACATCGCGGGCATCGGCGCGTCCTTCGTCCTGTATCCCGACGGGGAACGGGTAGTGGTATCCGGCCGAAGCCTGGGCTCGGTCAACGTGCAGGTCATTCTGGAGGCGCTGGGCGGCGGCGGAAACGCGGAGGCCGCGGGGGCTCAGATTCCGGGGAAGACGCTGGACCAGGTGCTAGAGGAGCTCCACACGGCGCTGGACAATTATTTTGACGAGGGAGAGGAAAAGGACGCGGAGCCGTCGTGAGAAGCGCGGAGAAGCGTCCGAGCCGTCGTGAGAAGCGCGGAGAAGCGGACAGTGAGAGAGCTTGGACCGGAGCGAGGACAAAAGCCCAGCCGCCGCACGGCGGAGGCGGATTTTGTCCGAGACGGAGGGAAAGCGAGCGAACGTCCTGGCCGCTTCGCAGCGTGACGGCGTTGGAGCAAGCTTTGGATCACTCGTTTCCGGCGATGCCGAAAATTCGCTCCCTTCGCTGCTCCTCCTAATCCCCACAAAGCCGAAGGGCGGCTTTGCGGGGGCCCCGCTGGAGCAAGCTTTGGATCACTCGTTTCCGGCTACGCTGGAAATCTGGCCATTACAAGAGTTTGGAGGTAACCGAATTATGAAAGTCATTTTACAGCAGGATGTGAAAGGCCATGGCAAGAAAGGACAGATGGTGGAGGTGTCCGACGGCTACGGCCGGAACTTCCTTCTGCCCCGGAAGCTGGCGGTGGAGGCCACGGCGGAGAACGTCAACACCATGAAAATGCAGGACAAGGCCAGACAGGCCCGGCTGGCGGAGGAAAAGGCCGCGGCCCAGGCCCTGGCGGAGCAGCTCAAGGGCGTGCAGGTGAAGATGAAGGCCCGGGCGGGCCAGGGGGGGAAGCTGTTCGGCTCCATCACCAGCAAGGAGATCGCCGAGGAGCTGAAGAAGCAGTTTGACATGGATGTGAACAAGAGCAAAATCGTGCTCAGCGACCCCATCAAGTCCTTCGGCGCCTTTGAGGTGAAGTGCAAGCTGGGCAGCGAGGTGTCCGGCGTGATCAACGTGCTGGTGATTGAGGAAAAATAAGAAGCGCGGAAAAGCGGGCGCCCTGGCCCCTTCGCGGCTCCTCCCGATCCCCGCAGAGGCGAGGGGCGGCTTTGCGGGGGCTTTGGGAAACGCGCCGCGGTTTTAGCGCCGCTGAAAGGAGACGAGCGTATGCCCGCAGAGGAATTCAGAGAGTTTCAGATGCCCCATGACGTGCGGGCGGAACAGGCGGTGCTGGGGGCCGTCCTGATTGACGAGCGGTGCGTCCCCGCCGTGATGGAGCGGCTGCGGCCCGACGACTTTTATATCCGCCAGAACCGGGACCTGTTTCAGCTCCTGTTCACCATGTTTGCCAGGTTTGACACCATCGACCCCATCATCGTGATGGACCGGATGAAGCAGGTGGGGATCTTCGACGAGAACACCACCGTGCCTTACCTGAGCCAGCTCATGAAAACCACGCCCTCCGCCGCCAACGTGATGGACTACGTGGCCATCGTGGAGGACAAGGCGCTGCTGCGCCGGGTGGAGGAGACCGCCGAGGAGCTGTCCCGGCTGGTCCAGGCGGAGGCCGGCACGGCCACCCAGATTCTGGAGTCCGCCGAGCAGAGTATTTACGCCATCCGCCAAGGCCGGTCCGCCCGGGGGATGAGCCACATCTCCGCCGTGATGAACGAGGTGTGGGAGACGGTGAAGGAGCGTCAGGCCCAGGGGGACGAGTTCCCCGGCATCTCCACCGGCCTCATCGACCTGGACCGGCGCATCTCGGGGCTCAACAACTCCGACCTCATCATTCTGGCCGCCCGGCCCGGCGTGGGCAAGTCGTCCCTGGCCATGAACATCGGCGTGGAGGCGGCAAAACACTCGGGAAAGAGCGTGGCGGTGTTCTCCCTGGAAATGAGCAGGACCCAGCTGGGCATGCGCCTGGTGTCCACCGAGTGCCTGATGGACAACAAGAAGCTGTCCAACGGCCGCATCGCGGACGAGGAGTGGGGCCGGGTGGCCCTGGCGGTGGCCAACCTGAGCCAGGCCAACATGTATATTGACGACGACGCCTCTCTGTCGGTGGCGGACATCAACGCCAAGTGCCGCCGCATCGACAACCTGGGGCTGGTCATTGTGGACTACCTCCAGCTGATGACCTCCGCCGGGGGGCCGCCGAAGGCCAGCGACAACCGCCAGCAGATTGTCTCCGACATGTCCCGGGCCATGAAGCTGATGGCCAAGGAGCTGAACGTGCCGGTGATCTGCCTGTCCCAGCTGTCCCGCGCCAACGAGAGCCGGTCCACCGGCCAGCGCCGGCCCATGCTGTCCGACCTGCGGGACTCGGGCGCCATCGAGCAGGACGCGGACATCGTCATGTTCCTCTACCGGGAGAGCTACTACGAGGACGACACGGAGAACCCCAACGTGGCCGAGTGCATCGTGGCCAAGAACCGCCACGGCGAGACGGGCACCGTCATGCTGGAGTGGAGGCCGGAGTTCACCACCTTCCGCAACCTGTCATACCAGTACGACGACGAGGACTGACGGCATGGGGGACGGCTTCCGCTTTGATCTGATCCCCCCCGGCGGCGGGGTGGTGTGCGCCCTGTCCGGCGGGGCGGACAGCATGTATCTGCTGTGCCGCCTGCTGGAGGGGCGGGAGCGCTTCGGCTGGACGGTCCGGGCGGCCCATCTGAACCACGGCCTGCGGCACACCGCCCGCCGGGACGAGGAGTTCGTCCGGGCCTGGTGCGAAAAGCGGGGGGTGCCTCTGGCTGTGGAGCGGGCGGACGTGTCCGCCTTTTCCCGGCGGGAGGGGCTGTCCGTGGAGGAGGCGGGCCGGACGCTGCGGTACGCCTTTCTGGGGGAGGAGGCCCGGAAGGCGGGCGGGGCCCTCATCGCCACCGGCCACCACGCCGGGGACAACGCCGAGACCGTGCTGATGAACCTGATCCGGGGGAGCGGGCTCAAGGGGCTGTGCGGCATTCCGGAGCGCCGGGGGAACATTGTCCGGCCCATGCTGGAGGTGTCCCGGCGGGAGATCGAGGACTATCTGACGGCTCGGGGCGTCCCCCACGTGGAGGACGAGACAAACGGCGATCCGGCCTACACCCGGAATAAAATCCGGCATCGGCTGCTCCCCCTGCTGGAGGAGCTGAACCCCCGGGCCGCCGTCCACATCGCCGCCGCCGCCCGCCGCCTGCGGGAGGATGAGGAGGAGCTGAGCCGCCGGGCGGCCCCCCTGGCGGCGGAGGGGCTGGACATTCCGGAGGGATTCGCCCTCCCGGTCCGGGTGCTGCGGGACGCCCCCCGGCCCCTGGCCCTGCGGGCCTGCGCCATGGCGCTGAACCGGGCGGGGCTGGGCGGAGAGGAGGTCCATCTGGAGGCGGTGCTGGCCCTGGCCCTGGGGGAGGACCCCTCCGCCCAGGTCCACGTACCAGGAGGAACAGTCCGGCGGCAGTATGAGCTGCTGGTGTTCTCCCCAGGTCCGGACCCGGACCCGCCCGCCCCCGTGGAGCTGGCGGAGGGCGAGCAGGCGTGGGGAGGCTGGACCATCCGCTGCGCCCCGGCGGTGTGCCCCGCCAAGGCGTATGTCAGCCCCCGGGAGTTCTATTTGAAGCCGGACCGTTACCTCATCCGCTCCCGGCGGGAGGGGGACAGGCTCACCCTGGGCAAGCGCCCCGAGAAAACGGTGAAAAAACTGATGATCGAGGGCCGGGTGCCCGCCGGAGCGCGGGGGCTGGTCCCCGTGCTGGACCGGGCGGGGGAGGCCGCCGCCCTGGGGGGCTTCGGCCCCGGACGGGAGTTTCTGGCGGAGCCCGGCGGCCCCGCCCTGCATATTATTTTACAGACAGAGGAGAATGCGCTATGATTCATCCAGACGTAGAACAGGTTCTGTATACGGAGGAGGAGCTCCGGCGGCGGGTGAAGGAGCTGGGGGAGCAGATTACCGCCGACTACGCCGGACGGCGGCCGCTTCTGGCCTCCGTTCTGCGGGGGTCCTATATCTTTATGGCCGACCTCACCCGGGCCGTCGGGCTGGACGTGACGGTGGACTTCATGGTGGTGTCCTCCTACGGGGCGGGCACCGTCAGCTCCGGCCAGGTGGAGATCAAGAAAGACCTGTCCGACTCCATCGAGGGCAGGGACCTCATCATCGTGGAGGACATTCTGGACTCGGGCAACACCCTGTACTATCTGATGGACGTGCTCCGGGCCCGGAAGCCCGCCTCCATCCGTATCTGCACCCTGATGGACAAGCCGGAGCGGCGCACCAAGCCCATCACCGCGGACTATGTGGGCTTCACCATCCCGGACGCCTTCATTGTGGGGTACGGCCTGGACTACAACGAGCGGTACCGCAACCTGCCCTATGTGGGAATTCTGAAAACGTCGGTATATGACGGGAGCGCGGAACCGTCGTGAACGGCGCGGAACCGCCGGACGGCCTCTGCCCCGGCGAAAATAAGCGGCCCTGCCGCGTCAAAGGAGAACGGCTATTTTGAGGCAGACAAGGCAATACAATATCAAAAGCGCCCTGCTGTCCGCGGCGGTGGTGCTCGTCCTGATGTGGGGGATTATTCTGTTCACCGCAAGGGACCAGAGCAGAATTTCCTACTCAGCCGCCCTGTCCTGTTTTCAGCAGGAGCAGGTGGTCCAGTTTGTGGTGGACGGCGGCGGCACCCTGTCCATGGAGCTGTCGGACGGCTCCGTCCGCCGCCACGCCCTGGCGGATGTGGACGCCTTCCGCCGGGACCTGGGCCCCCTGATTGAGGACCAGTACCAGCGGGGGATCATCAAAACCTATGACTTTCAGCAGCGGTATGAGATGCCCCTGTGGCTGGTGGTGCTGCTGCCCTGTATGGCGTCGGCCCTGCTGGCGCTGGCGCTGTGGATGATTCTGGGGGCCAGGCAGCAGGCCGCCCAGGGCGGCGGAGGGGGCGGCCCCGGCGCCGGACGCTTCGGCCAGGCCCGCACGGTGGAGGGGGGCGGAGACGCCGTCACCTTTGCCGACGTGGCCGGGGCGGACGAGGAGAAGCAGGAGCTCCAGGAGCTGGTGGACTTCCTGCGGGAGCCCCAGAAGTTCATCGACCTGGGGGCCCGCATCCCCAAGGGGGTGCTGCTGGTGGGCCCGCCGGGCACCGGCAAGACCCTGCTGGCCCGTGCTGTGGCCGGGGAGGCGGGGGTGAAGTTTTTGTCCATCTCCGGCTCCGACTTTGTGGAGCTGTATGTGGGCGTGGGCGCGTCCCGGGTGCGGGACCTGTTCGACCAGGCGAAAAAGGAGTCCCCCGCCATTGTGTTCATCGACGAGATCGACGCCGTGGGCCGCCAGCGGGGCACGGGCCTGGGCGGCGGCCACGACGAGCGGGAGCAGACCCTTAACCAGCTGCTGGTGGAGATGGACGGCTTCGCCGCCAATGAGGGGGTCATTGTGCTGGCCGCCACCAACCGGCAGGACATTCTGGACCCCGCCCTGCTCCGCCCCGGCCGGTTTGACCGGCAGGTGTACGTGGGCAGGCCGGACATGAAGGGCCGGGAGGAGATTCTCCGGGTGCACACCCGGAAGAAGCCCCTGGCCGACGACGTGGACCTCAGGGAGATCGCCCGGGAGACCACCGGCTTCACCGGCGCGGACCTGGAGAATCTGATGAACGAGTCGGCCCTGCTGGCCGCCCGGCGCAGCCGGCCCTATATCACCCTGGCGGATGTGCAGGAGTCGGTGATCAAGGTCATCGCCGGGCCGGAAAAGCGCAGCCGGGAGCGGCTGCTGGAGGATAAGCGCATCACCGCTTATCACGAGGCGGGCCACGCCGTGGTCAGCCATGCCCTGCCCACCCAGGACCCGGTGCAGCAGATCACCATCGTCCCCCGGGGGAGCGCGGCGGGCATGACCATCAACCGCCCCCAGGAGGACCGGGACCACGTCAGCCGCCAGCGGCTGGTGGAGACTCTGTCCACCCTGCTGGGGGGCCGGTGCGCGGAGGAGACCGCTCTGGGCTTTGTGTGCACCGGCGCGGTGAGCGATCTGGAGCGGGCCACCGCCATCGCTCGGGACATGGTGACCAAGTACGGCATGAGCAAAAAGCTGGGCCACACCGCCTTCCACTCCGGCAGCGACGAGGTGTTCATCGGCCGGTCCATGGCCCAGGCCCGGCCCTATTCCGAGCAGACCGCCGCCCTCATCGACCAGGAGGTGAAGGACCTGCTGGACGGGGCCTACGCCAGGTGCAGGGAGATTTTGGAGCGGGACCGGGACAAGCTGGAGCTGGTGGCCCAATTCCTGCTGGAGCATGAGACCATGGACGCCGGACAGTTCCAGCTGGTATATGACGATCCGGAGGCGCTGGGCGCCGCCGGTGGGACGGAGAGCTGAAAGATGGAATATTGGGAGTCGGAAGTGGAACGGAATACGGAGCATGGGGACCCCGCCGGAGACCGGCCGGACCCGGCCCCGGAGGCCGGGGAGGACGCCGCCCTGCAGTCCGGGGCGCAGGGGCGGGAGACGCCCAACCCGGGCCGGGAGCTGTATCTGAATGTCCGGGTGCTGGTCACGGTGATGACGGTCTTTGTCATGATGTTCACCTTTGTGGCCCGGATCATTGTGGTCAGCGGGCCGTCTATGGAAAACACCCTGTGGGGCGGGGACCTGATTCTGGTGTGGTCGCTGGGCTACACCCCCAGGCAGGGGGATGTGGTGGTGCTCACCCAGGAGAGCTACCAGGAGGACTCCATTGTCAAGCGGGTGATTGCCACCGAGGGCCAGCAGGTGGACATTGACTATGGCTCCGGCACCGTTAAGGTGGACGGTGCGGCGCTGAAGGAACCGTATATTAAAGAACAGATGCTGGTGCCCAGCTATGGAGAGGGGATTAACCACGTGGTGGTGCCGGAGGGGTGCATCTTCGTCATGGGAGACAACCGCAATCAATCCGCGGACAGCCGGTTCCCCTCCATCGGCATTGTGGACAACCGGTGCGTCATTGGCCACGGGGTGCTGGTGCTGTTCCCGGTCACCCACTGGAAGGGGCTGTGAGCGATGAGCGCCGATTGCCTGTCAACGCCACGCCTGCGGAGGGAGGTTCCCCATGGACTTGAGGATTAAGAGCATATCCGGGCGGTGGACCTGGCTGGCCTGTGCCCTGGCCGCCGGCCTGTGTGCCGCGGCCCTGCGGAAGTGGCAGCTGGGCTCCGCCTTTGAAGAGGGCGCCGGTCTGGCGGTGCCCTGGGCCCCGGCCAGCGTCATTCTGACCTGTGTCATGGTGATGTCGGCGGCATGGTTCATCATTCTGGCCATGTACCAGCCCCTGTCCCGCAGGCCCCGGACCGCGGGGCAGGCCCACCGCTGGGACCTGGTGTTTCTGGAGGCCGGCGACCCGGTCTACCCGGTTCTGGTGGTGCTGGCGGCATTCCTGGCGGCAGCGGCGGCGGGGGCCATGCTCCCCATGGGGCTGCGCCAGTGGCAGGAGTACAGGGCCGCTGTGGACGCCAGAATCCAGCCGCCCAGCAACAATGGGGCGCTCACCATCGCCACGGCGGTGGGGGCGGTGCTGGCCTTTCTGGGCCTGCTCCAGATGGGGCGGGACGGCCTGCGCCCCGGGCGCCGGGGCCGGGGAGGCTTTGCCGCCGCCCTGCCCGGGATGGCCGGATGTGTGTGGCTGATGGAGAGCTTCCGGGCCCACGCCGCCAACCCCGTGCTGTGGGACTACGCCCCGCTTCTGCTGGCCATCGTGTGCGGGATGCTGTTTTTCATGGATCTTGCCGAGATGTCCGCCGGAACGTCCCGGCCCAGAAGGCTGCTGTGGATGGCGTCCATGACGGTGGTGCTGTCCGCCCCGGCCCTGGTCTCCGCCGTGCCGGAGCGGAACTGGGGCGACGTGCTGCTACTGCTGACGCAGCTGCTGACGGCGGCGGCGGTGCTGTGGCGGCTTCCGTCCAGCCTGAAAAACCCGCCCCCCATCAACGGAACCCCCATCCCCCCCGCGGAGGGAGAAGCAAGCATACAGGAGGATGCCACCCATGAATGACAAGAAGTTTTATATCACCACCCCCATCTACTACCCCTCGGGCAAGCTGCACATCGGCCACGCCTACTGCACCGTGGCCACCGACGCCATGGCCCGGTACAAGCGGCTGTGCGGGTACGACGTGATGTTCCTCACCGGCACCGACGAGCACGGCCAGAAGATCGAGGGCAAGGCCAAGGAGGCGGGGGTCACTCCCCAGCAGTTCGTGGACAGCATTGTGGCCGCCCCCGGAGGGGTGCTGGATCTGTGGAAGCTGATGAACGTGTCCTACGACCGCTTTATCCGCACCACCGACGGCTACCACGTGGAGGCCATCCAGAAGATCTTCAAGGCCATGTACGACAAGGGGGACATCTACAAGGGGGCCTACAAGGGCAAGTACTGCAAGGACTGCGAGGCGTTCTGGACAGAGAGCCAGCTCAAGGACGGCAAGTGCCCCGACTGCGGCCGGGAGGTCCACGACGCCCAGGAGGAGGCCTATTTCTTCCGAGCCTCCAAGTACGCCGACCGGGTGAGGGACCTGCTTTTGAACACCGACTTCCTGGAGCCCCGCAGCCGGGTCAACGAGATGGTGAACAACTTCATCGACTGCGAGGGGGGCCTTCAGGACCTGTGCGTGTCCCGCACCTCCTTCACCTGGGGCGTCCCCGTGGACTTTGACCCGGGCCACGTGGTCTACGTGTGGCTGGACGCGCTGTTCAACTATATGACCGCTCTGGGCTATCAAAACAGCCAATATCACGACCTGGAGAAGTTCTGGCCCGCCGACGTCCACTTCATCGGCAAGGAGATCGTCCGCTTCCACGCCATCTACTGGCCCGCCTTCCTCATGAGCCTGGACCTGCCTTTGCCCAAAAAGGTGTACGGCCACGGCTGGCTGCTGCTGGACGGGGGCAAGATGTCCAAGTCCAAGGGCAATGTGGTGGACCCCTATCTGCTCTCTGAGCGCTACGGGGTGGACGCTCTGCGGTTCTTCCTGCTGCGCTCCTTCCCCTTCGGCTCCGACGGAAACTTCTCCAACGAGCTGCTCATCCAGACCATCAACGTGGATTTGGCCAACGACCTGGGCAACCTGGTGAGCCGCACCACCGCCATGGCGGAGAAGTACTTTGGCGGCGCCCTGCCCGAGGCCCGGCAGGGGGACGCCCTGGACGAGGAGCTCATCTCCCTGGCCTCCTCCCTGCGGGGACGCTATGAGGAGCAGATGGAGAAATTCCAGTTCCAAAACGCCCTGGAGGAGATTTTCAAGGTCATCCAGCGGGCCAACAAGTATATTGACGAGAACGCCCCCTGGACCCTGGCGAAGGACATGGAGGCCAACGGCGCGCGCCTTGCCACCGTGCTCTACAATCTGCTGGAGACCGTGCGCATCTGCGCCGTGCTGCTCACGCCCTTCATCCCCGCCACCTCGGAGGCCATCTTCTCCCAGCTGGGCGTGTGCGGAAACTGTGACGGGTGCTGCAAGACCTGGGAGAGCGCGGCACAGTGGGGCACTCTGCCCGCCACGGCGTCCGTGGCCAAGGGGGACAACCTGTTCCCCCGCATCGACGTGGCAAAGGAGCTGGCCGAGCTGGAGGCCCTCCAGGAGGAGGCCCGCAAAGCCGCCCTGCCCGCCATCGAGCTGGAGCCCCAGCTGGAGGAGAAGGTGGACTTCGACACCTTCTGCAAGTCCGACTTCCGGGCGGTGAAGGTGAAGGACTGCCAGAG
>ERZ808040.1320-NODE-1320-length-17009-cov-4.570163_pt1 | contig 17009 bp, 15 predicted proteins | sample MGYA00380191_ERZ808040 | MGnify/ENA primary metagenome ERZ808040 (study PRJEB31490, sample SAMN06133395) | mouse gut metagenome | isolation source: J6 | host: mice | place: China: Chengdu | collected 2015-05 ... | reverse complement strand
ATCGCGTGTCATCGCATTAAACTGCTCTGACATGGAGGAATAGTGTGAAAAATCACACTGATGTGCTGATTTTCACACGCAAATTTGTGCCGGAGCGCCACAAATTTGTTTGATGGCAGACGCAAATTTGATATTTGCGTCGCCCCGCCGCGTAAACGCTCGGAATGGAGATTAAAATGGCTGAACAGCGGATGTTATTTCCTGATAAAGATTATCTGTCATTGGATCAATTTTTTATGGAGTATGCGGGAAAAAAGGTTTTGCTTGTTTGCGGGCAGTCAATTGCCTCGCAAAGAATAGGGAAATATTTTGAAACTTTGGGTAACAGGGTTGGCATACAGGTTGTAAAGTTTCAAGATTTTACGCCAAATCCGTCATATGAATCAGTGGAGCAGGGGGTACGTTGTTATCGGGAGAACGGATGCGGGATGCTTGTGGCAGTTGGTGGAGGAAGCGCTATAGATGTAGCGAAGTGCATAAAGGTTTTTTCGCCTATGGACTCGGAAGGAGACTTTCTGGGAAGGGAAATAAGCTCTTCTTTTATACCGTTTCTTGCGATACCTACAACGGCAGGCACGGGGAGTGAAGCTACACGGTATGCAGTCATTTATTTTCAGGGTGAAAAACGGTCTGTTACACATGAAACTTGCATCCCCAGTGCGGTTATGCTGGATGCGGCATTGCTGAAGAGCCTGCCGCTGTACCAGAGGAAAGCTACATATATGGATGCCTTTTGCCATGCTTTGGAATCTTTCTGGTCAGTCAATTCTTCGGAAGAGAGCAAGGGATACGCCAGAGATGCCATAGGGTTGATCATGGAATATGGTATGGGATATCTGGAGAATCAAAACGTCGCCAATGAGAAAATGCTTTTGGCCTCCCATTTGGCCGGAAAGGCGATCAATATCACCCAAACTACTGCGGGACACGCATTGAGCTATAAGCTTACCTCGCTGTACGGGATTGCACATGGCCATGCGGCGGCCTTGTGTGTGTCCAAGGTATGGCGCTATATGACGAATCATTTGGAGGATTGCATAGACATTCGTGGGAAAGAATATTTGGGATTGGTTTTTGACGAAATAGCCAATGCCATGAAATGTAAAAACATTGAGAATGCCATTGCATATTTCGACGGAATCGTAAAGAAGCTGGGATTGGAGCTGGGGAGGAAAGAAAGGGAAATTAACTGGGAGGACATGATATATTCCGTGAATGTGGAGAGGCTGCGGAATAATCCGGTCCACCTGCCTGAAAGAGCAATTAGTGAAATTTATCATCAAATAATAGGGTGATGCGGATGCCGGAGGTGTTATATGCAGGTTGACCAATTTTTAAAAGAACTAAATGTAGAATTTTATACGGGAGTGCCTGATTCTCAGTTAAGGCCGATCTGCGATTATTTGATGAGCGCTTACGGGACAGACCCGGCGCATCACATTGTAGCGGCAAATGAGGGAAATGCGGTAGCGGTGGCAAGCGGATATCACATGGCTACCGGGCGCATTCCGGCGGTATATATGCAGAATTCCGGAGAAGGGAATGTGGTCAACCCGGTAGCTTCGTTGACTAATAAGGAAGTGTATGCCATCCCAATGCTGTTTTTAATTGGATGGAGGGGAGAACCGGGGACACATGACGAACCACAGCATATTTATCAGGGGAAAATTACCTTGCAGCTTTTGGAGGATATGGATATTACCTATGCTGTGGTCGGAGAAGATACGTCTGTGCAAGAAGTGAGAAAGACAATGGCCAGATTCCGTTATATATTTGGGGCAGGGAAAAGCGCAGCCTTTGTGATACGAAAAGGCGCTTTTGAAAATGCAGGGCTGCGGAGATACAGCAACCGTTACCGTATGGTTCGTGAGGATGCCATAAAGTGCATTTTGGAATGTGCAGGAAGCGACCCGATCGTATCGACCACCGGCAAGATCAGCCGGGAATTGTATGAGGCACGTATGCAAAGTGGGGAAAGCCATCGGCAGGATCTACTGACGGTAGGCTCTATGGGACATTGTTCATCTATCGCATTGGGGATCGCTTTGCAAAAGCCGGGCGCGAGAATATGGTGCATAGACGGAGACGGCGCTGTGCTAATGCATATGGGGGCCATGGCGGTGATAGGTTTATGCGCGCCTCCTAATCTGGTACATGTCGTCCTGAATAATGAGGCCCATGAGACGGTAGGGGGAATTCCGACCGCGGCATCAAGGACTGATTTTCCGGCTGTTGCAAGGGCCTGTGGGTATGAAATTGCATTATCCGTAGACAATCGGGATGACTTGAAAAAGGAACTGATAAAGGCAAAGGAAAGAAAAGCTTTGCAATTTATTGAGATAAAATGTGCTTTGGAATCACGGAGCAATCTGGGAAGACCTGCCGCTATACCTGAGGAGAGTAAAAAAGATTTTGTCCGTTATTTAGGAAACTTTATGCCAGTTATAGATATAGCGGACGAAGAGAGGATGAAACAAAAAAGTCAATGAAAAAGATAAAAGTAGCATCCATTTTTGGTACCCGCCCGGAAGCGGTCAAAATGTGCCCTTTAATACTGGAACTGCAGAAGCATGAACAGATTATCAGTAAAGTGTGCCTGACGGGGCAGCACAGGGAAATGCTGAACCAGGTGATGGAGCTCTTTGGGATTCAGGCAGACTGCAATCTGGACATTATGAAGAAAAACCAGAATCTTACCCAGATCACCGTTAATATCCTGGAAGGGTTGGGGAGGTTTTTGGATGCGGAAAAACCGGAGTTATTGTTAGTACACGGCGATACATCTACTTCTTTTGCGGCAGCTCTTGCAGGATTTTACCGAAAGATTCCTGTCGGGCACGTGGAGGCCGGACTCCGCACTTATAATCTGCACTCCCCTTACCCGGAGGAATTCAATAGACAGGCGGTAGACTTGGTCTCGGATCTGTACTTTGCCCCCACAGAGCTTGCCAGAAAGCGGCTTCTGGAGGAAAAGAAGAACCCGGGGCAGATTTTTGTTACGGGTAACACGGTGATTGACGCTTTGAAAAATACGGTTACGGAAATTTATTCCAACGAGCACCTGGACTGGGCTGAGGGCAGCAGACTGATTCTTTTTACGTCCCACAGGAGGGAAAACATCGGGGAGCCGATGCGGCATATCTTTCGTGCTGCCAGAAGGATTGTTCAGGATTTCCCGGATGTGAAGCTTTTGTATCCCCTTCACAAAAACCCGAAGGTGCGGGAGATTGCTTATGGCATCCTGGGCAATGAGGAGAGGATTCGGCTGATAGAGCCTTTGGATATCTATGATTTCCATAATTTTATGGCCAGAAGCTTCTTGGTCATGACGGACAGTGGCGGAATCCAGGAGGAAGCGCCGGCATTAGGGAAGCCTGTGCTGGTCATGCGGGACACTACCGAACGGCCTGAAGGAGTGGAGGCAGGGACACTGAAGCTGGTGGGTACACAGGAGGATGTCGTCTACAAGGAAACAGAAAAGCTTCTTAAAGATGAGAAAAGTTATCAGGCAATGTGCAATGCTGTGAATCCTTATGGGGACGGGCACGCTTCGGAGAGGATTGCGGAGGCCATTGTTCAATGGTTTTTGGGAGATAAAATAGTAAGCGGAGGGAATGGAAATGTATTATCTGAACCCTGATGTAAAAGGACTTTATCGTATTTTTGACCAAAATGGGAGAAAAGAGTATTTACGCCTGGACTTGAATGAAAATCCAGGCGGGTTACCGGAGGAATTTATAAAAAAGGTTCTTGAAGGCGTAACGCCACAGCTCATAGCACAGTATCCTGAGACAACCCAGTTTACGGAGGCATTAGCCAAGCATCTTGGGACGGACGCAGATCACCTCTGTCTTGTTAATGGCTCAGCAGAAGGGATACGTTATATTATCCAGGCATTTACATCCGAGAACGGCAGGATTGTCGGTGTGGTTCCGTCTTATTTTATGTTTCAGATATATTCGGAGATGTACAGGCGGAACTTTGTGCAGATCCAGTACAATGAGGACTTGAGTATGGATGTGAACCATATCATTGAGGAGATGACTGATGAGACACAGCTTCTGATATTACTTAACCCCAACAATCCCATGGGCAATGTGTATACATGCGATGAGTTTGAGAAAATAATGGCATTAGCCTGTGAGAAAAAGATTACGGTTCTCATAGATGAAGCATATCACTACTTCTATCCGAATACGTTCATAAATTATGCTCTGAAAGGTGAGCATGTTTTTGTCACTCGCACATTTTCCAAATTTTTTTCCATGGCCGGATGCCGCTTGGGATATGTGGCTGGATGGCCTGAAGGGGTGGAGATGGTTCAAAAACTCTGTACTCCCCACAATACAAACGCGTTTGCGCTTTTATTTGCCCAGGCCGTATTGGAAGCGCCGGAAATGATGGAACAGTTGACTGCAAGTTTTATCGAAGGACGTAGCTATTTGCTGGGTTGGCTGGATGCAAATGGTTATTTGTATAAAGGTGAGGCAGGTAATTTCCTTTTCATTAAACCCAAAACGGAAGCGCAGACTATTGTAAACCGTATGAAATCGGAGAAGAAAATACTTATTAAAACTTATTCCGGTATAGGTGAATTGGGAAATTGCCTGAGGGTATCCATCGGCGCAAAAAAATGTATGGAAAAATTCACGGAGTCACTTTTGGATTTGGATCGATAATGACTTGCTTACAGTCTGATGGTTAAGGGGGGGGAAATAGTATTGTGATTCGGTTTGGCGACTTTGTTGACCATGTTCATAAACAATATCCGGATTATTGCGTCGTTCAGGTCAAATATGCAGACTTAGTATTTGAAGAGCGTGTAAAAATGAATTGTTTTTATTGCGGGAAATGGAATTTAAACTGGAAGTGTCCTCCAAGGATCCCTTCTGTTGATTTTTCCATAATGTTTTCTGAATATGAATACCTGGCCTTAGTGTATTGCAAATATCCGTTTACATCAGAAAATTATACAGTGGTGAGGAACGAATCATCTATCCAGCTACACCATACGCTGCTAAAGCTGGAGAAGTTTCTTTGGGATCATAACAATTCCACTGCGATCTCTTTTATTGGCGGTTCATGCAAATTATGCAAAAACGGTTGTGGAAAAGAACATTGCAATAATCCGTATAATGCACGTTCACCTTTAGAAGCAACCGGATTAAACGTAATAGAAACAGCGAAAATGGCGGGTGGGTTAAGCATTTGTTTTCCGCCGAAAGAGTTTATTGTTAGAATCGGGATGATTTTGTGGTAGGGAAGCGCAAAAAGGATTTCCCATTGCTTTGCCAATCTTGCATAGTAAGGTTGGCTTGGAGAAATGACCTAAGGCTGACACCGTAGAAGGCCTGAAAACAAGGCGTCCATGAACGACTATTTATAGAAAAGAAACGACATCTTACGGAGGAATGGTGATTATGACTTACATACTTCTGGCGGCCGGAAAAGGAACACGGCTGCATCCTATAACATTATCTTATCCAAAAACACTATTTAAGTTAGCGGATAATGTGTCTGTTATTCAGCGTATGGTTAATATGCTCAGATATTTTGATGCCAATGCAAAAATCATAGTAGTGACCGGATTTATGAATAAGCAGATACAGGATGAACTTTCAAATGTGATATTTGTGTATAATCCATTTTATTCTGTGACTAATTCTATTGCTTCTCTGTGGTTTGCACGGAATCTTTTTGTGAATGATGACAATGTTACCTTGATAAATGGAGATATTGTCATGGAGGATATGCTGATAAAAGATATTTTGACTAAACCTGCGGATAAACCATATGTGTTGTTGGACAGTTCTGTGAAAAAGGACGGTGATTATAATGTTCAGGTAAACGGTAATCGTGTAGTTGTTATGAGCAAAGAATTGGACGGATATTGCGGGGAATATGCAGGGGTAATCAAGTTTGACAAAGGTTCGCTGATGCCATTCCTCAGAGAATTGGATAACATGATAGAAGATAGAAAGCACGATCTTTGGTTTGAGGATGTTTTGGTAGAAATGATCTTTAAAGAGAATTTTAAGCTATATTTCAAGGACATATGTGATTATGACTGGACAGAGATTGATTGCGTGGATGATTTGGTTCTTGCCAGAGAAATCCATTGTAATTCGTCATACGGACAATTATTCGGCTAGTGTGCTGACCTGATTACTTTCAGCTAAATAGCGCAGAATGAATTTTCAGTCTGTAAGGCAGATTTCCGACGGCGTAGCGGTGGCTACGTCTAGGAAATCTAACGTTACAGATGGAAATTCAGGCAAGATAGACATTGCTCTTTTTGATGAAGTTCTTGTTTTATACGGCTGGTTTCCCAGCATCATGATGCTAATCGTTTCTGCAATACTGCAAAAAATCCATTGTATTCTTCTGTCGTTTCCACTTCTTCAAAGAAGTCAGTTAATGTGGTTTTAACCATGTCTTCATCATACCTTATTTATAGCTTTTTGATAATTGACTTCCGTGGGCAGTAAAAATCCATGGTGACAAGTACACATAAAAATGTTATAATTTCAGCAGTATGTTTATGAGACTATAAGAAGTGAGGTTGGATGGGATGGCTTCTTCTAAAGGGACATCATCTTCAAATAGAGGAACGGGTAAAAAGGCATCGGGAAGCGCTTCCCGGAAAAGAAAAGCGGCTGCGGCACAGGAGGCGCAGGACAGTGCACTTTTTCATGAGATAGGCCTGATCGTGCTGTGTGTCGTGATGGTTCTGCTGTTTTGCTGCAATTTCGGCATTGTGGGTCCCGTGGGGGATGCCGTAAGCGGCGTGCTTTTCGGCATTTTCGGGTTGATTACATATGTGCTTCCGCTGTTGGTATTCCTTGCGGCATCTTTCTGGTTTGCCAACGAGGGGAACCCGAATGCCGTGCGGAAGCTGATTTCGGGAGTGGTGCTCTGTATTATGCTGGGAGTACTGTGTGACCTGCTGACAAAAGGGGCGGGGACACTGGATTCCTACAATTTAGTTACAATCTATGAAAACAGCCGCAACGGCAAGACCGGCGGCGGTGTGCTTTCAGGAAGTATCAGCTATCTGCTGCAGCATTATCTGGAGACTTTGGGCACAGTGCTGGTAGTGCTGCTTTGTTCCGTGGTCAGCCTGATCCTGTTGACGGAAAAATCACTCCTCAGCAGCGTCAAGAAGGGCGGGAGCCGTGTCAGGGAGCTGTCCAGAGAAGATGCACAGCGCCGAAGGGAAATAAACCGCAGACGCCATGAGGAACAGGAAGAGCTGCGTGCCAGGAAGGAAGAGGAGCGTGCCCGGCGTGAAGAAGAACGCCGGCTGAGGGCAGAAGAAAAGGAAAATGAGAAAATCCTGCGCATGGAGAAAAAGGTTTCCGGCGTCATGATGGATACGGCGCTTCTGAGGCCGTCGGAAGAACAGCGCAGTGATGATGTGCATGAAATCCTTTTCCCGGAGGAAGATCTGGGGGAAGACGGATATGCTGGGGATATCCCGGTGCAGGAAACGGAAGCGGCTGCCGAACCTGCGCCTGCCCCCGCATTCGACTTTGACAGGATACAGATTCGGACGATGCATCAGGTCCAGCTGAATGAAGACGCGTACCAGGAGGAGCAGGACGATGACTGGCAGGGGGAAGACCGGTACGTGCATGGAGCGGGTGAAGGGATGTTATTTGAGCCGGAGGCGGCAAGTGCCTCTGCTGTCCGTTCCGGATTGGGAACGGAGTATGGCACAGGTGGCCGTGTAGGAACGGAGGCAGGATTTGGATTAGGTATGGGAGCGGATTCCGGTGAAGGATTTGGGCCTGATACGGAAGCTGATATTGGGTTTGAAGCAATGGAAGGGCCGGAACCCCTTCCGAAAACAGTGGCGGCGCAAAGTCCGGTTCTGGCTGTGGAGGAAGCATATGAGCCGGATATGCAGGGGCAAAGCGCTTCATATGAAAATGTCCCGGACCAAAGCATCCGCATACATAAGGAAGGCATTGCCGAGCCGGCAGCAGACGGGAACCAGAGGCAGCGGCCAGTGGCGAAGCTGGGGCCGGAGGAAAACAGCGCCGAACCCGGTATCCAGAAGGAAGTGAACCGGACGGAGCGACAGATTCCGAAGAAATACAGCTTTCCGCCTATTAACCTGCTGCAGAAAGGGGTTGCTGCGTCGGGGGACACTACTCAGGAATTAAAGGAGACAGCGATGCGACTCCAGCAGACCTTGAGTACCTTTGGCGTAAGGGTCACTATAACGGATATCAGCCAGGGCCCCAGTGTTACCCGTTATGAACTGCAGCCGGAACAGGGGGTTAAAGTATCTAAAATCGTAGGCCTGGCCGACGACATCAAGCTGAACCTGGCGGCCACGGACATACGGATCGAGGCTCCTATTCCCGGAAAGGCGGCTATCGGTATTGAAGTGCCGAACAAAGAGACTATGCCGGTTGCCCTGCGGGATTTGCTGGAAAACAAGGATTTCAGGGATTTCCCTTCCAATATCGCCTTTGGGGTGGGAAAGGACATTGCAGGGCAGGTGGTAGTGACGGATATTGCCAAGATGCCCCATATGCTGATTGCCGGCGCTACCGGTTCCGGTAAATCGGTCTGTATCAACACCCTGATTATGAGCATCCTTTACAAGGCGCATCCTGATGATGTGAAATTGATCATGGTGGATCCCAAGGTGGTGGAGCTGAGCGTATATAACGGTATCCCACATCTGCTGATCCCTGTGGTGACGGATCCGAAAAAGGCTTCCGCGGCCCTCCACTGGGGGGTGTCGGAGATGGAAGACCGATACCGTAAATTTGCGGATCTTAATGTCCGCGACCTGAAAGGATATAACAAAAAAATAGAGTCCATGCAGCAGGAGGACGGGGTTAAGAAAATGCCTCAGATCGTCATTATCGTAGACGAACTGGCAGATCTCATGATGGTGTGCCCCGGGGAGGTGGAGGAATCCATCTGCCGTTTGGCACAGCTGGCGAGAGCGGCGGGAATCCATCTGATCATAGCCACACAGCGTCCCAGCGTGGATGTCATTACCGGACTGATCAAGGCGAATATGCCCAGCCGTGTAGCCTTTTCCGTTTCCAGCGGTGTGGATTCCCGTACCATTCTGGATATGAACGGGGCGGAGAAACTGTTGGGGAAAGGAGACATGCTTTTTTATCCCCAGGGATACAGCAAACCGGCGCGCGTCCAGGGCGCTTTTGTCTCTGACAAGGAAGTTTCGGATGTGGTAGATTTCCTGAAGAACCAGACCTTGGGAAATACTTATGCGCCTGAAATAGAGGAGAAGATCAAGAATATTGGTGCAGGTGCCGGAAGCGGAGGAGGTTCCGACAGTGGCAGCGAGATTGATGAACTGTTTGAGAAAGCAGGCAGGTTTATCATAGAAAAGGACAAAGCTTCCATCGGTATGCTGCAGCGTGTCCTTAAGATCGGGTTTAACCGGGCGGCAAGGATCATGGACCAGCTATGTGATTTCGGTGTCGTCGGTGAGGAAGAGGGCACAAAACCCAGAAAGATACTCATGAGTCCGGAACAGTTTGAACAATTGCTGGAAGAACAGATATAGGGTTTCTTTTTGCGTTTGAAATGCCCTCGGCCGAATGTTTAAATTTATGTGGGTACGGCAATGCCTTGCCGAAGATGCAGGTGTGGGAGGAAAAGAGTTACAGAGTTTGAAAAAGGAAAGGATATCCGTTATGAAATCAGATATTGAAATTGCCCAGGGAGCGTTACTGGAGCCTATTGCAACGGTGGCGGCAAAACTGGATATGTCCCAGGACGATTTGGAGCTTTATGGAAAGTATAAAGCGAAGATTACCGATGAATACATGGAGAGCCTGAAGGACAGGACTGACGGTAAGCTGATATTGGTGACTGCCATCAATCCCACTCCTGCCGGAGAAGGTAAGACAACTGTCAGCGTAGGACTGGGGCAGGCCTTCGGAAAGCTGGGGAAGAAAGCGATTATTGCCTTAAGGGAGCCTTCCCTGGGGCCTTGTTTTGGCATTAAGGGAGGGGCTGCCGGAGGTGGTTATGCCCAGGTGGTTCCGATGGAAGACCTTAACTTACATTTTACGGGGGATTTCCATGCCGTGACATCGGCAAATAACCTGTTGGCAGCTCTTGTGGATAACCACATCCATCAGGGCAACGAACTGCAGATCGATACCAGGCAGATTGTCTGGAAGCGCTGTGAGGATATGAATGACCGTGCATTGCGGAATATTGTGGTAGGCCTGGGAAACAAGACGGACGGGTTTGTGAGGGAGGATCACTTTGTCATTACGGTTGCCAGCGAGATTATGGCGATTCTTTGCCTTGCGGAAGACGGGAAGGATTTAAAGGAGCGGCTGGGGCGTATTATCGTGGCATATAATTATGCAGGGGAACCAGTGACGGCATCGGATCTGAAGGCAGTAGGAGCTATGGCAGCGCTGTTGAAGGATGCCATGAAACCCAATCTGATCCAGACGCTGGAACATACGCCTGCCCTGGTGCATGGGGGGCCTTTTGCCAATATTGCCCACGGGTGCAATTCGGTGCGTGCCACAAAGGCCGCTTTAAAGATGGCAGATTACTGTGTCACGGAGGCCGGCTTCGGGGCTGACTTGGGTGCGGAGAAATTTTTTGATATCAAATGCCGGATGGCGGGTTTGAAGCCTGATGCCGTTGTTTTGGTGGCAACGGTGCGTGCCTTGAAATATAATGGGGGTGTGCCCAAGGCGGAGCTGAACGGGGAGAATTTGGAGGCCCTGGAAAAAGGTATTGCCAATTTAGAGAAGCATATAGAAAATTTACAGAAATATGGCGTTCCGGTAATTGTCACATTGAATTCCTTTGTATCGGATACGGACGCAGAGGTAAGCTATGTGAGGGAGTTCTGCCGGGAAAGGGGTTGTGAATTTGCTCTTTCACAGGTATGGGAAAAGGGCGGAGAGGGCGGCGTTGCGCTGGCCCGGAAAGTGATAGAGACCCTGGAACACAGGGAAAGCCATTTTCATTTGCTTTATGACGACGCAGCTTCCCTGGAGGAAAAGATTACCATTGTTGCAAAGGAAATATATGGCGCAGGGGGAGTAAACATAACCGCGGCGGCCAGGAAACAGCTGCAAAAGCTTACGGAATTGGGTTTTGGGGGAATGCCTGTGTGCATGGCAAAGAACCAGTATTCCCTGTCGGATAACCCGGCGCTTCTGGGAAGGCCGGAAGGGTTTGAGCTAAATGTCAGGGAGGCATATGTCTCGGCAGGGGCAGGTTTTGTGGTGGTTTTGACCGGGGATGTGATGACAATGCCGGGACTGCCGAAGCAGCCTGCGGCATTTCGGATCGATGTAGATGACAAAGGTGCGATAACAGGCCTGTTTTAAGGGTTTCCCACAAGAGAAAAGAGGCGCAAGCTATGAAGTGTCCCAACTGTGGAGCGGAAATGGCAGACGAAACTCTGTATTGTGAGCATTGTGGTGAAGATATCCATATTGTCCCTGACTTTGACCCGGAATTGGAGCAGGGCATAGAACTTACGATCAGCGGTATGCTGGAGGATATCAACGGACAGGAGGAAGCGGAGGAGGAAGAACAGCCTCCAAGGCGGAGACTCTTCTGGAAGCTGTGGGCGGCATTTGGTGCAGCGTTTATAGGGACAGCCGTTGTGGTCAGTTTACTCATTTATTGTTATAATTCCCTCGAATGGCAGATTGAAAAGGGACAGAAATATGTGGAGAGACAGAATTACGACGGAGCCATTAACTGTTACAGCCGTGCATTGGAACTGGATGAAGACAATATAGAATTGAAGTTCAGTCTGGCAGAGGTATATTTTTTAAAAAATAATAAAATTGAATATGAGTATCTTTTGCGTGAGATTGCCAGGGATCCTGGTGCGGACGGGGAGCAGCTTGAACGGGCTTACGGAAAGCTGATTGCCATATACAGTGCCAGAGAGGACTACCAGACCATCAATGACCTGTTGCTTGCCAGTGAAAATGCCAGCCTGATATCCACTTATCAGAAGTATTTGGCACGCCCACCGGAATTCAGCATCAAACCTGGTTATTATACAGCTGTGCAGCCGCTGAAACTGTCTGCTTTCGGCAGCGGCAAAATCTATTATACACTGGATGGCAGTGAACCCAGTGGGGAAAGCACACAATATACGGCGCCAATCATTCTCGAAGATGGGGACTATGTCGTAAAGGCGCTTTTTATCAATGACAATGGGATTATCAGTGAGTCCATTTCAGGGGAATTTCATGTAGAGATAGATGAGATACCTGCCCCGGAGGTCAACCTGTACAGCGGGGACTACAATTTTCCCACTAATATAGAAGTCCTGAACGATGTGGAGGAGGTCTACTATACGACAGACGGCTCAGATCCTACATATGCGTCGCAGATTTATTCGGGCCCCATTCCCCTGCCGTTGGGCAAAAGCAATTTTAAGTTCGCAAGGATTGAGAACGGCATTACCGGCAATGTGACGGAGCGCACATACCAATTGGTCATGAATACGGACTATACGCCGCAGCAGGCGGTAGATTCCATCATGCAATACGCCATGAGCATCGGAAAAGTATACGATGGGGACGGGCATTTTGACGAATCCGGCGACCGGTATCAGTATGAGTATCAGTACGTGACAAATATTAACCGGGTGGATGACTTTTATGTGATTTCGGAAATTTACTGTGGTGCGGACGGCAGCCTTGCGAAAACAGGCAATCATTTTGCGGTAAACGCATACACAGGCGCAATGTTCAAGCTCCAGCAGGACCGTTATGAGAGGCTGAGCCTGACAGAAATAGTAATAGAACAGCCAGTAGTGGATGAAGATGATTCCGACGAGGAATAGAGAGGTGGAAAAGGAATGTACAGGATTGTAAAAAAGAGTGAGCTTACCACAAACATTTATCTGATGGAAGTGGAGGCGCCAAGAGTGGCGAAGAGATGTATGCCGGGGCAGTTTGTCATTGTAAGGATGGATGAGGAAGGGGAGAGGATTCCCCTGACCATCTGCGATTACGACAGGGAAAAAGGAACCATCACCATTGTATTCCAGTGCGTCGGCGCGGGGACAAAACTGATGGCGGATTTGAAGGAGGGAGATTCCTTCCATGACTTTGTGGGGCCACTGGGATGTCCCTCGGAGTTGGTAAACGAGGATGGGGAGAGCCTGAAGAAAAAGAAGATCCTGTTTGTGGCAGGGGGAGTGGGAACCGCCCCCGTGTACCCTCAGGTAAAGTGGCTTCATGAAAACGGCGTTGCGGCGGATGTGATCGTGGGAAGCAAGACGAAAGACCTGCTGATCCTGGAGAAGGAGATGGAGGCGGTTGCAGGGAATCTTTATGTGACTACTGATGACGGTTCCTACGGCAGAAGCGGTATGGTGACACAGACAATAAAGGATCTGGTAGCGGAGGGGAAGCAGTATGATGTATGTATTGCCATCGGCCCCATGATCATGATGAAATTTGTGTGCCTGCTGACCAAGGAGCTGAATATCCCGACTGTTGTGAGCCTGAATCCGATTATGGTGGATGGCACGGGAATGTGCGGTGCATGCCGTGTAACGGTGAACGGCCAGGTGAAGTTTGCCTGTGTGGACGGCCCCGAATTCGATGGCCACGGTGTGAATTTTGACGAGGCCATGAGACGCCAGCAGATTTATAAGACGGCGGAAGGAAGAGCAATGCTTGCCCTGGAGGAGGGAGACACCCACCACGGCGGATGCGGGAACTGCGGAAATTGATTCCTGCGGGAAAACTGTCAGGCGGAGCTTTCATGTATAGGGAGGCATGTGCCCGTATACGGTTGGAAGAATTTAAGAATGGAGGAAGTCTATAAATGGATGTATTGACGAAAATCCCTGTGAGAGAACAGGATGCAAAGGAGCGTGCCACTAATTTTGACGAGGTATGCCTGGGATATAACAAAGAAGAGGCAATGAATGAGGCTGCCAGATGTATTAACTGCAAGAATGCGCAGTGTGTCAAGGGTTGCCCTGTGGCTATTGATATCCCTGCTTTTATCGAGCAGGTGAAAAACGGTAATATCGGGGAGGCCTACCAGATCATCAGCAGATCCAGCGCGCTGCCCGCGGTATGCGGCCGTGTCTGCCCTCAGGAGAGCCAGTGTGAGGGAAAGTGTATCAGAGGAATTAAGGGAGACCCTGTCTCTATCGGCAAGCTGGAGAGATTTGTGGCTGACTGGGCCAGGGAGAATCATATAATGCCGGAGGGCGCTGCGGAAAAGAAAGGGAAAAGCGTTGCGGTGATCGGATCCGGCCCTGCGGGACTGACCTGTGCCGGCGACTTGGCAAAAATGGGGTATGACGTGACTATTTTTGAGGCGCTGCACGAACCCGGTGGGGTTCTGGTGTACGGTATCCCTGAGTTCCGTCTGCCCAAACAGGATGTGGTGGCAAAGGAAATAGAAAACGTAAAGGCCCTGGGCGTAAAGATTGAGACAAATGTGGTGGTGGGCAAGGCCGTTACCATTGACGAATTGATAGAGGAAGAGGGGTTTGAAGCTGTGTTTATCGGTTCCGGGGCAGGCCTTCCCAAGTTCATGGGAATCCCCGGTGAGAATTCCAACGGTGTGTTCTCTGCCAATGAGTACCTGACCAGGAGCAATCTGATGAAGGCTTTTGACGGGAATTCCAATACCCCTATTATGCAGAGCAGGAAGGTTGCCGTGGTTGGAGGCGGCAATGTGGCCATGGATGCGGCCAGGACGGCGCTTCGTCTGGGGGCGGAGGTCCATATTGTATACCGCAGGAGCGAGGAGGAGCTTCCCGCCAGAGTGGAGGAAGTTCATCATGCCAAGGAAGAAGGGATCATCTTCGACCTGTTGACCAATCCCGTGGAGATCCTTGCGGACGATAAGGGCTGGGTCACCGGAATGAAGTGCATCCGCATGGAGCTGGGTGAGCCGGATGCTTCCGGCAGGCGCCGCCCTGTGGAGATTCCCGGCTCTGAGTTTGTAATGGAGCTGGATACGGTGATCATGTCCCTGGGGACTTCACCCAATCCTCTGATCTCTTCCACTACGGAAGGGTTGGAGACCAATAAGTGGAAATGTATTGTTGCGGCAGAGGAGAACGGCAAGACTTCCAAAGAGGGTGTATATGCCGGCGGTGATGCCGTTACCGGGGCGGCTACGGTGATTCTCGCTATGGGGGCGGGAAAAGCAGCTGCAAAAGGAATTGACGAGTATCTGAGCGCCCGGATGTGATTACCGGGAATGGCAAGACAGCACATTGCAGGATACTGTGTTGCCATATAAGATATTTAGGTACTGATGATGGGGATGCCGCAGCAGCGGCAGAAAGGAAGTACTCCGGTAAAAGATTTGCATGCAGCAGTGCGGCGCACAGAAACGTAGTATCTTATGGATGACGGCGGAACCGTTTCTTTGAGATATTGGATCGGAAGCCGATGGCTTGCTGCGATGAAAAGCCTGCAGGATAAATGGGGAAAAGGCTTACCGGAAGTGCTCCTTTGGAGAAAGAAGGTAATTTTATGCCATGGTGTCCGAAGTGTAAAAGCGAGTATCGGGAGGGTTTTACGGTCTGTGCCGACTGCGGCTGCGAACTGGTGGAAGAAGAGCAGCTGGAGGAGCGCGTGACACTGACGTTTGGTGACGAAGACCAGATGAAGACGTTGGCAGCTTTTCTGCTTAGCAACCAGATCCAGGGAGTGGAGCTGAGGCGTGATGAAAATGACGGCCTTTGTGAGATCCTGGTGGACCGGAAGAGCAAGCAGAAAGCCTTGGGTGTGATGCAAATTTTTCTGGTGCAGGAAAACCGTAGGGCGGAGGATGCACGTAGGAACGGGGGAGAACCCTTTGACGGTGAGGAGGCGGAAGAACGGCTGAGAGAGGTTGCCGCTGCCCGAAGAGCCTTTGGGAGCAGCTCCCTGTATCAGGACAGTTCCCAGCGCGCAGACGAAAACAGATCCTCTGCATGGGTGCTGCTGATCCTGGGAATCTTGGGGTCAGTAGTGGTGGTGCTGGGAGTTCTGGGAATCCTTCCCCTGAACCTGGGAAATCCGTATCTGTTTTATGGTGTCATGGGTGCGGTTTTTGTTCTGTTTGTGGTAGCAGGCATAGTTTCTATGAAAAATGCCAAGATATTTGCCGGAAAGGCGGAGTCGGAGAATTCCCTGCGGAGTACCATGCTGGATTGGTGCCGCCAAAATTTTGACGGGCAGGAGATAGACCAGGAGCTTGGGATTGGCGACGAATCCGAAGAGATACGTTATTTTAACCGCACTACATACCTTCGGGACAGGCTGAACCACCAGTTTGTAAATCTGGATCAGGATTTTTTAGGGCAGTTTATAGACGACCAGGTGTATGCTATGGTGTTTCATGAACAGGATGAAGAAAATATAAGGAAGACTTCATAAAACAGGGCGTGAGATGAGAGTTACTATTATTTGCGTGGGGAAACTGAAGGAAGGATTTTACAGGGAAGCCGTTGCGGAATATGCCAAACGGCTTTCCCGGTATTGCAGGCTGGAGATTGTCGAGGTTGCCGACGAGAAGACCCCTGACGGGGTCTCGGTTTTGATGGCAGAACAGATTAAGGAAAAAGAGGCGAGGCGCGTCCTGGAGAAGATCCGGGATGGCGCCTTTGTTTGTACTTTGGAAATCGGCGGAAAAAAGTTTTCTTCGGAAGGGTTTTCCGGGTGGATGGAAAAGCTCACTGTAAACGGCGTCAGCCATATCACATTTGTCATTGGAGGGTCGCTGGGTTTGCATGAATCCGTGCGGGAACGTGCCAATGCGGCGCTTAGTTTTTCGGATATGACCTTCCCGCACCAGCTTATGCGTGTGATCCTGGCGGAGCAGGTTTACAGGGCATTTTGCATTATGAACGGGACACCGTACCATAAGTAAAGGAGGCAGGGCAAAAGTCGCTTATCCGAGAAGAGCAGCTCCGGAATGGGGATTAGATTGAAAAATAAGTCTGATGACTTTATTTTTCAATCGGCAATTTGAGTCAGAGCCTCAAATATGCC
>ERZ808040.1319-NODE-1319-length-17011-cov-4.659088_pt1 | contig 17011 bp, 11 predicted proteins | sample MGYA00380191_ERZ808040 | MGnify/ENA primary metagenome ERZ808040 (study PRJEB31490, sample SAMN06133395) | mouse gut metagenome | isolation source: J6 | host: mice | place: China: Chengdu | collected 2015-05 ... | reverse complement strand
GATCCCAGAGGCCCTGCGCTGGTTTCCAAAGTTCCCGATTCCGCCTCAAAATTAACGGGAATAGCAATGGTTCCAGCCTTCAGGTCCTCGATATCCTGTGCGGTAGCGCCCTGCCTTGCATTGTAGCCAAGTCCCAGCTTCATGGAAATCTTGGATCCGTCTTCATAGGTATACTCTATCTTAGAGGCAAGAACCTGCAAAGAATTGGTAAAAAAGTTTGCGTTGCTGCCGTGTGTCCCCACAGAGTCCGCAACCATCATACCAAAGCCTTCCTGCCCGTTACTGAACTTCCATCTGTCCACTGTAATATCCGCTGTCAGCGTAAAGTTCTCCGTATCCGGATCTATCTCCGTATAGTAGAAGGCAAGTCCGTCATGGGATGCCGGCTGGATCTTACCTTTGCCGCCTTCACCGAATACAGTGACGCTTCCCTCATTGATATTGCCTGTATGGCCGTTATTTTTAGTATCGGTTCCTGTGCCATAGGCCGCAAAGGTCCATTCCCTCAAAGCCTCCTGAGTGATTTCCACCTCCATGGAGGAAGCCTTGGATTTCTCGGTGCCCCTCACGGCTACCACGGAAACAGTATATTTCTGTCCCACGGTAAGTCCCGTAAGCACTGTCTGGAGCTCGGAAGTGGTAACGGTGGCCGCCACTGTGGCGTCCCCCGCCAGCGTAGCAGACACAATGTAACTGTCCGCCTCGGGCACTGCGTTCCATTTTACCGTAGCCGTGCCGTTTCCGCTGCTGGTAACGCTCTTCATTACCGGCGTCGCCAGAGGAAGGGTAAAGCTGAAAGTCTTTGTGGCACTCTCTTTATCCGTCTCATCCTTACGGCTGATAACCGCCTTAAAAGTATACGTTCCTGTAGCGGTGGGGGCGAAGGTCAAAGTATGGGAAGGCTTCTCCGCAGAAGAAGTCTTTGTCTCCACCGCATTCCCCTGTGCATCCAACATGGTAACCGTAACCTTATCTGCCCCGTCATAACCCACCAACGCGCTTACGGTAACATTCACTTTACCAGCGCTGTCGGGATTTAAGGCAACCGTATTAATAACCGGGTCGGGCACTGTACCCCACTCTGCCCGAGGGGGTTTCACCGAACCGCCTGAGGTCTCTGTTACCTGTACTTTAAAGATGTAATTGTTTTTGATGATTGATCCTAAATAGTAAGTCCCTGCTTCGCTTAATTCCAATGTCGAAATACATGGCGCATTTTTTGCTAAAGTCTCATCTGTTGCCGCTACCTGCGTTCCGGATGAATTCAGTATCGCGATCTGGCGGTTTTCATCTCCGCCCTGTGCCCACCATACTTTTACCGTCGCCGCTCCGCCGGTCGTAAACTTTATTGCATTCATGGACAGCTCCACCACTCCGCCAAAATTAACTCTCTGGCTTCCGCTGTAACCGTCCTCGAACGACTTGCTGCTTGCATCCACCTTGGTTGTCGCACTGTAAATCAGCGTAAAGTAATCGTCCGTTCCGGCCTGCTGGGTATCTCCGTCCACCTTCGAACCCACGGCAAACGCCGTCAGATCCGCAGTGGTATCCAATACAGATGTGATTTCAGCTGGTGCCTGCTCTTCTTCCACTGTAACTTTAAAAATATAATTATTTTTAATGACAGAACCAAGGTAATAGGTTCCTGCTTCGCTTAGTTCCAGTGTTGAAATACATGGCGCATTTTTTGCTAACGTCTCATCTGTTACCGCTACCTGCGTTCCGGATGAATTCAGTATCGCGATCTGGCGGTTTTCATCTCCGCCCTGCGCCCACCATACCTTTACCGTCGCCGCTCCGCCAATTGTAAACTTTATTGCATTCTTGGAGGAATCCACCACCCCGCCAAAATTAACTCTCTGGCTTCCGCTGTAGCCGTCCTCAAACGACTTGCTGCTTGCATCCACCTTGGTGTTCGCACTGTAAATCAGCGTAAAGTAATCGTCCGTTCCGGCCTGCTGGGTATCTCCGTCTACCTTTGAACCTACGGCAAACGCCGTCAAATCCGCAGTAGTATCCAAAACATAGATCCCTGATGCCGCCTCTCCCTGCGTCACTGCCGGAGTGGTATCCGAAACTTGATTTCCACCTGGATCACCGTCCGACACGCTCTGTTCCATCGGCAGCGGCAACCCTTCTGCTTCCGCCGCCTGGACAGGCGACAGATACAGACCCGAAAGCAGCATGGAAAGGGTAAGCACCCCCCCCAACAGCTTCCTGAGCTTGTTCCTTGCTCTCTCTCGCATAACTTTTTCCTCCATAAACCTCTTTCAGCATATTGGCCCACAAAATGTAAGCACTTACAATAAAATGTATCTATATATTAGCATTTTATCTTTTTGAAAGCAATATATTTTGTGCAGTATGGATATTTTTGTTGCATAATACCCAATTCTATTGTCATGTTTTTATATACTTCTTACAGTGTGAACTTATTTACATTTTCAACCAGTATGCTGACCTTTTCCTCCATCTCCGACACGATCCGGGAAGAATCGTCAGCTACTTTCGTCAGCTCCGTGGACATTGCGGAAGTCTCCTCCGCAACCGCCGCGTTATCCTGCGCCAGCCGGCTCAATACTTCCAGGGACTGTGTCACGTTGGTTCTCTGGCTTTCCAGCTCCACGGTGATACCGTCGATCAGCTTCACGGAATCCAGGCAGTTGCCCAGTTCCCTGTGCAGCCTGGAAAATACGTCCTGGGTCTCCGTCAGGGACTCCACCTGCAGGTCCACGGCAGAATTGATCTCCTGCATTGCTTCCACGGATTTCGAAGCGTTCTCCTGCAGCTCCTCTACGATCCGGTTAATCTCCACCACAGACCCTGCGGACTGATTTGCCAGCCTTCCGATCTCATCCGCAACCACCGCAAAGCCTTTTCCCGCTTCCCCTGCCCTTGCCGCTTCAATGCTGGCATTCAATGCCAGCAGCGCAGTCTGGTCCGAAATCTCGTTGATCAGGTTTGCCGCCACATGGATCTGCTGGGCGGACTTGTGGGTATATTCCGTCTGCTCCGCCATACCGGAAATGCTTTCCCTGGTCTTGTTGTTGACCTCGATAAGCTGTTTCAGCGTGTTCATGGAACGCTCGCTCATCTGGCTCATCTCTTTTGCATTCCGGTCCAGGTTCTCCACCTCCGCGCCGGTTTGGCTGATCCTTTCCGCCATGACATTTACGTCGCCGGAAGCGTCGTCCGTGGATGCCGCCTGTGTGGTCACATTTTCCGCAATGGATTCCGCGGCAAGGGATACCTGGGAAATGGATTCCTTCATGTTGCCGAATGCGGCGTCAAATTTTTCCAACACATTGTTGACCCCCTGGGATACATCGGTGATATCCGCCAGCAGCTGCCGCATGTTGGCCTGGGCCACCCGGAGCGCATCGGCGGTCTGCCCGATCTCGCTCCTGCTTTTTACATTCACGTCTGTGGTAAGGTCACCCTCCGAGATCCGGGACGCAAACGCCTGTATTTTCTTCAGGGGGGCAACCATTGCCCTGCCGCTCAGAAAAGCCGTGATAAGCGAGATAATGATGGCGCCTATGAAAACAAGGTCGATCCTTGTAAGCATATTTTGATATTGCCGGTCAAGATACGCCCTCATCTCAGCCTTTTCCGTATTCATCTCATCTATGTAATTTCCGGTGGAAACCACCCATCCCCAGGGTTCGAATATCTGGGAATAAGCAAGCTTGGGGGCCACCGTGACACCGTCCGACTTGGTGAAATAGAATTGGTTAAAACCGCCTTTTTCCGCGCTCTGGCATACCTTCATGATCTCCTGGACGATCATGACCCCGTTCTGGTCTTCCAGCGTATAACGGTTTGTCCCTTCGTTTTCCACAAGTATGGGGTGCATTACCAGCGTATATTCCGTGTCATCGATCCAAAAGTAACCGCTTTGGTCCTCCCGGTAACGCATGACGCGGATCATTTCCTTTGCATCGTACTTAGCTTCCTCCTCCGTCTTCTCCCCTGCCTGGAACAGGTCATACTCGCTTTGAAGTATGGCCATGGTACTCTGCACCTGGGACTTGATCTCCGTCTGGTACCCCTCATCCACAGTTGTCTCGTAAGCAAAGTAGGCCGACTGGGAAAGGGCACGGATAGACAGGACCGCGTTCCCGCCGATAACCACTGCCGTCAAAACGGCTACACCCACACATATGCGCATAATCGCGAAAATCAAACTCTTTGGCCTCTTTTTCACCCCAATACCTCCTGTTACTTTTTCTTATTATTTTACACTATTATCCCTACAAATTCAATCTAAACTCCCATGCATTCCAATGCACCACCATCAATAAAAGTCGGGAGTTTAGCTGATGCACACAACCTGCATAGAATATGCAGATTGGCGCACAGCTGTCTCGCAAAACCATAAAGCAACATGGTTTTGACTTCGCGGTAGCGGAATGGCATAGGAACTTTTACAGTAAATTCTGTCCCCGGACTGGTTTCCGGCAGCTGCCCGGTTACTGTTCACTCCGTTCACAGCAACCTATGCACAGAAATCGCAGAACAGCGATTTCGCGCATGTCTATCTCGGGTTTATCACGCAGAAACAGCGTGAAAACACCTCGCGGTGACAGCGAGTGAACGGTAACGCTGCCCGGGCATATCTTCCCACAATACCGGATTCGCATATCCATGCAGTTTTCCGGGACATTTGCAAAAGGGACTGCCACTGTACGGCAGTCCCTTCTCTGTATACAGGGGCAGCGTCCCTGGCGCCTTGCCCCATCTGTCGGAACGCCCCAAAGCAGGCGCTCCCTTTTACAGATAATTGTGTGTGGCATAATACAGTTCGTTCACATGGCCGGAATGAAGCAATTCATGGGCCTTATGGCTGAGAGGTTTTCCAAGGAACTCTTCGTAAGCCTTCTGTACCTCCGGGTTCTCATGGGAGAAACGGAGCGGCCTCTCGCTGTCAAGCCGGTACAGCTGGCCGCCGCGGCTCCCTGCCAGTTCGCAGCCGTCATGGATGGGCTGGCCGCCGCCGCCCACGCAGCCGCCGGGGCAGGCCATGACCTCCACAAAGTCATAGCTTACCTTTCCTTTGATTATATCCTGCATGAGTTTCTCCGCATTGCCCAGTCCGCTCACGGTACAGGTATGTAATGTCCTGCCTCCCAGGACGAAATCAGCTTCTCTTCTCCCGTCCTCCCCGCGCACGGCCTGAAATGCAGCCGCATCAGGGTTATGTCCCTCCACCACGGCGTAAGCAGTCCTCAGTGCCGCCTCCATAACGCCGCCGGTAACGCCGAAGATCACGCCTGCACCGGTGCTTTCCCCCAGAGGGGAGTCAAACTGCTGCTCTTTTAAGAATTTGGGGTTAATATGTTCCGCACGGATCATACGCACCAGTTCCCTTGTGGTCAGCACCACGTCCACATCCTGGCCCGCACCCGCACTCCTCATATAGGAGAGGGATGCTTCCCGCTTTTTGGACACACAGGGCATAATGGAAATGCAGCAGATATTGTGGGGATCGATCCCCTTCTTCTGTGCAAAATAGGTCTTCGCCATAGCGCCGAACATCTGCTGGGGGGATTTTGCCGTGGAGAGGTTCCTCAGGTAAGTGGGGTATCTCTTGGAGACAAAATTAACCCATCCGGGACAGCAGGAGGTGAACATAGGCCACGCGTACTTTCCGGGATTGCCCAGGCGCTCCAGCAGCTCGCTTCCCTCCTCCATTATGGTAAGGTCTGCGGCAAAGTTGGTGTCAAACACATAGTCAAAGCCAATGCGCTTCAGAGCCGCAACCATCCGGCCCTCACTGCACTCCCCGGGGGGCAGGCCAAGCTCCTCACCCCATGCGGTGCGGACAGCGGGCGCCACCTGGACCACCGTGATCTTCTCCGGGTCGGCAAGCATGTCAAATACCTTAGGGATATCATTCCTCTCCCGAAGCGCGCCGGTAGGGCAGTGGGTGATACATTGCCCGCAGAGCGTGCAGTCGGAAGCGTCAATGGTTTTATTGCAGGCTACGTCCACCGTTGTGCGGGAGCCTGTGTTCTGGACGTCCCACACATGCATATCCTGTACCTTATCGCAGATCTGCACGCAGCGCATACATTTGATACACTTCCTGGAATCACGGATCAGCGGGAAGGAAGCGTCCCAGGGAGCCTCGGGGACCTCTTCTTTAAAGGGGATTTCCAGAATTCCCAGGTCATTGGATATTTTCTGTAAATTACAGTTGCCGCTTCTGACACAGGTAGCGCAATGGCAGTCATGCTGTGACAGCACCAGCTCCACATTGGTGCGGCGCACCCGGCGCACCTTGGGAGAATTGGTATAGATCACCATCCCCTCTTCCACAGGACTGTTGCAGGCAGTGATCAGCTTATCCTTTCCCTGCATTTCCACCACACAGACCTTACAGGCGCTGATCTCATTGATCCCCTCCAGAAAACAGAGATGTGGGATCTCGATCCCCAGCTCCAGCGCCGCTTTCATAACAGTCGTCCCCTCGGGAACGCAAACTTCAAGGCCGTCTATTGTAAGATTTACCATATCGCCGCACGTCCTCCTTTCAGGCTTCCATAGCCATATCTGTCGCAACGCAGGCAGCGCCCTGCCTCCTGGCAGGCCTCCTGCTCCGTCATGCCACACTCAAAGGCGTCAAAATTTCTCTTCCTGGCCCCTGCTTCCTCCTCGGAGAGCTGGATCCTTCCGCAGGGTTCCTTGTCCTCATACCTGACAGGGGGGATCTCCACGTCGCAGGGAATCACATGATGGTATCCCAGATACTCGTCAATATTGGCCGCCGCTACTTTTCCGGAGGCAATGGCACGGATCACTGTGGCCGGCCCGGTCACACAGTCGCCGCCCGCAAATACGCCGGGCACATCCTTTACCTCGCTGTCGCTCATGGCGGAGATAGTCCCTCTTTTCACGGAAAGGCCAGCCTCCTGGAAATGGCGTGTCTCAATCCCCTGGCCGATGGCAACCACAACGATATCACAGGGTATCCTCATCAGCGGCACATCCGCCTGGATGGGGCGTGCCCTGCCCCAGGCGTCTATGGGGCCGATAATCTGGGGTTCCACCCAGAGCGCCGTTACATTGCCGTTGTCGTCCGCCTCTATCCTCTGGGGCGCTTTCAGGGCATAGAGTTCCGCGCCCTCCGCAATCGCCCCCTCCACCTCTTCGGGGAGCGCCGTCATGTCATCCTGGCGCCTCCGGTAGGCAATGCCCACCTTCTTCGCCCCCAGCCGGATGGCGGAACGGGTGCAGTCCATGGCCACGTTGCCGCCGCCTACGACCACTACCGTCTTGTCCTTAAAGTCCGGCATATTCTCATCGCCGATGCTGCGGAGCATTTCCACCGCGGACATAACGCCCCTGGAATCTTCTCCCTCAATGCCTATCTTTTTATCCGTATGTGCCCCGATGGCCACATGTACGGCGTCAAATTCCTTCCTCAGCTGCTCAAACGGGATTTCCCCTTCTCCGTTGCCGATCCTGGTATTCAGCCTGACCTCCACGCCGGTGGACAGGATAACGTCGATATCCTCCTGCAGGCGTTCCCTGGGGAAACGGTAACTGGGGATTCCGTAGCGGAGCATGCCGCCCAGCTTGCTCTTCTCCTCAAATACCACCGCATGGTGCCCCATCAGCTCCAGGTAGTAAGCGGCCGAAAGGCCTCCGGGGCCGCCGCCCACAATGGCAACCCGCTTTCCGGTATCGGCCGCCTTCTCGGGCACAGGCACGGTATTCGCCCTGGCATTGTCCACTGCCATTCGTTTCAGCCCCCTGATATTGATGGAGCTGTCGATCATATTCCGGCGGCACCTGGCCTCACAGGGGTGTTCGCAGATCAGGGCGCAGGCCGTAGGGAAAGGATTATCCTTGCGGATCAGCTTCACCGCGTCCCCGTACCTCTTCTCCCTCACCAAGGCTATGTAGCCGGGAATATCCACACCCGCAGGGCACAATGCCACACAGGGCACAGGCTGGGTAATATGGCAGGAGCACTTACCATGCTCAATGTGATGCTTATAATCCTCCATAAAACCGTCCATCCCTGCCAGCACCATGTGCGCCGCCTCATAGCCGATGGCACAGTCGGCGGAATCCATAATGTTCCCTGCTGTTTCACGGATCAGGTCCAGCGTCTTTAAGCTGGCCCTGCCCTCCAGCACATCCTCCAGCAAATTCTGGAGCTGGCCCAACCCCACACGGCAGGGCGTGCACTTACCGCAGGTCTGGGCATGGCACAGCTTCAGGAAGGACAGCTGCAGGTCCACGGGACAGAGTCCGGGAGGGCTGGCAATGATACGGCGTTCCAGATCCTTGTACAGCCGCTCTACCGTCAGCTGCGCCGTGTTGGGTGTTGCGATTTTCAGTCGGCTCATTCTTCTCTCCTCTTTCTTTTCCTTATTTTATTCCCCATGATTTCATTCCCCTGCAAATAGCCAAATCAACTTTGTCGGAATATTAAACCATATAACAAGGCTTGGCGGATGCTGCGGGGCTGGATACCATAGCGCCCTTGGGGCGCTTCCTTATTAATGACTATAGATTTCCGAAAAGGCCCACAAAGCCTGCCGAAAGGCCCGGGGTACTCTCCATTCACAATGCAATGCCCTCATAAGCGCCTGATATTATGTAAAATTCTTGTAAGCTCTTACATTTTGTTGTGCTTTTCGTACAAATCTATATTATGCATTCTACATTATTTACCAAAATGTATCAATAGTTTTTGCATAAGTTAAATTTTTATCTATTTCCGATTATGTAAGCGTTTACATTAATAACGGCCCGCATTTCTGCAGGCCGCTTTCCGTAATATGAATATGGCTCCCCAAATACTGATTCAGGAAAACGCCGCCAAAGCGTTTTCTGCGCCGGATTTGTGCTGTTGATAGTGCTGTACTAGATATACCGTACCTCAATGTTCCCAAAAGATACCTCTCCCCTGATCTCCAGGGTGTTCCCGCCGCCAGTGCTGCAGTGGCCCTTTTCGCTGATATCGCCGAAGACTGCCTCCCCTTTTACGACTACATGCCACGCCGCAGGGATATAGAGCACAATATTGCCGAAGGATGACTCCGCGTACACACAGACATTGCCGTTGTTCACCACCGCATTGTCAAAATAGACGGACATGCTTCCAAATGTGTTTTTCAGATGCACCTTCCCGGGCATTTCTCCGGTCAGATACTTTGCCGTCTCCCCAAAGGTATTTTCCAGATGAATTTCTTCTTCCGGGTTGGTCTGCACAAATTCCTTCACGCTTTCCCCATGCTTTGGTTCCCTGGCGTTTTGCCCATGGCTGGAGCCAAAGCAATTACCTGAGTATTCCTTATGGCTGTTCCAATGCCGTTTTCGGGAGGGAAAGAGCACATTCAAGCCAATTCCGCCCAAAAGCGCCGCCACAAGGACTGTCCATGGGTTGATCTCTGGCAATCCCAGGCGTTCGCCGTTTATGATCAGCAATGCCGCGGCCGAGGGCAGTATCAACACAAAATTCCTGTGGCTGATCCCTGCGATCAAAAGGACCAGCGCCGCCAGCATAAGGATAATATCCAACACCTGGATATAATAGAGACTCCCCACAATGAGCAGCACTGCCGCAAGCAGGAATCCCACCCCCCATAAAATCTTTCTTGTTTTTTTCATAATAGTTCTCCTTTCTACTCCGTTTTATCCCTTTAACCTTTTTGTCCCTTTCACTTTTTTATCCTTTTAACCGTCTTATCATTTTAACAGTTTTATCATTTTAACCGTCTTTCCCGAAGCCGCTCTATCACTGATTTGTAATAGCTCCTGGACACCATAACGCTCTTTTTGCTTCCGCGGAACTCCGCTTCGCTGGATGCTGTCAGGTTCCTGGTAATCGAATAAATGTAATCCAGATTTGCTATGGTGGACTTTGATATCCTCATAAAGCAGCCGGGAAGAAGCTCCTCCAATTCGTACAGCTTATAGGGGCAGGCAAAGAGCTGATCCGCCGTATGGGCAAAAATCTCTTTTCCCTCCGTCTCAAAGAAATAGAGCTTCTCTATGGGGACATAATATTCCGTATCCCCCCGGCTGAGGGGCAGGCACCGCTTACTGTTTCCCTGTTCTGTAATGTATTTCTGCAGCAGGACAATGCTCTCGTCCAACTGTCCGCAGCGGATCAGTACCTCTGCCTCAGGCAGGCCGCTTACCATCTCAATCTTTACCCTCATATGTGCTCTCCCCAGGAACTGCCTAACGGTTCCTTTATTCTGTGATCAGTATACACGCAAATCACCGGTCTAGTAAACAGGTTTGGCGCAACAGGTAAAAAATAGAGGGTAAGCAGTTACTGTGAAGGGATTGAACGCAAAGGTAAACGGTAAGGTAAGTGAGAAAAAAGAGAAGGGGCCTACTCTCCTTCTCTCCTGCGGTATTCGATATATTCATAGTCGCTGGACCTGCTGCGTTCCGCCATGCAATGGTATACCTGATCCCGCAGCTTCTGTCTCGCCTCTCTGGGGTCCAGTGTCTCATCAGCGTAAAAGGGGCCGTCAATGTAGGTGACGATCCTCACCTTCCGGCCCTTCCTCCCTCTTCTGCGATATGTGTTTGTCAGGGCAAAAACCGGGCATTTCAGCTTTACCGGATACTGAAAGGAAACAGCTTTAAAAGGGCGTATTCCGGTGTAATAAGGCCAGATATGGGCCTCCGGATAGATGGTCACGGAGTAATTCCGCTTCACCTTATCCTCCACTGCCTGCATAAAATGCTTCATGCCGCCCAAGTCGCAGGGTATCGGGATCGCCCCCAGCATCTCCACCAGTGTCCCCAGCCCCGGCATGGAAATATTTTCGGGATTCACTATGAAAAAGTTCCTCTTAGGGTAATTCCCCAGGCTGGGGATAAAGGTATCCGCAAAGGCCTGGGTATGGTTCCCGTATATAAAATATCCCGTGTTTTTATATTGTTTCAGCTTTTCCCTGCCTGTGAATCGTATACGGAATTTCAGCCTGGCATACAGATACTTCACCGGCATGCTGAATACGTTCTGCACTGCCAGGGAACAGAGTTCCCACAGGCAGCCGTGAAAATATTTAAAATTACGGTCTACCACCCTGGGGGTGATCTGTGCCGTGGAAAACTCCTCATTCAGCTCGTCGCTGTAATAAATCACCTTTCTTTTATCCGATCCCTGTCTTCCCATATCCCTCCGTCCCCTTGGTTCTCCTCCGCCTCCCGTTCTCAGGACGCATCGCTGCCACATTCCCCGGTGCCTTTTGTAGTGTATTCCAATGGAATGCCGTAAAATCCTTCATATATATTTTTCCAGAGGTCATAATTGCGGTCACGCATATCCGCCGCCTGCTCCCTCTCAGGCAGGCTCGCCTTGGGGTAAATCGGCTCGTTGATAAAAACGGTATATTCCTGGATCGGGAATCCGTCGGGGCCGATACGGTTGCTGTCCTCCATGCAGATAAATACCGGAAGCACCGGCACATGGTTTTTCCCCGCAAATTTGAACGCGCCGTTTTTCAGCGGCTTAGGCTTCCTGTAATTCCACCACAGGCTCTGCTCCGGATAGATCAGTATAAAATCCCCCCTCTGCAGGATGGCATCCACCGCCATCAGAAAATTATACATGGTCTTCTTATTGCCGCTTAATGGCAGCGTATCGCAATTTCGGAACAGGTAGCCGTAGAGACCCGGGAAGTTCGTATAGTTCCCCTCACGGATTACCTTGAACAGCCGCTTCCTGTGGTATTGTTCTGAGCGCTGGAATATCCGCTCCACAGTAAAGCAGTCAAAGGGGTTAAAATGGTTACAGGTTATGACAGCGCCTGATTCCAGGTTATTCAGATATTCCATGCCGCACACCTTTTTAATGACCAGCTTCTTTTCCCTGATCAGCCTGTCTACAAACCTGTTAGCAATCATATAAGCCGTTTTTCTTTTTATAATGCTGTCCGGCCGCACCTTCAGGTAATCCACCATATCGGGCAGCAAAGGGATCGTGGGCGGATCGTCCTCCGCATCCACGTCAAACCTTCCCTCACGTTCCAGCTCTTTAATCATCTCCAGAACCGCCAGTCTGTCCGGCGCCTTTGGGGGAATCTGCTTCCTTTTCCTGTTTCTGCCTTTCATATTGATTACCATGCCTTTCCGCTGTCTGCGCTATTGGGTTCAACACGCTGTGGGATCCTGCCCGCCAATACTATTTCCGGTATTTTCGGTCATCTCCCACACAGTCCGATTCTTTCCTGGCAAGCCTGATCAGTTTCCCATGCTGCTGGTTGTCCTTGAATCGCTCCTCTTCCGTATAGTTTTCCCTGATTTCCTGAATCACGTCAAAATATTCCGTCTCCTGGGCATACATCCAGAAAAATTCCTTATATAAGATATCCTCAAAATGCCAGGGTTTGAATGCCAGGTTATAGTGGATCAGCTTCACATTTTCGGTCTTTATTTTAGGGTCCGGTATAGGCATCCTGTTCCACACCCTGTCAAAGAGCTTTACCCTCCCCTTGCACAGCCTGTTCAGGTAATCCTGGTCCTGGGCTACGGAAAAGCGTATCCTGTCCAGCAGATAGACGAATTTCTCCTGAAACTTGAACTTCCGCAGCTGGTCCAGATTCATGAGCAGCACCCCCGCATTAAAATACCTCCGGTAGTCCGCCACGCCCACCACCTTTTCCGCATATGTCTGGAATACCTCATTGAACTGGATGATGTCATCCGGCGCCGCTGCCACCAGGTTATCCCCCATGTCAATATTAAACAGATCTGCAACATCATCCAGGATCACGATGTCGCTATCCAGGTACAGCACTTTGTCATACTGGGGGTACAGATTGGGTAGAAAGAGCCTGAAATAAGTTGTCTTGGAATAGTAATCCCTGGTATAGAGCTTATCCTTCACTTTCTGGATATAGTAGTTCAGATCCACAAATTCAATATCAACATTGTCTCTCTCATATCGGGATATCTTTTTCTTATTCTCCGCACTGATATCCGTGTTCAGCACCTTGATGAGATACCTGTTCCCGGGGGAAGAATTATCGATCAAAGACTGCAGCGCTACCGCCAGAAACGGGCAGTAACCGTCGTCTACCGCGAAAAAAACCGGGATTTCCCTACTGATAATATTTGCCATTCCAATCCTCTTTTCTGCTCTGTCCTGAGATTTCCTATCCGGCTGCGAACCCGGAACCACATCCTGCTTCAGCCGTGTTTTCTGCCCTGATTGCTATTGCTTCTTCATTTTACCACTGCAGGCAACGTGCCCTGCCGTAATGCCCGTTTTTAATAGCGCATGTATTTTATCCAATATATTGATCCCGCAAGAGTAATTCTATTCCGGCCCCGGTTCTGTGGCAGGACGGGTCAGCCTCAAATTGCCGCTTTCTGCGCAGATACTCCTCCAGGTCCCTGTCAAAAGTATGGCAGTTCAGATATTTATGAATCTCTTCCACCTGCCACTGCTTATAATTCTCCGTGTGGGGATAGGGCCGGAACATCAGCCTTTTACAGAAGTGGCACACTATGGTGTCCTTTCTGTCAAACTTTGACTGTTCGTTAAACCTCCTGGGAAGAAGCTTTTTCTTTTTGGTAGACTTAAAGATAGCGGTCTGGTCGGCAAAGAGCATCTTCTTTGTGCGGATCCTCTGCCTGGCCTTGCAAAGCAGTCCGGTCCGGCGCACTTCCGCCATGTTAAACAAAAGCATTCCCGCATTGAAATAATCCGGCCGTATCAGCCAGCATCCGTACTTTTCCTTCACCGCCGCATATTCCACGCCGGATACGTCGTAGTCGTAAAGCTCCCTGATATCCCCTGCGATCATTATGTCTATATCCAAATATAAAATCTTGTCTGGGATTCCCGGCGTGATATCCGCCAGAAGCCGCAGCAGCGTATAAGGCGTACAGTAGGCCCCCTCGTTGGCGCACTCCCGGAATTCTCTTTCGTACAACTCCGTCACATCCAGCCTGGTGACCTTATTTTGGGGATGTTTCTCCTGTATCACATTCTCCAGAAAAGCGGCCTGTTCCTCCGTGATACAAGTATATTGGGGGGCAAGGCGCCGGAGGTCCATGGTCATAATATAAACATGTATGATCTCTTCTGTCCTGTTTGTCATGGAGATCAGCTGGGTAAGCGCCCCGTCAAACACTCTTTTGTTGCCACACAGCAGCAGGTTTATCATAACACATGTTCTCCTATTCCATGACAGAATACTGCATCCACTCGTACAGAAGCTTCGTCCCTTCCGCAATGTCCGGCGGAAGCAGGGCTCTCGCCACCAGCTTCAGCTCCTCCGTCTCCGCATCCGTGCGCCGGAGGTTTGCATAATCTCCGTCTATACTTTCCACAATATATTCAAAACGATTCATTTTCACATTTTCCCTTCTGTACCATATACTTATATTTTATGCAGACATTCCTCCCGGAATTTCTCCAATCTCTTTTTACCCTTCTACCCCCAGGGCAAAAAGCGCCGGAAGAAACATAAAGTTCTCTCCCCCTCCCTGGGGCATATGGATAAAATGGGATTCCGGGTCCGCTGCCATCCAATCCCTGATCACCTCAGACTCCCTGGAATCATCCCCCTGCACATTCACAAATCTCTTCGGTTCCTCAAAATAGGAAAACAGGATATTCTCATGAAGTGCTATGGACTGGTATCTGTCCCCCGCCAAAAGTCCCTCATCCACAATTGCTTTATGAAAGTATGTGTAGCTGAACAGCTTATCATCCCTCAAAAAGGCAATTCTGCCCCTGCGTTTTTCGGGGACGGCGGGCCTGCGCCATTGTTCGGCATTCTCCGGCACACTGTGATAATAAATATGGTACATATGCACCCACAGCCTGTCCCCCTTCTGTCCCGGCCACAGCTGCAAAAAAGGGGTCAGGGGCATCAGCAGTTCCTCCGGCCGCAGGCAGGTAGCCTGCACATCCTCGCCGGATTCCGGCAATACGGGCACGCTTCCGGGCTCCGAAGCAGCCTTCGGCTTCACGGCGGCATCCTCCGGCGCCGGAATACCTGCAGCGCCGCCGGGGCCTGCGGTACATGGCCGGCCCGCGGATTTCGGACCGCCTATGGCAGCAGGCTCTGCCACCACCAACGGCTCTCCCACCGCCTCGTAATAAAGGAACAGCATTCTGTCACTCCGGTACAGAGCCGCAGTCAAAACTTTTCCCTCCGCCTGTGCCTGCCGGATATTCCGGATACATTTTTCTATCTCCGCAGACAGGCTGCCGGAAGGTATATCCTCCTTCAGCTGCCCACGGTAATGAAGTCTGTATATTTTTTCACCCATCTTTATCCTCCTGTAAAACAACCACAGCTGTTTCCATGATATCAATCTCTGTTATTAAGAAATGGCGTTGAAAATGCATTCAACCGTCCTGATGGCGGACTATATTTTATAATTATTAAAATACATTACACGGTTTTTAAAACTATGTCAAGCAGTGTTTGTTTTTATATCCTGTTATATTCTGCAGCAGATCCATATCCCTGTAGGGAAAAGGAGCCACGGAAAAATTCCATGGCTCCTGTACTTTGATCTGTAATTAGTATGCTCCCATGCCGGGGCCGCCTGCGGGCATTGCAGGGGTATCTTCCTTGATATTTGCCACAACGCTCTCCGTGGTGAGCAGAGTGCTTGCCACGCTGGTAGCGTTCTGCAGTGCGCTTCTGGTAACCTTTGCGGGATCCAGGATGCCTGCCTTGACCATGTCCACGTACTCTTCCTTCAACGCGTCGAAGCCTACGCCTGCCTCGGACTCCTGCACCTTGTTGATGATCACATTGCCTTCCAGGCCTGCGTTAGCCGCAATATGGTACAGAGGGGACTCCAGGGCCTTCAGCACGATGTTCGCACCTGTCTTCTCATCGCCTTCCATCGTCTCAGCCAGCTTTGCCACATCCTTTGCGGCATGGATATATGCGGAACCGCCGCCGCAGATAATGCCTTCTTCCACTGCCGCCCTGGTTGCTGCAAGGGCGTCTTCCATACGCAGCTTTGCTTCCTTCATCTCTGTCTCGGTGGCAGCGCCTACACGGATCACAGCCACGCCGCCTGCCAGCTTGGCCAGTCTCTCCTGCAGCTTCTCTCTGTCGAAATCGGAAGTGGTTTCGTCGATCTGCATCTTGATCTGGGCGATTCTGGACTGGATTGCCTCCTTGTCTCCTTCGCCGTCCACGATCACGGTGTTTTCCTTCTGAACCTTCACGGACTTTGCATGGCCCAGCATATCCATAGTGGTATCCTTCAGCTCATAGCCAAGCTCGGAGCTGATCACGGTACCGCCGGTAAGGATCGCGATATCCTCCAGCATTGCCTTTCTTCTGTCGCCGTAGCCGGGAGCCTTTACTGCCACTACATTGAAGGTGCCGCGCAGCTTGTTTACGATCAGTGTGGTCAGAGCCTCGCCCTCCACATCCTCAGCGATGATCAGCAGCTTCGCGCCGGACTGAACGACCTGCTCCAGCAGGGGCAGGATCTCCTGGATGTTGGAAATCTTCTTATCTGTGATCAGGATGCAGGGATTATCGAGAACTGCCTCCATTTTATCCATATCGGTAGCCATATATGCGGAGATATAACCTCTGTCGAACTGCATACCTTCTACCAGGTCCAGCTCGGTCTGCATGGTCTTGGACTCTTCGATGGTGATAACGCCGTCCCCGCTGACCTTCTCCATTGCGTCTGCAACCAGCTGCCCTACTTCGTCATCCCCTGCGGAGATAGCGGCAACTCTTGCGATGTGCTCCTTGCCGTTTACCTTCTGGCTCATCTTAGAGATGGATTCCACTGCACAGTCGGTAGCCTTCTTCATACCCTTTCTCAAGATAATGGGGTTGGCGCCTGCTGCCAGGTTCTTCATGCCCGCATTGATCATTGCCTGTGCCAGCACGGTTGCGGTGGTGGTGCCGTCACCGGCCACATCGTTGGTCTTGGTAGCTACTTCCTTGACAAGCTGTGCACCCATATTCTCAAATGCATCCTCCAGCTCGATCTCCTTTGCAATGGTAACGCCGTCGTTGGTGATCAGGGG
>ERZ808040.1317-NODE-1317-length-17022-cov-7.772735_pt1 | contig 17022 bp, 18 predicted proteins | sample MGYA00380191_ERZ808040 | MGnify/ENA primary metagenome ERZ808040 (study PRJEB31490, sample SAMN06133395) | mouse gut metagenome | isolation source: J6 | host: mice | place: China: Chengdu | collected 2015-05 ... | reverse complement strand
GTTGAACTGGTCTTTTGAATATTCCATTGTCTGTATCCTCTCCTTTTTATAGCTACCCTTTTGGGAAGTATCTACCCCAAAAGTGCATTCTTGCGGAATTTCTGTATCCTGCTAAAATTCAGGTCAACGGTTAATTAACACGTTCAGTATACAATGGAAAGAGAGGATTTGCCACTATGGATTTTATCGAAATTGCAAAGAAGCGTTATTCTGTCCGGAGCTATAAGGAAAAGAAAGTGGAGGAGGAAAAGCTGCAAAAGATTCTGGAGGCTGCCCATGTTGCGCCGACAGCAGCCAACCTCCAGCCCATCCGTCTGATCGTTGTCCAGAGCAATGAGGGGCTTGCGAAGATTGGGAAAGGGGCGAACCTTTACGGAGCGCCGCTGGCGGTCATCGTCTGCGCCGACCACGGGAAGGCGTGGGTGCGCCCGTTTGATAAAAAGCAGACCACCGACATAGATGCATCCATACTTACAGACCACATGATGCTGCAGGCAACGGAATCAGGTCTTGGCTCCGTGTGGATATGCTATTTCAAGCCGGATGTGATAAGCAGGGAGTTCGGGCTTCCGGATAATCTGGAGCCGGTCAATATCCTTGCAGTCGGGTATTCGGACGAGGAAGCGGCTGACCCGGAGCGCCATTCACAGACACGCATCCCGGTAGAAGAACTGGTTTCCTACGAAACGGTATAGACAGGCTTATGCCGTGACAAATGAAATGATAAGAGATACATAAAAACTAACCGCCGCACTATGGCCTTCATCCGCCATATGCGGCGGTGATGTTATAAAGTTTATGGTTATTTCGTGCAATTTATAGTCATTTGATGCAATCGGGGTTTGGAATGCGGGTGTATCTGCCGATATATTTTATAAGGCGTGCAGTATAAGGCTGTTGAAAGGGATCATTTGAGTGCCATTATTGCAAATGAAGCAACAATGTCCGATAAGGAACGGCTGATTTATGAAACATTTGGCGGATGTGATACGATCTGTATATGGCATATCAAAAAAGCATTAAGATTGATGACCGATTGAAAGGCACATGGACGCCCGGGCAATATGAAAAAGCGTATAATAAGGCTCTGAATGATAAAGGATGCGGTAAAGGGATTCAATCAAAATAAAGCAAGGGAGAGTGCAGATTATGAATATTGATTACAGCCAGTTTTACAGAGGGACAACAAATATCCCCTCATATGGAAGCGGTGCGTATAAGAAAGACACCCTTGTAAAATATGAGTTCAACACAACGGATGAACATGGAAACAAGGTCATGGATAAGATGTCAAGGGAAGAAACCCTGCAGGCAATGAAGGACATCAGTTCACAGTATGGGGAGGCTGTCATTGTGGAATTTTCAGGAGATGGCATGGCAGCCCTTGTGGAAGGCAAAAAGGGCAGTATGGTGCCGGAAAATAATGAGGCAATGGAGGCAAGAAATGCGGCATTCCAAAAGGAAATCGTGCAGATTGACAAATCCTTAAATAATTTACCGGCATATTCGGGGATGTATGGCGCAGACAAAGCGGTTGCATCTGCATTGGAGAACTGCGGCAAAGAGGAGCAGGGATTTGTGTATGATATCATCCGGCAGAATTTCCTTGTCGGGAACAGCGGCTCCATGACGGAGGAGGAGCGACAGGCGAACATATCGCTTGGCATGAAGAAAGCGGAATATGCGGCGGAGAACTTTATCCCGGAGGAAAACAGGAAATCATTCATGAAGGCAATGGAATCCATAGCAAAACTGGCAAGTGCGGGAAAAGCGGACAGAAGCGGGAACATGGATTACGGTGTGGCGAAAGGCAGGTATTTAGGGCATGGGAGCAATCTCGTCCAAATCACAAATACGCTTGATCTGATGCGGACAATGGATAAAGACGCATATGCCGAGTACCAAAAGATGGGGGAAAAAGAAGACGGCGGGCTTGGTTCACTGAAATACCTTACAAACTGGTATGCGGGTGCGGTAAAGAAGAATCCCTCGATGGTTGATAATTACGAAAAGCAGTCGGAGGAATATGTGGAGAAGACGGTGAAAAATCAGGAACTGGATAAGACTTTCGCGGGCTTAAAGACGGGAAGCAAGGCCGTTTTCTTTGAGAGCCTGAAAATGTTCCAGAGCAACAAGCCTGATTTCCTCTCATCCATTATAAACCGGGAGCTGGCATCGAAGTTTTGGGGATTTTAGGGTGATTCATCTGTTTGAGTGAACTATCTGAAACTGCTATTGAACCGCAAACAATCTGGTCTGCTGCTGGATTACATGGCGCAGTGTGGAATAGTTGAAGGTACACTTATGTTCATCCTGAACGGTTAATAAAACAGAATGCGGAAGCATATGATGAAGGAATGCTGGACGGAAACATATTTCCGCTTTTAATCGTAATCCACTCCAAAAAAGTTTCTATACAGCTTTGAACAGAAATATCCATATTCCAAATTTGGAGGAAATCAGAATGAGATTGAAGAGTAAAAAATATCCAAATGTGAAATATGAAAAAGGTGAGGAAATTTTTTTATCACCTGACGAGATAAATTCTGATTTTTACTTTGATGTTGAAGAAGAACTAACTTCAAATGATGATGCTATGGCTATTGTGGCTGCTATGCTGGATGAAGTGGATACTCTGACAGAAACAGCCAAAGAGTTTTTGAAAAAAACGCTGGAAAACGAAAATAGCGAATACTATGGGGTTGTGGCGCATTTTATGCAATTCCATAGAGATGAGCTGGAAGCGGATACAGTCGCGGCGTTATTTCCGGTGGACAACCCTTCTATGATTCCATTTGTAGAAATGGTGAATTACCTAAAACGCAATCGCTTTGGTAGTCTGGTGGATAATGAGTTGAAACAACAGGCTTTTATTATGGATTTAAGTTTCAATCCAGAGATAACAGATGAGTTAATGGTACTTTATTTCAACTTAGAGAAACAGGTTTGTTATGTGACACATGAAAGCTGACTTTTTTCATTTATCGGGGAGATAGCAAAGCCCTGAAATGGCTTTCCGCCTATTTCATTTTTGGGAAAAGAATCGCTCCAAAATCAGAAATAGTGCGGCCAGGCAATCCAGGAATTTCTTTATTTCTAAAATGCAACATTCTGATAAAATTCCACAATATACATAAAACCGTTTCTTTTTATTCAGATAATCTCCGCAGGAAAAAATAAGAGGTAAAATGGCTCCTGACTAAATTCAAAATTTCGTTGAGTAAATAGCTCTATAATTTTCCTGATGACTGTGCTAGGGTTAAGTTGTACTTATCCGTTGGAGGAGATGTTGTATGACAAGGAAAGAACAAAAGGAAGCCAGAAAAATACAAATTATTCAGGCTGCATTGGATTTATTCGTGGAACGGGGATACTACGGAACCAAAACAAGCCAGATATCCAGGAGGGCAGGAATTAGCGAAGGGCTGCTGTTCCATTATTTCCCTACAAAGGAAATTCTGTTAGAAGAACTGGTAAATATCGGTTTGGAAGGAATGCGTATGCCAATGCAGATTAAAGCAAAAAACGGTTTGGATTTTTTCTATCAATTTACAAAAATGCTGTTTTTGCAAGTGGAAAAAAATGCTTTTATTGCAAAAATGTTTGTGTTTATGGGCTATGTGGTGCAGGCTGGGGATATACCGGAGAAACTTCGTAAGCTGGCAGCTTCGGTAGATACTATTGGATTTTGTCAAAACTGGGTGGAAGCAGGGCAGAAAGACGGAAGTATTCGAGGGGGAGATGTCATGGCGCTGTCAAATATGTATTGGTGTGCAATACATGGAATTATGGGACAGTATGCTCTGCATCCGGAAATTCCGTTGCCGGAACCGGTGTGGATGACAGGCATGTTGCAAAATGACAAAGAATCAGTTTAACAGAAATGGTTTGTTTATGGAGAAAAGTAAAATGAAAATTGTAATCGTAGGCGGCGGCATCGCCGGATTGTCAGCAGGAATTTATGGAAAGCTGGCAGGTTATGACGTGGATATTTATGAAAAAAATGCCATTGCCGGCGGACAGTGTATGGGGTGGAGCCGGAAGGGCTGTCATATTGACAATTGTATTCATTGGCTTACCGGAACGAAAAAAGGAACGGCTCTGCGCAAAGTATGGGAAACAGTCGGAGCATTAGATGAACATACGGAATTTGCGGACTGTGACAGCTTTTACACGAGCACCAAAGGAGATTTACAGGTAACACTGTGGAAGGATTTGGAGCGGACGAAGGCAGAACTTATCGAATTGTCTCCTGAAGATGAAACGGAAATAAAAAAATTTGTGGAACATGTGAGATACGCAACGGAATGTGAAATACCGGTTGAAAAACCTATGGATGCTATGGGAATCACTGATTATATTCATATGGGTGTTTCCATGGCAGATATGTCAAAGGTGATAAAAGAATACGGGTCCATTGATTTAGAGGAGATGTCTGCAAGGTTTAAACATCCTGCATTGAAAGCGCTGTTTACCGATTATTTGCCCAAAGAATATGTTGCAAGTTCATTTCTTGTTTCTTATGCCAGTATTGTATCTGGTAATGGTGAAATTCCGGCAGGCGGTTCTTTGGCAATGGCAAACCGTATGGTGAAGCGATTTCGGCAGTTGGGCGGTAATTTATACTGCGATGCGCCGGTTTACCGGATTTTGATAAAGAACAAAAAAGCAATAGGGATTGAAACAGCAGATAAAAAAACAGTGTTGGCGGATTATGTAATATCATCGGTAGATACTATGGAGATGTTTAGTAACTTAATCGGTAAAAAGTATATGGACGCTAAATGGCGGTCCTGTTATGCGGATAATGAAAAATATCCTCTTTTTAGCGCTGTTCAGGCAGCATTTGTGGCAGAGAGGGAAGCCTATAAGGGGAAAGGAACTATTTTCTTTGACTGTCTTCCTTTTGAAGCAGGAGGAAAGAAAGTGGAGAGAATTTCAGTGAAAAGTTATGAATATGAACCCGGATTTGCTCCGGCAGGGAAAATGGTACTTCAAGTAAATGTCCCACAATTTGATGAGGAATACTTATACTGGAAAGGGCTGACAATGGAGGAATATGGGAGCCGGAAAAAGGCGGTGGTAAAGGCAATAGAGGAACGATTGCTGACGCAGTTCCCTGATCTTTTGGGACATATGGCATTTCTTGACTGCTGGACACCGATTACTTACGAACGGTATTGTAACGCATATCATGGAGCATATATGGGATTCATTACGAGAAAAGGTGTAAAGCCTTTTCGCGTAAAAGGAGTATTAAAAGGGGTTAAAAACCTGTATATTGCCAGTCAGTGGATTATGGCGCCGGGAGGACTTCCGGTGGCGGTAACGGCAGGAAAATTTGCCGTGTGGCGGATTGCCCGAAAAGATAAAATTTATTTCTGATGGCAGGTATTTTCCCAAAAACATAGATTTGTGGGGATTAAGGGAGCGCCCTTTACATAGCATTATGCATAATATACTAAAAAGAAGCGTGGTTTGGTAGCTACTCATAAAACAGTATCAACCAACAAACTGAAACAGGGTGGCTGCCATACAGGGTGCAGAAAAAGGCGAGTGAGAAACAAAGCGTTTCTTGCCCGCTTTTTTCATGCCCTTTGTTACGCAGTAGGGGCTGAAAAAGCATTGATACAGGCGGCTTTGCGGGCGCGTTTCTCGCGCGGCAAGGGATTTGTACCTTTTTCCTTAAAAACGCCTTTCTACTGCGTAACAAAACTGTGGTAACTATCCGAGGGAGCATAACCGCCTATGTTGGATTTCCCTATGTTGGAAAAACCTACATTGGATTATCCTACGTTGGAAAATCCAACGCAATTAAATAAAGATATAAATAACTAAAGAAAAATCAAATACAGATTTAATCAAATACCGTTTCCCTTCCTACCCTTTCCCTACTCCCTTCCCTTTGAAGCAAGACAACGCGGCAGAGCCGCCGGAATGGAAAAAGAATAGAACGGAAATGACAGCATAAAGAAGTATCGTTTGCTATGTTACGCAATAGAACACTGTTTTTAAGGGTGGGAGTATAAAACCCTTGCTCCTGCCCCTATCGCCGCTGTAATGCCGCTTAAATCAAGCGAGAGAAGCCATTTAATGCGTATCATTCCATAATGGATTGAGAGCGTAAGCGGTCTATCCGATTGCGCTCTCTTAGCCGCCCAACAGCAAAGACAGGGAAAGCCGTCAAGGACGCGTAAGCGTGCATTTTATCCTTGACGGCTTTTTCTGGCTTTGCTACTTCCTACCTGTCAAAACGGAATTGCAGGATAGCTTTGATAAGCTGTGCTTTCAAACGGTCTTGAATATCGTCGTTGATATGTCCCCGATAGGTAGACAGGTACTTGATATGTCCGGCATAGTGCCACAATACCGCGTCTATGGCTTCTGGCTCGCCGGCGACAGCTTTTTCAATAACTTCAAAGGGTATCAGCTTCTTGTTCCTCATGTTCTGATTTTAACCATTCCTTTCTCAACTGCTTCAATGCCGCGTGTTTCCAGTAATTAGCTGTGCTTCTGTTTCGTCCATACTCGTTCCCGACTTCTGTATCAGTGTAACCGAGGAAGAAGTACATCAGCAGGACAACACGCCGTTGCTCCGGCAATCTGGCTAATGCGTCGGCTAACCGTTTGCTTGCCACAACAATTTTCTGCCCTTTCACAACAAAAACAGTTGGAATGTCGTATTGCTCAAAGTAATTATCTGTTGTGAACGGTTCAAAGGGTGTTTCGGACATCAGATAGTCAAGCGATACTTCGTGCTTCTGTTTCCGTCCAAAATCGCGGTATGCGCTGATTGCCGCATTGCGGAGAACAATTCTGCAAAAAGCGGCAAAGGCGTATTCGATATGCTCCATGAATTGTTCAGAATACCTCATTTTCTCATCACCCCCTTTCTTCCCAGTAGGGGGCTATTACAACAAACGCCCATGCGGGATAAAACCGCGTGAGCGTTTGAGTAATACGAATTATTAAGGCATACTAAATGATATGTGTGTTCATCTTCATAGTCGGAATACTCCGCTATGGTAGGCATGATTTTTTTGACAATCTATTATCCATGACACTTGTAATCGGCATGGCGGCAACCTCCCGAAGCCGCCATAAAAATAAAACGGCGGCTTTATCTAAGCCGCCGCTTTAAGCGCATAAGAGTATGTCTGCTGTAAGTTAGATACTCGTAAGACAGTATTAGATTTGTTTTTTGGAAACGGCGTAGCGTTGGCTATGCCGTTTCCCCGTTTTGTAAGTCGTTCAACAGGGACGCGGGGAGTATTCCCACAAGGTCATAGGATATGTCAATCTGCTGTTCCCTGTGTCCGTTTGAAGTTTCCGGCATATGGACGTAAACTGCTTTCACCATGTCATTCAGTACGGCGGGTGTCAGTTCGTCCATGTCGAGATACTCATGCACCTTGCTGATGAACCGTTCAATGTTCTCTGCCTGTTCTTCCTGTCGGTTAATTTCCTCATTCAGTTGCAACAGCTTTTCCCGCAGTTCTTCCTGTTCCTGTTCGTAATCGTCAGAGAGCATTTGAAATCTGCTGTCAGAAAGTTTACCATTTGCGTTATCTTCATAAATACGCTTAAACAATCGGTCAAGTTCCGCAATCCGGCGTTCCGCTTGCGTCAGTTGCCGCCGCTTTGCCGTCAACTCCCGTTTTGCGTCTGCTTTCTGCTTTGCGCCCATAGCCTTACGGAATTGTTCTTCATGGTTGGCTACACAAGCAACCGTTAGCCGGAGATGTGCAAACACACCCTGTTCCAAAACTACGGCGCGGATATAATGCGTCGGGCAGACTTCTTTTCCTTTCAGCCTTGAAGTGGAACACACAAAATGGTCTTGCCGCGCTTCAAAATTTTTGCTTGTGCAGTAGTATAGCTTTTCACCGCAGTCAGCACAGCGGACAATGCCGGAAAACATATTTGTCTTTCCCGTTCTTGTCGGACGACGTTTGTTCTTCCGTAATTCCTGTACCCGCGCCCATGTGTCAGCATCTATGATTGCTTCATGGGTATTTTCAAACACAAGCTGCTTTTCCGCCGGATTGTAGCATTTCTTTTTAGTCTTGTAAGACTGAACAAAAGTTTTGAAGTTTACTGTATGCCCTTGATACTCTGGACGTTCCAAAATAAATGTTACCGTTTCGGCACTCCAACGACAGGGGTTATTTTGCGGGGCGTTTCTCGTTGCGCGTCCGTTCTGCATGAAATAGACTGTCGGAGTGACTATTTTTTCCTCTTTCAGAATACGGGCAATCTGTGTCGGTCCGTACCCCTCTAAGCATAAGCGGAAAATCCGGCGCACCACTTTGGCGGCTTCTTCATCTACAATCCAATGCTTTTTGTTGTCGGGGTCTTTCATGTAGCCATAGGGCGGGTTACTGCAAAGATGTTCCCCCGCTTCCCCCTTTGACTTCATCACAGCGCGGATTTTCTTACTTGTGTCCTTTGCGTACCACTCGTTTATGATGTTCAAAAACGGGGTAAAATCGCTGTCCTGCTGGTTCGCGCTGTCTATGCCGTTGTTAATAGCAATAAACCGCACGCCTTTCTCTGCAAAGAGGACTTCGGTGTAAAAGCCTACTTTCAGATAGTCACGCCCTAACCGCGACATATCCTTGACAATCAGTGTTGACACTTCGCCGTTTTCAATCCGTTCCAGTAGTTCACCCCAACTCGGACGATTGAAGTTCGTACCAGAATACCCGTCGTCCACGAAAAACAATGTGCTTGAAAAGTGGTTTTCTTTTGCGTATTTACTTAAAATCGCCTTTTGGTTTACAATGCTGTTGCTGTCGCCCTGTAATTCGTCATCGCGTGATAAGCGGCAATAGAGGGCGGTAATTTTGTCAGACTGCCTTAACATAATTTCTGCTCCTTTCATCGGCGGGCAGTCTGCCAATACAGGATTGCTTGAAGCTATTATAGCGGCTTTCCGTTTATTCTTCAACATCTTTTTCTGCTTTTTCCTGTCCCATAAGGCGCAGAACCTTGTGGGGCAGGCTCCTTTCCCCGTCATAGCTTCCCGTAAAGCGGTAGAGCGTCCTGCCGGATTTTATCGCCACTTCCTGTTTTGGCATTTCTTGGTATAGTGGATTTTTTACCACGATATGCCCGTCCTTGATTTGCCGTTTCCGTTCCATTCCTTTCCCGTCCTTTCTTTGTTTATTAAAGTGATAAGTTTCGGAGCAAGCATAGGAAACGGGTACCCATTTCCGTAAATCTGCCCGTCCGCGCTATGGCTTGCCGGACAGATTTTGCTTGTTGGGAAGAATCCCAAACCCTCTTGAAAACCCTCTCACTACCTACAACACCGCACAGGGCAGTTTTGACGAAATTTTGAGAGAAATTCTTCAAAAAGTTTTCCTTGTTTCTTAATACGGGCAAGTTTTAGAAATGCCAAACAAAATCATAAAAATTTACGCCTGTTTCCAATCTTTTCAGAAAGAAAACAGGCGTATTATTGCGTCCTAATTATTTTTTGATGTGCGGTCTATCTCCTGTCGGTAAAAGTCAATTTTATCATCCAGTTTTGCCATGTGTTCCTGTAACTGTCTTATTTGCTCATTTAGGGCTTCCCTATGTACAGTCAGCATTTCCATTCTCTCACGTAGAGTGGGGTCTCCCGCCGCCCGCAGTTTTGCATAATGCTGTATCTCCTTAATCGGCATACCCGTATCTTTCAGACGCTTGATAAATTCAATCCATACAAGGTCTTTATCCGAATAACAGCGGCGGTTACTGGAATTGCGCCCCGGCGTAATTAAGCCCTCATGTTCATAGTAGCGCAGGGTATGTATTCCTAAATCTGTAAGCCTTGAAAATTCACCTATGGAGTATTCCAAAAAATCACTTCCTATCCTCTTGACATAGAGTTTACTCTACATTGTATGCTTGCATTATAACATAAGCATCTACTCATAGCTATTAAAAATCAGTATACTACTCGCCTTGAATAGTATACTGATTTTGATTGCACCCTGTATGACATCTACCCTATTTCAATTTGTTGGTTGATACTGTTTTATGAGTAGCCATCATACGACGGCTTTTTTTCTTTGCCGTCGTCCGGCAGATGTTGGTTGTATCATTACTTATTTTTGATTGTTTTTTTAGATATTAAAATCAAGACAGAAAACAATCCACAAAAGAACAAACTCATAAGGCTAATAATGCTTTCTCCAAAGGTGGCAGAATAATAGCCGGAAATATTGAATGTAGCAGTAATAGGATAGCAAGCCGAAAGAACATCGCATATACTTGTGAATAATCCTGCAAAAGAATAAATTACTGTAAAAATCAAAGCAAGCCAATAGCCTTTCTTTATTCTTGATACAAACGCAATAACAGGTGCAATAGCAAAGAAAATCCCAATGCCGTCAAGTAAATAGATTTTAAAAAAACTTAAAATCATTTTGATAGACAAGCCCCTAAAATGCAAAATAACTTCAACTAAAAATGTAATGCCGAAAAGCAGCAAATAAAAGAATACGCTAAACGCAAAAGTAATAAGTAATTTTGCAATCGTCATTTTAGCTTCACTTATAGGAATTAAACGTAATGATTTAATAGTATCTTCTTGTTCTTCACGACAAATCATATAGCTCCCCAAAAGCGCAATAACCGCAGGAAGAACAAAAAAAGTTGCTAAAGACTGTGCTGCGTTCATAAACCACCCTGCGTCATCTATATAGCGTTTTTCCCCAAAAGAAAACTGCCCTTGAGTAAAAACAATAATTGCAGCCATAATAACTGCGAATATGGCGACCAACACAATTTTTGAACGTCGGAGTTTTTGATGTTCTGCCCAAATCAATTCTTTCATCATTCAATCACTCACTTTCTATGCTTTAAGGAAATGTATGCAAATACGATAGAAACAATAGTCCATATACCGATACAAAAAAGCGCAGCCGGAATATTGACTTCCTGTGCCAAAATAACACCAGGAATATCTCGCATGATAATTGCTGTTGCACTGGATAGAGGGTGTAGGTACATATTAACCATAAGCAAAATAAAGCTAAGAAAGGTGTAAACCAGTGTCACACATACAGGGAGTATATAGTTCTTCCCGGCAGTTGCAACCGCTAAAAGTGGTAATATGGAAAATGCGGTAAGTATAGCGATTTCAATACATTTCTTAAATAGATAACTGATACTATTCCATTCAAAGGTTATATAACCGGGAAGCATACCGAAAAATACTGACGCTATGGCTGTAAGCAACATAAAACAAACGGAATAAGACAGTACAACAATAAATTTGCTAAAAAAATATCCTGTCTTGCTAATCGGTATAATCCACAACTGTTTGAGCATATCGTTTTGATTTTCGTCATACATGAGCATAGTAGAAACCAAACCCAATACAACAGGAAGTATAATCCAAGCTGTATAGCTGAATGTAGTCCATTTATAAAATTGTAATGGTTCAATAACTGTTTTATCAGCACTTCTGAAATAAAAGACTGCAAGAAGTGGCATGAAAAGAGCGGATAACAGCATGAACACAATAAATTTTTTTCGACGCAGTTTAAAAAACTCTGCCTGTATCAGCCTAAGCAATTCCTTCTCCTCCTGTGATTTTTTTGAAATAGTCCTCTAATGTATCATTGCATAGCTGAGAACTGATAACAGCTATATCCTGTACCACAAGAGCTTTATTGACAGCAGCCATATCCAACGAAGTGTCATAAATCCGCAGGGTGTGTTCGTCCTGTACGGAATATTCGGTAACCCCAAACTGCCTTTCCAAAACAAGAGAAGTTTTCGGTATATCAGAAACTTGCAGAAGTATATACTTACTGTTTTTCTTTTGCAGCTCATTCATGCTGTTTTCTTCCAGTAGTACACCATGGTCAATAATGCCGATGTCATCAGCCAGTAGTGCAATTTCGGACAGAATATGACTGGAAATAAGAATTGTTTTTCCACGCTCGATACTTAAAGTCTTAATAAAGTCCCTTACTTCTGCAATGCCTATCGGGTCAAGACCGTTTGTAGGTTCATCTAAGATTAGCAGTTCCGGGTCATGTAAAATAGCATTTGCTATTCCAAGACGCTGCTTCATTCCAAGAGAATACTTGCTAAACAATTTTTGGTCCCGATAAGGCAGACCGACAATCTCCAAGGCGTTTTTTACTGCATTTGGCGCAGCAGTACCGCGCAGTTTTGCAAATATCTCCAAGTTTTCCGTACCTGTTAAATTCGGATAAAAGCCGGGTGTTTCAATAATAGCACCAATCCGGGGATATACTCTTTTTTCCCTCCCTTTGATATTTTGACCGAATACGTCTACTTCGCCGGAAGTAATATCGGTCAACCCCAAAATCATTTTCATAATTGTGGTTTTACCCGCCCCATTACGCCCCAACAGCCCATATATCTGTCCTTGTTTCACATGGATATTAACAGAATTGACTACCGTTTGCTCTCCATAAGTTTTTGTCAGTTGTTTTGTTTCAATTACATATTTATTCATCATATATCCTCACTTTCAATAGGTCTGTTTCCGCAATGCAAGTACGGAAGCAATGGCTGAAATACTTCCAATTACCAAAAGAGAAATTAAACAGATATTCGGAGATATAGTTATTTCTATTCCTCCCGCCCATTTCTTAACCATTTCTGCTGCGTCAGATGAAATATAGGGATAAATTCCCATAACACTCGCCAGTGGGTGCAGACCCATAATCCCCGACGGAATAAGCACGACAGGCACAAGATAAAGTAATGCAGCCCCAATCGGTAGAACATATCCCTTTGCCAATGTTGCTAAAAAAATAACGGGGAGCATTGCAAGTGGAACGGGTGTACTAACAAATCTTTGGTGATTTTGCGGCTCTATAAACCTCTGAGCCGCATGAAAACCTGTAATTTCATTCTCCATAACAATGTTTTTGCATAAGGGAGACTACATCACCCCACTTGTTGGATTCATATTTTGCCTTAAGCGACAGCATTCCCTGGCCGCTGACCAGTTTCCATCTCATGCCCTGCAGCTTCATTCTGTTTTGCATGAGCCGGATATTCCCGCTTTCGATAGCACCGCTTCCGACAAAGTACCCTTTTTGTTTATATGCTGGATAATTCATGCAGTCCTTATGGTTAGACACATAGGTGTAAAAATTCAATATCCCTGGTGGAAGTTCTTTGTCTTTATACGGCTCAAGCGTTTTCAGGAGACCATCAACGTCTCCGTCCTCTATAAGGCTACATAATTTATCTGCGAAAGTTTTCTTTTGGAGCTTGCCACGCATGACAGCCTGTGCAAATTTACCGGCATTCTCCTTTGCATGGAACAGGTCGAGGATATGGGTCGCTTTTGGAAGAAATTCTTCCACGATAGAATGGATCCATGATGCACCATCACTGATGACAACTACTTCGCTACATAAATCGCATTGATTACGCTTGGCAAGGGAAAGGAAGTGGTATTTAAAGTCTGATGCCGCCCCGATGTATCCGACAAATTCCCTGTTTAGGATCCGGTGGTTTGTTTCGCTGCCGTCTTTGGACTTATAGTAATGGACATCCGAGGAATGGAAAGCCATGGCATGCTTGCTCTCCATCCAACCGTCACCACCCTTTTTGTCCCTGACATGAACCATGGCACCGTCTACTTCCAGATATAAGATGTCATTTTTCCTCCTGCGCCGAAGCCTGCCATCCACCTTGTGGTGGGATAGCCTTTCCGCTTCCCTGGATAAACGCATTTGTTCTTGGAATATATAGGCCCCTACATAGTCAGTAACCTTTTCGACTTGGACAGAACTCAAAGAAACATGATATTTTTCATTAATATTGATGCTGGCATCCGAGTAAGACCTTGCGCGTACGGCTTCTTTGGCAATTGCGCACATCATCCGACAGGATATTTTAAATGGCAACACATCGACTCCGAGAGCGCAGTCAAGCGGGAATATGCTTTTTATCCCTTCCTCTGCAAACAGCCTGTCAGCACTGTCATGGTCAGCCGGGATCAGAGCCGCACGCAAGTAAGTAACCTCGCCAAATATACCGATAAGCTTTCGGCTTAAGTTACCGTTGTTTTTTAGAACCACCCCTTTCGTCAGGTATTCTCTTTTTTTGACGATATAAGACTGCTTTCTTCAATGGAATTAATGGAACCGGAAATCATTCTCACAAATATTTCTCTGGTTTCTGCGTCTAATTTAGTCCAGATATCTTCGATCTGGTTAATGGTTGGTACTCCGCCTTTCTGAGAGGAAGACTGGAGAAAAGCTTTTGAGTAGTTCTTAACTGCTTCGATTAGTTCGTGCTCGGCATTTGCTATTGTATTGTTATAAGCTTCATTGGTATTAATGTCCATATTTCAAATCGCTCCATTACTGTGGAACGCCTCCTTATGAACTATTATACTGTATTAAAATGTATGTGTAAATACCAAAGATTCATTAGTACACCCTTCCATAACAGGCGGCAATCTTCCCGGCCAGCGCGCTGCTGATTCCCGGAGATACTACTCCCGGCGACATCTCCATATCACTTGCCAGCAGGATCTGTGCTTCCGAATCCATACCTACGGCCAAGCTCCCCTGCCAAAGCTGCAGCCCTGCCTTTCCTCCCGCCTCATGAATGGCCTGTGTAAGCCTTTGGAAGCCTGGAATGTATGTGTCTTCGCTGAGTGAAAGAAATCCTTTCGGAGCGCTCGGCGTATGTATACTGCAGACTTCTACGATATTTAAACCGCTGCCGCCCTTTACACGTGCCACATGATAATCGATCAAAGTTTTTGTTACATCCCTTGTTTTCCCGGAAAATTTCGTTCCCATAGCAGGCAGGACTACCCTGTTTTTCAATTCCATATCCTTAATGGTAATTGGGCTAAATAATTTTTCAAACATAATGCATTCTCCTATATCCGCGTTGTTTTTTCTACAGTTCCATCAGTTTATTCAATACATCCAGCACTTCTTCTTTCGTACATATTCCAAATGAAACAAGTGAACGCATCGGCATGGAATCCACCAGGGCATGATTCATATCCCCGGCTAATGCCCCGTTTCCTTCATATTGGTTAAAGTACGCATACGACTTATCTTTCAGATAATCGCCGTATTTTCTGGTCCTATCATCAGAAGCCAGCTCCTCCAGCGTCACATTCAGATCCAGCTTTAGCGGAAGCCTGACGGATGTATTCATCTGCACAGAATCCGACAGACGGATATCCCTTGAGGACGCGCCAATCAGAATATCGTACTTTCCGCTGGCTGCATACCAGTCTTTCAGATCTGTGTGATACCAGGCAAAGCTTCTGTGATCCAGTGTCATAGTCACCGTCTTGGTCTCTCCCGGCTCCAGGCTGATTTTTTCAAAGCCTTTTAATTCTTTATCCGGGCGTCTGCAGGCGCCGGTGTTATCGCGGACATATAACTGTACAATTTCTTTTCCCCTGACCTTCCCGGTATTGGTAATATCCACGCTGACTGTCAGAGTATCCTGATCTGTCAGTTCATGCCGGTTCAGTTTCAGATTGCTATATGCGAATGTAGTGTAAGACAATCCATGGCCAAATGGAAAGGCTACCTGCATTTGTCTTGCATCATAGTAACGGTATCCCACAAATACCCCTTCGCTGTATACGGTTTTTTCACTTTCTCCGAATGTTAAATAGGACGGGTTCTCCGTCAGTTTACAGGGAATCGTTTCCGCCAGCTTACCGGAAGGATTGACCTTGCCATAGAGAAGCCTGACCTCCGCCTCACCTACAGCCTGTCCGCCTAAGTATGCCTCCAAAATCCCTTTTACGTCCGACAGCCATGGCATTTCCACCGGAGAGCCATTATGCAGCACAACTATCGTCTTCGGCTGTACCTTGATGATTTCCGAGATCAGGCGGTTCTGGCAGTCCGGGAGCCTCATATGTGCCCGGTCATAGCTTTCGGACTCAAAACTTTCCGGAAGACCGGCGAAGATTACCGCCTTATCCGCCTGGCGTGCCGCTTCTATCGCTTCTGCCGCAAGTGTCTCGTCATAGACATCCTGATCAACGCGGAAGCCTTCCGCATAGGTTACATTTCCCGCAGCCTTTTCTATACTGGAAACTGCTTCTAACGCACTGCTGACACGGAAGCTGTTGATGTGGGAACTTCCGCCGCCCTGAAAACGCGGCGTCTTTGCAAAGCCTCCGATAAACGCGATCTTTTCCTCCTCTTTCAGCGGAAGTACCTCTTCGTTTTTCAAAAGCACCATGGACTGCTCGGCAATACGGCACGCAAAATCATGGTCTGACTCCAATGTAAAAGGCGGCTTTTTCTTGTTGTCCAGATAACGGAAGGAAATACGCAGGATTCGCTCTACGGCACGATCCAATACCGCCTCCTCCAAAGTACCGTCCCGGACGGCTTTCATGATCTCCTGGTCAGTGACCCCGCCGGCAGACGGCATTTCCAGATCCAGGCCGGCTTTCAGCGCTTCAACCCGGTCATTGACTGCCCCCCAGTCGGACATGACATAACCCTCGAATCCCCACTCATCACGGAGAATATCGGTGAGCAGCCATGGGTCTTCCGAAGCATAGGTGCCGTTAATACGGTTATAGGAGCACATCACCGTATAAGGCTGCGATTTCTTTACAGCGGTCTCAAAGGCAGGAAAATAAATTTCCCGCAATTTCATTTTTACAATCTGTATGCACGATCAGACGTACTTTTTTATTTTCCGGTACGGTATATTCATAATTCCACATCCCCTGCTGTCCCTCCTTTGTCCTATTCTGACTGAAATTCTTTTGTTTTATATGCATCCCGGTATTGTTTTGGAGTCATGTGCATATACTGCTTAAACACAGATCCAAAATAGCTTTGAGAATGAAAACACAGGTAATCGCTGATTTCTGTCAGATCGGCTTCCGAATACTTCAAAAGGTTTGCCGCACGCTCCACCCTGAATTTCTGGATATAATCCTGAATGCTCATCCCCATTATGACAAGCTGATTATTATGGGAAGAAATTGAATCAACCCTTCTATTTCAGCTATATCCAGCTTTGTTCTCT
>ERZ808040.1316-NODE-1316-length-17026-cov-3.604696_pt1 | contig 17026 bp, 14 predicted proteins | sample MGYA00380191_ERZ808040 | MGnify/ENA primary metagenome ERZ808040 (study PRJEB31490, sample SAMN06133395) | mouse gut metagenome | isolation source: J6 | host: mice | place: China: Chengdu | collected 2015-05 ... | reverse complement strand
GCGATTTTTTGAAGTCGTTCAATTTTCTTGACACTCTTTTTGTCATCCCACTTCACAATCGAGCGCGCCGCTTTGAATGGAATAATCCGATGGACACCAGCTTCCGTCGATTTTTGCACAATTAAATCATGCTTATCGCCTTTTGCTAACCCATTCACAATTGTAACTTGAATGGGCATTTCATTAGTTGGTAAAGGGTCGCCATATTGTTTAGCAACAACTTCTTGACCTTCAATTAAAGTAATCGTTGCCATATAGGCTTCTCCCTCCGCAACTACGATAATCGAATCCCCTACAGCCATTCGCATCACTTGAACAATATGTTTATAATCTTCACCTGTTAATGTGATAAAACCATCTACTGAAAATGATTGATTTGAAAAATAACGTTGAACCATCTATTATGCACCCTTTTTCTTGCCGACCAACGCAACCCAGTCTTCCATCATCACAATTTCAATGATTTCAAAACCTTTTGCGATTAAATCTTCCCGTACTTCTTCCTTTTTCTCTTCGATTACACCAGAAACGATAAACAGACCATCTTGATCTAATAATTGTGCTGCATCTTGAGAAAACGACATAATGATGTCTGCTAAAATATTTGCTACAATCACATCCGGCTTTTCCGTAATTGTCTCCAACAAGTTACCTTGTTTCACTTCAACAATATGTGACACATGATTAAGTTCCACATTTTCTTTTGCTGCTGTTACAGCGACTTCATCTAGATCCAATGCCTGTACACGTTTGGCTCCTAACATCGCTGCACCAATTGAAAGTACTCCTGAACCAGTACCAACATCAACTACAATAGTATCTTTTTCGACATATTTTTCAAGTGCTTGCATGCACATAACAGTTGTTGGATGTGTACCTGTTCCAAATGCCATGCCAGGATCTAATTCGACGATTAATTCATCTGAATCGACTGGTGTATACGCTTCCCATGTAGGGACAATCGTAAATCGTCCAGATATTTTAACTGGATGATAATATTGCTTCCAAGCAGTCGCCCAATCTTCTTCATCTACCTCAGATGTTTTCATTTTATTCAAGCCAACATCAATACCATACTTTGGAAGTTGTGCGATCGCTTCTTCAATATCTTTCATCGTTTCAATTAAAAAACTATTTACGGGTAAGTACGCTTTAATAATGACACCTTCAGTAGGGTAGTCATTACGATCGAGTTCGACAATTTCTCCAAATAAATTTTCGCGTTGTAAATCAGGTTCTCGTGAGTCTTCAATAATGACACCACTTGCTCCTGCTTCATGAAATATATTGGCAATTGCTTCTGTAGCTTCGTGTGTTGTATGAACTGCAATTTCAGACCATTTCAACGTTTTTCATCCCTTTCAGTCACCTTTAAAGGTACGTTTAATTTTATCGAATAGTGAACTTGAATATCCATCGACATCGTCACCACTAATTGCTGCAAACTCACGCAATAATTCTTTTTGTTTTTCAGATAATTTTTTCGGTGTGACAACCTTTGCAACGACGATTTGGTCTCCAATGCCTCGACCATGAACATTTTTAACACCTTTATCTCTAAGGCGGAAACGTGCACCCGTTTGTGTTCCAGCAGGTACTTTTAAGTTTACATCACCATGTACAGTCGGTACTTCAATTTCATCACCTAGTGCCGCTTGAGGGAATGATAAATTTAGTTCTAGGTAAATATTATCGCCTTCACGGACGAATTTCTCATGATCACGTACATTAAATACGATATACAGATCACCATTTGGTCCACCATTCGCTCCAGGTTCACCTTGACCTGACACGCGTAATTGCTGACCATCGTCTACCCCTTCTGGAATTGTCACTTTAATGGTTTTATTGACACGAACAGTTCCTTTACCTTTACATGTTGAACATTTATTCGGAATGTACTGTCCTGTACCATCACAATGGTGACAAGCGCGGCGATTTACCATACGACCAAACGGTGTATCTTGTGTAACACTAATTTCTCCCGTTCCGCCACAATGTGAACAAGTTTCCGGAGAGGTTCCTTTTTTCGCGCCTGATCCATCACATGTATCACATGTTTCATCTTTTGGAATTTGAATTTCGGTCTCTTTACCGAACACTGCATCCATAAAATCAATCGTCATTGTATATTGTAAATCATTTCCTTTTCTTGGTGCATTTGGATCTTGACGTCTTCCGCCTCCACCACCAAAGAAACTGCTGAAAATGTCTTCAAAGCCGAAGCCATCTCCACCAAATCCACCTCCGCCGCCAAAGCCTTGGTTCGGACCTGCGTGACCAAATTGATCATAATTCGCACGCTTACTTTCATCACTTAATACTTCAAACGCTTCTGTTACTTCCTTAAACTTTGCTTCTGCGTCTGCTTCTTTGTTTAAATCTGGGTGATATTTTTTCGATAATTTCCGATATGCTTTACGAATCTCATCTTTCGTTGCACTTTTAGATACCCCAAGAACCTCATAATAATCACGTTTACTCATTCTTTAAATTTCACTCCCAAACTATTTACCTACGATTTATTGTAACATAAACCATTTACTTTCACTCTTTACATCCTTCAGTTTCTTAAAAAACCTAACAAAAATCGCGTCTTTATGATGAATACTGAATAAACTCTGTCGCGGATAGAAGAGAATAAAAAAGGATTTTCATCGTGTTTTCCGCAAAACACCAAACTTTTTTTACATCTCGTTATTCCCATCAACAATCATTCAGTTTTTTCTTACCATACCGATTGCCATTCATTTTCGGAGTTAGTTTATACGCAAAATGAAGAAATCTTAAAATAGAAAATTGACATATAGATGGTTAAAATCATTTTTAAAAAGGAAAAAGTCAAAGCCGGAATGGTTCGGACTTTGACTTTTCCGCCAACAAGTTGGTCAATTATTTTTTCTCATCGTCTTCTACTTCTTCAAATTCTGCGTCAACGATATCGTCATTTCCGCTAGCGTCTTCAGTACCTTGTGCTGCTTGAGCTTCGGCTTGTGCTTGTTCATAAACTTTCATTGCTAACTTTTGAACGATTGCTTCAAGCGCTTCTTTCTTCGCTTTAATATCTTCAAAGTCATCTGATTCTAAAGCAGTTTTTAATGCTGTAGATGCCTCTTCAATTTCTTTTTTCTCATCTTCAGTCACTTGTTCGCCTAAATCTGTCACAGTTTTCTCTGCTTGGAATACTAATTGGTCTGCTTCGTTACGTAAATCAGCTTGCTCTTTACGCTTTTTGTCATCTTCAGCATGCTCTTCTGCTTCTTTTACCATGCGATCGATATCATCGTCTGATAATGAAGAACTTGCTTGAATTGTAATTGCTTGTTCTTTTTGAGTGCCTAAATCTTTCGCTTTAACATTAACGATACCGTTTTTATCGATGTCAAATGTAACTTCGATTTGTGGAACACCACGTGGTGCCGGTGGAATATCCGTTAATTGGAAACGGCCTAATGTTTTGTTATCCGCTGCCATTGCACGCTCACCTTGAAGTACATGAATGTCTACTGCTGGTTGGTTATCCGCTGCTGTAGAGAATACTTCAGATTTGCTTGTAGGGATTGTTGTATTACGTTCAATTAATTTCGTAAATACATTCCCCATTGTTTCGATACCAAGTGAAAGTGGTGTTACGTCTAATAATACAACATCTTTCACGTCTCCACTTAAGATTGAACCTTGAACTGCCGCACCCATTGCAACAACTTCGTCTGGATTTACACCTTTATAAGCTTCTTTTCCAGTTTCTTTTTCAACTGCTGCTTGTACAGCTGGAATACGTGTAGAACCACCAACTAAAATCACACGGTCAATATCTGATGGTGAAAGATCAGCATCTTTAATCGCTTGACGTGTTGGTACCATTGAACGCTCTACTAAATGGCTCGTTAATTCATCAAACTTAGCACGTGTTAACGACATTTCTAAGTGTAATGGTCCAGCTTCACCCGCAGTAATGAATGGTAATGAAATTTGTGCAGATGTAACACCTGAAAGATCTTTCTTCGCTTTTTCAGCACCATCTTTTAGACGTTGCATTGCCATTTTATCTTGTGATAAATCGATTCCATTTTCTTTGCGGAATTCTTCAACTAAGTAATTAATGATTACATCGTCAAAGTCATCTCCACCTAACTCGTTATCTCCTGCAGTTGCGAGAACTTGGAAGACGCCATCTCCTAATTCTAGAATCGATACGTCAAACGTTCCACCACCTAAGTCATAAACAAGGATTGTTTGATCTTCTTCTGTTTTATCTAAGCCATATGCTAAAGCTGCAGCTGTTGGCTCGTTAATAATACGTTCAACTTCTAAGCCAGCGATTTTACCAGCGTCAGCTGTTGCTTGACGTTGTGCATCACTAAAGTAAGCTGGTACTGTAATAACAGCTTTTGTAACTTTTTCGCCTAAGTAGTCTTCTGCATAACCTTTCATATATTGTAAAATCATTGCAGAAACTTCTTGTGGTGTATATTCTTTATCTTCAACTGTTACTTTGTAATCTGTACCCATATGACGTTTTACAGACATAATTGTGTTAGGGTTTGTAATTGCTTGACGCTTTGCAACTTCACCTACTTGACGTTCACCATTTTTAAATGCTACCACAGATGGTGATGTTCTGTTCCCTTCTGGGTTTGCGATAACTTTTGGCTCGTCGCCTTCATATACCGCAACAACAGAGTTTGTTGTACCAAGGTCAATTCCAATAATCTTACTCATAAATAAATTCCTCCTAGACATCAATCAATCTTTAATATTTGTGTTTCCTAATATGCAGGAAAAGTATAACATTTATTTAAAATAGTTCCCATTCATGACAATTAAGTCAGTCATTTGAAACTTATTTTAAGCACTTTCTTATTCGTTTACTTTAACCATTGTCGGTCGAAGTACACGATCTTTTAGCTTATACCCTTTTTGTAACTCATCTAACACGATTCCAGAATCTTTTTCGCCATCATGATCTGTCATGACTGCTTGATGGACATTTGGATCAAATGGTTGGTCAACCGCTTCGATAGGTTCTAACCCTTCAGATTTTAACGCTTCTACTAGTGAGCGATAAATCATATCCATTCCTTCCATCATGGAGCGAGCTTCTTCTGTTTTGGCATCTACTTGTAATGCTCTTTCAAAATTATCAAGCACTGGTAAAACATTTGTCATAACTGATTGTGCTTTATACTTTTGCAATGTTGCTTGCTCATTACGCATACGTTGCTTAAAGTTTTCAGTATCAGCATGTAAACGTAAATATTTGTTATCTGCTTCTTCAAGCTGCTTTTTCAATTGTTCTATTTCGTTTTGCAACGTTTCTTCTGCTGAAAGTTCTTCAACTTTTTCTTCCGTTGTTTCCGTATCAGCAGTTACTACTGTTTCTTCCTTTATTTCCGTATCAGCAGCTACCACTGTTTCTTCAGTTGTTTCTTGATCCATTACAGATACCTCTTCTTTATTTTCCATCTTGAGTTCCCCTCTCTATTGCTGAGTTGCCGATTGTCAGTCTAGCAAGTTCACGTGATAGGTCATGACTCAGCATATTGAGCAAAGTGATTACTCTACTGTAATCCATTCGTGTCGGTCCAATAATCGCAATTGATCCATTGTTCATTTCACCAGCAGAATAAGTTGCTGTAATGACACTAAAATCTTCCATTGCATTATGGTTATTTTCCGAACCAATTTTCACTGCAATTCCTGGATGAATATTACCAAAAATTGTATGTGCTGTCGACCCTTGATCTAATAAATCAACAAACATCTTTACTTTTTCAATGTCATTGAACTCTGGCTGGTGCATCATATTTAATTTACCGCCAAAATATAAGCGTTCTTCTGGCGTAATCGCAATTGCTTCTTGGAATGAGCGATATAGCGCATCTGCATGATGGATATGACGATCCAAAATACTTTTTGTCTCCAATAAAAGCTTTTGCTGTAAATGTGCTAATGGTGTCCCAACAAGTCGTTCATTTAAAATATTTACCATTTTTTCAATATCAGATGCAGTTAATCCTTTCGGCACTTGGAATAAGCGATTTTCAACCTCTCCGCTATCTAACACAATAATTGCAACTGCATTTTCATGGTCAAGCGGAACGATAGAAAAACGTTTAACCGTATGCATCGATGAGTCTGGACCGAGTAAAATTGAAGTGTAATTTGTTAACTCGGATAAAATGGTCGCAGATTTTCGAATGAGTTCTTCAGTTTCAATTACTTCTTGACCGAAAATCGTACTTAACTGTCGATTATCCTCTTGATCCAATGAACTTTCTTTCAATAAATAATCCACATAAAATCGATAACCTTTTTCAGAAGGAATTCTTCCTGACGAGGTATGTGTTTTTTCTAAAAAGCCCATCTCTTCGAGGTCAGCCATTTCATTTCGAATCGTTGCAGGACTGAATGGCGCTTCCGGCTTTTTGGATAATTGCCGAGACCCTACAGGCTGCGCTGATTGGATGTAATCGTCGACCGTCAATTGTAAAATGAGCAATTGTCTGTTTGTTAACATAACTATCACTCCTGTTAGCACTCACTTAACTCGAGTGCTAATACTACTCATAATTTACCAAATCCTTTATCGTCTGTCAATCAATTCACTTCAACCTTTTAAAAATTGTTGGAACACTTCATTTCCTCTAAATAACCCAACCTTTGTCAGTTTATAATACCCATCTTCTTCATATAATAATGCTCGATCGATTAATAATTTTAATTCCTCACCATATACTTCTTTTAGCGAACATTGGAATTTTTCTTCAAAATGCGCACTCGATACGCCATCGACTTTACGTAAGCCTAAAAACATTTCTTCTTCCATTGCTTCCGTTTTAGTAACTGTATGTGTTTGTAAAATAGGTCGTTTCCCTTCTTCTACAGCTTTCATATAATGTGAAATTGGACCAATATTTGAATAACGTACACCATTCAAATATCCATGAGCGCCCGCGCCAACCCCGGCATACTCCTCGTTTTGCCAATATAATAAATTATGAACTGAAGCTTTACCTGGTTTTGCAAAGTTACTAATTTCATATTGATGATAACCGTGCGCTTCCATTTGTTCAATTAGCATGTCTAACATTTCCGCTTCGATATCTTCACCTGGTAGTGGTAATTTGCCTTTGTTCATTAAATTATAAAAAACTGTTTTAGGCTCTACAATTAGTGAATATCCGGAAAAATGTTCTAGGTTCAATTCAAACGCTTTAGTTAGCGTATGTTGCCATGTTTCAATCGTGTGATTCGGCAGTGCATACATTAAATCAATACTAATATTGTCAAATCCAATAGCTCGTGCTTCTTGTATGACACGAACCGGATCTTCTGGATTATGCGTTCGTCCAATTTGTTTCAATAAATCTTCATCAAATGATTGTACCCCTAGACTTAACCGGTTAATACCACCTGCTTTTAGCACTGCTAATTTATCTGTTGTCAGTTCATCAGGATTGGCCTCAGTCGTAAACTCTATCAGTTGGTCAACATGAACATATTTACGGATAATCATCAATAATCTTTCCAGTTGTTGTGCTGATAATGAAGTTGGCGTTCCACCTCCAATAAAGACTGTTTCCAGTTTTTCGAATGAGATGCCCTCTTCTTTCATATATTGTAATTCTTTGCCTAATGCCTCAATATATTCATCCACTGGTTGGTTTTTAAAAAATACTTTATTAAAATCACAATAGTGACAAATTTGATGACAAAATGGGATATGAATATACATACCTCGCATAATCTATTCGCTCCTTTCAAAAGCGATCCCAATCGTACAATTGCTTTACACATCGAAAAGGAGGCATGACGTCATGCCTCCTTTCCTCCACATAACAACGATCAGAATGAATCTTTCCTCTAATGAAAATTATACTATATTGCAGATTGAGGCTCAAACGATTCAAACAGATAAGTTGTGTATTATACTATTATTCTTCTACATAAACTTCATGCAGCTTATAATAACCTGATGGATCAATCCAATAATTTTTAACTTTTTGATTTACGCCAGATAAATAAGCTTGGTGATGGACATAAACCATCGGTGCTTCTTCAATTAGAATTTCCTGAATCTCTGTATATAAATCTTGGCGTTTTTCTTCATCAATCTCTTGTCTTGCTTCTTCGATTAATTTGTCTACCTCATCATTTACGAAAAATGTGCGGTTTCCAGCCTCACCTAAGTTTTCTGAGTGGAATAATTGTGTTAAGAAATAATCTGCATCACCTACTGGATTGGTTAATCCTAAAATGTACATATCATGCTCACCATTTGCTGTTTTATCTAAGTAAGCACCCCACTCAACAACTTCTACTTCTGCTTTAATATTTGCTTGTTTTAATGAATCTTGAATGAGTACAGCCATATCCATTCGTTGTTGATTGTCATTCGTCCAAATGGTCGTTTCGAAACCATCTTCATAACCAGCTTCTTTCAATAACGCTTTTGCTTTTTCTGGATCATATGCTAATGGTTTAAGGTTTTCGTCATGACCAAATACTCCTGGTGCTAACGGACCTGTCGCTTTAATCCCATAACCTTCATAAATCCCTTTTAAAATATCCTCTGTATTTACAAGCATTGATACTGCTTGACGAACACGTTTATCGTCAAAAGGTTCTTTTTCCATGTTAAATCCTAAGTACGCCAATGTAGACGATAGTTTCTCATCAACATACCCTACATCTGAATCTTCAATTTGTGCAACTTCACTTGGCTGAACCGGTTCAATTAAATGTGCATAGCCAGTTTCAAGCTCTGCTAAACGTGTGCCGCCCTCAGGAATAGCCTTAAACGTAACAGAACTCAAGTTTACCGGCTCTCCCCAATAGTCATCATTCTTTGTTAATTTGATTTCCGTTCCATGATCCCAATGATCAAATTCAAAAAAACCGCTACCTACTGGATGACCATTAATCACACTTCCTGCTTCTTCTCCTTCTTTCATAGCTGCATAATCTTCATCAATTGACTTCGGACTAATCATTGAACCTACTGGATGTGATAAATGCATCAATAGTGGTGCGAATGGAAATTCAGTTTTAAATTGAACTGTATATTCATCAAGCACTTCAATTTCCTCGATTACTTCAAATAAGAAAGCACGTGGAGCTCCAACCTCTTCATCTAAAATACGTTCGAAGTTTTTCTTTACAACTTCAGCATTAAACTTCTCACCGTCATGAAATGTAACGTCATCACGTAAGTCAAATACCCATGTAACATCATCAACATTATCCCAACTCGTCGCCAAATTTGGGATGACTTCCTCATCCTGATCTTTTGTGACAAGCGTATCGAACACATTAATTAAAATATTATACGATGGTACATCCGTCGTTAAATGTGGATCTAATCTTGCCGCATCAGAAAGTGTTGCAATCACAAAATCAGTTTCTACAATCTCAGCTGCTTCTCCGCTTTTTTCATTGTCATCTTTCTTCTTTTCTGTACCGCTCTCACCACCACCTGCACAAGCTGCTAACATGACCGAAAGTGCAAGAAGCATTACGAACAACCATTTCCTCTGTACATTTCCCATACAATGATCCCCCTTGAAACTTCTTTTTTAATACATGTATTGTACATAATATAGCATTTTTCAGACTTTTTAGCAAATTTATCATGAATTATATAAAAACAATTATATTTGAATACATTTAATATATTTGAATCATACAAAAAGGATATATACTTTCATCTTTATCGATATTTTCATCCTATTTCAATTATATCTTACAATAGCAATTCGTGATTGCCTTCACAAACAGGAATGTACGTATCCATTTGATTTCATTTTCCAACTTATTTTATTCATCATATAATTTTGATGAAAAATCCCCTTTCTAGTGAGAAAGAGGATTTAAAAGACTTATAGCGTTTCTATACAAATTTTTACTGCTTCTGTTAAATCACGCAATGACCAACTTGGTATTTTTTCATTTTGCAAAGCTAATTCATGGGATGCGGGAATATGAATAAAGCCTGCACGCATATTTGGTCTACGCTTTTGTGCTTCGTTTAGTGCAACATACATCATATTATTACATAAATAAGTACCAGCTGTGTTCGATATAACCGCTGGATAACCTTGTGCTTTCAATGTATCGACCATTTGACGAATTGGAAATGTTGAAAAAAGCCCATCAGGACCGTTATGTTCAATTGGAACATCCACAGGCGCATACCCTTCATTATCTGCTGCACCATCCTTCACATTAATCGCAATTCTTTCAGGTGTAACTTTAGAACGCCCAGCTGCAAGACCTAACATAATGACAACATCTGGATTTATAGCTTGAATTTCTTCCAATAACTTCTCTTCTGAATGCTTAAAATCAACGGGAAGAACAGCCGTTTCAATTGTATAGCCATTAATGGTTTTACCAGATAAACGTTTGACAATTTCTTCAGTAGGGTTAATCGGATTGTCCAAGAATGGGACAAATCCTGTTAGTAATAGTTTCATAGAGGCACCTCCAGTTTTCTTTATCTCATCATCAAATGATAAAATCTTCTTAATTGTCGAGTGGGGATTTTCAATAAAATATCATTTCAGATTATAAAGCCGGTATAAAAAATAACACGACTAATAATAGAATGACTGTTGCATTTGCAGCACTGATCACTTTTTGACGATTTGTTTTTTGTTCATTATAGCGAACATAAAGGGACAGTATGAAAAGATATATTTGCAATAAAAAACTGATCACGATGATATGTAAAAGCCAGCGATTTGCAGCTGTAATATCTGTTAAAATCGTTAAGCCTAATGCTATGAATATAAAAAATGTAACGACAAGACTTACACCAACAATCGCGGGCATTATTCTCCATACTTTTCCGCGAAATAGCGTTTTGCCCTTCATCTCTTCACAATAAAATAGAAATGCAATTAGCCATACACCGATGATAACTGTACAAAAAATGACAAATATCGTTTCCGGAATAACTTTTTCATCAATAATTGTGAATAAGGTGCTCACTGCTTTTGGGGGTGTATTCATGATAACTATAATACTTCCAAAAAATAGTACTGTGATTAGTTGATAGATTGACCATTTAGACATATTGTACACCTATTTTTCTTATTTCTTGCATTGCCTCATCGAATGTCTGGTTCTTCACTAGGACCCTTTCTCTATGTCTCTCAACATTGATTAGCCTTTCAATATAATAATCATCTTTGATTACTTGTCCGTTTATATAATTCATCTTTACTTTATCAATAGTCGAACACTCACTTACACCATAGTTCTTTTTAAAGCCTTCAATGAATTCAGGATAACTATACGATAATGGTCCAAGGTTTTCACCAAATATTGCTACACCAATTCCTTTTACTTGTTCAGCGGTTGCTTTTTTTAATTCATCGGCAAAAAACTTTTCATACTTTCCATCTTTGATATAGGCCAAATCTTGTGTTTGGCTAGTCATCAACCATCCCCCCAAAAATACATTTTACTATAACGCTCCATTTTTGTACTTGTTCCCAATACCCAATATTTTTAAATTTAACATTTGGTTAATTAAAAACTCTTTTACTATAGGTTTCATAAGTATTTTACAGGCGAAAATTCCCACCGACATTTCGATTATTTGCAATCTTTTAAATATAATTCATCGAATCAATATTTTCTTTTAACATTCCGATACAAACATTGTCGTTATTAAAATTCCTATATGTGATATATGACTTCTCTGTCGTATCCCCAGCTACATTGTCAGATAAATTATCCCGATCACCATTTTCTAAAAGAACTATTTGTTGATGTTTTCAATCAAACAATTCGTGATTTAAAATAAACTGCCCCCAAATGTAACCATATGGGGGCAGCGTGGGTGCAAAATGCAATTTTGATTAAGTGAGCAAAATCACAAACACCGCTATATCAATGTTTAATCCTCATCCATCTTCAATACAGCCATGAATGCTTCTTGCGGAACTTCAACGGAGCCTACTTGTTTCATTTTCTTTTTACCTTCTTTTTGCTTTTCTAAGAGCTTACGTTTACGTGAAATGTCGCCACCGTAACATTTCGCAAGAACATTTTTACCGATTGACTTAATCGTTGAACGTGCAACAATTTTTTGACCAATTGCAGCTTGAACAGGAACTTCAAATTGTTGTCTTGGAATTAATTGACGAAGTTTCTCAACAATCGCTTTTCCGCGCTCGTATGAGAAGTCACGATGAACGATAAAGCTTAACGCATCAATCTTCTCACCGTTTAATAAAATATCCATTTTCACAAGTTTTGATTGTTTATAGCCAATCATTTCATAGTCAAGGGATGCGTAACCTTTTGTGCTTGATTTTAATTGATCGAAGAAATCGAAAACAATTTCTGATAATGGTAATTCATAAATCACGTTCACTCGTGCTGATGCCAAATAATCCATTGTTAAAAAGTTTCCACGTTTCTTTTGACATAATTCCATCACAGCCCCTACATACTCTTCAGGTACCATAATAGACGCTTTAACATATGGCTCTTCGACATAGTCAATTAACTGTGCTTCGGGCATCATATGTGGATTATCTACATGATGGTGTTCACCATCGGTTGTGACGACATTATAAATAACGCTGGGTGCTGTAGTAATTAAATCAATTCCAAATTCACGTTCAATACGCTCTTGAATAATTTCCATGTGTAAGAGTCCTAAAAACCCTACACGGTAACCAAATCCAAGCGCTTGTGACGTCTCTGCTTCATATTCTAATGCGGAGTCATTTAACTCAAGTTTTTCTAAAGCTTCACGCAAATCATTATATTTTGACGTGTCAATTGGATACAATCCACAGAATACCATCGGATTCATCTTGCGGTAACCTGGAAGTGCTTCATCAGCTGGGTTTTCTACTTTTGTAATTGTATCCCCAACTTGTGTATCTCCAACATTTTTAATTGAAGCGGATAAGAAGCCTACATCTCCTACATTTAACTCATCTACATGTGTTTCATATGGTGTGAAGACCCCTGTTTCAATGACTTCAAATTCTTTTCCTGTGGCCATCATACGAATTTTGTCGCCTGGTTTTACTGAGCCATCTAAAATACGAATATATGCGATGACACCGCGGTATTGATCATAATGGGAGTCGAAAATTAATGCTTTTAATGGTGCACTTGGATCTCCAGTAGGTGCTGGCACTTTTTCAACAACTTGTTCTAAAATCTCTTCAATACCTACGCCAGTTTTGGCAGATGCATGTACTGCTTCGGAAGCATCTAAGCCAATTACATCTTCAACTTCTTGTTTAACACGCTCTGGATCTGCCGCCGGGAGATCGATTTTATTTACGATTGGCAAGATTTCTAAATCATTATCTAATGCGAGATAAACGTTTGCTAAGGTTTGTGCTTCAATTCCTTGTGCAGCATCTACTACTAAAATTGCTCCTTCACAAGCAGCTAAACTACGTGACACTTCATATGTAAAATCGACGTGTCCAGGTGTATCGATTAAATGAAAAATATATTCTTCACCATCTTCTGCTTTATACGTCAACTGTACAGCATTTAACTTAATGGTAATCCCACGTTCTTGCTCAAGTTCCATTGAATCTAATGTTTGTGTATTTTTCATTTCTCTTGCAGTTAGCGTATTCGTTTTTTCTAAAATTCGGTCTGCTAATGTTGATTTCCCATGATCGATATGTGCGATAATGGAAAAGTTACGAATTTTTGATTGTCGTTGTAATTTTTCTTTTCGATTCATTCTGTTCACTCCTATTTATGCTAATAGAAGTATACCAGTGAATGCCTATTTGTTCAATTTTCTATCGCATTATTTTGCTAAAACAATTGAAATCGATTCTGCAAGAACTGCAACCGTTCGATTCAATTCTTCCTCGTTATTTTCCATTCCGCCCAATTCAATTAATAATAATTGTGGATGCAAGTCTTGATTATATTTACCGTCTACCCCTTTTCCACTTTTACGGATTAAAGGGCGTGTAATTCCAGGAACTTGTTGCTCCATTGCATTTTGTAAGGCAACTGCTTGAGCTTCATTTTTTTGATATTCTTGATGTTCTAGCCCTACAACAAATGCAACTTTTGCGTAACTAACACCATTTGCCTGAACCGTTGTATGTTTGCGACCAATCGAATCTCGATGTAAATCAATAACAAGATCATAGTGTTCTTTTTTTAATTGATTTTCAACGAATGAACGTATTGTATGATAAGCCTGTGAAAATGGTCGCTCTCGCTCTGCCTGCACAGCCATATTATCGACATCTAATATTTGTGTGTGGACTTGATGATTTGCCAGTTGTTTTGATAACTTTCCACCAAACTTCTCGATATTTTCTTCATGATGAGAAACAGCAACTTTCCCATTCTTTTCCTTTGTTATCGGAGAATACGCTTCATGATTATGCGTGAAATAAAGTAAAACACTTGCATCCGTTGACTTAGTGGACTTTTTAGATGTGTTTTTTTTATGTTCTTTTTGTTTATTTGGTTTCTGATTTGTAAAATCCGATAAGCGATCATTTTCAAATACGTTCGCTGCATATACAATTTTTCGTGATTCATTCAAAATAGAATTTGTTGAGGTTTCAGTTGAAATTGGAAGGAATTTCATCAAAATAGGACTTAAAAATAGCATTATGATAAAAAGACTCCAAATACGCAATGATTTTTTCATATAACATCCCTCCGTTTTACCATCTTATGCTAGACAAGCTAGCTTTATGAAAACGGATTTTTATGCTAACGATTTATGATTTCTTACTGAAGATTTTTTACTTCCGATAACCATTCACGTAATGTCTTCGCTAATAAATGTGCATATTGCTGCACCCAAGCATCGATTTCTTTTGGTGCAATAAATGTAGCCAATTGTTTGGATCGAAGTGCTTCTTCTAATAATGCCATACGATCATCATGTGGCCATTCTGCCCAGTCACCAAAAATAGGCTTCAATACTTCACTATCAATCGATGGTTCATTTCTTAACCAAGGAGCGACGGAAAGTGCCGATGATGGGTTTGTCGCTTCATGGATTTGACTCGACATATAACGAAACAATGTATCGATTGCATCCGCAACTAAAACAGGACCATCTACAACAGTCGGTATACCAATTGCAATTACTGGTATGCCTAATGTTTCTTTCGATAATTCTTTTCTTGCATTTCCTACACCTGAACCTGGATGGATTCCTGTATCTGTCAATTGGATTGTTTTACAAAGTCGATTGGAATCTCTGGCAGCGAGTGCATCGATAATAATAATCGCATCAGGTGATACTTCCTCAGCAATTGCTTGTACAAAATGGGCAGTCTCTAATCCCGTTTGAATGGTCACACCTGGTGCATATACAATGACATCGCTTCCGCTTTCATCATAATACTCAGGTATCACTTCTTTCAATTCATCCATTGCCATTGGCCCAATTGCATCTGGTGTTACTTCGCGATTGCCAAGGCCGATGAATAAAAAACGATCCTCTTTTGCCACGCGATGTTGCGCGAATACATTTTGTAATTGACGTTTTAACAATGCCATGAATTGCTGAAGTTGTTCATGCTCATACACTTGTAATGTTGGTGCAGCGAGTGTAACATAGCGCCCTTCCTTCTTACCAATTCTACTCGCACCTTCTTCATCAATAAGTACTTCAGTTATATGAAAAGGACCTTCTCTTTCTTCGTGAAATTGAACACCAGATGTTTCTTCCAATGTATCTTTCTCTTCCTCTGTAGCATGCTTTACCATTTCTTCGTGTTCAATGACCAAATCAGTACGATAAAAATCCATACGTTCCATAAAATCGCCTCCTCTCTATTCATTTTGGTCGATATCCCTGCTTTTTATGCGAATAAAAAAGACAGATTCTTACAGGTTCCACGATTTTTTTGTTGCAATTCGCTAGTCACTTTGTTAGAATTATGCATGTTATGAAAGTGATTTCTATTATAAAGTGAAACATTTTCCCTACCAGAAAATTGGAGGTGAACGATTTGGCAAACATTAAATCAGCAATCAAACGTGTTAGACAAACTAACAAACGTTATGAGCAAAACTCTCAAGAGAAAGCAGCAATGCGTACTGCAATCCGTAAAGCGGAAGCTGCAATTGAAAATAACGAAGAGAACGCAAACGAATTAGTGAACCGTGCATTCAAATTAGTTGATACTGCAGCAGGCAAAGGACTTATCCATAAAAACAGCGCTGCTCGTCAAAAATCACGTCTAGCTAAAAAAGCTAACTAATAAAAAACCGTCAATCGATGTAAGTACAAAAACAACTTACACATTGACGGTCTTTTTAATTCTTTTTTCCTTCCGGAATGCCTAAAGATGTGATTTGCCATACAAATCATATCTTTAGGCATTTATTTATCTTCTTTATAACCCATTCATAAAAAACAATTCTAATAAGCGTTCACGTTTACCACTCGTTGATTTTAATTTAAAATCAATTTCCGCTAACTCTTCTAAAATGTGTAATAATCGCTTAGGGTTTGGCAAGGCTCGATTTTGTAGCATTAATTTTACGCGATACGGATGAACACGTAAAGTCTTCGCAATTTGCGGCTGATTATATCCTTTTTTACTCAACGATTGGACATGTATCATGAGTCGAACTTGTCCCGCGATTAGGGATGTTAACATAATTGGTTCTTCCCCATTGCGTAATAAATCATGATAAATTGCAACAGATTCTGACACTCGATTGGCTACAAATGCATCCGTTAAGCGAAACACATCCATTTCTGGGGTACGCGGGACCATCATATCGATTAAATCATCTGTGATATCGGCAGGCTCCCCTAAATAAGTCGCCATTTTTTGAATTTCAGTTGCAAGCGTTAGTAAATTTTCTCCAACAGTCTGAACAAGTTTTTGCGCAGTATCATTTGTAATATGTACACCATTTGCCTGTGCTTCCTGTTGAATCCATACTGATAAATCTTTTCCTTCTAATCGATTGGCCTCAATAACAGTAGCATATTGCTTTATTTTTTTCGTAATCTTTTTACGTCCGTCTAATTTTT
>ERZ808040.1314-NODE-1314-length-17057-cov-6.875501_pt1 | contig 17057 bp, 20 predicted proteins | sample MGYA00380191_ERZ808040 | MGnify/ENA primary metagenome ERZ808040 (study PRJEB31490, sample SAMN06133395) | mouse gut metagenome | isolation source: J6 | host: mice | place: China: Chengdu | collected 2015-05 ... | reverse complement strand
ATGGGGGCCAAGTATGAGGACTACCTGCTGGGCACCGCCTTTGCCCGGCCCGTCATCGCCCGCCGCCTGGTGGAGATTGCCAGGAAAGAGGGGGCGGACGCCATCTGCCACGGCTGCACCGGCAAGGGCAACGACCAGGTCCGCTTTGAGCTGGCCATCAAGCGGTTTGCCCCGGAGATGCGCATCATCGCCCCCTGGCGGGAGTGGTCCATCAAGGGCCGGGACGAGGAGATCGACTACGCCGAGGCCCACAATGTGCCCCTGAAGATCAGCCGGGAGACCAACTATTCCAAGGACAAGAACCTGTGGCATCTGTCCCATGAGGGCCTGGATCTGGAGGACCCCGCCAACGAGCCCCAGTACGACAAGCCCGGCTTCCTGGAGATGAGCGTTTCCCCCCTCCAGGCCCCCGACGCGCCCACCTATGTGACGCTTGACTTTGAAAAGGGCTGGCCGGTGGCCATCGACGGGGAGAAGATGAAGGCGTCCGATATCATCCGCAGGCTGAACAAGCTGGGCGGGGACAACGGCATCGGCCTGCTGGACATCGTGGAAAACCGTCTGGTGGGCATGAAGGACCGGGGCGTTTACGAGACGCCGGGCGGCGCCATCCTGTACCGGGCCCATGAGGTGCTGGAGATGATTACGGTGGACAAGGACACCAAGCACATGAAGTCCAAGCTGGCGGTGGATTTTGCCGACCTGGTGTACAACGGCAAGTGGTTCACCCCCCTGCGGGAGGCCCTCCAGGCCTTCGCGGTGGACACCCAGAAACACGTTACCGGCGCTGTGAAGCTGAAGCTGTACAAGGGCAACATCATCACCGCCTCCGTCACCTCTCCCGAGACGCTGTACTCCGAGAATCTGGTCACCTTTGAGGAGAGCGACTACAACCAGAACGACGCCACCGGGTTCATCAACCTGTGGGGGCTGCCCGACAAGGTTCAGGCCCTGCGGGAGCTTGGCAAGCTGTGATTGGGGAGGACGGCCATGAAGGTATTGATGATCAACGGCAGCCCCAAGGCCAACGGGAACACCTCCGCGGCTCTGGGGGAGATGGAGAGGGTTTTTGCCCAGGAGGGCGTTGAGACCGAGATACTCCATATTGGCAATCAGGTCATCCGGGGCTGCATTGGCTGCGGCCAGTGCGCACAGAAGGGCCGCTGCGTCTTTGACGACGCGGTGAACGAGGCCGCATCTAAGTTTGAGGCCTGCGACGGTCTGGTGGTGGGCAGCCCGGTGTACTACGCCTCCGCCAACGCCACCCTGGTGGCTTTTCTCACCCGGCTGTTTTACAGCACCTCCTTTGATAAGCGCATGAAGGTGGGCGCGGCGGTGGCGGCCGCCCGCCGGGGCGGACTGTCCGCCACCTTTGATGAGCTGAACAAGTTTTTTACCATCTCGGGGATGCCGGTGGCTTCCAGTCAGTATTGGAACAGCATTCACGGCCGTCTGCCCGGGGAGGCGGCGGGGGACGCCGAGGGGCTCCAGACCATGCGCACCCTGGCCCGGAATATGTCTTTCCTGATGAAGAGCATTCAGCTGGGCAGAGAAGCCTATGGCCTCCCTGAGCGGGAGCCGCCCCAGAGAACAAATTTTATCCGTTAAGGAGCGATCATTATGAAACTCTGGGCGGGCCGTTTCCAAAAGGAAACCGACACCCTGGTGAACGACTTCAATTCGTCCATCGGCTTTGACGCACGGCTGTACGAGCAGGATATCCGGGGCTCCATAGCCCACGCCGCCATGCTGGGCAGGACCGGCGTCATTGAGGAGCACGAGGCGGAGAAAATCGTGGAGGGGCTCCAGGCCATTTTGGCGGACATTGAGGCGGATCAGGTGGAGTTCTCCCTGGACAACGAGGACATCCACATGAACATCGAGGCCCTGCTGACCGAGCGCATCGGACAGACGGGCAAGCGGCTGCACACCGCCCGGTCCCGCAACGACCAGGTGGCCACCGACTTCCGGCTGTACGTGAAGGAGGAGATCCCCCGCATCATTGGCCTGGTGCTGGACCTGGAAAAGGTGCTGGTGAAGAAAGCCAAGGCCAACCTGTCCACCGTCATGCCGGGATATACCCACCTCCAGCGGGCCCAGCCCACCACCTTCGGCCACTATATGATGGCCTACGCCAACATGCTCAAGCGGGACGTGACCCGACTGGAGGACTGCCGGTCGCGGATGGATGAGTGCCCCCTGGGCTCAGGGGCGCTGGCCACCTCCACCTATCCCGTGGACCGCTTCCAGACCGCCGCGGCCCTGGGCTTTGCCAAGCCCACCGACAACTCCATGGACTCGGTGGCCGACCGGGACTACGCCATCGAGCTGCTGTCCGCCCTGTCCATCCTGATGATGCACCTGTCCCGGTTCTCCGAGGAGATCATCCTGTGGTGCTCCTGGGAGTTCAAATTTGTGGAGCTGGACGACGCCTATTCCACCGGCTCCTCCATCATGCCCCAGAAGAAGAACCCGGACGTGGCCGAGTTGGTCCGGGGCAAGACGGGGCGGGTGTACGGTTCCCTCATCACTTTGCTCACCGTGATGAAGGGTCTGCCTTTGGCCTATAACAAGGACATGCAGGAGGACAAGGAGCCGGTATTCGACGCCATCGACACGGTGGAGCTGTGCGTCCCCGTGTTTGCCGCCATGCTGGATACCCTGACGGTGAAGGACCGGAACATGGCCCGGGCGGCGTCGGTGGGCTTCATCAACGCCACCGACTGCGCCGACTACCTGGTAAAGAAGGGGATGCCCTTCCGGGAGGCGTACATGATCGTGGGCCGGCTGGTCCATATGTGCATCCGGACAGGGGAAAGCCTTGACACCCTGCCGCTGAAGGACTTCCGCGCCATCTCCGGCCTGTTCGACGAGAGCGTGTACGACGCCCTTCAGCTCAAAACCTGCGTCAATGAGCGCAGGGTGTACGGCGGCCCGTCGGAGGAGAGCGTAAAAAAGCAGATTGCGCTCATTGAGGACTTTGTGGCCCAGCGGAGTGCGGAGGGCTGACATGGATCTGACACCGTATTTTAAGAGCGTGCTGGACCAGGACCGCGCCCCGGTGGTGCTGTGCGATTTGAACCACACGGTGCGCTACATGAACCCGGCGGCGGGGGAGCGGTACGCCCGGCAGGGCGGCATGGCCCTGGTGGGCACGAGCCTGCTGGGCTGCCATTCCCCCAAGGCCAACGAGATGATTGAGCGCGTGGTGGAGTGGTTCGGAGCGGACCGGAGGAACAACCTGATCTATACCTCCCGAAATGACAAAGAGAACAAGGACGTATATATGGTGGCCCTGCGGGACGAAGGCGGCGCGCTCATCGGATACTATGAGAAGCACGAGTACCGGGACCGGGAAACCAGGAAGCGGTACGATTTTTGAGCCGTAATACGGCATAGGACGTGACCAGCATGAGTAAACCCAAAATCTACATTGACGGGAAAGAGGGCACCACCGGCCTGCAAATTTACGAGCGGCTGGGGGAGCGGGACGACATTGAGCTGCTGCTCATCGACGAGGACAAGCGGAAGGACAGGTCGGAGCGGCGCAAGCTGCTCAACGCCGCAGACCTGGTGTTCCTGTGCCTGCCGGACGCCGCCGCCCGTGAAGCGGTTTCCCTTGTCACCAACGATTATACCAGGATAATTGACTGCTCTACCGCTCACCGCACCGCCCCGGGGTGGGTATACGGCTTCCCGGAGCTCCGCGGTCAGCGGGAGAAGATCCGAACGGCCAGGCGGGTGGCGAACCCGGGCTGCTATGCTACAGGCTTTCTGTCTCTGGTCCGACCGCTGGTGGAGCTGGGGGCACTGGACCGGACCGCGCATGTAGCCTGTCACGCCCTGTCCGGCTACACCGGGGCGGGGAAGAAGGCCATTGCGCAGTATTCCGACCCGGAACGGGACGTGGAGCTGGATTCCCCCCGGCATTACGCTGTGTCGCTGGCCCACAAGCACCTGCCGGAGATGACAGCGGTGAGCGGCCTGAGCCGCAAGCCCATCTTCATGCCCATGATCTGCGATTTTCCCCAGGGCATGACGGTGACGGTCCCGCTGTTTGCGGATCAGCTGGAAGGGGCGCAATCCATTGAAACCCTCCGGGCCCTGTACGAGGGCTATTATTCTGAAAGCCCCATTGTCCGGCTGAGGCCCGCCGACGCCCCCAGCTGCGGTTTCATCGGGTCCAACAACCTGACAGGCAAGGATACTTTACAAATCTTTGTCAACGGGAATGGAGAGCAGCTGATGCTCACCGCACGGTTGGACAACCTGGGCAAGGGGGCCTCCGGCGCGGCGGTGCAGAACATGAACCTGATGCTGGGCTTTGAGGAGATCAAGGGCCTGAACTTATAAGAGGAAGCGAAACGGAGTTTTGCTCTAAAAGTTTTTTGATCCTTTTCTTTTCAACAAATAGATGAACAACAAAAAGGGGTTAATGGGAATGCTGAAAGAGATTTCCGGCGGCGTGTGCGCCGCCAAGGGCTTTACCGCCGCCGGCGTCCACTGCGGCGTGAAGGCGGGGAGCCGCCCGGACAAGAACGACCTGGCCATGATCCTGTCGGAGCGGGAGTGCTCCGCCGCCGCCGTCTATACCCTGAACCGGGTGAAGGCCGCCCCCATCTATGTCACCATGAGCCATCTGGAGGACGGGGTGTGCCGGGGAATTGTGGCCAACAGCGGAAACGCCAATGCCTGCGCCCCGCTGAGCCATGAGAACGCAGAGCAGATGTGCGCCCTGGCCGCCGGGGCAACCGGCCTGAAGCCGGGAGATTTCGCGGTGGCCTCCACCGGCGTCATCGGACAGGAGCTGAATATTGCCGCCATCGAAAAGGGGATGCCCGCGTTGGCGGAAAGCCTGAACAGCAGCGGCTCGGACGCCGCCGCCCGGGCGGTGATGACCACCGATACGGTGAAAAAGGAGACCGCCGTGTCCGTTGCCATCGGCGGAAAGACCGTCACCATCGGAGCCATCGCCAAGGGCTCCGGCATGATTCACCCCAACATGGGCACCATGCTGTGCTTCATCACCACTGACTGCGCCATTACCCACGAGGTGCTCCAGGACGCCCTCCACGAGATTGTCCCCCGCACCTTCAACCGGGTGACGGTGGACGGGGACACCTCCACCAACGATATGTGCGTGGTGTTGGCCAACGGCATGGCGGGCAATGAGCAGATCGAGTGGAAGGACGACAGCTACACCGTGTTCTACAAGGCCCTTCATCAGGTGTGCGAGACCATGGCCCGGGCCATTGCCGCCGACGGCGAGGGAGCTTCCCGGCTGGTCACCTGCACCGTCCGCTCCGCCCGCAGCGAGGACAGCGCGGAGCGGCTGGCCAAGGCGGTGGTGGGCTCCTCGCTGGTCAAGGCGGCGCTGTTCGGCGCGGACGCCAACTGGGGGCGGGTGCTGTGCGCCATGGGCTACTCCAAGGCCCCCTTCCGCCCGGAATATGTGGACATTGGCTTCTCCTCCATTCAGGGCAGCATCCTGGTGTGTGAGAAGGGGACCGGCCTGGACTTTGATGAGGAGCTGGCCAAGAAGATTCTCACCCAGGACGAGGTGGTCATCGACGTGGCCCTCAACGAGGGGAGCCATGAGGCCACCTGCTGGGGCTGCGATCTGACCTATGACTATGTGAAGATCAACGGTGATTACAGGACATAAGAGCGCGTTTGGTTAACCCGTAATTCAACACGAAGGAGTGTTTTCATGTCTTCCCTGATTGACCGCGCCCAGGTGCTGGCCGAGGCCATGCCCTATATTCAGAAATACAACGGCAAGACCGTCGTGGTAAAATACGGCGGCAACGCCATGATTTCGGAGGATCTGCGGCAGGCGGTGATCTCCGACCTGATCCTGCTCTCCCTGGTGGGGGTCCGGGTGGTGGTGGTTCACGGCGGCGGACCGGAGATCAGCGACATGCTGAAGCGTCTGGGCCACCCGTCTCAATTTGTGGACGGCCTGCGCTGCACCGACGCGGTGACCATGGAAGTGGTCCAGCAGGTGCTGTGCGGCAAGGTGAACAAGGATCTGGCCGCCCTCATCAACGGGCAGGGGGGCCGTGCGGTGGGGCTGTGCGGCATGGATGCCGACCTGTTCCAGGCGGTGCGTCTGGATGAGAAATACGGTCTGGTGGGCTCCATCGCCAAGGTGAATCCGGCGGTGGTGGAGGACGCCCTGCACAACGGATATATCCCCGTGGTGTCCACCGTGGCCCGTGGGGCCGACGGACCCATGGCCTATAATGTAAACGCGGACACCGCCGCCGCCAAATTGGCAATCGCCATGAATGCGGAAAAGCTGCTGCTGCTCACCGATGTGCGGGGGCTGCTCACCAATCCGGAGGATGAGGAGACTCTCATCCCCCACGCCAGGGCCTCGGAGATTCCGGGCCTGGTAAAGGATGGGGTCATTCAGGGGGGTATGATCCCCAAAATCGACTGTGCCGTGGAGGCGGTGCGCTCCGGCGTGAAGAGCACCGTCATTCTGGACGGCCGGATTCCCCACTCCATTCTCATTGAGCTGCTCAGCGACGCCGGAGTGGGTACAATGATCACGGTTTAGCGCACGCGCCGCTGGGCGCCGGCGAGGCTTGCTGGATTGTCCGGGCCGCCGCCACATCAAGAAGGAGGCCGTCAAAATGACTTTTGAGGAACTGAGAGAGCTGGACCATCAGTACGTGATCCAGAGCTATGGCCGGAATCCCATCGCCGTGGACCATGGCCGGGGGGCCACGCTGTACGGTTCGGATGGAAGGGAGTACATTGATTTTGCCTCGGGGATCGGGGTGCTGTCGGTGGGCACCGCCAACCCCAAGTGGACGCAGGCCGTGTCGGAACAGGCCGGCAGGCTGGGCCACATCTCCAACCTGTATTACTCCGAGCCTTATGTCAGGCTGGCGGAGAAGCTTTGCACCCGGTCCGGCATGGCGGCGGCCTTTTTTGGGAATTCCGGCGCGGAGGCAAACGAGGGAATCATCAAGCTGGCCCGCAAGTGGTCGTGGGAGAAGTACGGCGAGGGGCGGGGCACCATCGTCACCCTGAACCGCTCCTTCCATGGCCGGACCATCACCACCCTGGCAGCCACCGGCCAGGACGTGTTTCATCAGTATTTCTTCCCCTTCACGGAGGGCTTCCGCCGGGCGGACCCCAGTGTGGACAGCGTAAAGCAGGCGGCGGGCCACGACGTCTGCGCCGTGCTGGTGGAGCTGGTCCAGGGGGAGGGGGGCGTGCTGCCGCTGGAGCCGGAATTTGTCCGCGATCTGGTCCAGCTGTGCCGGGACCGGGACTGGCTGTTCCTTGTGGATGAGGTGCAGACCGGCGTGGGCCGGACCGGCTCCCTGTTCTGCTTCCAGCAGTACGGCGTGCAGCCGGACGCCGTCTCCTTCGCCAAAGGGGTGGCGGGGGGCCTGCCCATGGGAGGCTTCCTGGTGAACGAGCGGTGCCGGAAGGTGTTTGGCCCCGGCGACCACGCCTCAACCTTTGGGGGCAACCCGGTGTCCGCCGCCGCGGCCTGCGCGGTGCTGGACATTTTGGACGACGAGGCCCTTGTCCAGGTGAAGGAGAAGGGCCGGTATCTGCGTGACGCCATGGAGGCCATGGACCTGCCCTGCCTGGGGAAAACCCGGGGGATGGGGCTGATGATCGGTGTGGAGGTCAAGGACGGCTTTTCCAACAAGGAGCTGTGCGTCAGGCTGAATCAGGCGGGCCTGCTGTCCCTCACGGCCGGACCGGGGCTGCGGTTCCTGCCTCCGCTGACCATCACCAGGGAAGAGATGGATAAGGGGCTGGCCATATTGAAGGCGGCGCTTTCCTGAGCGGGGGGATACTGTGGCAAAGCTGTATGACAGGGCGGATATCTATGATCTGCTGGAAAATGAGCAGCGGTATCAAATTGTCAGGCGGCACTGGGAGCGGGTGCTGCGGGAAAAACAGGTTCGGACGCTGCTGGATGTGAGCATCGGGTCCGGGAATCAGACCTTGCCCCTGGCGGAGCTGGGCGTAACGCTGTACGGCTCTGATCTGAGCGGGGAGATGCTGGACAGGTGCCGGGAAAAGGCGGAAAAGCGGGGGTTTTCCGTGGATCTGCGCGTGAGCGATTTTCGGCGGCTGGACGAACGGTTTGATACGGCCTTCGACTGCGTGGCCAGCACAGGCAATTCACTGCCCTATGTAAAGAATGAAGAGGTGCCGGACGTGCTCGCCCAGATGGACCGGCTGGTGCGGCCGGGGGGATATCTGTACCTCGACCTGCGCAACTGGGACAGGATATTGGAGACAAAACAGCGTTTCTACGTGTACAATCCATCCTTCGTCGGCGGCGTGAGGGTCAATCTGGTGCAGCTGTGGGACTACCACGAGGACGGCTCCATGACCTTCAACCTGCTCTACACCTTTGAGCGGGACAGCAGGATCATACAAAAAGAAATCTTTGAGGAGCATTATTTTCCCATCAAAAGACAGGTGCTGCTGAACGAGCTGCGGCGGCTTGGCTATGAGAACATAGAGCTCATGTGTATGCCGGCGTTTTTGGAGGCGGTAAAGCCGGAGAATGCGGAATGGTACTGTGTGCTCGCTCAAAAACAGGAGGCGCGGACATGAAAAAAGACTTGCTCAAGCTGCTGGATCTGTCCCGGGAGGACATCCACGAAATTTTGGACACGGCGGACCAGATGAAGTTCAGCCAGAAGCACCGCATTGCCCACGATCACCTGAAAGGCAAGACCTTGGCGATGATCTTTGAAAAGAACTCCACCCGCACCCGGGTGTCCTTTGAGGTGGGAATGTACCAGCTGGGGGGGCACGCCCTGTTCCTGTCCGGGAAGGAGAGCCAGATCGGCCGGGGCGAGCCGGTGGAGGACACGGCCCGGGTGCTGGCCCGGTACTGTGACGGAATCATGATCCGCACCTTTGCCCAGGCGGAGGTGGAGGAGCTGGCGGTCAAGGCGTCCATTCCCGTGATCAACGGGCTCACCGATTTTGCCCACCCCTGTCAGGTGCTGGCCGACCTGATGACCGTCCGGGAGAAGATGACCCGGCTGGAGGGTCTGAAGCTGGCCTTTGTCGGGGACGGCAACAATATGGCCAATTCCCTCATCGTGGGGGGGCTGAAGTGCGGTATGGATGTGTCGGTGGCCTGTCCGGAGGGATATGACCCGGACCCCATTGTGCTGGACTTCGCCAAGACGGTGACAGACCGTAAATTTGAACTGGTCCGCGCTCCTGCCGACGCGGTGGTGGACGCCGACGTGGTCATCACCGATGTTTGGGCGTCCATGGGCCAGGAGGAGGAGCGGGCCGTCAGGGCAAAAGCCTTTACAGGTTATTGCGTGGATGAGGCGTTGATGAAGCTCACCCACCCCGGCTGCATGGTACAGCACTGCCTCCCCGCCCACAAGGGGGAGGAGATCAGCGCGGGGGTGTTCGAGGCCCACGCCGACGAGATTTTTGAGGAGGCGGAGAACCGGCTCCACGCTCAGAAGGCGGTTTTGTATCTGCTGATGAAGGATTAACAGAAGTCCCCCTTGTAACCCAAGGGGGACTTTGCTATAATTGAGGAGAAGGAGGGGAGGAAAATGACTCCTCAAGAGCAATTGCGGCAGTGGATTCAAAACAGCGGCAATATTGTCTTTTTTGGCGGAGCGGGCGTGTCAACCGAGAGCGGAATCCCTGATTTTCGCAGCGTGGATGGCCTGTACAATCAGAAGTACGACCAGCCGCCGGAAACCATTCTGAGCCATACCTATTTCGTCCAGAATACGGAGGAATTCTACCGTTTTTACCGGGACAAGATGCTCTGTCTGGATGCAAAGCCCAACGCGGCCCATCTGAAGCTGGCGGAGCTGGAGCGTGCGGGCAGGTTGCGGGCGGTGGTGACCCAGAACATCGACGGGCTCCACCAGAGGGCGGGGAGCAAAGCGGTGTATGAGCTCCACGGCTCCGTTCACCGCAACTACTGCACCAGGTGCGGCGCCTTCTACGGCGTGGACTTTATCGCGGAGGGAGAGGGCGTGCCCTGCTGTCCCGCGTGCGGCGGGCTGGTGAAGCCCGATGTGGTGCTCTATGAGGAGGGGCTGGACCAGCACACATTGGAAGGGGCCGTGCGGGCCATCGCCGGCGCGGATGTGCTCATTGTGGGCGGAACATCGCTGGTGGTGTACCCCGCCGCCGGTCTGATCAACTATTACCGGGGGAATAAGCTGGTGCTCATCAACCGGGACCCCACCCCCTATGACAGCGAGGCAGACCTGGTGATCCACGATTCCATCGGCAAGGTGCTGGGAGGAATTGAGCTATGAAGCCGGACAGGGGAGAACGGGCGGGGGAGGTCCTGCTGGCGCTGCTGAAATCCGGGTGCTATGTGGGGCTGTTTTTGGGGATGCAGGTTTTTGTTATGCTGCCCACGGTGATCACCGGCATCATTCAGGCAAATCTGGATGGGGAGGCGGACGAAGTCTATGGGCTGCTGACTGCCGACGCTCAAATCTATACGCTGGTCTCCGGGCTGATCACCATAGCCGTAGTGCTGGCTGTCTATCTGATCCGGCGGAAACCGCTCGGCGAGGCATTGTGGCTGTGCCGGGTGGACGGCAGAACCCTGTGGACAGGTGCGGCGGTGGCTCCAGGGCTGTTTTTGGTGGTGAGCCTTGTGCTGGCCGTTCTGCCGGAGGAGTGGACGGAGAGCTATAACGAGGCGGCTTCCAGCATTTCCACCGCCAGCCTGGTGGGCTTTCTCGCCGTGGTAGCGGTGGCTCCGGTGGTGGAGGAGCTGATCTTCCGGGGGTTGATGGTGAACCGGCTCAGCCGTGTGATGCCGGGATGGCTGGCGGTGGTGCTGGCCGCGGCCGTATTCGGGGCCTGTCATGGGCACCCGGTCTGGTTCGGCTACGCCTTTGTGCTGGGGTGCGTGTTCGGCTTCATCGACCTGCGGGCTGGTTCCATTTGGCCCTCGATTTTGGGACATATGGTGTTTAACAGCTTCAGCCAGATCCTGAATCTTCTGCCCCAGAGCGAGGAGGGGACGGAAACGCTCATCGCCCTGGGGGTGATTTTCGTGCTGGCCATCTTGCTCCCCATTCTGGACCGCAAGGGGATTGCGGGCCTGTTCCGGCGCAAGCCTCAGACAGAGCCGGCGCGGGAACTGTCCGCGGCCCCCGGAGTGTATGAATTTGATCCTTGGGATGAATAGCGGAAGAAGCCCCCGCCGCCGGCGGGGGTTTTCTCACGCAGCTATTTATCGAAAAACAATAAAAATTACTTGACAAACAATATAATACATGGTAAGCTCTGGGACAAGGGGTGGTTGAAGTGGAACAGACTTCCGTGCAGAGGCTGGCCCGTGTTTTACGGGTCTTGGTCATGATTGTTTTCGTTTGTAATCTCATCGCAATTTTTCTTGTGCCGGGGCTGGTGACCCTGGGGCAGGAATGGCAGGAGCTGTTTCAGATGGGGAGCGATCCCCATGAACCGCTTTCGCCGGCGGTGTTTCTGATTCTCATATGGCCTGAGGTTTTCCGGCACATTCCCCAGGGTTTGGGTAACGAATATGTCGCCCTCACGTTTTTTCTATGCTTCTGCGGTGTCTGTACCGCCGTGATCCTCTGGCAGGGCAAACGTGTGCTGGACACCATCTGCAAAGGCGATCCCTTCGCCATGGACAACGCGCAAAGTCTGAAGCGGGCGGCGGTGTGCTGCTTTCTCATCTCCGGCGCGGCGCTGGTCCGGCTGATCTGGGGCCTCGCCTACTATCAGAGCATCGCGCCACTGCTCACCTACAACGCCCTGTTTGTCCCCATCTTTTTGATGGGCGGGCTGCTGTTTATGGTTATGTCCGCCCTGTTTCGTCAAGCGGCCGAGCTGAAGGCGGAAAACGACCTGACCATCTAGGGGGGCGTCACATGGCGATTGTGGTAAATCTGGATGTGATGATGGCCAGACGGAAGATGTCCCTGGGGGAGCTGTCCCAGCGGGTGGACGTGACCATGGCCAACCTGTCCATTTTGAAGAACAACAAGGCCAAGGCGGTGCGATTTTCCACGCTGGAAGCCATCTGCAAGGCGCTGGACTGCCAGCCGGGGGACATTTTGGAGTTTGTGCCTGAACCGGAGGAAGGGAGAGGGGACGGTTGATATGTTGATTTCCGTTGCAGTACACACGATTGCAGAGCTTGGGTTTGGCCTGGCGGCGTGGGGCTTGGCGCTGGCGGCGCTGTTCCTGCCGAAAAAGGGGCGCAGGCTCCCCATGCTGGGAATGGGAAGCCTGGCCTGTTGCGCGGCGTCCCTGTGCATGGTGGTGTTTGAGCTTGCCCACTATGCGGATATTGAGGATATCTCTGCGTTTTTGGACACGGCCAACGCCTTTCGCCTTGCCGCAGGGGGACTGCTGGCGGTGACGCTGGGGCTCAATGCGATCCTGGCGCTCCGTCTCTGGGCGCGGGACGTCTGACAACAGGACAACCAACAAACCGCATGACCGCCTCGGCCATGAGGCGGTTTTTTGCGGCCCATTTTGGAAAGGAGCATGTTGGAATGAAGCGGTGTTTGACCTTTTGCATGATTTTTTTCGCGGTACTCTGGCCGCTGTCCGCCTGCGGCGGCGGGGAAGAGGCCGATCTGGTATTTGTCAACGGTTCGGACGCGGTGATTGTGGAGGTAGCGGTGGATTTTCAGGACCGGAGCGGGGGTACCCGGAACGCCGACAGCTCCCCTCTGCGCCGGGGAGACAGCTTCGGCTTCGAGGTAGGGGAATACCCGGCGACGGTGTATGTGTATGACAAAGCCGTAGGCGATGTGGTGGAGGGGGCGCTGGCCTGGATCACCATCGACGAAGCCCCGCCGGAGGGAGAGCGGTGGTACGTCACAGCTCGGAGCGAGACAGGCGGATTGACTCTCACGGTGGACACCCACTGGCCGGAAGGGGTGTAAACGTAAACAGGTTTACAGATTGTCTTGGGGCACGGGGGAGGGAGAAGCTGATTGAAATTTGTGTAACGGGGGAAACGGCTTTGAGAAAAGCGGTGGTAAGAATTGGACTGTTGATTTCGGGAACGATAGGCATTTCCGCACAGAGAATTGTGGATATCATTTTTACAGCCAACGATTGCCGTATAAATGGGAGCGGACTGAATTTTCCGTTTGGGATCAGTATTGCGGCTGCTGTGAGCGGCGCACTTTTTTGCCTGACGGCGTTGAAAGGTAAAGACAGGTGAGCGTTTGCCCTGTCGGACAGAGCTGGCCTTGCTTTTCGCCCGCCGCAGCGGTATAATAAACATAAACTAAGGGAAATGAGGTGCGGCCATGATTCAGTCTGAACGGCAATTCCACATCAACTGCAAGGAGGGCGATGTGGGGCGGTACTGTCTGCTCCCCGGAGATCCGGGGCGGTGTGAAAAAATTGCCCGGTATTTTGACGGCCCCGTCCACGTGTCGACCAACCGGGAGTACGTCACCTATACCGGTACGCTGCTGGGCGAGAAGGTAACCGTCACCTCCACAGGTATTGGAGGGCCGTCCGCCGCCATCGCGATGGAGGAGCTGGCCAACCTGGGGGCGGACACCTTTGTTCGGGTGGGTACATGCGGGGGCATCAACCTGAAGGTGACCAGCGGAGATATCGTAGTGGCCACCGGGGCCGTCCGCATGGAGGGGACCAGCCGGGAATACGCCCCCATTGAGTTCCCCGCCGTGGCGGACTTCCAGGTGCTCACCGCGCTGGTGGATGCCGCCAGGGCGTCGGGCCGTCGGTGGCACGCCGGAGTGGTACAGTGCAAGGACTCCTTTTACGGACAGCATTCCCCGGAGCGGATGCCGGTGGCCGGTGAGCTTCAGAGCAAGTGGGAGGCGTGGAAGCGGTTGGGGGTGCTGGCCTCCGAGATGGAGAGCGCTGCGCTGTTCACTGTGGCGGCCTACCGGGGCGTGCGGTGCGGCTCCGCCTTCCATGTGATCTGGAATCAGGAGCGCAACGCCGCCGGGCTGGACCAGATCCGGGACGAGGACACCGAGTCTGCGATCCGGGTGGGAGTGGAGGCGGTGAAGCTGCTCATCCAAAGAGATCAGGCGTCGTGCCGATAAGCGTATCGTAAAAATCTGCCCTGGCTTCAGCCTGGGCGGGGGTTCTCTGCTGCCCGGGCTGAACGTCGTCGCTCACCGTGTTCAGCGCCATGAGGGCAAGGTTGCTGCGCATCAGATCGAACAGCGAGGCCAGAATGGCCAGCTCGTCCGCCGATTTGCCCCGGCCGATCCAGATGGACAGGGCGGCGGCCACGGCCACCAGGTCGCTGCCCTGGGCCTGGGAATGGTCAAAATTGCGGCATGGCACACCAATCCCCCCTTCGTACCAGTGTATGCGGGAGCTGGAGAATGGACTATAAAAAAACCGCCGGGAAGGGAGGATTCCCGGCGGTTTTTTACAGCTTTTTCACATATCGCAGGTCCACACAGACGGTGTTGTGGGGAAACGGAATCTCGGCATGGGTGCCGTCCCAGGCGAAGCCGTGGGAGGCGTAAAACCGCCGGGCCTTTTCATTTTCCCGCAGGACGAATACGAAGGCGTTTTGAAAGCCCTCCTCCTTCATCCGGCGGCAGGCCTCTTCGAACAGCAGCCCGCCGTAGCCCTGGCCCCGTTCCTGAGGGTGGGTGTAAAAGGAGGCGATCTCCCCCCAGTCGGCATAGGCGGCATTGTCAAAGGTACAGATGTCGCCGGGGTTGTAGTTCACCGTCCGGGCCTTGCAGTAATTGAGGCAGGATACCGGCTCGTTTCCCCGGTAGAGCAGCAGGCCGCGGACCCCGTTCCGCGTCTCATAGTTGGCGCGGAACACCCCCACCCAGCGCTCGTCGGTGATCTCCCGGGCCATATAGTCGGCGGGCACGGCGTCCACATAAGTATCCCGCCAGCCCAGGGCGTGAATGAGGGACATTGCTTTGAAATGCTCCTCCGTACAGGCGTCTACAAATCGCAGTTCATTCATAAAAACCTCCCAAATAGGCGAGCCCGCCCCAGCTGGGGCAGGCTCACGGTTCGGCGGCAGTTTCCCCTTGCCCGCCCTCGCTTCCAGTCAACGCATTGGTAGTACGGTATGCGGGATAACGGTACGGTTGTGCGCGGTCTGGGCGTCACAATGCTGTGGAGGGATCGAACCCCCTACGCCATGCCCGTTGGCGCAAACCTGATCCGGCTCATTCTCAGCCGGGGAGATGCGTTCGCCCTAAAAGCTACCTTCTGCCGGGTTCCTTTTTCTTTCAAGAAAAAGGAACCAAAAAAGAACTTGAAGCCGCTGGCGGAAATGATGCGGATCAATCAAGTGGGTATCACGGCAGCAAACGCGGCCTAAATCAATTCTGTGTCCCAGTTGGCCGCCTGGATGGAGTTGTCCAGCAGGCGCAGCTCCTTGGCCAGCTCGTCCACCTGCTTTTGCAGCTTCCGCACGTCAACGGTACTCAGCCACTTGATCTCGCTGCGCATACCCCGGTGCCCAAGCTGGCTGGCAGACTGGGCCAGGTCCCGGTAGACGCTGAGCTTCTGTTTCAGCGCGTCCCTCCGGGCCAGGTGCTCGGTGAGCGTTTTGCCCTCCACCTGGGTGCGGCAGTTGGTCAGGTTGATCCGAGCGATCAGCGTCTCCAGCTGGGAGACGCAGCCGTCCAGCTGGGCCAGAAGCTCCGCAGGGTCCTCAGCGGGCTGTTCCCCCTCCTGGACCACGGCGTTGTTGCTCAGACGCTGCTGGAGCTGCTGTATCCGGCGGTTCAGATCCGCCCGCTCCTGCAAGGCTTCCGCTAATTTCATGACAGGTGTTCCTCCTTTACACATTTGCGCCTACAAGCTCTTTCTCCTGCTTGGCAAGAGCCTTGGCGTTGGCCAGCATCAGCTTGATGCGGTTCTCCTGGTTGATCTTGGTGGCCCCGGGGTCATAGTCGATGGCCACGATGTTGGAGTAGGGATAGTCATCCTTCAGCTTGCGGATCATGCCCTTGCCCACGATGTGGTTGGGCAGGCAGCCGAAGGGCTGGGTACACACGATGTTGGGCACCCCGGAGTGGATGAGCTCCAGCATTTCGCCGGTGAGCAGCCAGCCCTCGCCCATCTTGTTGCCATCCCCCAGATAGCCCTGGACCAGCTTGTGCATCTCCTCAAAGGTGCCGGGGGCGCGGAAGCGGGTCTTTTTCAGAGCGGCGATCATGTCCCGCTGGCAGGCCTCGATGTAGCCCTTGAAGATCTGGCAGAACTTTTTTTTGGCCCACAGTCCGCCATAGATGTTCACATCCACTTCCCGGTTGAAGATTTTGAAGATCATGAAGTCGGTGAGGCCGGGAACCACCGGCTCCGCGCCCTCGGACAGCAGAAAATCCTCCAGGTTGTTGTTGCCTAGAGGGGAGAATTTCACGTAGATCTCCCCAACCACGCCTACCCGGACCTTCTCTTCGCTGGACACGGGGATGGCGGCAAAATCGGCCAGGATGGCGTCGAAATTGGCCCGCATCTGCCTCCTGTTCATGCCGCGGCCCGCCTGGAAGCCGTCGATAAGCTTCTTCTGCCACTGGTCCAGCATCCGGTCGGCATCGCCGGGGGTGAGCTCGTAGGGCCGTACCTGGTTGGCGGCGTTGACCAGCAGGTCGCCATACAGCATGGCGTAAATAAGCTTGCGCACCAGGGGCAGGGTGAGGGAGAAGCCGGGGTTTTTCTCCAGCCCCGACAGGTTCACCGAGATGACGGGGACAAACTCCAGGCCGGCCTTCTCCAGCGCCTTGCGCAGCAGGTGGATGTAGTTGGACGCCCGGCAGCCGCCGCCGGTCTGGGTGATGAACAGGGCCAGCTTGTGGGGGTCGTACCCGCCGTTTTTGATGGCGTCGATGAGCTGGCCGATGACCAGCAGGGCGGGGTAACAGGTGTCGTTGTGGACGTACTTCAAACCCTCGTCCACAATTCCCCTGTGGTTGGTGGTGAGCATATCCACCTTGTAGCCCTCCAGCTCCAGCAGCTGGCGGAACATTCCAAAGTGGACCGGAAGCATCTGGGGCATGAGGATGGTGTACTCCTCCTTCATCTCCTTGGTAAAGAGGAGCCGC
>ERZ808040.1313-NODE-1313-length-17093-cov-5.608956_pt1 | contig 17093 bp, 18 predicted proteins | sample MGYA00380191_ERZ808040 | MGnify/ENA primary metagenome ERZ808040 (study PRJEB31490, sample SAMN06133395) | mouse gut metagenome | isolation source: J6 | host: mice | place: China: Chengdu | collected 2015-05 ... | reverse complement strand
TATTCCTCACCAAATCCGAAGCAGAAGAGAAATTAAAGGAACTGCAGAATGATTAAAGAGGAATACATATTCCCTGTGATATTAATAGCACTGGATGTCGGAGCAGGGATTGTTTACGGTGCAGCAGGGAAAAACTTAACAAAACTTAACCTTGCTCGCGTGCACACGCAAATATTAAATTCTGTAAGTTGGATATTAAAATTGATTATAGCAGCAGGGAGCGTGATAAGTGTGACATATAAGCAGTTATGGGATTATTTGAATCTGAAAGCGAAGGAAAACAGGATGAATATTGAAATTGAGCGTTTAAAGCAAATTATAAAAAATTATAAAGGTGGACAGCCTGAATTAAAAGCCGTGAAATATAATGCTCTTCCTGGTGGCAGTACGATATCAAAGCCAACTGAAAACTTTGCAATGGAAAACTTGAAGAGCTTTTATGCTTATAAAAGAAGAAAGCAGAGAAAAGAATCAGAGCTTAACTATGTTGAAGAACAAATATCTGAGATAGAGAATTATATAGAAAATATTCCTGACGATGAGCTGAAAGAAATGTTCAGACATAGATTTTATTTGCGCGAAAGCTACAATCATATAGGTCGTCAGTATCATATGTCTGGTGAAAATGTTAGAATAAAAATAGAAAAACTTTTGCAGTAGTTGTCATTTTTGCGATTGACTATAAAACCGCAATGTTATATGATATACTTGTACATATTGAAATTAACGGAGCACTTTGCAGTCGATTGCAAGGTGCTTTTATTATATACAAATACAGCAGCAGGCAGGAGGACGGAATGGAGTGTGATTGAATGTGGCATTGACAGAAAAGCAAAAGAAATTCTGCAAGGAATATGTGATTGATTATAACGGTACACAGGCGGCAATCAGAGCCGGTTATAGCGAGAAAACAGCTAAAGTACAGGCAAGTCAATTGCTGCGTGAAGAAAAAATATTGACAACTATAAAAAATCTCCAAAAAGAACAAATGCAGGAATTATGTTTATGTGAAGAAAAAGTTATAAAGGACCTTTGTTCAATCTTAATCCGCTGCATGTCCGCTGAACCTGTTATGGAATGGGATTACGAAGAGCATGATTATGTTAAAACAGGGGAATATCAGTTTGATTCTAAAGGTGCATTGAAGGCTATTGAGCTGTTGGGTAAGCATCTGGGAATGTTTAATGATAAGGTGAAAATTGACGGCGATTTGTCTGTTGGATTAGTTGGTGACATTCTCAGACAACTTGAGGAAGATGATGAATGAGCGAACGATTCATATTGTCACCGAAAGCTAAAGCCTTTATCAAGAATAATTCACCTGTTGAGTTCATGGAGGGAACGACTGCATCAGGCAAAACAACTGTTGGTGTGTTCAAGTTTATAAAAGAGTGTTTCAGGAGCAATAAAAAACAGCACGTATTAGCTGGACTGGATAAAGGAACAATTGAAAAAAATATCATTCATAAGGACTTAGGTATCTTGGATTGCTACGGCTGCTATGTACAGTATTTCCCTAACGGAAAAAACGGTATTGAAATGGCGCATCTTAAACTGTGTAGCAGTAATAACGAAAACAAGATTGTTTTTATCTGCGGTTACGATGATAAAGCAAGGTGGAAAAAGATACTCGGCGGTCAGTATGGATGTGTTTATATTGACGAGATAAACATTGCAGATATGGACTTTGTAAGAGAAATTTCAATGCGTTGTGATTATATGCTTGCAACACTGAATCCGGATAGTCCGCAACTACCGATTTATAAAGAATATATCAACAGATCAAGACCGATTGAAAAGTGGAATGATGCACCGACAGAGCTATTAAAAATGCTTGATGAACCTGTTAAGGAAGGCTATGTATGGTGGTATTTTTCTTTTGATGATAATTACGGCTTATCTAAAGAGAAAAAGGAAAAAATCAAAAATAGTGTTCCTCCGGGCACTAAGCAGTATAAAAATAAAATACTTGGTCTGAGAGGAAAATCAACAGGTCTTGTATTTCCTAATTTTGATGAAAAAAAGCATATTATTTTTTCTGTCAAACTGAAGGAAAAGGTTGATAATGGTGAAATAAAATTCAGATATCTGTCAGCAGGCTTAGATACGGCGTACAGTACAAAAAGCCGTGATACGATCGCAATGCTCTTTCAGGGAATCACTACTGACGGTAAGCTGATCACTCTTGATGAAAGAGTTTATAACAATAAGGACTTGGATAATCCGATTGCTCCGTCTGATATAGCGAGGAATTTTGTTGAATTTCTTGACAGAAATAATGATTACTGGAGTGACGGAAAAACAATCTGTAAAAATGCATTTGTCGACAGTGCAGACCAGGCAACGATAACAGAGCTGTTGAAATATAAGCGTGAATTCGGCTGCATTTATAATTTTGTCAATGCGTATAAAAAGACTAAGATTATTGACAGAATTAAGCTGCAGTCCGGATTGATTCAGACAGGGCATTATTACGTTACTGATACCTGTAAGAATCATATCCTGGAATTGCAGACGTATTCCTATGATGAAAAAAAGGACAATACCCCTGAGGATGCAAACGATCATACAATAAATGCAGGTCAGTATAGCTGGCTGCCATATAAGGAAAGAATAGGTGAAAAGAATGAGTACAAAGGTGGGTGACAGAATAAAGGAAATGGTTAAATCATTTTTAGATATCAAAGAGCCACAGAGAATCAGTATTAACATTGAACAGCTTTATAATCTCGAATCAATGTTTTTTGTAAATGATTTGTGGTACAGAGGTCAGGCGAATGAGCTGCAGGATTTCTATGAGCAGCTTGATGATCATATGGGTAATAATTCCTTCTGGGCATCAAAGCCGACAGAATCGTTTAATATCAGAAAAACACACAGCGGTCTGCCGTTTCTTATTGTTGAAATGTTAGTCAATATTATGACCAATGATATGACGGAAATTGATGTTGAAGGCAACAGGCAGGAGGATTGGGATAAAATTGCTAAGGATAATCATTTCGAGAGAATTCTTAAAAGCTCAATCAGAGGAATTCTTGTAAAAGGTGACGGCGCCTTTAAGATTTCATATGATACCGATGTGTCACAATATCCAATCATTGAATGGTGGGACGGTGATAGTGTTGATTTTGAAATCAAAAGAGGGCGGATAGTTGCCTGTATCTTCATCAGCAAAATCAAATGCGGCAATAAGGAGTATCTGCTCAAAGAAAGATATCATAAAAAAGGCATTGAATATTCGCTGTGGAAAGATGATAAGCAGGTCGATTTCCCTGCAGAGCTTGAAGAGTACAAAAATAATCTTATCAATCAGAATGAATTCATAATGGCCGTACCTGTAAAGTATGGCTCTTCACGTTTGTTTGACGGACGTGGTGAGGGTGTTATAAACAGTAAAATACAGCAGTTTGATAAGCTTGATGAAACAATATCCCTTTGGAGACTGGCAAACAGAAAGGGTCAGATTAAAACTTATATACCTGAAAATCTTCTGCCGGTTCATTCTGACGGAAGTCACAGGGGTCTGAATTATTTTGATAATGATTTTATTTTGACTGAAAGTGAAGTCCGTGAGGGTGTAGAGCCTAAAATCACTACATCAAGAGCTGAGATACCGGCAGAGGAATTATTATCTGCCTATTGCACTGACCTTGATGCTTGCCTTTGCGGATTGATTTCACCGTCAACGCTTGGTATTGATGTCAAGAAGCTTGATAATGCAGAAAGCCAGCGAGAAAAGGAAAAGACCACGATGTATACACGCGGCCAGCTTGTTGCAATATATCAGGAGGTTTTACCTGTTCTGGTAAATGCAGTTCTCAAAACGTATGATACATATAACCATAAGGAAATATCAGATGTCAATGTTGATATCAATTTCGGCGAGTATGCAAATCCATCCTTTGAGGCGGTTGTTGAAACTATGAGCAAGGCAAGAGGTGCAGGTAATTCGGTTATAAGCGTTGAGGCACAGGTTGACGAGCTGTGGGGCGATGCAAAGGACGAAGATTGGAAAAAACAGGAGGTTGTCAGACTTAAGGAGGAAATGGGGATAATGAGTTCCTCAGAGCCTGCAGTCAATGATGAAATGCTCCTTGACGATGAAATAATTGTAAATGAGTGAAGCGTATGATATTGCCGGAATTTATGCTGAAATGGAAAAGGAAATTATATCCTCAATGCAGCGTAACTTATCAGGGCATGTTAAAGAGGAAAAACGTGTCGGCTTTGACTATCCGCAGTGGCAGGCTGAAAAACTGAGGTCACTGAGACGGTATCAGATTGAAAATGCTAAGATTATCCATTCATATACGGACGGCTTACCGCTGAAGGTTAAAGCAATCTTACAGGACGAACTGAAGCAGGGTACACTGAACGAGCTGAAAAAGTATAAGGAGGTAATGGCAGCAGGCTATGAATCCTCTGTGGTAATGAAAGACAGCTTTTTCAAAATCAATACAAGAAAGGTTAACAATCTCATAAAAAGTGTTGATAACGACCTTGCAAAAGCAAATCATGCTTGCTTAAGATATGTTAATGATGCATACAGACAGGTTATATTCAAAAGTGAAATGTTTGTTGCAAATGGTGTTTATACGGAGAAAAAGGCAGTTGATAAGGCAATAGAGGAATTTGAGAAAAGAGGACTGCACTGTATTGAGTATGCCAACGGTTCTTATCATGATATTGCAGATTATGCCGATATGGCAGTGAAAACGGCAAGCCAGCGTGCCCAGCTTATGGGTGAGGGTGAATTTCGTAAAAAAATAGGCAACTCTTTGATTAAAATATCAAAGCATGGAGGTACCTGTCCGCTTTGTGCAAAGTGGGAGGGGCGAGTGCTTATAGATGATGTTTATTCAGGCGGTACACCTGCAGATGGAAATTATCCTCTGCTGAGCGAAGCAATGGCAGCAGGACTGTATCATCCCAGATGCCGTCACGGTGCAGGTACATATTATCCTGAGGTTGATGATATATGGAATGATGATAAATCTATTGCAAATTCCAATGAAAGTGATATAATAAAAACAGCAGGAAAATCACCAGGCAGATATGAAGATGTTGAATTTAATCCTGATGCAGATTTTAAAATAAAATTAGATACTTATCCTGATGCTATTAATGATGCACTTTCGAAAGAATGCTATAACGTTGCTAAATTAGGATCTGTTGATAGAAAAGAACATTTGTCACTTGTAAATTTAAAAACAGGTATCACAGAGTATCGTGAAGACGGTTATGCCGACAGTGTTGGCGGAACTGAATTTTGGGATTTTATAAAGCAAAACAGTAATAATAGTTATGCTTTTGTTCACAATCACAATACAGCCTCAAAATTTTCAGAAACCGATATGCAAACTTTATTAGGTAATAATTCTGTTAATATGTTTGTTATATCAAGACTTGATGGAAAATGTTTTGTAGTTGAAAATGCCGGAAAAACTCCTAATAGTTTATTTTTTGATTCATTGTATGAAGATGAAATCAAAGAACTTGCAGCAATGATAAAAAGAGGCAAAATCACCGCAGGTGAACGAACATTTTTGAGAGAAAAAATATTGGTTGACAATGTTATAAGAGATTATACAAAGGGGTTAAGTGAATTTGGATAATAAGAATTGGGCAACAGGTACATTAAAGGAGACTCCATTTTGGAGAGATGGAATGTCACCTGAAGAATATGAAATTGAAAGAGAATATCTTGCAAAGCACTGGGACGATTTACAAGAAGGTAAATATGTCCCTTTGTGGAAACAGAATAACAATTAATTAAGCACTTTGCAGTCGATTGCATAGTGCTTTTATTATGCCTGTTTTTAACAGACTGCTCCTAAGGATGGGAGGGTAAATAATATCCAATCTTTCTTTTTTTCTGTGGGCAGGAGCAATCCTGCCTCCAATTGTTTATAACGCTTTGCAGTAAAATGCAGAGCGTTTTTTTATAAATTCGTTTGTCGGAGTTCGTAAAAACCGAGAGCGGTTGTCCTTAACCGTAAAAAGGAGTGAATTATGGCTGAAACAACAGAGGTTATTGAAACCGAAGTTATTGAAGGCGAGGGCGCAAACGCACCTGAAACAAAGGAAGGCTCTGATGAAAAGAAATATTCTGACAAGGAAATGAACGACATTTCCAAGCGGAATGTTTCAAAGGCGGAGCAGAAGCTGCTTAAATCCTTAGGCATTACCGATGTGGAAAAAGCAAAGGCAATCCTTAAAAATGCAGCAGAGAAGGAGGCAAGGGATAATGATACCACTGCTAAAACATTAGAGGAAACTGTCAGAAGAGCAGTCAGGGCAGAAGTGAAAAATGTTCTTGCCGATAACGGTCTCACAGGTAAAAAGGCTGAGCGTATGATTGGCTTGATTGACCTTAAGGCTTGCTGTAATGAAAACGGCGAGGTAGAAACCGAAAAGGTCGAGGAAGAGCTTAAAGGTATCAAAGCTGATTTCCCTGAACTGTTTAACAGCGGTGATGGAAAAGAGCCACTGGGATTTAAGTTCGGCTCAGACGGTGAAAACGATATTAAAGCGCCGAAGTCAAAACCTGCAGAGAACCGTAAAAAATGGAACAGATTTAATAATTAAACGAAAGGATGTAAAAAATTATGTCAAACACAAACAACAATTACGCTGAAAGATGGAGTCCTGAACTCCTTGAAATTCAGCAGCAGGAAACACTTTGCTCACCATTTATCACATCAAATGTTAAATGGCTGAATGCAAAGACATTTCATTTTACGCAGATGAGTACAACAGGCTTCAAAAAGCACAGCCGTAAAGGCGGATGGAATACAGGTAAGTATATTCAGGAAGATGTACCGTTTACCTGTGATCACGACAGAGATATTGAATTTCTTGTTGATAAGGCTGATGTTGATGAAACAAATTCAACCGCATCCATTCAGAATATTGCCAAGACATTCCAGAGAACACAGGCAGCACCTGAGACGGACGCACTGTTCTTTTCAACAATTGCCAAGACTGCACAGGGACTTGATGGATATCACAGCGAAACCAAGACATCTACATTCACAAAGTCCAATGTATTTTCAAAGCTTAAAGCTATGATTGCAGCAGGCAAGCTCAGAAGATACAGAGCAAAGGGTGCTCTTATCTGTTATGTAAATTCAGCAATTATGGATTTGCTTGAGCAGTCAACGGATTTCACAAGAAAAATCGACGTTACAACCATTGCCGACGGCGGTGCAGGCATTGAAACAAGAATTACCGATATTGACGGAACTCCTGTAATGGAGGTTATTGATGATGAGGTATTCTATGATAAATTTGATTATGATTCTGAGGATGGCGGCTTTGTTCCTGTTGCAAAGGTTGCAGCAGCTGAGGGTGTAGAGGCCGTCAGAGGTTCAAGAAAAATCAATGTGCTTATTGCATCACCGCTTACATCAAAGTGTGTGCCTAAGACAGAGAGCATTTATTTCTTTGCACCGGGTGCACATACAAAGGGTGACGGTTTTCTTTATCAGCACAGAGCTCTTTTCGGTGTATTCACATTCCCTAATGGCAAGAACAACAAGATTGATTCTGTATATGCTGATGTGGATACTGAGGAATATACAGGCGAGTAAGGTGGTTTGAATGAAGTTCAGACATAAGAATGGCGGCATCTGTGAGGTTGAAACTGCAGATGCCATTGATAAGTAAAAAAAGAATTCTGAATATGAAGTGATTAAGGAGAGCAAATCGGCTGCAAAAGAGCTGAAATCCTCTGAAAGAAAAGGCTGATAATATGTTAACGTATGCGGATGTGAATTATTACTGTAATGAATATGCAGGAAATATTGCAGACAAGGCACAGATAGAAAATAATTTGCTGCTTGCAACCTGTGATATTGACCGTGTGACTTTCAGCAGAATTAAGGCAATCGGATTTGACAATCTCAGCAGTGACAAGCAGGAACTTATTAAAAGAGCTTGCTGTATACAGGCTGATTATTGCTTCGGCGGTGATGAGAATAAAAATAATATTTCTTCATACACTGCCGGCAATGTCAGTGTAAGCTATGATACCACACGCAGGACAACGGCACAGATAGAAAATATTTCAGAATCGGCTTATAACCTGCTTAAGGCAACAGGGCTTACACACAGGTGCATATAATGAGTGTTACGCTTGATTTCCCTGATTATCTGCTCAATACACCTTATGAGATGAATTTATTTACGGATAAGGTGTCAAAGACAGGCGGATATGAAACGGCTTTGAATATAAGTGGAAAATGTATTTTAACTGAGAAAAGTCAGACCGTGCTTGACAGTGAAAGCAAGAAGGTAATATCCAATGCTTATATAATTGCAAAAGGTGATATTGCTCCTGCTATGGCACAGATAAGCAATGGCGAGGTTGTTATCCATAACAGAAAATACAGTATTATTGCCGCAGACAGACCGAGAAATCCTGACGGTACAGTATTTTCAACTGAGGTGTATCTGAGATGAATGTTACAAGCTCTATTAATTATGCAGCACTGAAACAGATTGAAAAGAATATGCAGCAGGCACTTGTCAAAACGGCTGATGTGGTAAAAACAGATTTACAGCAGTCACAAACTATGCCGTTTGATTCAGGTGCTATGCAAAACCGCTCAACCTTTGTTGATGATAGTGATGTAAGTAATAATAATGTTTCGATTGTTTCAGATACACCATATGCAAAGCGATTGTATTTTCATCCTGAATATGATTTTCAAAAGGACGGAAATCCAAACGCAGGCGGTGAATGGTTTGAGCCGTATATCAACGGTGATAAAAAGCAAAAGGTAGTTGATACCTTTGGGAGGTTTGCGAAAGTATGATAACTGTATATGATTTATCTTTGGACTTCGATAGTAATTTTAATTTCCCTGAAACCTCTACAACAGGAAAAATCAGTGACGATTCTGTTGCAGTTTGCTTTTATAATTCAAAGCGAGTTATGCCACAGATAAATGCCATTGGCGGTGCTGAGAATTCATCATACGGCATTAAAGCAATTACAGTTCTTTTAAGATACACAAACGATAATTATCAGGCAGAGCAGCAGGCTCTCAAAATTCAGAATTTTTTCAACAGACGAAAATGTAAAATCAATCAGAAGAATATTCGTTATGAACTCTTGTATCAGGAACCTATTTTTTTAGGCACGGATGATAAGGGCGTGTATGAGTATTCCTTTGAAATAAATGTTTATTACGAAAGGTAGGCTAAACTATGCCAGACACAACAACTACAACAGGTGTACTGCCTGCATTTGATTGTGAATTTGAGATTAACACCGCCGGCAGAAGCACAACTCCTGCATGGGAAACCATTAAGGATATTGAGGAACTGCAGATAACTGTTGACGGCGCAATTCAGGAATGGAATCCGTATGACCAGAAAGGCTGGGCAAGACGTGCCTTGACCGGCAAGAAAATCGGTATTGCTGTTAAGGGTAAGCGTAATTACGGTAATACCGGCAACGATTATGTTGCAGAAAAAATACTGCAGAAGGGACAGAAGGTCGAAAGTCAGTTCAAGCTCACTCTTCCGAACAAGGATATCCTTGAATTTGATTGTATTATTAATACAACAAATGCTTTCGGCGGTGCAGCAACAGACCTCAACGCACTTGAGGCGGAATTTTTGAGTGACGGTGAACCCACCTTCACAAAATCAGCATAAATATTTTTAGTAACGGAGGGTATATTTTACCCTCCTGAATTTTTTATATAAGGAGATATGAATTATGGCAACAAGAATTATTGATACAGAAAACAAAATATTAGTCGGTGACAATCACCCTCAGCTTAAAATCGGAGATAAATGTTATATTGTTGACGACAGGCAGAGCACATGGTCAAAGATGGGCGATGTGCTGACAGGCAAGGCAAATTCAAAAGACCCTGATTATGATTTTGTAAAGCTTGCACTCGGCAAGAAGGCGGCTGATGAAATCCTTAAGGATATTACTGTCAGCGGTATGGAGAATCTTACAACCTATATTATTGCAGCAATGCGTAATATCACCTTTGAAGAGGCACAGGAATTCATCAACGGAAAAAACTAAATGACTCTGATGTTTACTATGATGAAGAATATGACAGAAATCTGATTATATCGAGCTTTGCCGAGCAGTACGGAATACGTTTATTATCTTCTGACTGTGATATAAGTCACAGCGAGTATATAGCGTTATTAACAGGCTTGGGACCTGACACGTCACTCGGCAGAATAGTAAGCATCAGAGCGGAAACCGATCCGGAGATTATAAAAAAATTCAACAGAAGCGAACAGCAGATTTATAGGGAATGGAAAACCTATAGAAACTCTCAGCTGAGAGAAATAAACAGAAAAAAAGAAAGAAGCCAATCAAATAAAGAATTGTGTGAATTTGTGCGTGCAATTTTTGGATAGGAGGTAAAACTTGGCTTCTCAAGGCACAAATGTCGGTTCGGTATTTGTGAATCTTTCTTTAGACCAAAAAAGGTTTAATCAAAGTGTAGGAAATGCAATAAAGAACACTGAAAATAAATTTGCAAGCAGTGTAAACGGCGGTAAGCTCGGCGGAGCAATAAAAAAACTGTCAGGTGCTTTAGCCGGTGCCTTTGCTGTTAAAAAGGTTATTGATTTCGGCAAGTCCTGTATTGACTTAGGCTCTGACCTGGCAGAAGTGCAGAACGTTGTTGACGTGGCCTTTGGCTCAATGTCCTCCGATGCTGATAAATGGGCAGCAAATGCAATTGAAAATTTCGGACTTTCCGAAACAGTTGCAAAAAGATATCTCGGTGTGTTCGGTTCAATGGCCACATCGTTCGGTTTTACTACTAAGCAAGCACTTGATATGTCTGAACAGATAACAGGTCTTGTGGGCGATGTGGCATCATTTTACAACTTGTCCAGTGATGAATCCTATACAAAGCTGAAATCAATCTTTACAGGAGAAACAGAAAGCCTTAAGGATTTAGGTGTTGTAATGACACAGTCTGCTCTTGACCAGTATGCACTTGCTAACGGATTCGGTAAAGCAACTGCAGAAATGTCGGAGCAGGAAAAGGTATTGCTGCGTTATCAGTTTGTGCAGGATAAATTATCAAATGCAGCAGGCGACTTTGTAAGAACACAGGATTCATGGGCAAATCAGACAAGGGTGTTGTCCCTGCGGTGGGACAGCTTAAAGGCATCCATAGGACAAGGTCTTATTAATGTATTAACGCCTGTTCTTAAGCTGATTAATAATATTATTGCTAAAGTTCAGATAATGGCCGATGCATTCAAGAGTGTTACTGAAAAAATATTCGGTAATGCAGGCGGAGCAGGTGACAGTATGTCTTCTGTTGCCGATAGTGCAGGTGCAGCAACATCCAATGTTGAGAATATCGGCAAGGCCGCCGAGAGTAGCGCAAAGAAAGCCGAAAAGCTGAAAAAGGCTTTCGGTAAACAGGACGAGCTCAATATTATGAGCTTTGATGATGGTAAATCGGATGATACATCATCAGCAGGGGCAGGAATTGATACATCTGCAGTTGCATCACTTAATTCTGCACTTGAAAAGGAAAATGAGACAATAAGCAAAATAGGGGATAACCTTGAAAGAATTAAAAATCTTTTCAATGAGGGTGTATCACTCGGACTTGGCGATTTTGATTCTCAGGCTTTCATCGATAAGCTTAGCAATATCAAGGAAAATATAAAGGATATTTTCTCGTCACAGGAAGTTACAAATGCAATGAGTAATTTCCGCGACAGTGCGGAAAATGTTTTTGTTTCCCTTGTCGGTCTGACTGTTTCAGTCGATACAACCTTAGCCGATAATCTTGTATCAGGCGTTGATATATATTTAAGCGAAAACAAGGATTATATCCGGGATAAAATTGCCGGAATATTCGATGCACGTGCAAAAATCAATAATATAACTGCTGATTTTATAAATGCATTTTCAAATGTGTTTATGGTATTCAGAGGTGAAAATGCGAATAGATGCACAGCTGAAATAATCGGCATATTTTCCGACGGCTTTTTAGGTGTAACTGAGATAGCGAGTAAGTTCGGAGCAGATGTTCTTAATCTGATAACAGGTCCGTTTGTAGATAATCAGGATAAAATCAAGAGCACAATTGACGGTGTTCTTAAGCCATTGTCTGATGTATTTGAAACTTTACACGATAATGTTAAGAATACATTTGATTATTTTTCTGAGGTATACGATAAAGAAATAGGTCCTTCAATTGAAAAAATTGAAGAGAGTTTTTCATCTTTATCAAATAATATGTTAGATAACTGGAATGATCATATTAATCCAACTCTTGAAAAATTGGCGGAAAAATTTAAAACAGTCTATCAAGATAAAATTGAGCCTGCAGTAAGTAAATGCAGTGATGCTGTGGGTGCTTTTTCGGAATGTGTTAGTGCATTTTATAGTGAGGTGTTAGAGCCAAAACTGGAAGAACTAAACAATAAATATGGCCCATTATTATCCTTTTTAGCCGGAATATTTGGAGAAGCATTTATTCAGGGAATAGGAAATATTGGAACAAAAATAGAGAATGCAGCTGATAATGCTGAAGAATTATTCGATTTTCTTACAAGCATATTTACAGGTGAATGGAAGGCTGATATAAAGCTTAAATTCTCCGATACAAAGGAATCTGTTACAAAGAACTGGAATAACCTTGTTGGTGGTATTAAGGATAAGACAGCTTATATGCGTGCAAAAATGGACCAGCAGGTAAGCACTGTAAAAAATGCTTGGAAAAATAGGTCTGAATTTGTTAAAAGCAAAGTTGCATATATGCGTGCTAAGATGGACCAGAAAAAAGCTGATTTAACCAGAGCATGGAATGACAGAATTTCAGGTATAAAAGGAAAAACACTTGAAATAAAAGCGAAGCTTTCCGCAGCGGTTGGTGATGTCAAAAACTTTGTTAATAAGCTGATTGACAGCATTAATAAAAACATCATTTCCAAAATCAGTTTTTCTATTCAGGCGCCTCAGTGGCTCGGCGGTAAAAAGTGGGGCTGGTCTGCTCCTAAGATTAAAAGGTTATACACCGGTGCATATTTGAAAGCAAACAATCCGCAGCTTGCTTTTGTAGGCGATAACAGAACAGAGGGCGAGTTTGTTGCACCTGAAAGCAAACTTGAAGATGCTGTTATCAAAGCTATGGATAAACGAAAAGGCGGCTCGGATAACGGCGGAAAATTAGAACTTGTAATACACGTTGTATATGAGGACGGCAGGAAAATTATTAAGAAGATTAATGATGTTCAGCGTCAGAACGGCAGGGTATTACTTGAGATTTAAAGGAGAATTCTATTGAAAAAATATCAGGTTAAATTTAACGGTGCTCTTTTAACCTTTGATTCAGATATGTTCTGGGATTATCCGCAGGACGATACAGAAGAAAGCGGAGCAAATCAGAATAACGATTTAACAAGAGAGGTGCTGCCTGAAAGAATGAAATTAGGCGGCACCTGCCTTTATGCAGATGAGGTTACGATGAGTATGCTCCTTAAGGCGAGAGCAAGGCACAGCGGTACATTGGAGTTCTACGATATTCGTAAACTGGATTGGAGAACAATCACTGCCTATCCTGTATCTGATGAAGCGAGAGCATCCTATATCGACGATAAAGGCAATTTTGTTTTTGAAAATTTTGAACTCAGATTTGTTCAGATGAAATCAATAAGAATTGATATATAGGAGGGTGGTTTATGTATCAGGCAACAGAGAGTTATCTTAATGCAACACTTCAGCTCACAAGACAGACATCATCAAAAATTATCATTGACGGTGTTGAATATATTGACGAGCTGATTTCTCACCCTCTTGTATCTATTGAAAATTCTTCACTGATAGGCGGATTTCCTGCAAAAAAGATTACCTTTGATATGTACAGGGTTGACGGCTTGTCAATTGCAGGTAAAGAAATAACGGTATACAGAGGTATGTATATTGATGATGAGAATATTGAGTACATACCACAGGGAATTTTCACTGCAAAAAGTGAAGATATAACCATAAATGAATTTGGTAATAGGGTTTCTGTTGTGGCTTATGACAGAGCAATTCTATTTGATGTTCAGCAGCAGGCACAGCCGAAGCTGACAGATACATTCACTTATGGTGATTATATTAATTTCATATTATCCGATATGGATGTGAATATATCATCAGCCGATTATCTGCTGAAAAATACGGTTATGTTGACTCTGCCTAATATTGCTGAAGGTACAACCAAAAGGGAATTGCTTTCAAAATTTGCAGAAATCATCGGTGCAATCTGCATTATTGACAGAAACGGTGATTTGTCCTTTGTAAGGCAGCAGGACAGTAACCTTGTATTCTCCGATAATTATAACCGCTTTGTACTGAGTGAGGATGTAAGCGTAATCAATCAGCTTTGCGTATCAACGCAGGATATCAATGATGATACCGTGTTTCCTGACATTAAGGAAAATGCAGTACAGTACAGGCTTATAAGTAATCCGTTCTGCTCCTCAAATCAGAAGGAAATCATAAAGCTGATTGCACCAAATATTATCGGTCTGACAACTGCAAGGTTTACTCTGTCAGATGCAATAGATGATTATATTGTTGATATTAACGATATTATCACTGTTCATACCTCAAAGGGCAATGAATATAAACTGCCTGTGCTTTCCTATACGAGTACAGGTAGAATCAAGGCTGATATCGGTGCAGATGTTGTTACAGATAATAATAATACAGGACTTGAAAACAGCTTATCGGCAAGAGTGAAGAATGCCGAAATTCAGATTGACAAGCAAAATGGAATAATCAGTCTTAAGGTTTCGGAAGATGATTTGTGCTCTTTGATTGAGCAGAATGCAAGCAATATTAAGTTTAAAGCAAATAAGCTTATTTTTGAAAGTGAGAATTTTGCCGTTGATGAAAATGGAAATGCACGGCTTACTGGTGAGATAAATGCTTTAAACGGTCTCATCGGCGGACTGACAATAGGCACATGGAAGGACAGCAGCGGCAAGACCCATGAAGGACTGAAGAAAACATTCAGTATCAATGGCAGTTATGTAACCTTTGCTATTGACGGAACAAGCGGCAGTTCTACTTCAAATTACTTGCTGCAGATGTTCTACAGTGATAAGGACGGAAACGCAGCAGCAGGGGAGTATCTCTTTGCGTTAAGTAGCGCCAGTGTGATGGAACTCGATACTCTCGATGTAAGAAAAATCAATTTTAAGAATGATACAGGCTGGTCGTCAATCAGCTACAGTAATAATTTTCAGGCATATTCATCATCCGATACCATAAGATACAGACGTGTCGGTGATATGGTTGAAATCAGGGGAGCATGCAAGCCTAACAAGGCGATAACAAGCAGTGTTACCGAGTATACTATCGGAAATATAGGAAAAGCCAATGCACCCTCAAGCCGTGTAAGAGTGCTGTGTCAGGGCTCAGGTATTGCCGAATGGTTCCTTGTTGTGAATACAAATGGTGATCTGACATTTTCAAGATATCGTCAGGGCTCTTCTTATGTAAATGTATCAGATAGTACATTTTTATGTGTGCAGGCAAGCTATTTTATTGGTTAACGAAAGCAGGTGATAATATGATAAATCTGATTTTTGATGTAACGGAAACGGAGGTAATACTCAGAGAAAAAACACAAACCGTTACATCTGGAAATGTTAAACGAATCAAGTGCCGATTCAATCTTGATAAGGCTTTTGAAGGACTGATAATCAGAGCTGTTTTTAACGGACAGTTTCAGAATGTAATAAACGGTGAGTGTTATGCTCCTATGCTGGATGAGGGTAAATGTGCTATCGGTGTTTACGGATATATTCTTAATGATAACAATCAGTATGAAACGATTGTGTCTCCTGCACCGACAAATATTGTTGTGCCGAAAGGTTCTTATGATAAAAGAAATGTTCAGAGCAATAATGCTCCTCCCTCAGAGCTTGAAGCCTATTACAATTCAATCAAAAAGCTGATTGACGGTATTGAGCCTGTCCAGGTCGATAGTGAATTGTCTGTTGAAAGCAATAATGCAATAGCAAACAAAGCAGTAGCAAATATCCTCAGCAGCGGCAATCTGATAGGGATAGAGCGGATAAGCAGCTTAGAGGATTTTGAGAATTTTGAGAAGAAATATGAGGATGTGCCTGCTACTGATAATCAGTATATGCTCCTGTTTGTAACAGAGGATATATATTCCGGTGAGGACCTGGTTTTGGAAGAAGGTCTGATTGTACTTACTCCGACCGATGGGTATAAACTGACCTGCAGCAAAGAGCTTGAAGAGTTCAAAAAAGCGGTTGAGCTAAACTTTAATTTGCATTTACAGATGATTGCCTCCAGAGCGGACCGTGATGAGCTTAAACAGGTAAAGACGGATTTGCTTCGTTCAATCGAACTGCTCCAGTCACAGACAGAACAGAAAATCAGCACAACAAATAAAAATGTTTTGCAGTTGACTGCAAGAGTGGATGAGCTTGAAAAAGAGTGGATAACGGTTTGTGATGATACGCTGACAGAGGATATATCCTTTCTGCTCAAAACAACCGATGCAGAAGGTAATCCATTCAATTTCAAAAAGCTTAAGGTGTATATCTATTCACCGCTTAATGAAGCAACAGGCAATACAGGTGTAAGAATCATCAACGGCATTGATTATTCCGACATGGATAATATCCTTGTTCAGACCTCAAACTGGTTTATGAATACATTGTCACAGCATTGTGTAGCAACAGTGGATTGCGGAGGCTTTGCAGTTACGGAAACAAACAGAGGTCCGACAATGGATAAAATGAACAATACAGGAATAATGGGTGTTAATTTCAATGTGGAGAGTATTACATCTGTTCTGATAAGACCTATATCAACAACAGCAAAAATGATACCGGGCACAAGAATCGTTGTAAAGGGGTGCTGATATGACAGTAAGAGCTTTAATTAATAATGAATATGTTGATGTTGAAATCAACGAGGAAATAAATGAAAATACGGAGGAATAAATGACGACAGAAATCATCATAGCATTGATAACAGGAGGACTGTCATTTTTAGGGGTTGTTATAACCAATCTATCATCAAACCGAAAAATGCAGTCGGAGATTGA
>ERZ808040.1311-NODE-1311-length-17123-cov-11.539833_pt1 | contig 17123 bp, 14 predicted proteins | sample MGYA00380191_ERZ808040 | MGnify/ENA primary metagenome ERZ808040 (study PRJEB31490, sample SAMN06133395) | mouse gut metagenome | isolation source: J6 | host: mice | place: China: Chengdu | collected 2015-05 ... | reverse complement strand
GAGCATCTTGTGAAAAAGACACGAACAAATGCCGGACGCGAGGAGAGTCCAAGCTACGCGATCATTGATTCCCAGAGCGTGAAAACGGTAGCAGCCAGCGAAGAACGTGGAATTGACGGAGGGAAAAAACGAAAGGCAGAAAGCGGCACATTGTAGTGGATGTGCAGGGCTGCTTGTTGTCTGTTGTGGTTCATGCTGCCAATATTCATGATACAAAAGGTGGCATATCTACCGCCAGACGAGCGTATGAGCGGTATCCGTCTATTCAGAAGTTCTGTGCGGACGCTGGATACCGGGGTACTTTTGTTTCTGATTTGAAGGAACAACTTGACCTCGACGTTGATATTTCAGAGAAAATCAAGCCCCATCAATGGGAAAAACTTCCTTGGCGATGGGTGGTAGAACGCACCCTCTCTTGGCTCAATCACTCCAGACGCCTCAGCAAAGATTATGAAATCTCCGTTTCCTCTGCTGAGGCTATGGTCATAATTTCTCATTTCCACACGCTGCTCAAACGCTTATGAATACAGCTTCTAAAAGCAACGGAAAAAGGTAGTGCGCCCCAAGGGGAAATGGCATATTGATTTGTTCCCTCAAGATTTGTTTAGGTAAATGTGGTTGGAAGAACCTACATAGGGAAAACTTAAACTATAGGTCGAATCTCATTTCGGAAAACAACGGCCCCCTTTTATTGTTTACAGCATACTTTTTTGTGTGGGGCACTAACCGATTGCGTGAATTATAATGTTGCAAAGGTACATATGCCGGTAAGTGAACGTATAGTGCCTGACACACACGGGGAAATGTGCGGAAAGGTTTAGAGAGCACCGGGCAGGAAGTTTGGTTTTCCTGCCCGGTGCTCTTGGCGGTTTGCGAGTGGGTACTACATCACCTGGCTCATGAAATTGCCCATGGTTTCCGCCGCCTGATCCTGCATCTGGCGGGTGGCGTGGGTGTAGGTGCGCAGGGTGAACCCCGCATCGTAGTGCCCCAGCATACTGGAGACGGTCTTGATGTCCACTCCGTTCTGCAGGGCCAGGGTGGCGAAGGTGTGCCTGAGATCGTGGAAGCGGATGTGCTCCAGTCCGGCGTCTTTGAGGATCTTCTCGTGGAGCTTCACCACTGAGTCGGGGTAGTACATCTCGCCTGTGGTGCTGGAAGGGAACATATACGGATTTTCCGGGTGTTTCTCATGTTCCTGGATCAGCAGGCCTACCGCCTCCCGGGGGATGGATACCCGGCGCACCGAGGTCTCGGTCTTGGGCCGGGAGAGGGTCAGCTTGCCGCTGGGGTTTTTGATGTACTGCTTGCTGACGGAGATCGTCCGGTTCTGGATGTCCAGGTCATCCCAGAGGAGGGCAACCAGCTCGCCTTTCCGCAGACCGCTTACCAGCTCCAGGTAGAACATGGGGAGGACACCACGTGCATTGGCGGCGTCCAAGTAGGCTTTAAGTTGCTCGGGCCGCAGGGTTTTCATCTCCACCTTCTGTACCTTTGGGGCGATACAGTCATCGGTGGGATTGCGGGGGATGAGCCGCTCCTTCATGGCCCGTTCAAATGCGCTGTGGAGCATCAGGTGGACGCTTCTCACTGTGGTGCTGCTGAGGCCGGGGTTGCCATGGCCGCTGCGTTGGTTCACCCGGCCATGTTCCATCAGATTTTTGTACATCTTTTGCAGATCCCGGGAGGTCAACTTTTTTAGCTTGATTTTCCCGATGCGGGGGATGGTGTAGGTTTCAATCATCAGCTTGTAGCGGTCTGCTGTGGCCTGCCGGACGTTGGGTTGGGCGTAGAGGTCGTACCAGGTGCGCAGCCAAGTGGCCACGGTGTACTCGTCGGTGCGGGTGACATCTATCTGCTGGGCCTGTTCTACCGCAGCTTTGAGTTTTTCTTTGGCCTCCGCCTGAGTGCGGCCTAGGACATTTTTGATGATGCGCTTGCCGGTGTCGGGATCGTAGCCCGCGGTATACCGGCCCTCCCAGCGGCCATCGGAACGTTTTCTCAGGTTTCCCTCGCCGTTGGCGCGGCGTTTAGACATCGTGTTCAACTCCTTCCCGATTATGCTTGAGCCGGTTTAGGTGCTCCCATTCCTGTTGGTAGGAATAACTGCCGTCAGTGGTCAGCTCCATGGAGATTCCCCAGGCCAGACGGAAGCCGGCAACGAAGCTGTTGAGCGCAATTTCTTCCTGTGCCATCGTATGGGCGTCTACCAGCCGAAGCAGCTTCTTTTTGCCTTCCTTGTCCAACAGGGCGGAGACCTCCTGGCGCTTCGCTTCCAGCTTCCGGCGTTGTTTACGGTTCGGCCTGGGCGCGAACCGATCCTCCAGTGCCCTCATGTAATTGTACATAGTGCGTCCCTCCTTTGTAGCGATACACCATACCACAGGTTGGCGGGAATAGCCATGGCAAATAGGAAAAATTATCAGTTCAGACATATCTTTTTTTATCTGCGCTGACGATTCTTTTCTTTGAAGACAGCGGTGCAATCCGCCCCACACACAGCGGCGCACAAAGGGGCCCACACCGCGTGCGCGAGGGGCATGAATGCCATCCGGCCCACAGAATGGGCACAAACCGCCGCACAGGGGCTAACACGGGGGAAACAACTTGGGCGGCGCTCCGCAGGTGTGGAGCGCCGCCCGCTTTTGCTTGAGAACGCCTATTCCGGATAGCGTGTGTAGAGGGCATACCCAGGTTGCTCCTCCAACCACCACTTGAAGTACTGCCCTCCCCAGCGGGCATGGTTGTTGAGACCGCTCTCGGTGACCTTGATGTACTCGTCCGTTTTACTGATTACAACTACCACGTGGCCGTTGCCGCTGTTATCGTAGCGGATCAGGTCGCCGGGGCGGATCTGATTCCAGCTTGGGTTGTCCACCCTCCGCCATGGGAGATCGCCAAACGCGGCGTCGGAACACAGCGTAGTCCAGCCGGAGCAGTGGGTGCCCCGGTGGTAGGGCCCGCCGCTGTTGGAGCGGTAGGGTGTGGGGTACACTGTCCCGGTGGGATAGATTTCCCGGAGCTGCACCAGGGCGGCCCGCACACTCTCCGCAGTAACGGTAGCTACGGATTGCACCTCGTCCTGGTAAGACTGTGTGCTATCGATGTGAACGGAGTTGGTGGCGGCATCGTAGGTCACGCCGAAGTCCACCGCTTTGCCGATGTCCCGGAGCCGGACGTAGTTGTTCGCACCGATGCTGTAGGCGGTCATGTCCACCCGCTGTCCATCCACGTAGATGGGCTGGGTACTCAGTGTGACTGTGATATTGGTAGCTGCTTGCGCGGCGGGGCCGCTTAGGGCGAGGCCGGCGAGGATGCCGAGTCCCATAAAGATCGCTTCCCTTTTCCTGTTCATGATCTGATCCCCTTTCGGTTTTGTTGTGCGTTTCGCAAACACAACCATGCCGAAGGAGTGCCGGGAAGTCAAGCAGAATCGTAGTTCAGTGCGGAGAAAAACAGCGGAGGGAACGAAGCAGATTGTACAGCAGGGAATTCCCCTATTGTTTTCTGTGGCGTAGATTTTACAGGGGGTCACATGGTCTGCTCCCAGTGCTGGTCGTTGCTGAACTTTTGGCCCATGGCCATTTTCTTGATAGCCTCTCTGCGGCGCTGCTTGCTGTCCGTCCAGGCAGGCGGCGAAGGGAGCTGCCACTCATCATCGCGCTCCAGGTCGGCAGCCACTTGGAACCACCCGGCGGCCAACTCGCCCATCCAGCCCTCGTCCGGCTCCGGCGTGGTGGGATGGAAGCCGGTGGCCTGGCGGTAGAGGAGGAGCGCCTCCAGATTCTCCTTGAGGAAGGTTTCATCGTGGAGGCTGCTGTCCCGGCACTTGCGCCCGTTGGGACAAGTGAACGTGATATGCTTTCGGTTCGGCGTCCAGTTCACCTCATATCCTTCCATCTCCATGTTGGTAATGAAATCTTCGCGGGTGATGGAATACTCCAGCGCCTCGTTGATGGCCTGGATGAGATCCAGCTTCCAGCTGTCGCCGCGCAGGCCGGCCTGATACTCGCCGGGCTTCATGCGCTTCTTTTTGGTACGCAGTTCGCACTCGTCCAGCACCCGAAGACCATGGGCCAGACAGATTTCATCATTGACTTTTCTGTGCGCCAAAAGGTCGCCGGGGCTTTGATGGAGTTTGTGTCCATCCTTGTGACTGACGCTGTTCACCACCATATGGTTGTGCAGATGGCCAGTGTCAACGTGGGTGGCGATCACCACCTCGAAGCCTGGGAACTGCCGCTGGGCGAACTCCAGGCCGATGGCGTTGACCTCCTGGGGTGTGATATCATCCTCCGCGGAGAAGGACTGGACGAAGTGGTAGAACTGTGTGCCGTCAGTTTTGTTGAAGCGTTCTTTGGTCATCTGCATCTCGATGAAGGCGGACTGGGGAACGCAGTCGCTCCCGGTGACCAGCCACGCGTCGCCCCAGAGGGTTTTTCCCTTCTGCTCCACATAGTCGATCACACCGCGCATCGAACTGGCGGACTGTTTTTTGCATTGGATCGCGGTGAAGGTCGCCATCAGCGCACCTCCCGGATCACTGCACTTACTGCGTCACACAACCGGGTGTATGCCCCAATCAAATCGTCCCCGCGCAATACGGTGATCCGCCCCATATTGGCCAGTGTAGTGAGCTGGTTGAGGTTGCGGCCCTGGGCCTTCAACTCGGTGAGCAGGTTGTCCAGTCCATCTATCCGAACGATTTCTTTGTCAAGGGCGCAAGTGGTGAGGTAATCCGTGACGGTCATGCCTGCGGACTTGGCCCGCTGGTGGATGACTTTTTTATCTGCTGGGGTCATTCTGGCGGTAATGATTTCCGTTTTCTTTTTCTGCATTGAACTCCTTTCTCTCCCCTTTCAGGGGGTAGGGGGTGCCGGGGCATAGCCCCGGCGAGTGCGGGCGGCGTATAGCCGGACGCGATGCTTGCCCCACCCAAAAGGTGGGCATCCGCCCTTCGGGGCGCTTCTGCATTGCCCTCACTTAGCGCTCCTACGGTACTGCGGCGGGGCTGTCCGCGCTGCGGAGAGCTGAGAGGGGAATTTATCCCGCGCAAAAATCGAACGCCTGCATTGCCCTGAAAACCGGGCGAAAAAGTGATGGGGAGGCTGAGGGTGATTTTGCCGCCCAATGCGAACCCAGTTCTGATGGCTTTTCTACATTTGCGCACAACGGGCCACACGGGGGCCACCGCCGCGTTTTACGGCATCGGAGGGGTACGGATGCCACCTCGATCATAGGAGGGCCACAAGGGGCCTCAAAACGCGAAACGCAGGGTCATGCACCTAACTGGAGTTGGGCGCGGGCGGTTTCCAGAACCAGCCGCTCCAACTGCCGCTGGTAGTGTGCCTCCAAAACATCTTGGAACGGGGAGACGGTATAGAGCAGATTGCCATTCCGTTTTATGCCGGCCTTGGTGGTGACGGTAGTGGGTTCTGTGCGGATGAGTTCCTTGCGTTCGAGGTTGCCGACGTATTTTGCCACTGTGTTTTCTGTCATGCCTACTGCCCTGCCAATCGTTTTGTAGCTGGGCCAGCATTGGCCCGTTTCCCGATTGGCACAGCAGAGCAGATAGGTGTAGACGGCCAGTTCGCCGGGAGAGAGACCGAGGATAAAAATCTCGTTAGGGAATGGGAACGTGTTCTTCAAGGGATCAGATTTCTGCCGTCTGCTCAACCGCTCTCACCGCCCTTCGTATGCTGCTCCGCCCATTCAACAAACTTCCCCTTTGGGACAACCAATCGGTTGCCGATTTTCAGAACAGGGAAGTCCGTTTCGTGCATCAATTCATAACTGCTGGATGGGGCGATGCCCAGCACCTTTGCCACCGTGGTGGCATTCAAGAACAGCGGTAGGTCATCATAACTTTTGAATTCAGAATGTTTCACCTGTTTTTAATTTGTCCTTTCAATGAATTGGGTGCAGATGGAGGGGGGAATGGATTCCATCTGCTTTTGTTGGGCCACGCATCGTACCCGTTCCTGCCTCAGAATCTCACTGCGGCGTTTTCACCCTGTTGATACGCTCGCTCCAGAGTTGAAGGTCTTGGCGATACTTTTCCCAGGGAGTATGATCTCCGATGGTGGGTATTCAGTTGTCGAGGTTCAACAGGTTCTTCCCTTTGGGATGTTCCCATGATAGAATAGGCGCAGAGGGTTTTACATCAGGAAGTGATCTTTTTGGAAAATAAATTGCGCAGTATGCTGAGTGGGTCACAGTTGTTGCTGGTGGAGAAGGGAGCTGGTCTGTTTTCAACGGTACTCCACTATGAGGATGGGACGGAGAAACAGCTTCCGGCCACCACACCGGCGAAGGATCTGATTGCCGCTGCGGAGATTGACTACCGGGCATATCGCCAGGAGGTCAAATGCCTGCGGGACGAGCATCCGCTGTTCATGGCGCGACTGGATATCTCGGTGGCGGACTTTGAGGATTTTGTGGCGGAGGCACTGCTGCTGCCAGCTATGCTCCAGAAGGCAGACGCAGTGAGTTTCTTTGTGCTGGGGGAACTTCTGGATCGGGCATTGCAGAGGGAGGATGACGGCAGTGCGCTGTTTCTGCTGAACGCCGCAGAAGAACTGCTTTACGTATTGGAAGATCCAATCCGCACACAGGTCTGCCTGCGGAATATTTTTGAGATGACCTTTGATGGGATGGAGCGTTCGACGCAGCAGGAACGGTTTGAGAAACTGTGCCGGATCTATCCGCAGATTGGGAGGTTGTGTGATCCGGCCAGCCTGCCTGATGTAGAGCAGGGGCAAAGAATATTCAGAGCCAATTCAATATTTGGACTGCGGATGCTGGAGCTGGCCCTCTACCTCCAACAGGACAAGCAGCGGATCGCCCGATGTGGCTATTGCTGGGGCTGGTTCATCCCCAAGACGAAAAAAGCCACCCGGTACTGTGACCGGGTGACGGATGGGTTTCCCTGTAAACAACGGGGCGCGCGGTTCAAGAGGAACTTGGTGGAGGATCAGGATGGCGCGCTCAAGACCTGCAACCAGCTGCGGGACAGAATGTACGCCCGCCTTCTGCGCTGGCAGGATGCCGCGCCGGATGAGCGCGACAAACTGATCCCCATGGACTACGAACAGTACGAGGTCTGGAGTGAGAACGCCCGGCTGGCCCGGATAGAGTACCTGAAGGGAAAACTGACGGCGGAGGAGTTCTTACAGCGGATTGATACCACCCACGAGTTGGAGAGCTATGAAACGGGCGAGGCGGAGCTGGTGGAGGAAACTGCGTGGCAGTGCATGGTGGCTGGGAACTTTGCCTTTGACGCGGAAATACATTACCCAGAAATGATACAGGTACTTGACTTAGGTGAGGCAGAGCCGAAGTGGGAACTGTACACGGCGAATGATCTGCGGCGGGAGGATCAGGAGGGGCATCAGAGCCTGCGGGAGAAGTATGGCAAAGAGCAGAAGGAGAAAAGATAGGCTGGCCTTCAGTGTCGCCTCCGCTCTTTTGTTTATTGCAGTGCAGGATTTAAAAGATTGGGTTCCGGATAGGATGCCTGCCTATATTTTTACGTCCCCTAAGAAATGAAATTATTTTGAGCTTTTGGAAATTTTGTATAGTAGATCTTGCTATTTTTAAAAAATGACCGTATAATTAACTATTATGTCGAATTATGTTTTTAAAATTTATGTAACGAAATGATAGGTCATATTTAGATAGGTGATGTTTTATGGCGGTCGGGAAAAACATATACGCGAAGCCCTTTTTGCGGTGGGCAGGAGGAAAGTCTTGGCTGGTTAAACATCTGGATTCTATCATTAGAGATCATAAGTTTAGTGGTTACCACGAACCCTTTCTTGGTGGCGGTTCAATATTCTTTTATTTGGCCCCCACAGAAAAATCGTATTTATCAGATCTTAACAGTGAGCTAATTGATACATATAAGGCAATCAAGGCGGATCCGGATGGGGTTATCTTCTATCTGGAGAAGTATGTAAATACGTCAGAGGAATATTATAGGATCCGTTCCTCGCGCCCGACTACCCTTGTTGAAACGGCTGCAAGATTTATTTATTTGAACCAAACATCTTTCAATGGTATATATCGGGTCAATATAAAAGGTGAGTACAATGTGCCCTATGGCAACAGGATCAAAAATTTCCTGGAAGCTGACAAATTGCGCTCTGCGTCAAAAGTTTTACAAGCTGCTACATTGCAAGCAGGGGACTTTGACTGTGTTAGAACACATATTGGCCCTGGTGACCTGGTTTTTTTAGATCCGCCGTATACAGTTTCGCATAATCATAATGGATTTATTAAATATAATCAGAAGCTATTTTCCTTGGAGGATCAACACAGGCTGAAGTCGTTGATTGACTTTATCAAGGCGCAGGGAGCGTACTATATCCTTACAAATGCCGCACATACCACAATTTACGAGATTTTTCATGAAGAATCTGATCGTTGCCTGGAGTTGAACAGAGCGAGTCTCATTGGCGGCGAAAACGCAAGACGAGGGCAGATCCAAGAATACATCTTCACAAACCTATAGGGGGCTTTGGAGTATGAGCTTTATGGACAAGCTTGTGTCTGGCAAGGAATTAATAGGGATAAAAAAGCATCGCAGCCAGCCATTTATATTTGAAAAGTTTGAATATGAACTGCAGAGCAAAAGGGAAAATGAAGGGTGGATTGTGGATAAAGAACTGAAATCTATGGTTCGTATGAAGCATCCCAAGCCTTTGGATGAGCGGTTCGAGGATGAAGTCTGGTGCCTTTTTGCCAGTCTTGGATTCTCTCATATGAATAGAGACCGTCATCTGGAGATCCCCTATGGCACCGAGGGGTTAAATACCACCAAGCAGATCGATGTGTTTGCGGCCGATGAGGAGACAATACTTTTTGTTGAATGTAAATGTGCCTCTTCCGGGAAGAAGGGCGATTTTAAGACTGATATAGAGGCAATTAAAGGTATTAAGGAAGGCATTTTTAAAACTGTTCGCCGCGAGAAAATGTTCAAAGGGAAAAAAGTTAAATATATTTTTGCAACCAAAAATTATGAGATAACCGATCCTGACCGAAATCGAATGAAGGATCTGGGTATTTTCCACTTTGATGAATATGGTATTAAGTATTTTTCAGAGCTGGCGAAGCACTTAGGCACCTGTGCGAGATATCAGCTTTTGGGAACGCTATTTGCAGGACAAAAGATTGGGGCAATGGAGAACAGAATTCCGGCCATAGAGGGTCAGATGGGCGGCTATACATATTACTCTTTTTCCATAGAGCCTGAAAAGCTCTTAAAACTGGCATATGTCCTGCACCGCAATGAGGCAAACAGTGATATGATGCCTACCTATCAACGCATAATAAAAAAACCGAGGCTGAAAGAAATTAGAAAGTTTATTGATAATAAAGGCTTTTTTCCTAATTCCTTGATTATCAGCATTGATACTAATGGAAAAAAGTTGCGGTTTGATCTTGCCACGCCTCAGGTGGAGAATGCTATCTCTCGGATTGGTATCCTTTATCTGCCTCAGCTATACCGCTCCGCATATATAATCGATGGACAGCACCGATTATATGGCTATGCAGATTCGAAGCACACAGAGGACAATACAGTGCCGGTTGTCGCTTTTGTCAATTTGGATAAAGATAAGCAGGTCGAACTCTTTATGGAGATAAACGAAAACCAAAAAGCGGTTTCTAAAAACCTCCAGAATACGCTAAACGCAGATCTGCTGTGGACATCCGAGGATAAAAACAAGCAACGGAAAGCACTGCGCTTAAATATCGCCCAACGTTTAGGCGAGTTGCAATCATCGCCGCTTTTTAACAGAATAGTTATAGGCGAAAATGAGGCATCTGATTATTGCTGCATAACCATTGACACTATTGAAAGCGGTTTGAAATCAACTCATTTTTTGGCCCGGTTTGGAAAGGACAATAATGAGATTGAAGCCGGGACATTTGATCGGGGCAGTAATGATGCCACACGTGATATTCTCCTCCCGTTCCTTATGGAGGCATTTCAGTATTTCAGAAGTGAGTTGCCAGAGGAGTGGGAACTCGGTGACTCTAATCAAGGTGTACTGACAATAAATAACACTATCCACGCACTTCTGCGCATTTTGAATGACATTATAGATTTCCTTATTACGAATAATAAAATCAACCCTAAAATTATGGACACAAAAGCTCTTGTAGAAATGACAGAACCGTATTTGGCACCCTTGGTGTCCTATTTTGGTGCTGTAACCGAAAAAGATAGAGAAGGAATCCGAAAGAACTATGGTAGCGGAGGAAAAGCAAGAGTTTGGCGTACTTTCCAGGCTAAAATAAACGGAGTTCGGCCGGAATTTGAGCCTGAGGGCCTAAAAGAGTGGGTTCGCGATAATTCTAAGCAGTTTAATGCAGAGTCTTATACCCTCATACAGGATATTGAATTAGCTATCAAGTCGGATTTTGCAGCCAAGCTTCGAGAGAGATATAAAGATAAATGGCTTACCTTGGGAGTCCCGCCAAAAGTGTATAAGCAAGCAAACGCGCTAAAGGGCAAACAAGACTATGAAAACAGCATCAACGGTATAAACAAGGTTGTAGACATATGGGATTGTGTTACAATAGCCAATTGTAGGGATATTGCTGTCTTTAGCTCAAACTGGACAGAGCTATTTGAGAGTAGATATACCCGGCCTGAAGAAGCATCCATGCGTGGTGGAAAAACTGCAAAGACGGCCTGGATCAGTAAATTTGCAACTATCTCCAGTAATAGCAGTGCAAGCTACAGCTTTTCCGAGGAAGAGTATCTATTCCTCAAGGCAATTCATACTTGGCTTAATAGCAGAGCGTAGATGCGCAGCCTATAGGCTGTATTTCAAAATTGAGAACGTCGCCCAAACATCGCAGTCGTTTTCGGCTATCCATAGGTGAATGCTTCAAAGGAGGAGGACACCTGGAAGATCTACAAGTGAGCCTACAAGAAATACTACGCCCGGTTCATGAAAGGGAACATGAGCCGGGAGGAGTTCAACGCCTGGGGAGAGCAGGCTGCAGAGCGGAGGGATTTGGCTAACGTGCTGCTTCGAGAGGCAGATTCGGAGGAGACGCGGGCGCAGATCATTGAAACGATGAGGGAGAATTTGAACCGCTTATGAACCTCTCGTACAGCGATGACCTTTTCTTTGTAGACACTGGTGCAATCTGTAGATGGTACACGGATATAAATTCAACAAACAATTAGACAAGTTTTACCTGTGGCTTCTTTAAGCAAAAGGATATAACTACTTATGAAACCATTTAGCGTTTTGATTCCAAAATTATATGTTAATTATGATAAACATATTGACAGAAACAATCAGAAAAATTAAAATATAAAATACTTGGAACCTGTCAAAGTTAGCAAGATATAGTAGATTTAATGGTCATGGGGGTAATTGTAGATGAACTTAGTTAGAAATTTAATAAGAGCCATACGGGGCTCTATACTTGTCAAAGTATTAAAGGGATGTTATTTTATTGGACTATTAGGGGCCGTTTGCATAATTGTACTAATTGTGTCGATGCTATTAGTATGATAGGAAGTAGGAGGTTTAGGTAATGAAAAATAAGAAACTGTTTATTCTTAGTTTAACTTTTCTTGCTGGCGTTTTGGCTATTGTAATTTATTTTATTGCGTTTGCGGGGAATGTGTCCAAAGAAGGCTCGATTGAACTTTATGGAACGTGGCTTGTTTATCAATATGCGGAAAATAAAATTGATGACGAATATATGGTGTTTACCGAGAATATTGCTTCAGACTATAGGGGGGGATCTGAGGATCCATATATTACAAGTTCCTATACATATGATGGAAAATCCATTGATATGAAAGATATTTCAAAAAGCTTTATTGTCTCAATAAAGAGTAATAATTGTATTGTTCTCATTGAGCCAGATACAAAAGAGTGGAAAATGATTCGTGTGGCTGAGCCGGGGCAGGATGTACTTGAAATGACAACCGAAAATTTAAAGGGTGAGTATATAGTTGATCGTGTTGCTGGAGAAGTTAGGAATAATGAGGTTATGACATTCACGGAAACGAGGTTGGTAGATATGCGAGAAGGGGGCGAATTTTTATCGTGCGCCTATAATTTGGTCGATAAACATCTATTGCGAGTTGATGAGCTTGAGAAGGACTATTTAGTATATATGAATGGGAAAACGCTCATGCTTATTGATGCAACTGACAGATATGTGTGGGAATTAACAAAGAAGTGAGTATATTTTTCCGAATGGAGAGACTGGGTAATGCTAAAACGGCTTCTGAGTTATAAATGGTATCTTGTGGTTATCATGATATTGATAATAGCAGAGCCTTCAATCACTTCGTGGCTTTATCTTTTCCTCCAAAGGTTGTATAACAGGGTTACAATTGGAACTCCCCGCGGAGAAATTATTGGTGCAATACTTATCGGAGTTGTGGCATGGTTAGGTAAACGAATGTTGCTCTTTTCCGTTTCGGTAGTGAAATCTCGTTTTATTTGTGATATAAGGCAGGATTTGAAGCATGATATTTTTATGAAAATAATTGGCCTGAATACTGCAAATTTATCGCAAATTGCAGAAAGCAGTGAGTATATTTCGATTTTAACTAACGACTTAACTATCATTGAGCAGCGCTTTTTCTCGAATATTATTGGCCTGTTGTCGCAGATATTCAGCATGATAATTCTTGGTTCGACTTTTTTTACAATGAACTGGAAATTGGCTGGGTTTGTATTTGCCTTTGGGATTATGGCATTGTTTGTGCCGGTATTATTTGAAAATAATCTAAACCGGGAGAATTTATTGTACTCAAACAGCCTTTCAAAATTCACACAAAAAAGCAAGGAATTTTTTGGTGCGTATTCAACAATAAAAAACTATTCAGTTGAAGAAACTGTATGTAAAAAATTTGACCTATATAATGCGAAAGTGGAGGAGTCAAAGTTTTCCTATGACTGTTCAATATCGCTGGCTGACAGCGTCGGAAGTATGCTGACGTGGTTTGCAAGGATTATTGTAATTGGAGTAGGGTTGGTGATGCTTTCTAAAGGAGAAATTCTCTTAGGCACCATTGTGGCAGCACAAGGGTTTGTAGAAGAAATAGCATCGCCAATGCAAGGGATTGTTGAGAATATAAATTCTATTAAATCTGTAAAATCCGTTTCCCATAAGATAGAGACAATTACAAATGAACCTGGTGAGGGTGTTAAGATTATGGAAGAAAGTGAACTGAGCAATCCGAGCATCGTTGAGATTTCCTTCCATCATCTGACCATTCCAAGCGGGGATACCTGCATTGTAAAGGACTTTAGCTTTAATTTCAGGCCAGGAGGAAAATACTTAATAATTGGGAAAAATGGATCAGGAAAAAGTTCGGTGTTCAAGGCATTGAAAAAATGCTTTTACAATTACACCGGAGAGATACTAATCAATAACAGGGATATCCGTACCATATCAAACCTAAATCTGAGCCAATTGGTCTCGTATCTAAATGAAAATGTTGCAATTTTTTCCGGATCGCTTAGTGATAATATAACTTTTTGGAACTTTTTCCCATCCGGGGATCTTGGGAGAGTTCTCCAGAAAGCTCACCTTGGATTAGATCCCAACCGACATATAGGGGAAGGAGGAGTTGATATTTCAAGTGGAGAACAGCGCAGAATAGAAATAGCAAGAAGTACTATTTCTCCTGCAAAAGTTCTTATATTTGACGAAGTAATATCAACATTAGACATAGAAACTGCATTTGAGATAGAGAAATCAGCACTTGAATATCCAGATAAAACGGTGATTTTTATTTCCCACAATTTCTCAGGAAAACTAATTACAAAATATGATGAGATTCTTGTTATGAAGGATGGTTGCCTTGTTGCGCATGGAACATACGATACATTGATGAAAACTTGTGATTATTTTAAACATATATGTACGATAAAATTTGGATAGGATGTCAGAAGTTTATATTGGTTGTGTATGTTAAGAAATTTGGCTAATATGTTTGTGGAGAGGCGAAGTGCATATGCCTGCAAATAACTGCAAAATATTGAATATCGCTGATGCGCTGGGATGTGGTTGTAAGCAATTTACTCCGATTACGTATGGACATTGCTCTGCCCCAAAATACCGTCTGTTGGATCAATTTGGTGAGCAGTATTTTGTTCGGTTAGACTATCCACAAAGTCGGTTTTTACTTTGCGAGAAATTATATAGTCAAGGAGCATTGATTCAAGAACCATTGGCATATTTTGGCGATATGGGATCCGCGGCAGTGTTTCGGTGGGTCGAGGGTAATACAGTACAGTCAGAATTGAGAGAAAAGGATTTAAAAATTCATCAACACATAGAAATGGGAATGCTTGCAGCGCAGTGTTTAAAAAGTATCCATAATTGTCCTGTAGAAACGAAGTACTTGCAGACGGATATTAAAGATGAAGTTGACCAAAATTTGTCGCTGATAAATAATAATTCTATTATATTTTCTCATAAGGAAGAACTATGTCATTATATTAAGCATAATATTTGTCGCAGGAAAAAAGTAACAAATATACATATGGATTTTCATGCGCAGAACATGATTGTACTGCCGGGGTTATCAAGTGTTAAAGCAATAGATTGTGAGAACTTGACTATTTCTGACCCGTGGCGAGACTTTTCATATAGCATATTATTTCATGAACCATATGAGCATTTGTTTTGGTATTCGATGATTTTATGTTACTTTAATATGAAAATTCCTTGCGATTTTTGGGAGCACTGTGTGTATTATTGCTCACTACAGTTTATTAGAATGCTTATTCATGAATATAAGCGAGCACCAGGAGAGGCACAGATTATGGCAGATAAGGTTGCAAATTCATTATATAGGAGATTGTGTGAAAATAATAATGGCCGTCCCAGTTGGATACAAAAATATGAAGTGAATCAGGCAAAAATTATAGAAACAATGAAATTAATTGGTAATTTTGAAGGATAAATGAGTATGATGCTAATATCGTTTAGTGGGCTTGATGGAAGTGGGAAAAGTGAGCAAGTTAGGTTTTTAAAGTCGTGGCTTGATCGTAACGGAATAAGTAACGTTGTTTTATATTCACGATTTGGAAGAAATAAACTGATTGGGAAATTGAGGGATAATTTTAAGAAGTTCTGTGATTACGTATATTTAAAGACAGGAAAGAAAGAGCAAAGAAAACTATTTAATATGCTGTTTAGTATATACATAATATGCTCGATTATAGATATTGCAATTTTCTATGGGATAGTATACCGTTGGAAATCTACCAAGAGTTCTGTAATTCTTTGTGATCGATATATATGGGACAGCTATGTGGATTTCAAAATATTGTGTCCCCAAAGCAGTAGATGGATGAATCTGCTTTGGGGAGTTGTTGATACAATCGCACCAAAAGCTGCGTTTTCAATTTTTTTATCTATTCCAAGTGGGATTGCCCATGATAGGGATGTGAGCAGAAATACTTATATAGAACCAATGGAAAAAGTTGAGGCTCGTGAACGTATTTATGAAAAACTTGATAGGCAAAAAATTTGGAATCTATCCATTGATGGAAAGCTAAGTCGCAATGTCATACATAGATATGTCCTAAAAGAACTGTTGGGCATTTAGTGGGTCGCCAGTGAGTGTGTAGCGTTTGACCCACAACCTGACCCACAATAGGAAACGAGCGGGCGGAGGCAATGGAGCGGAAAGTACCACTGCCTCCGCTTTTCCGGAACAAAAATGCCCCCAAAGCACCGGATGGAGGCGCTTCGAGGGTGGGGTATCAGTTGGTAAGGATGAGGTCTCCAGTTCAAATCTGGATAGCAGCTCCAAGAAACTCCTGAAATCGCTGGATTTCGGGAGTTTTTGTTCTGTTTTCCCTCAAAATAATGTGGTCCAAAAAGTGGGTCAGGCGGGGCGACCCACAACTTGACCCACACGGCGAAATGTGCGGAAAGGTTTAGAGAGTACCGGGCAGGAAATTTGGCCTTCCCGCCCGGTGTTTTTGGGTGTTGTGAGTTTGGTTTTACATCATCTGGGACATGAAGCTTCCCATGGTTTCCGCCGCTTGATCCTGCATCTGGCGGGTGGCGTGGGTGTAGGTGCGGAGGGTGAAGCCCGCATCGTAATGACCCAGCATACTGGAGACTGTCTTGATGTCCACACCATTTTGCAGGGCCAAAGTGGCGAAGGTGTGCCTTAGATCGTGGAAGCGGATATGCTCCAGTCCGGCGTCCTTGAGGATCTTCTCGTGGAGCTTCACCACGGAGTCGGGGTAGTACATTTCGCCCGTGGTGGACGAGGGGAACATATACGGGTTTTCCGGGTGCTTCTCATGCTCCTGGATCAGCAGATCCACCGCCTCCTGGGGGATAGACACCCGGCGCACCGAGGTTTCGGTCTTGGGCCGAGAGAGGGTGAGCTTGCCGCTGGGGTTTTTGATGTACTGCTTGCTGACGGAGATCGTCCTATTCTGGATATCCAGGTCATCCCAGAGGAGGGCCACCAGTTCCCCCTTTCGCAGGCCGCTCACCAGCTCCAGGTAGAACATGGGGAGGACTCCTCTGGCATTGGCGGCCTCCAGATAGGATTTCAGATGCTCAGGCCGGAGGGTTTTCATCTCCACCTTCTGCACCTTGGGGGCAATGCAGTCATCAGTGGGGTTGCGGGGAATCAGCCGCTCCTTCACTGCTCACTCAAACGCGCTGTGGAGCATCAGGTGGACGCTTCTCACTGTGGTGCTGCTCAGGCCGGGGTTGCCGTGACCACTGCGCTGGTTCACTCTACCATGCTCCATCAGGTTTTTGTACATCTTTTGAAGATCCCGGGAGGTCAGCTTCTTCAGCTTGATCTTTCCAATCCTGGGGATGGTATAGGTTTCAATCATCAGCTTGTAGCGATCCGCTGTGGCCTGACGAATGTTGGGCTGGGCGTAGAGGTCGTACCAGGTGCGCAGCCAGGTGGCTACAGTGTATTCGTCCGTGCGGGTGACGTCCACTTGCTGGGCCTGTTCCACTGCCGCTTTGAGTTTTTCTTTCGCTTCGGCCTGGGTACGGCCCAGGACGTTTTTGATGATGCGCTTGCCGGTGTCGGGGTCGTAGCCCGCAGTGTATCGGCCCTCCCAGCGGCCATCGGAACGTTT
>ERZ808040.1310-NODE-1310-length-17126-cov-4.586838_pt1 | contig 17126 bp, 15 predicted proteins | sample MGYA00380191_ERZ808040 | MGnify/ENA primary metagenome ERZ808040 (study PRJEB31490, sample SAMN06133395) | mouse gut metagenome | isolation source: J6 | host: mice | place: China: Chengdu | collected 2015-05 ... | reverse complement strand
TTGCTGTAATCATTCATGTGCATATCCTCCTGCGTCAATATAGGTGTTGCTTACAGTTAAGATTATGCACCTCAGGGTGCGGCGGGTTTTTCCGTTCTATTCACCAAAAAATTTCTCTACTACACGGACAATGCCGTCCTCATCGTTCGATGCCGTAATATAGTCCGCCCGTGCCCGCACAGGTGCCTGCGCGTTTGCCATCGCAACGCCCAAGCCCGCATATTCGATCATGGAAATATCGTTGAAGCCGTCGCCGCAACAGACGGTTTCCTCACGGGAAATAGAAAGTTGTTCCAGAAGTTTTTCCAATGATTTCGCCTTGTCCACATTCGGAGGCATAAATTCAAGAAAATATGGCTCGGAGCGGTAAATGCTAAGGCGCTCCCCAAATTGTTTTTGCAGCCTGCGCTCAACCTCAGCCAGGTATTCCGGCGCTCCGGTCATCAGGCATTTATTTACCGGAAAGGTAATATAGTTATCAAAATCCGGCACACGGCGGATCAAAAGACCGTTGATGTGTGCTTCTAACTCCATGTATGGGTCAATCGGCGTTGCGGCAATCACTTCTTCCCCCTCATAGGAAATCAGTCCCGTACCGTATCCGATGGCAGCGCGGAAGATTTCCGGGATCACCGTCAGTGGGAGTGTTTGCTCATACACAGTTTCCCCGCTGCCGCAGTCCGTAATTTTCGCGCCGTTAAAGGAGAGGACAAAGTTGTGGAACTTTGCGAGCTGGAGAGCTTCTGCCGCCGCCTTTGTCCCGGCTGTCGGACGACCGGAGGCGACCGCTATGCGGCCGCCCCGTTCCTGAAGGGCATAAAGCGCCTGTCTTGTTGCGGGTGTGATTTCTTTATTTGAGTTGGTCAGGGTGCCGTCAATGTCGAGCACAAGCATCTTGTATTTCATGGTTGATCTCCGTTTCTGGCTTTATGTATCATCCGGAATAGTCCTATGTTCGGAAAGCCTGTTACATCATACAGGAAAACAAAGTTTTTGTAAAGGTCTTTTTCTTTTCGGATAAGGTGTTTTATTTATTTTGAATATTTTATCCGTGCCTGTCATAATGTAAATTAGAGTAACCATGCAGGGATGACAGGCATGGCATCAAAAGCAGGTTTTGACCGGCACGGAGGTATGGGAATGGGAATGGCGGCATATACCCGCAGCGCGGCGGATGTGGTGCGGGAACAAAAAAGCAGCAGGGAGGGCGGCCTATCCGCGAAGGAAGCGGCAAAGCGCCTGAATCAGTACGGGAAAAACGAATTTACGCAGAAAAAGAAAAAGGGCTTCCTGCGCCGTTTTCTTGAGCAGTTTGAAGATTTTATGATCCTTGTGCTGATTGCGGCAGCGCTTATTTCTTTTGCCGCTTCGGTATTTGAGGGCAATACAGATTTTACGGATCCGGTAATCATTCTATCAATTGTCATTTTAAATGCCATCCTCGGTGTTGTGCAGGAGGAAAAAGCGGAGAAATCTTTGGAGGCGCTGAAAAAAATATCCGCCCCGACAGCCGTTGTGTACCGGGACGGCACGCGTGCGGAGATTGCTGCTGGGAAGCTCGTGCCGGGCGACATCATTGAGGTGGAGGCTGGGGCATATGTCCCGGCGGACGCGAGACTATTAAGCGCCGTGCAGTTAAAGATTGATGAGTCGGCGCTGACCGGAGAATCTCTCCCGGTAAAAAAATCCGCCGATAAGGTCTTTGCGGAGGGAACGCTGCTTGCCGAGCGGGCAAACATGATCTACTCGACAAGCATTGTCACCAACGGGCACGCGCTCGCGATCGTGACGGAGACCGGTATGAGCACGGAGGTTGGCAAGATTGCCGACATGATCTTGAATGATGAGACCCCGCAGACCCCGCTGCAAAAGCGTCTGGCAGTAACCGGGAAATGGCTTGGCATCGCGGCACTTTTGATCTGTGTTGTGATCTTTGCGATGGGCGTGGTTCAGGGGCGCGGGCTCTTTGATATGTTTATGACAAGTGTAAGCCTCGCGGTGGCGGCTATCCCGGAAGCGCTTCCGGGGATGGTGACCATTATGCTCTCGCTCGGCGTGCAGCGCATGGCGGCGAAAAATGCCGTGATAAAGCGCCTGCCTGCGGTGGAAACCTTGGGCAGCGCTACCTGGGTGTGCTCGGATAAGACGGGAACCCTGACGCAGAACGAGATGACGGTCGTTCGTGTGTGTGACGTACAGTCCGTACTACCCGCGCATTCGGAGAGGGCAAAAAAAATCTGTATGGCGGCGGCTCTCTGCTGCAATGTGCAGGAGCAGAAGGAGCGGGGGAAGTTCGTCTATTCCGGGGAGGCGACGGAGCTTGCGATCGTGCGCGCTCTGGCGGGAGTGAATGCTTCCTACGAAACGCTTCTGGCGGCAGCACCGCGCATCCGGGAAATCCCGTTTGATTCGGTCAGGAAGCGTATGACCACGGTACATAATATAGCAGGGGGAATCATTTCCATTACCAAGGGTGCGCCGGATATCCTGCTCTCGCGCTGTGCCTACTACGAGCGGGAAAATCAGGTTTTTCCGATGACGGAGCAGGTGCGCGAGGAGATCCGGCGGCAGAACCGGATGCTAAGCGGGCAGGCACTGCGCGTTCTGGCAGTGGCATACCAAAAAAGCCCGGCGGCAGGAAACGGGGATTCGGAACAAAATCTTGTATTTTACGGTCTGCTTGGCCTGATGGATCCGCCGCGCCCGGAGGCGGTACGATGTGTGAAAACCTGCAGGGAAGCGGGAATTGTCCCGGTTATGATCACAGGGGACCATGTGATGACCGCGTGTGCGGTTGCACGGGAAACGGGGATTCTGGCAAACGAGAACGAGAAAGCGGTTACCGGGGCGGAGCTTGATGCGATGAGCGAGGAGGAACTTGCGGGAAATATTAAAAACTACCGCGTATTTGCCCGTGTTTCCCCGGAGCATAAAGTGCGCATCGTCAAAGCCCTGCAAAAATCCGGGGAAATCGTGGCGATGACGGGGGACGGTGTCAACGATGCGCCCGCCTTAAAGGCTGCCGATATCGGATGCGCGATGGGGCAGGGCGGCACGGATGTCGCAAAGAACGCGGCGGACATGGTGCTGATGGACGATAATTTTGCCACCATTGTGGAGGCGGTGCGCGAGGGGCGCGGCATCTATGATAACATCCGCAAATCCATTCATTTCCTGCTTTCCTGCAATATAGGGGAAATCATTACCATTTTTGCGGCAATCCTCTGCCGGATGCCTTCCCCGCTCGCGGCGGTGCAGCTTTTGTGGGTGAATCTTGTGACCGATTCACTCCCGGCAATCGCGCTCGGAGTGGAACCGCCGGAGGAAGGGATTATGAAACGTCCGCCCATCCCGCCTAAAAAAGGGATTTTTTCGGATGGGCTGGGCGGCCAGATCATACTGGAGGGAGCCATGATCGGGCTGCTCGCAATGACGGCCTACCTGATCGGCGGTTCCACCTACGCTTTCGCGGTATTGTCCTTCTCTCAGCTTTTTCACGCCTTTAATATGCGAAGCCGCCGCTCGCTTTTTAAGATTGGGTTTTTCAGCAATATAAAAATGGTGGTGGCGTTTTTGGTGTGCAGTTTCTTGCAGGCAACGGTTTTAACCGTTCCGGCTCTGGCGGATGTGTTTCAGGTCATACCGCTTGATTTTGCGGGATGGGGCACGGTACTGGGACTTTCTGCCATGCCGGTTTTGGTATGTGAATTGCAAAAATGCCTGTTTGCGGAAAAGAAAAAATAAACCCATCTTTTTATCGGAAAAGACATTGTATTTGCCTCCCGGAATCATTATAATGTCGAAAACAGTGAAAAGAAGGGGAGCTTTTGCTGCGCGGGTTCTCCTGTGGCGGCAGTTTCAAACAAACTGTTGTCCCACGAAAAGGATGTTTTGGCGGAAAAAATACATCCGCCGCTCCTAAAATGAAGCCGCAGCGGGGGAGGCTTATCATGGAAGTCAGTAAAAGCAAGATGCGCTGGCTGTGGGAGAACATGAAGGGATACCGCGCCCTGTATGTTTTGGGCATTTTGGGCACGGTTCTCTACAATGTTTTACAGCTGGCAGTGCCGGTTTTTTCGGAAAAGATCGTGGATCTGTTCCTGACCGGGGATGAGGCGGCAGAGAATCTGTCGGCCAAAAAGGAACTGCTCGTCGGGTTGATTGTGGGGATGGTACTGGTGACATTTTTGCGCACCGTCGTCGTATACGCCACCTGCATCAACTTTGAGCGCGTGTCGCAGAATGTGCTCTACCGCATCCGCAATTTTCTGTTTGCAAAAATTGAGCATCAGGACATGAGATTTTATGACAATTACCGTACGGGCGATCTGATGACGCGCCTGACGGGCGACCTGGATGCGGTGCGCCATATGATCGCGTGGGTGCTGCGCATGATCATCGAGAGCTTTTCGCTGATGTTTGCGGCGGCGGTGTATTTCTTTTATATGGATTGGCGGCTTGCGCTCTCCCTGCTTACGATCGCCCCGTTCATTTTTATCATCATCGTATGCTTCCGCAACCGCGTTGCACCGATGCACGCGCTGCTGCGTGAAAAGCTGTCGCTGATGAACACGGCGGCGCAGGAGAACATTGCCGGCAACCGCGTGGTCAAGGCATTTGCCCGGGAGGAGTATGAGAAGAAAAAATTTGACGAACGAAACCGCGAGTATTCGGAAACGAACCAGAAGACGGCGTTTGTCTGGCTGCATTTTTATCCGTATGTTGAGACATTTGCGAACCTCCTTCCGGTCGTGCTGCTTTTGGTCGGCGGTATTTTCCTGATCCATGACCAGCTTACGATGGGGCAGTATGTGGCGTTCTCCGGGCTTACCTGGGCGCTTGCCAACCCGATGCGAAACCTCGGCGGTATTATGAACGAGTTCCAGAGATTCTCCGCGGCATCGAAAAAGGTGATGGAGATTTATTACTCCGAGCCGACGATCGTGGATCCGCCGCAGCCGGCGGATATGCCAGTACAACGCACAGATCGGGCAGAATCCCCCGCTTTGCACCTTCGCGGGAAGATTGAATTTAAGGATGTCAGCTTTTCTTATGAGCACCGTCCGGTACTGCACCATATCAGCTTTAAGGCCGAGCCGGGGCAGACGATCGCAATCATGGGGGAGACAGGCTGTGGCAAGACTTCGCTGATCCAGCTGATCCCGCGCTTTTATGACCCGACGCAGGGACAGGTGCTGGTGGACGGCGTTGATGTGAGGGAGTACAAGCTTCGCGACCTGCGCAAAAATATCGGGCTTGCCACGCAGGATGTCCTGCTGTATTCCGATACGATCGACGGGAATATTGCCTACGGGGACAGCACCATGTCGCAGGAGCGTGTGCGCCGTTTTGCGGGTTACTCAGCGGCGGAGGAATTTATTTCAAAGATGCCGGAGGGGTATGACACAATCGTGGGCGAGCGCGGTGTCGGGCTTTCCGGGGAGCAGAAGCAGCGCATTTCGCTCGCCCGGGCGATGGCGATTAAGCCGTCCATCCTGATCCTGGACGATACGACTTCTGCGGTAGACCTGGAGACGGAGAAGCATATTCAGGATTCTCTGGAACATCTGGAGTTTACCTGCACGAAGATCATTATTGCACAGCGGATTTCCTCGACCAGAAAAGCGGACCGGATTCTGGTGCTAAAGGACGGCAGGATCGAGGAGGAAGGTACACACGAGTCGCTGATTGCAAAGAAAGGGTATTACTACGAACTTGTAAAGCTGCAGGGCGGGGAGGAACTGCTTGCGGCTAAGGAAACGGAAGCGCTGCAAAAAACACCGTCCGGGGAGATGGCACCGGGGGAAACCGTGCGGCAGGATGGATCTGCCCCGAAGGAGGACGCAGCGTCGAAAGGGGGTGCACGGCGTGGCTAGGAATACTTTTAAGGAAGATGAGGTTTTGGAAACTCCATTTGATTTCCGTCATCTTCTCCGTGCGTCGGTGTATGTGAAGAAATATGTAAAGCGTATGGTAATGGCGCTTGTCATCAGCGCGCTCGCGGCAGTGACCGGGCTGTTAAACCCGATCATCGTGCAGAGGGCGCTCGATGTGGCGATCCCGAATAAGGATACGAGGCAGCTCGTTGCGCTCGTGCTGCTGCTTGTCGCTACGTACGCCATCAGCATTGCCTTCTCGGCGGTGCGCTCGCGCATTATGACTGTGGTCGGGCAGAGCATTATTTTTGATATCCGCAAGGATCTGTTCGCGCATCTGCAAAAGCTGCCGTTTCAGTATTATGATGACCGGCCGCACGGAAAAATTATGATCCGTGTAGTCAATTATGTCAATTCGGTTTCGGACATGCTCTCAAACGGGCTGATCAATGTGATCCTTGAGATGCTGAACATGGTCTTCATCGTGATATTTATGCTGATTGTGGATGTGAAGCTCTCGCTTGTGGTATTTGCCGGCGTTCCGGTGCTTGCCGCGGTGCTGCGCTATATCAAGCGCCACCAGAGGAAGGCGTGGCAGCAGGTTTCGAACAAAAATTCCAACCTCAATGCTTACCTTCAGGAAAATATCACCGGGGCACGCATCACGCAGATTTTCGCGCGCGAGGACGAGAACGCGGAGATTTTTGAGACACTTTCAGGAAAATGCCGGGATGCGTGGATGGGGGCGGTCAAATATTCCAATCTTGTCTGGCCGGCCATTGACGATATTGCGGTCATCGTGCGCGCTGCAATTTTCGCCGTGGGGTTACTGGTGCTTGGACCGGATAAGGTTTCGGTCGGCACGATCGTGGCGATCAGCTCCTACGCGTCCCGGTTCTGGCAGCCGATCATGAACCTCGGGAATATTTTTAATAATTTTATCAATAATATTGCATATCTGGAGCGTATCTTCGAGACGCTTGATGAGCCGGTCACAGTCGATGATGCGCCGGATGCCGGGGAACTGCCGAAGATAAAGGGCAAGGTGACGTTTCAGGATGTCTGCTTCGGCTATGAGGAGGGACAGCATGTGCTCGACCATGTTTCCTTCACGGTAAATCCGGGCGAGAGTGTGGCGCTCGTCGGGCCGACCGGGGCAGGCAAGAGCACGATCGTCAATCTTCTCTCGCGCTTTTACAATGTCAACTCGGGGCGTGTGCTGATTGACGATGTGGATATCGCCGGGGTGACGCTGCATTCATTGCGCTCGCAGATGGGGATCATGCTGCAGGACAGCTTTATTTTCAGCGGTACGATCGAGGATAATATCCGTTATGGTAAGCTTGATGCGACATTGGATGAGATCCGCGAGGCGAGCCGCGTTGTGTGCGCGGATGCGTTTATCGAGAGTATGAAGGACGGCTATGCGACTGAGGTGAAGGAGCGCGGTTCGCTGCTTTCGCAGGGGCAGAGGCAGCTTATCAGCTTTGCCCGCACGCTGCTTTCCGACCCGGCGATCTTAGTGCTTGACGAGGCGACCTCGAGCATTGATGTGCAGACGGAGAAGGCGCTGCAGCAGGGCTTGAACGCGATGCTAAAAGGGCGTACATCGTTTATCATCGCGCACAGACTTTCGACAATCAAGAACTGCGATAAGATCATGTACATTTCGGACGGCGGGATTAAGGAATGCGGAACGCATGCGGAGCTGATGGCGCAGAAGGGGGCGTATTATAAGCTGTATACGGCGCAGATGAGCGAGCTTGGCGGCAATGTGAAAGGGGCATAAGGCGGACAGCTTACAATGAGATTGCCGGAAACGGGAAGCTTTTACGGATAGGCTGCAATATAAAATAGTTGGGGAAAAGGCTATGACAAAATCATTTCCGGTGAGGAGTTGTCATAGTCTTTTTTTCTGTTTTGGGATAAAGAGGGAGCAGCCGGGATGAAAGGGAGAACAGAACAGCTGTATCGGTCTGTGCAGGGGGAGGTCTGCTGTAAAAAACAATCCTGAGAGAAAATTTCCGAGTGGGAGCTGGCGGTATAACAGGCAATAAAATATCCGTAAGACGGTAGCAGGGTGAGAGGCAGGGGGAAGAGATTAAGTGGGGATACAATAGAAATTGGATGGATTTATGAGGGTGGTTGTGGTATAATGTCGACAGACATGATACCGGTGCCGGTTCGCCGTCCGACGAAGGAGGACATCTTCCCTGTCGAACCGTGTGCATCCGCAGGGGAACATGTTCGGAGAACATGATATAATGTCGACAGACATGATACCAGCAGTACAGATCAAAGTCCGGAAAGGGTGAAGATAATGAATTTATACCATTATTATGATAAAACATTCGGACCGTTTCGAAATTTATCCGACCTGTCCGTTGACCAGGCAAAATCCGTTCTCGAGACGATAAAAATGACAAAACCAGCTTCGCAATGCGCGCAAAGGCACGATAAATATGTCGAATATAGACGGAATTGCGAAAGGATCCTCCGGACGGAATTTACCAAAAAAGGAGGAAAAATCTACAGGGAAGCACCGCATTATATGGTGGTCGAACATAGTCCGTGGTTATATTCATGGTTTGAAAACTGCGATTTTATCAAGATACCGATTGAGGAATTTGATACCGATACGCTTTCGTTTACCTATGGGGATTCCATGCCTACCTTTAGTCCAAAGATTAAGGATGGCAAAGAATATCGCCATAAACTGTACACATATCATGAAATTATAGAGGTCATCGATCGATATGGATTTCCCCAGGATTGGAATGATGACGGGAAATACGGTCCTGAACGGTATATTGAAGTCCATGTATGGAGTGATGATACCATTGAGCGTTATAAGAAGAATTTTGGGAGGCCTAAATGACCGTTATGATAATTATTATATTGACGTACTGGGAAAGGCACATGGAACAGCAAAGGGAAACCATGTGCTTTTTTGCTTATGGGGAATAATAAAAGACAGGTATATTTTGACCCTTGACTCTGCCGTTAGGGAACCGTTTATACTACCATTACACTAGATAGAAGGAGGGAAACCATATGAACCAACTTGTCAAGATCCGGGACATGACGGCCCGGTATGACCTGTCAGCCCGCACGCTTCGCTACTATGAAGATATGGGGCTGATCGAAAGCATCCGCAGCGGGGATTACGCATACCGGATGTATGATGAGGTGAATGTGAGACGGCTCGAGCAGATTCTGATCTTGCGCAAACTGAATATCAGCATCAAAGATATCAAGCGTATTTTCTTTGCATCCGGCTCCGAGATTGTTTTGGAGGTGCTCGGGAAAAAGGTGGAGGGAATTGACGAAGAGATTTCCCTGCTGCATGAACTGCGGGAAATTGTTTTGGAATTTATACGTCAGATTGAGGCTGCCGATTTCGGGAAGGAAGCCGATGTCAAACTTCTTTACGAAAAAGCGAAGGAGATCAAAACGCAGATTGTGCAGGAAGGTTATAAGGGAAACCCGGCGGCAGTGAACCGCCTGGTTGAGGTTACGGAAAAGCTGGATGCCAAAATTCCGGATATTATGATCGTGAGGATACCGAAATTCCGGGCAGTGACCTCGGGGCTTATGACCTTTGAGGAACTTTTCGGAGGGGGGTTTGAGCCGTGGCAGGAAGCACACAATCATTTTTTTAAACCGGTTCTCTTTGATGCCCCTGATTTTTTGTGTGAGAGGGACGGTAAGGTCGAATGGATCTGGGCGCTGAAGGACGAAGTGACGGCGGGGGATACCGCCCCGTATGAAATAATCGAGTATCCCGGTGGTTTGTACGCGGTCTCGGTCAGCATGGACGGCGATGGGGAAAGTTATGATAAAGTGAGGGGCAAGGTAGAGCGATGGCTGAAAAACACAAATTTTGAACTTGACCATGCACGGGGCTTCATGGGGCATATGATTTATGTTGATGATGAAATTCGGAAGGGGCTCGGATATCACCAGATGAACCTGTATGCGCCCGTGAAATTGAAAAAGGCGTAGCGGGGTCGTTTTTTCAGGAAGGCTTTTGTAATCCTTTGTCTGCGGTGAAAACAAGGGGATGGGAGAATGCAGGAGGATATAAAATGCAGGGCATGGCAGCTTACCATGTCCTGTTTTTATGGTAGTAATTGAGAGGTGGTTGCGGGTGTGCGTGGCTGTTATATCTTTCATTTTTTTATTGCAATCCGCCCTATAAAATGATATAATTGACAATTATATCACTCGTTTTTGGGGATTGGATAAATCTAAAACGTGGAGCTTAAAGAAGAAAAAGATGATCGTGGAGAAGAAGTAACGGGAGCGCATTCGGTTATCCGGATAGAATCCGGCGTGGTCAGATTGCTTGTCCTTATGGGCATTGGATGTCCATGAGTTGAGGCACCGCGACGGTATTATGGCAATAAGCTCTTCGCTGCTGAACCGGAAAATGGAACGATTGCCGGGCACATCATTCGCAGTAATGCGGTTGTGAAAAAGGAGAGTCGGGTACTTCCTGTCCGAACCCCTGCTTCTTTTGGTGTGCTGCCCGGATACCGGTGCCAAGGCATTGGAAAAGCACCTGTCCGGGCAAAATATATTACGGTAACTAAAATTACAATGATGTTTCATGTTTTGATGCCCAAATGATGCCGGAATATTGCCTTTTGTATCAGATGAGAGATGTGAAATGCATTGTCCAGTTTAGAGAGGAACCAGAAAAATCACAGTTTGCGAAAGTGTTTGGCTTGTTCTTGACAAGTAAAACTACTCTTATAGCAGCAAACGAAAAGAGCAATTTTTTTGGAAAGGTTCCTTTATTTTTATGCTTTCTGCGGGAAAAAAAGAAGACAGTCATAGACGATTTAAAGAACGCGGTAACTTCCCGTTTAAGAAAAATTTGGGATATTTCCAACGGGGAAAATAAAAATCAATGCGAAACCGGAAAATATTTTCCGGTTGGAAGGAGAACATTATGCAGGATTACAGCGTCCAAAACAAAAAAGCTTGGGAGTTCAGCGCCTATGATTTCTGGATAAGCCAAATAGGCACACCCGCAGAGCGGGCGGAAAAGATCAAGGAGAACCCGGTCGGGGAGCTAAAAAAATACGCGGCATATTTTGAAGATTATGAGGGGATCCGGGTTGCCAATATCTGCGGTTCCTGCGGGAAAAAAGCGGTTCCACTCGCTATTTTGGGGGCGCAGGTCACAGTATTTGACATATCAAAGGATAATGAAAAATATGCGCTGGAACTTGCGGTGGCAGCAGGGACTTCGCTGGATTATGTGGTGGGCGATGTTTTGGAGATTGATTTAAAACAATATGGGAATACCTTTGATGTTGTTTTTATGGAGGGCGGAATTCTCCATTATTTCCATGATATCCATGAGTTTATGCGGCTGATGCATGCACTGTTAAAACCGGGCGGAAAAATGATCTGCAGCGATTTCCACCCGCTTACAAAAATAATAGATGTTTTAAATTTTGAACAGAAACTGTGTGAGGGCGGGTATTTCTCGGAGGAGATTTTGGAATGTGAGATGGCGCACGCCCGGTTTTATGAACCGGAGATCCGGGAACAAATGCCGAAATGCAGCTGCCGCAAATATACGATGAGCGAGATCATCAACGGGATCATCCAGAGCGGTTTTGTACTGAAGCGATTTGACGAACATCCGGCATGGACAAATCCAAAGCTTCCGGGAGAGTTTACGGTCATTGCGGTGCGGCAGAGAGAATCATGATGAAATAATCCGGGAACAATAGGCCGGAAGCAATAGAAATGCAATTCTTTTTGTGGTTTGCGGCACATATGCTGCAGCATCCTTGGACTGTCCGGAAGAATCCGGCGGTGGAAGAAAGAAAAGAGGCTTTATGAACCCGAAGACATATGAGTATGAAACTGTAATTTGTGCGGCGGATGCAAAAGGCGGTGCATATGTTGCCTTTCCATACGATATCCGCGCGGAGTTTGGAAAGGGACGTGTGAAAGTGCATGCGACCTTTGACGGCGAGCCTTATGATGGCAGTGTTGTCAATATGGGAGTAAAAAATGCAGACGGGAGCATCTGCTATTTGATTGGGATCCGGAAAGAAATCCGTTTAAAAATCGGAAAGCAGCCGGGGGATAAGGTTCTTATCACGGTTAGGGAGCGGGAATCGACGGATGCCAATCAGACAGAAAAAGGGGGACTAGATGGAGCAGGATCGTCTGGGGGCATTTGAAACGATGCTTGCCGCGGTAGAGAGGGAATATGCGGATATTTTGTCAAGGATGGAAAAACTGAAGGAGGCAAAAAAGGCAAAGACCGTAACCTACCAGCAACTTCTGTCACGCAAGCTGATGTACCAGAATATGCTTTCGCTGTATCGGCTATATGGGCTGACGGAGGAAGAGGGAGCTGGGTTGGATCTTTAAGCTCTGCAATTAGAAAGAAAAGAAAGGACAAACTGTTACAACATCGGGAAAACTATTTTTGGTTATTTCCGTTCTGTGGCAGTTCTTGCGGGTGAAGGTATGGAAAATGAAAAAGTATACCGGATGAGTTTTTCAAAAATATATCCTATGCTTGTGGCGAAAGCAAAGAAGAAAGGACGGACAAGGGCGGAGGTGGATGAAGTGATTGCCTGGCTGACCGGCTACCGTGCGGAGGAATTGTCAGGCATGCTTGAAACACAACAAAGTTATGGTGATTTTTTCCGGAATGCCCCGCACCTGAACGAAAAACGGGTATTGATCACGGGAACCGTCTGCGGCGTGCGCGTGGAGGAGATTGAAGAACCGTTGATGCGGGAAATCCGTTATCTGGACAAGCTGGTGGATGAACTTGCAAAAGGGAAGCCGATGGAAAAAATTTTAAGAAAATAGTGTGCTGTCCGTCTTATTTTCTATTTTTTGATTGACAAGAATGAAAAAGCGTCCCCAATGTTACCTTGCTATTTTTTAGTTGACAGGGACGCTTTTTATGCCAAAATAAGTAACAAGGGTTGCGCAATGGATGTTGCGTAAACGAAATGCAACGAAACACCATAGGTCGCGACATATAACCAATAAGGAGGGTTCCCGGATGCCGCCAAAATTCAAGTTTACAAGAGAAGAGATCACGGATGCCGCGCTCCATATCACAAGACAGAGTGGGCTTATGGCGCTGACTGCCAGGGCTTTGGCTGCGAAACTCGGCTGTTCGGTCAAACCTATTTTCGGGCTGTTCCGAAATATGGAGGAAGTTCAGCAGGAAGTTATAGCTGCGGCGAATGCCCTCTACCAGAGTTATCTAAAACAAGATATGGCCGCGGGGGAATACCCGCCTTACAAAGCAAGCGGTATGGCGTATATCCGCTTTGCAAGGGAGGAAAAAGAACTTTTTAAGCTCCTTTTTATGCGCGACCGCTCCGGTGAGCAGATCACGGACGGAATGGACGAAATCCGGCCGCTGCTTGAAGTGATCCGGAAAAATACCGGGTTTACCGAGGAGGAAGCGTACCGCTTCCACCTTGAAATGTGGCTCTATGTCCACGGCATTGCCACCATGATTGCCACATCCTACCTCGACTGGGATATGGAATTTGTCAGCGGGGCGCTGAGTGATTGCTATATTGGACTGAAAAGTGCTGCCGCGTCAAAAAAAGAATGTCAAAATAATTTCTGTCAGGAAAATCATAGGGAAATGGGCAATCATGATATCAGAAAGGGGGAAGTGGATGGAAGCAATTAGGACAGAAGGGCTTACGAAGAAATATAAAAACCAGATTGCAGTTGACCATATAAACCTATCCGTTCATCCGGGAGAACTGTTTTCGCTCTTGGGGGTCAATGGGGCGGGTAAGACAACGACCATCAAAATGCTGTCCTGCCTGACACCCCCCTCCGGCGGGGATGCTTTTCTCGGCGGGGACAGCATTGTCAGCGATACCGCCCGCGTTAAAGAAAAAATCGGTGTTTCCCCACAGGAGACAGCCGTCGCGCCGAATTTGACCGTGGAGGAAAATCTTTTGTTTATGTGTGGTATCCACGGGTTGGAAAAGGAAAAAAGGAAGCAAAAAACTGCGGAGCTTTCCGGGAACTTCGGGCTTGACGGTATCCGCAGGAAAAAAGCAGGGAAACTTTCTGGGGGCTGGCAGCGCAGGCTAAGCATCGCAATGGCGCTGGTCTCCGAACCGGAAATCCTTTTTCTGGATGAACCGACCCTTGGCCTTGACGTACTGGCAAGGAGTGATTTATGGGAATTGATCCGCGGTTTAAAAGGAAAAACGACCATGGTCCTGACCACCCACTATATGGAGGAGGCGCAAGCACTTTCCGACCGTATCGGGATCATGAAGGACGGCGGGCTGTTGGTGGTAGGAACGGTGGAGGAACTAAAAGGGAAGGCGGGAAAGGATACGCTTGAGGAGGCCTTTGTGGCGCTTATAAAGAGGGAGGGATAGTATGAGATTGCTGGTTATTTCCGGCCGGACGGCAAGGGAAATCCTGCGCGACCCGCTAAATATCTGTTTCGGACTGGGATTCCCGGTTGTTTTGCTCTTGTTGCTCACGGCGATACAGGCGAATGTCCCGGTATCCCTGTTTGAACTCAAACGCCTTGCGCCCGGCATCGCGGTATTTGGGCTTGCGTTCATGAGCCTGTTTTCCTCGGTCCTGATCGCTAAAGACCGGGAGAGTGCCCTGCTGCAAAGGCTTTACACCACGCCGTTAACACCGTGGGACTTTATTTTGGGTTATGCCCTGCCGGTTCTGCCAATCGCGTTGGCACAAAGCGCAGTATGTTACACGGTTGCTGTGCTGCTTGGTCTGCCTGTCACGGTGGGAATCCTTTATGCCCTGCTCTTTAGCCTTCCCGTTTCGCTAATTTTTATTGCGGTCGGGCTTGCCTGTGGAAGCGTACTTAGTTCAAAACAGGTGGGCGGTGTCTGCGGGGCGCTGCTTACCAACCTGACGGCGTGGCTTTCCGGGGTATGGTTTGACCTTGACTTGGTGGGGGATGGTTTTAAGACAACTGCGGGGTTCCTGCCTTTTCTGCATGCCGTAGAACTGGAGCGCGCGGTGCTTTCCGGGGATTTTGCCGGAATTTTTCCGCATATATACTGGGTGGCAGGCTGGGGCGCTGCCTTGCTGGCGGCTGCGGTAATGCTTTTTCTAAAGCAGATGAAACATTCGTAAAATGTTTGGCCGCATTGGGCGGGAAAATCAGGGGGAAGCGTTGGGATATCGTTTAAAATATTGGGGCGGGTTGGTTTGGTACACTGTGGTCGTTACAAAAAAATTGTTAGATTTTTTGACGGTTTGCGAACTTTTTTCTTGCAATTACACCCATAATTGTTTATACTGTAACCATAATCTAAAACGGTTTCGTTTTCGTGCACAGAGGTGCAATTAATTTCCTACCTAAGGATGTTTTTATGTAGGGGGCTTTTGGTTCCTACAAATGCACAGCAGCAAAACCGCAAAAAACGGAGGTAGTATTATGATCATTGGTGAAAATTTGCCGAATCTCCCGTGGCAGGACAGATTGGCGGGAAGCAAGGAGGTTGTTTGGCGCTACAGCAGGAACCCAATCGTAAAAAGAGATCAGATTCCGGGCTCCAACAGTATTTTTAACAGTGCGGTGATTGCAAAGGATGGCAAGTTTGTCGGTATTTTCCGGAGTGACAACACAGCGATGGAACAGCATTTGTATCTGGCAAAAAGCAGCGATGCGATCCACTGGGATATTGAACCGTCCCCGCTGCCACTGTACGGAAAGGATGACACGCAGGTAGGTGTGGCGTGTGGTTATGACCCGCGTGTCTGCTTTATCGAGGACCGGTATTATGTGACATGGTGCAACAGCTACTATGGACCTACGATCGGTGTGGCATATTCTTATGATTTCCAAAAATTCTATCAGCTTGAGAATGCGTTCCTGCCGTTTAACCGCAACGGCGTGCTCTTTCCGCGCAAAATCAACGGCAAATATATGATGCTTTCCAGACCGTCCGATAACGGGCATACGCCGTTTGGCGACATGTTTTTAAGCCAGAGCCCGGATATGGAGCATTGGGGCTATCACCGTTTCGTGATGCAGGCGCAGGGCTGGGCGTGGACGAAAATCGGTGCCGGGCCGATCCCGATTGAGACAGACGAAGGGTGGCTCCTTATTTTCCACGGGGTGGGGACGACCTGCAACGGCATGATCTACAGCATGGGGGCTGCAATCCTTGACATTGATGAGCCTTGGAAGGTGAAATACCGCTGTAAGCCTTATATTTTCCATCCGACGGAAATGTACGAGTGCGTCGGGGATGTGCCGAATGTGACGTTTCCATGCGCGACCCTGCAGGATGCGGCGACGGGGCGCATCGCGATCTATTATGGCGCGGCGGATACGGTAGTCGGGCTGGCGTTCGCGAAGGCGGATGAATTGATCCGGTTTATTAAGGAGCATGCGGTGTAAAGGATGCGGGAGTTCTGTATTTTTTATGATGAAATATAGATCAGAGAAAGGATGCCGGGATTCGGCATCCTTTTTATCGGACATGGAGGATGGATATGGTTTTTAGTAATTTGATTTTGTTGGCAAGTATATTGGTTTTTCTCATGCTTTCATTATTGTAGGAAGTAAATTGATAACAATTTACTTTTACGATGAAGGTAAGATTTCCTTAAAAACAAAAAAAACGGAAATCTATCTATATTTGATGGGGAAGCTGATCCGACGGATAGGATGGAGTTTGTGTTATCACGGTTCTTTTGCCTCTTTTGCTAGGAGATGGAGAATTGGGTTTGCCATGCGGGCGGCTGGTGGAATAAAATTGCCGTATTTTGCAGCATTTCCGTTTTTTTGTTTTTAAGGAAATCTTAAATTGACAAACCCTGTCACGGTATGTAAAATATGAATGGTACCGTGTATGATAGGTAATCGGTGGAAAGGAACTGGGAGAATGATATTTTCAACAAAGAAATTGGATCCGGCATACAACAACGCAAGTGCGTTCCGGATTGCGCTGTTCACGCTGAATTCTGCTGCGACGACGCTTTATCTGGTGTTGATGGAGTATGTGGCATACTATGTCAACGGGATCGTGGGTTTCACGGTGGTTTTTGCGTCGGCACTTCTCACGGCACTGCGGGTGTTTGACGGTCTCATTGACCCGATGATTGGTTTTATTGTGGACCGGTCGGAGGGGAGGTTCGGGAAATTCCGCCCGTTTATGGTGTTAGGAAATCTCCTTATGCTGGTCAGTGTGTGTCTGATGTTCAATACAACGCATCTAGTTCCGGAGGTGC